>Ga0181593_10001298_pt1 | contig 22442 bp, 21 predicted proteins | sample 071ome_19_FD_133756 | JGI IMG/M metagenome (GOLD analysis project Ga0181593, IMG submission 133756) | Coastal salt marsh microbial communities from the Groves Creek Marsh, Skidaway Island, Georgia - 071413AT metaG (megahit assembly) | ecosystem: Environmental > Aquatic > Marine > Intertidal...
ACTATGGATATGGCGTGCTTTTCCCTTTTCAAGGCATGACGATTAATTATGGTGGCCGAGCGGGGAAATACAGTCAGGAAATACCTAAATCCCGTGCCTTAAAGATTGAAATTGGAGAGATGAAATAAAACCTTTCCCATAAGCAACTGGAATAACAAATGGTACCGGCGGAGGGATTCGAACCCACGACCAAAAGATTAAGAGTCTCCTGCTCTACCAACTGAGCTACGCCGGCATTAGAAGTTCTAAAATAGACCCATCTTAAACTGGGTCAAGGTGGTAATCTACTATGGGAACCTTGCTGGAATGGCCGTAGAGCGCTGTAAATAGGATTATTCCAGTGAAAACTTTACCTGAACTTCACAAGCTACTGAAAGCTCTCCAGGTCCTTTAACGGGAACGCTTGATCGTAATGCATCGGCGGACTCCATCATCATCGGACTATGGAATGGTTGCGCCCCCCTGCGAATCTCTTGAATACTCAATGGTGGCCCTACCTGAGCATCCAATGGTTCTGTCAGGGCTATGGCCTTTTCGAGGGCATCCTCAACAGCACGAGTACGGGCCTCTTCCATCAAATCGTCTGTATTATCGACAGAGTAAATAAGTGATTCAAAGTTATTACCTCCAGCGTCGATGGCTGCCTGCATAATCTCACCAACTTTATCGAGTTTATAAATTCTGACCACAAGTACATTGAAAACCTGATATCCAGTAATCAAAGGGGGTTGCCCCTTCCGGTATTGGCGCTGGGGAGTGAGCTGAAAACGGGTGGTTTCATAGTCGTCATGGCGAACCCCTTTTTCAGATAATACTTTGAATATGCGGCGGACGGACTGACTGTTACTTTCGGTCGCAAGGGTCGAGGTTTTCGCATTTGAGGTGACACCAAGTCGTAAGGTTGCCACGTCTGGTACAGCGTCAACCTCACCACGACCGGTAACTGAAACCCATCTATCGGCGGAATTAAGTTCATGCCCATGTAAAACAACACAAGATAACAGTGCGATAATTGGGAGGAAAATAAATATTACTGGACTATGTTTCATATTGGGAAGTCTGGGGCTGAAATAATTTTCTTAGTGGTTTTTCTAGTCTTCAGGTCTTTTCTAGTGACAGTGATTTTCCGTTCAGGGAAATTAAAATGATTGATTCGGAATTCGTAACCCCAACCACCAAATTTATATCCCCTTCTTTTACCAGAAAGATCGTGGAAATATTTATTTGCCCCAATGTGTTGCTGGCAGTGCACCGCGTAGGAGGAAGTAAGTGGAGCCTCCATTTCATTGGTAATTTCGTAAGGTGCCCCACCAATTTTGTAGTCCTTAAGAATTACATATCCAATAGTCTTTGAATTACTGGAGTAAGAAAGAGCCTGAAGCTGAGTTTGGAAGGATACAGCCTGAATACTTGGCTTAGAACCGCCTTCCGAAAAAGGCTTGAATACAGAAGTCTTGTTAACTGGATTCATCCACTCGACATATGGCACCCCGACCTCCAACCAGTAACGAGAAAATGTCTTTTCAATTGGGTTGAATTTCTTCAAGTCCTCCAGTTGGACTAGGTCATTGCCTTTCCAGGAAACCAGTCGAAAGCGGGACGGAAGCCTTTCAAATTTGGTAATGATTAATCCGAATGGGTTGGACAGATTTACAGCCAATTGATTATGAGCATTGTTCTCATCTGGAACAGGCATGGAAGAAGCCGCTTTATTTGAATCAGAAACCTGAATATTTTCTTCTTTATCCGACACTTGCTCTTCATCCATTTCTGGTAAAGGGGCAAAGGGGACTTCTTCGTCGGGTAACTTCTTAGGCTCTTTTACAAAAACTGGTTTGGGAACTAAAACCTCCGGAGTAGATAATTTTGGGGAAGCATGATCTGTTTCACTGCTTTGCACAACTGTCTCCGGCTCCTCAGTAGAGCCATCAAGTACTTGATCAACCTGGTCTCGAAATACCAAAAAGGCCATGAAAGAAACCCAAATACCAGCGATGAAAAATAAAATCTTTTTCATAAATTATTCCACTCCCAAAGAAACTGCCATCCGCCCATAAAAATAGCAACCCTTTGCAATCAGCTCACATCAGCCCAACCTCTACAAACCATTTCTTTAAAAGCTCAACAGGTAGGCCAATAATATTACTCCTCGATCCTTCGAATGATTCAATAATCAGATCTGCATTCGTCTGAATGGCATAGCCTCCGGCTTTATCCAGCGGATTCACCGTGGAAAAATACTTTTCGATTATTGAATCATTCAAATCGAGAAAAGTAACCCGGCTTGTCACTACCTGCTTTTTTAAAATTTTCAGTCTTTGATTAATTAAACACATGCCTGTGTGTACTTCGTGGGACTTCCCCGAAAGTTCCTTAAGCATGTCACAGGCTGCAATTTTATTGTCCGGTTTCCCAAAACTCTTATTGCCCATTGCGACTACGGTATCAGAACCAAGCACCCAATCACTGGAATAATTTTGGGCAACCGCTTTTGCCTTTAGCCAGGCATTTGACAAGGATAGTTGAAGGGGTCCATTAAGATGCTCTGTTAATTCCACAATCTGGGGAACAATTACCTCAAACTCGCTCAACAACTCTGAAAGTAATTCCTTTCTTCTGGGAGAGCCAGAAGCCAAAATAAACTTAACGCTCATTAAAAAAACCCTTTTCTAGAGGATTTCAAGTAATGCCCTATGGATTATTCCTCCAATCTCTGGCAAGATCTTTCATCAAAGCATCCATTTTCGGCTCAATCAGATCATCCCAGAATACTGATACAAAAGATTCGACAACGGAAAACTTCGCTTCGGACAAAGATTGCTCATTATTGTAGATCATCATCTTTAATTCTTTGATTTTGGCAGAAACAACTACTTGATCCTTTTCGATTGATGAAATTTCCTTCTTAATGCCCTCATTTACAGCTTCTAAGTTAATCACTTTATCAAACTTCATTTGATTCAAATCATCAGATTCTGCATCGAAAAAAAGTTCAAGTTTAAGAGGGTCAAAACCTAGGCTTTCCATTTCCAAGCGCAGGGTTGGATTGTGTTTAACCTCCAGCAATAAATCAAAAATTCCATCCGTCAGATCAAGCGAATACAAATCCCTAATAAAATCTTCTGGCGTATTGATCATTCGTGCCTTCAGTAAAAAATTTCTGGCCATACCAGGTGAAACTAAAGCTTGACCTAATACTGCATATACCAGATTCCCAACAGGCCCGGGATGATCGGAGTTCAATACAAGTTCCATTTTATCCACCAGAGTTCTTCTGTCTTGTGAAATTGCGGCATAAGCCACTGCCATGAGTAAGTTTGTCCAACGCAACTCTTCGTTTTCTTGGTCCAGAGAAGCCTTATCAGGCGGAGTAGATGCCAAATATACATCCTCTTCTTCATCATAAATCAAACGAGAAACCAGCTGAAAAACTTTAGGCAAAAAGATCTTCTCGGCAGTAATAGCGGCAAGCTCAATGTTCTTTTCCTCCGATTCGTTCAAGACCTTTTTTTTGTTCTCTTCGACTGACAAGCGAATAAGATCAATCAATTTCTCGCTCGAAAAAGTAGGGCAATTAAGAAGGAGAGATTGTTCCGGCAAAGTCAGTTTTTCTAAAACTGAAAGATTTAGAGATTCGGATTCCTTATTGAACCGAGGAAATTCATAATCTACACAAATTCCCTCTTCCTTTTGATCTACAATTTTTACATTTGTACCACCGCTTGAATGAAGCCATCCATCACTGTCTTTCTTGAGGTCTTTCAGCCAATAATCTTCGGCTTTATACCTGTAAAACCCCATTGCAGGAGTCCAAAAAAAATGAACCACAGAAGGGCCCCTCAGGCTGCTAAAGCCAATGCTCATTGACATATTAAATGGCCTCTCCTTCCCAGGGGTAAAGCTAGCTCCACTCATTACACTTAAGGAACCATTCAATGCAACCTTGCCAACTGGGATAAATTCAGGCCCCATAGAGAGCCCCAAATAACCATCAAAAAGGTAGAGTGTAGCTAGCAAACGAGACTCTAGATCTAAAAACTCGAGAAAAAAAAGCGACTTTCTGAAATCAGCTTTAAGGACCAATCCGATTTCATCTCCTCGGTAATTCACTACCATACAAGGTTTTCGAAAAAGGAGATTGGATAACTTGCGAGCAATTTCTTGCTTAGGAGTAAAATCCATACCTAACTTAGGTAGTTCGGGGTCATCCCTTAATGTTATGAGTAGTTCGCTAGAGCCGAAAAGTTCTAACGGTCGAACCCCCACATCATGAAAGCTGCAACTCTCAAGCAATTGGCGTCTAATTTTTACCATGTCGCTGGTTTTTAGAATTTGCCCAATTTTCAAGTCACAATTTTTGAGAACCCAATTCTCGATTTCATTCGCCGAATGTGCTTTCATTCCGACAACCTTCAATCGAGCCAATTTTAACGGTGTTTCAAAATCAGTCGCCTTCAACCGAATGAAATGACCACCTTTTTTCATCACTGGCGAAAAATGTACTTTGATTGCCGGATAACCTCGACGAGCTCCCTCGCACCCAAGTAACAATTGGATATCTGACTCTCGTTCTAGCATGGTACACAGACTACTCGAAAAAAGATTCTTCTGGAGTGATTTCAGGGATTTAATCAAACGCATCTTCGCGAGCTTTGCTCTATCGGCGAAGAAACCAGGTTGTGAAGATCCTGGTACTTGCTTAGATGGACTCAACAAATCAACATCCCCGAACCACGATCTGCTGGGAAGTTTTTGTCCATTTAAAACGTTAAGTGAAGATCCACCGGAATGGGTTTCAAAAATTTCGCCGGTCTGACAATCCCAAGAGGAGGTTTTTTTCAGAGAAGCTTCAATGCTTTTGTTGTAAATTCCGAGAAACGCTTCAGACCAACTTTCCAACCATGGGGGTAACCCGGGCGAGATCTCAAATCCAAGAAATTCAGATTTCTGCCCTTCATTCAATTCAATCCTAATACCATAATTTCGCGGTGATGAAATTAGGCTTAGGTTAAATGTTGCATCCGGGAAGCCAGCAGCAAGCAACGCAAACTCGAGGTTTCCCTTAAGTGGTTCGACCACATCTTTAAAATTTTCGCGCCCCCCTCCCCTTACTTTCCAATTTATCCAAGAAGGTGAGCTGCAAGCCATTGCTTCCACTTGATCCGCTGATATCGACTGATTCCCAGTAACCTCAATAACGGGTTTACTTTCAGATTGACCCGAAGAGTTAGAAAAATCGTTTGAAATTGCAGCATCATGCAGAAGATATTCAGGTAACTCCGCCAAAATCGAGACACAAGGAGATAGTAAAAATAATAGAAAAAAGATCCTTGTCATAAATTGAATAATCTTCCTTCAAATCTACTTCGTCAACCATTGGATTCACCATTGTTTTGAGCCCAGCGAAATAAAAATAATTATTAGATTTATAGATTTTTGACCCATTCGGAATGGCTTTATCTCTAACAGAGCATATAATCATTCCCTAATGTTAAGGCATAAAGCAAGATGAAGATCGGAGTCGCTCAGATTAATCCAACTGTTGGGGATTTTTCAGGTAACCTGAAGATCATTGAGGATGCCTATCAATCCCTCGTGGGAAGTGGTGCTGAGTTAGTCATTTTCCCGGAATTGGTAATTTGTGGATACCCACCGCGGGATTTACTTCTTAAAAAAAATTTTGGATCGGATTGCCTGAATGCACTAGAAGAATTTTCACGGCAAACCACCTCTTGCCCTGCACTTGTGGGGTTCCCCGAGCCCACTAAAGCAAAAAACAGTAAACCTTTTTATAATTCCGTGGCGCTCTGCAGTAATGGAAATATTGGTCAAGTATTCCGCAAGCGATTGCTGCCAACCTATGATGTATTTGATGAAGACCGGTATTTCTGTGCTGGAGAGTCGAATTTACACTTTTCTTATTTGGGTAAAAAAATTGGCGTTTCGATATGCGAAGACCTGTGGAATATGGACGGTTCTCTTCACCGACATAACCCTGTGGACACCCTAGCAGAGGAAAATGTGGACCTTTTGCTCAACCTTTCAGCCAGCCCGTGGCATGTGGGCAAAAGAGATTCTAGGGAAGCAGTTCTAAAGAATGTTAGCAATGTGCTCAATTGTCCCATTATCTATGTTAATGCTGTGGGAGGAAATGATGAACTTATCTTTGATGGTTCCTCGTTGGCACTCAATCAAAATGGGGATCAAACACACGCCTGTAATTCATTCGAATCTCATTCCAAGATATTTGACCTTGATCAAACTGGTCCCATCGATAAATCACCCGAGAATGACCTAGAGGCCATTCATTTGGGACTAGTGCTGGGATTGCGTGATTACGCACATAAAAGCGGATTCACTAAAGCACTGATTGGATTGAGCGGCGGAATTGACTCTGCAGTTACTGCAGTGATAGCAACCGAGGCCCTAGGTAAGGAGAATATTATTGGCATTAGTCTCCCTTCAGAGATTTCCAGCGAACATAGTAAAGATGATGCGAAGGCCCTCGCAGAAAACCTAGGAATTGAATACCACAGCTTGCCCATTCAAAAAATTGTGGACTCCGCTGAAAAGGAACTTGCTCCATTGTTTCACGGATTGACTGCGGACATAACTGAGGAAAACCTTCAGGCGAGAAGCCGCGGACTATTACTGATGGCAGTTTCAAATAAACTGGGGGCTTTGCTTCTGACCACAGGAAATAAAAGTGAACTAGCTGTTGGCTACTGTACCCTTTATGGGGACATGTGCGGAGGACTTGCGGTTATTTCTGATCTGCCTAAAACCAAAGTCTTTGATTTAGCAAGGTACCTTAATCAGCAATCCCAACAAATCCCCCAAAATACCATCGACAAACCACCTTCGGCCGAGCTTCGCCCAGATCAAATGGACAGTGATTCCTTACCAGATTATAATATTCTGGACGGAATCCTCCATGGTTATGTGGAGCAAGGTCTTTCCATTCGTTCTCTCGCTGATCAAGGTTACGATGAAAGCATCGTAAGGAAAATCGTCAGCCTCGTTGACCGGAACGAATATAAACGCAAACAGGCAGCACCCGGATTAAAAATTACTCCCCTTGCCTTTGGTATCGGCAGGCGTATGCCAATTGTGCAAAAGTATGGAAACTAATCCTCTTAGTTTATGACGACATCCGAATCCTTATTTAAAAAAGCCAAAACTCTAATCCCAGGCGGAGTAAATTCTCCGGTGCGGGCATTCCGCTCGGTTGGCGGTTGCCCCTTTTTTACCCAAAAAGCGTCCGGCAGCCGGTTGACCACGGTAGATGACTTGGAATTAATAGATTATGTATGCACCTGGGGTCCAGCCATTCATGGACATGATCATCCAACTATACGCGAGGCTATCTCCTGTGCTCTTTCCAATGGAACGAGTTTTGGAACACCTGGTCCAGCAGAGGTGGAAATGGCGGAATTGATTGTTGAGCTCGTACCTTCTGTTGAAAAAGTTCGCATGTGCAATAGCGGCACCGAAGCAACCATGTCTGCAATTCGTCTTGCCCGTGGATTTACCGGCAGGGACAAGGTTATTAAATTTGCCGGTTGTTATCATGGGCATGTAGACAGCCTTCTAGTCAAGGCAGGTTCCGGGGCATTAACCCTTGGCAACCCTGACAGTGCAGGCGTTCCCGCTTCTTTCGCTGAGGAGACGATCGTCCTACCATACAATGACCTAAACGCAGTTAGGGAAGCATTCTCTTCTGCACCTGAGCAAATTGCAGCAATTATCGTTGAACCTTATCCGGCAAATTGCGGACTAATTCTCCCCCTACCAGGATACCTCGAAGGCTTAAGAGAAATTTGCAACGAATACGGAACCATCTTGATTTTCGACGAGGTAATGACTGGATTCCGGCTTGGGATTGGCGGAGTGCAAGAGGCAACGGGAATCACTCCTGACCTTACCGCAATGGGCAAAATTATTGGCGGAGGATTGCCTGTGGGTGCATTGGGCGGCAAAGAAGTAATTATGAATCATTTGGCTCCCCTTGGTCCAGTATATCAGGCTGGGACTCTTAGTGGGAACCCGCTCGCTATGGCAGCAGGAATCGCCTCTCTTAAATTGCTCAAGGAAACCAATCCCTACAAAAGACTGGAGGAGATGGGCAAGCAACTTGCATCAGGCTTAGTAAACATAGCAAAAGAAAAAGGAATTGCTCTGCAGGTTCCTCAGGTGGGGTCAATGTTTTGCCTTTTTTTTAGCGAAAAAACAGTAACACAATTCGAAGACGCGGTTTCTGCAAAACATGAAAATTTTAACCATTTTTTTCATTTTTGCCTTAAGAAGGGAGTCTACCTGCCCCCTTCCTCCTACGAGACTTGCTTCATTAGTGCTGCTCATTCCGAGGAAGACATTGCAAATACTTTGCAAGTTTTTCAGGAAGGAATCTTCTCTTTAGGTTGACCACAACGCAAGTTGGTTAATTAAATTATGAAGCTATTCATGAATCGTAAATTATTAGTTTGTTTATCCTTCGCTCTATCCATTGGGGCGGGGTTAACCGCCTGGGCAAAAAGTACAATTGAAAGTATTCCTTTCTATGAGGATTACATTGAGAGTGGAGAATTGGAATCTTACATCCGCAAAGCCAATGAATTTCTTGATGCAAATTCAGCTTCCCCAATGGCCCCACGTATTGCCCTCGATCTCCTGATGATGGGAAAAGCCGCCGAAAATGTAGATGCGGTCATTCGTGGAACCGACCTTTTGCTTTTTGACTATCTGGGTAGCTTGCCTAGTCTTCATTTTTTTAGCACATTCGATCCTGGTTCTAAACGATTGAGTGAACTTTTAAAAGTTAAGGCCGAGGAAGGAGATTTGAGTAGCTCCGAATTTGCCCAATCTTACGCCGATGCCATCAATCTTATTGCCCGCATACAAGGTCCTCTAATTCTTGCAGATTCTGAGCTTCGGATACGGTCTTATCTCATAACCGCTCTTTCTGATAACGAATCACTTAATCAAAGCATCAGGAAAGCAGTCGAACAATTAGTGGAGCAAAAGGATAAGCTCGCACCATTGGCTAACATTATCCTTGGTGAAGGAGGGCCTATCGAAAAATTACGCTTGCTTGCTGCGACCTCTCTCAATGAAGCTGAATTTTGTAGGAAATATTACATTTCTCAAATAAGCGAAAGCGAGCGGTCATCTCCCGAGATTGAACAGCTCTTGATTGAACTTATGCTGTTTTCTTCTAATCCTCAGCCCAAGCAAGCAATCGAAATGATTGAGTCTCTCGATCAGAACCTTTTACAAACATCGAAAGTTTCCCTCTTCCATGCAGTTGGCCTGATTTTGGATGGGAGAGAGGGAGATGCGATGGAAAAAATCGAATCATTACTCCAAGAGCATTCACCCGAAGACGACGGCTGGGCTCATACGGCAAAATCCATGTCCGATGGCTTGAAATTTGCAGAGAGCAGAATTAACCTACTCCTCAATCAACTCGAAGCTTTGTATAATAGTTTTGATGAAAAATCAGATTCGATCAAAATCGAAGCAGTATGGGATGTTGATAGAAACGGAACCATAATCCCACTACAAATATTCCTTGGTGCCAGTGCATCTGCTAGCTCCTTTGAGTTTCAAGTTTTAAGAAATCAAAAGCCATATTTTTTATACCGAACTGACAATAACTCCAGTTCCCTTGTGACTCCTGATCAAACTCTGCATATTTTTGCAGATAAGGGACCCTACCCTGTTCCTCTTATGGACATATCGAGGGACTCTTCACTTGGGACATTCAATTACAATTTTAATTTGAATTTTGGTCGCGAGTTCGCGGACTTTACTAAACCAGTTCTCGACATCCTTAATAATTCCTACATCAGCACAACAAAGGGTAGGCAGGTTTTAATTAATTCCATAATCGAGCGAAAAGGTTTATGGATTTCACCTCCCGAATCTTTGGAAAACGGAACCCGATTCAAATTAAATTCGATTAATCCAGCTTCTCCCCCTCCTAAGACCAGCGAAATTGAAATCGGTTTAGATGGAAATCTCAATAAGTTCAAAATTGCAGATCTCAGGATTGTGCAATGCGAAAGGGGAGAGCCTGAAATACTTTCATCTATGCCTTCTTGGCCAAAAGTGGATACTTCCTTAAATCATGACACATTCCAGTTCTCCATTCTTATGGAATCAATAGGATCGCTCATGTCCAGGTGAGAGGAACCCGACTCAGAAAAGTTTTTAGTGTCTCAAAACTTTCTATCGTTTTAAAAACATAATGTGGCTGCCACTCACACCCAAAATTGCAGGGCGTGAGTTACCAAAAATTTAAAGCGATGGACCGCGTAAAGAAGATTCAAGTTGCCGTTGAAACTCCATCACATCTTCGTCACTGGGCTTGTACCCTTCAGTACCTCCAGACATTGCAAGGCGGCCAAACTGATCAATCGTCCATTTTTTTGATTCACCATCCGAAAAGGTCACCGAACCACTTGCCATTGCTCCTGGAGGAGTTACTCCATCAACCTCTAGAGTAACCTTCCCAGCAGATGCACCATCAAGCGGGTTGGCAGTAACATCTTCGACTGAGTCGGCATTGCGAGGTTCAGCAACCTCATTGTCAACCAAGTCCAGATCGAGATCATCCACTAGAAATCGGACATCCATGTAGGTCATAACTATTCCAAAGTCTGTGTTAATCTTTTTTTGGATTTCAGAAAGCCCCATCCCCTCGGACACCCATCTGGAAATTTCAATTTTCTGTTCACTGCTTGGTTCGGTAGAAACTGAAGGGTCTGAGCGTTCAGTACCAGAAACATCAACAGTATCATCTTTGTCAGGAGAAAAACTATCTTCGATCATAATAAAGGAGAATGGATTAGAACAAACTAAACAATTGTTCAAGTCCCGAAACCGCAAAAGCCATGAGGCTCGTCTGTTATTCCATAGACTGGGAAAGATTTTCGTGCAAAAACTCGACCGCACTTTTAATGGATGTATCCTGATCCATCATATTTTCCACAGTCTTACATGCATGAATAACTGTTCCGTGATCTCTTCCACCAAAAGCTCCACCAATTTCCTGCAGGGAATGTTCGGTGAGCATGCGGGAGAGATACATGGCAACTTGTCTCGGAAAGGCAATGTTTGCAGGTCGACGGCGTGAGAGCATATCAGCCATGCGAAGATGATAATAGTCCACCACTTTTTTCTGGATTGTTTCAATGGTGATACGACTAAGATTTTCCTCTCTTAGAATGTCACGAAGTAAGCGCTGAACTGTTTCTAGGTCAGCTTTCTTGCGGGTAAGACCTACATAGCCAGCAACGCGGGTTAGAGCACCTTCCATTCGCCTTACATTTCGGGAAATGTTTTTGGCCAGAAACTCGAGAATTTCTGGCTCGATAGAAATCCCCATCGCCTCGGATTTCCGTGTAAGGATAGCAACACGGGTTTCCCAATCCGGGGCCTGAATATCTGCTACAAGTCCCCATTGGAAACGCGATAGCAATCGGCTTTCGATCTTATCAATTTCACCGGCAGGACGGTCGCTAGTCAGGCAAATTTGACGTTGTGCTTCGTAAAGTTCGTTAAAAGTATGGAAGAATTCCTCTTGGATACGCTCTTTCCCCGCAAGAAATTGAATATCATCGATCAATAGATAATCAACACTACGATAACGGGAACGAAACTTTGTCAGAGTATTTTCCTGAATAGCACGGATAAATTCATTAGTAAATTTCTCGCAAGACACATAAGCAATGCGGCACGAAGGGTTGCGGTTGAGTGCCTGATGGGCGACTGCATGCATTAAATGGGTTTTACCCAAACCGGTATCACCGTAGAGAAATAATGGGTTGTACGCATGAGCAGGAGCGTTGGAAACCGCAACACATGCGGCGTGAGCAAGCTCGCTTCCGGCCCCAACCACGAAATTTGAAAAGGTATTTTTTGGGTTAATTCCAAGCGATCGTCCATGAAGAGATGGTCCGGTACGCTTGTTGGAAGAAGAATTTTTCTTAGAGGAAGCAAGGCGGTTGGATGTTGAGACCTCAGTATCGTCTTCATAGGCACCAAGGAGTTCTACAGTGTAAGGATATCCAACCAAACGATCAGCTTCCTGCCTAATCACATCAAGGTAATTATCCCTGATCCAAATAGCGGAAAATTCATTAGGGGTTATTAATTCACATCCGTCGTCGTCCATGTGGCCAACACGAATGTTGTCAAACCATACCCTGAAGGTATCGGCGGGGATGACTTCCAAAAGACCTTCGCGGAGTGAACTCCAGAAGGTTTCGGGTGTTGCAGTTAATTCGGTCATAGGGTTTAAGATCGAGAATTTATTCACAGGCTCGCAGGAATGATGCAAACCGGCTGATTATGAAGGGTTTCTAAAATTGAAGAGGGGGGTGAAAAAAGAAATGATTTTGTAAAGTTGAAGCAATTAAGCACAGCAAATGTCTGTACATTAATTTGATTATCAATGGTTTACATAAAATCAGTTAAGGGTTGAAGGAGAATTAAGACTGTTAGGGGTAACAAAAGGGATAAGACTTTTCTGAAGAATAAATGCGAGTAAACCAAGAAAAAAAACACCCTGCCAACGATAAGTTTCTCACAAGTTATTCACACTGCTTTGAAAGTAAGTTTTTTAACATTTTTGAGTTGCCAAAAGTGTGAAATCAATCTGATTGGCAATCCTCCTGATAAATGGGAACTTAGAAAATAATCCCCCTATTAAAAGAGGGCAGATTTCTTACCTCCACCAGACATTTTCTCGATTAATTTAAGATTAAAATCGACCGCAGAGTCATGACCAAGTTGGCGCCCCGCCTGAACCATGGCAGCTACTTCAACCAATCTCGCCATATCTCTTCCAGTACGCAGAGGGATTTCCATATGGGGCACATCAGCACCCAAAATTTCAAAACTCTTCTGATCAAGTCCGGTACGATCAATTGTTTGATCGTTATTATCCTCAGTGAAGGTTACAACCAAATCGATTTTTTGCTGTAGGCGCACAAAGCGAATACCAAATAGTTCCTCGATATTAATAATTCCGATTCCTCTGCATTCCATAAAGCCACGATTCATTTCATCGCAGAATCCAACAGGAGTATGATCACTGAGAAGCTTAACTCGAACTAAGTCATCAGCCACCAGACTGTGCCCCCTTTCAAGAAGGGCAAGAGCCGCCTCACTCTTACCGGATCCGCTGTCTCCACGAATTAAAGTGCCAATTCCCCTAATATCCAGCAAGGTTCCATGTAAGGTGGTTCTTGGAGCAAATCGTTCTTCGAGTAGAACGGTGACCTCAGTGGTAAAGGCTTTTGAGGCAAGAGAGGTTCTGAAAACTGGCACACCGTTTTTTTCCATGATCTCAATCATTTCAGGCATGGGAGCAAGATTCCTTGAAATGACAACGCATGGAATTCTTTTCCCTACCATGGTTTCGAGAATTTTTATTCTATGTTCAGAATTTTGCTCGCGGAGATAGCCCATTTCTCCGGCACCAAAGAGTTGGATCCGCTTATTGGCAAAATACTTATAATATCCTGTTACCGCTAAGGCAGGTCTGTTAATACTTCGTTCCCGAATCGTACTTCTGGAAAGAGTTTTAGGTGAGGTTACTAGGCGAAGAAGTAGAGGTTCTCCAAAGCTCTCAAAAAAATCTCGGACGGTTATGCTCTCTATGTATTCGGGTATATTATGAGATTTCATGGTATATTAAAGATGGTTCGCTGAACTCAGACCTTAAAATCATGACCGAGATATTTTTCACGGGTGTCTGGATCGGAAAGAAGAAAATCTGCATCTCCATGGGCGAGTACCTTGCCTTCAAAGAGAAGGTAGGCACGATCCACTACCCGTAAAGTTTCCCGCACATTATGATCAGTTAGGAAAATCCCCATCCCCTGCCTTTTCAGGTTACTGATAATAGTAACCACTTCACTCACACTGATCGGATCCACTCCACTGAATGGTTCATCAAGCATCAAAAATCTCGGTTTCAGAACGAGTGCCCTGGTGATTTCAAGCCGGCGTCGCTCTCCGCCGCTTAAGGTAAACGCTTTCTGAGAGGCAAGATCGCTCAGGCGAAGCTCTGCCAGCCTTTCATCGACTATATCATTTTCTTTCGCTTTGGATACGCCCAAGGTTTCGACAATTGCTCTTACATTTTCTTCAACGGTTAATTTTCGAAAAACTGAGGAATCCTGCGGTAAATAAACCAATCCGTTCCTGGCCCTTTGATAGGCGGGAAGATTCGTTAAATCCAACTCATCCAGAAACACCTTTCCCTCAGTGGGACGGACAAACCCTGCAACTATTGAAAAAGTGGTGGTTTTTCCTGCCCCATTCGGACCAAGCAACCCAACCACCTCACCGCTTTTTGCCTCAAGAGATACGCCGCGAACCACATCCTTGCGTGCGTAACGCTTGGTGAGATCCATGGCACGAAGTAAGGATGTCATTGACTACTTCGACGGACCTGAAAGTTTGGGAAAACTAAATGCCGGCAGCCCGGGCAGAGATAATTTTGACCTTCCGTTTTTACTCCCAATCACCTCAGCTCTTCCATCTTCCTTGTGTAAAATAATCCGCTCACCAGTCGCTTCACCCCATTGATCATCTGACACCATTGCACCACCATCTAAAAGAAGTTCTCCACCCTTAGCATTCCAGATAAGATTTTCAGCAACACAGGACCGACCGGGCTGCGTAAGTTGTACCTTTCCTTTCGCATGGATTCGTAGAATTTTTCCGATTACCTGTCTGGATGAATTATCCTCCTCCCCTAAGTCAATAACCGCACGTTTGCAGGAAATCGTAACCAATTGTTTTCCGGAAAGATTGGCATCATCAAATTCCATTTCAATGTGTACATTTTCTTCGAGTAGAAACTTGTGCCGCCCCTTCCCCAGATCAACAAGTTCGAATTTTTTTGCATGGGCGAGAGTTGGAAATTTTCGCGATTCTTTTGAGTTTCGATTGGCAGGCGTTCTGTTTAGCTGATGTTCATTTTTTTCCTCTGGCATTTTTGGCCCAAGGGCAAAAAGGCTTCCCACTTCATCGGCAAATGTAACTTTGGCATCTTCCGAAAACTCCAGACGGTTCCTCGCACCTTTTTTTACTTCCTCAAATGACCATTGCCTACCCTCTGCCTCAAAACCATCTCCAGTCACAACCAAACGGTCTTTTCCAAATGCAGAACCAAGTTGAAGATCGAAAATACCACTTTCTGAATATGCTTCAGAAACGGGCCGATTTTTTTCCAGGATTCTCATCACTGGTTGTTTCGCTTTATATTTTTTATCTCCGAGTAGTTCCACCTCCTTTGCCTTAATTTCCCAATGCAAGCGGCCTTGATCATCATAAGCAGGAATATGTACCTCAAGGGCCCCAGGTCGGATACCCAGAACTGGTGGCAAAATACCAAAGAAGAACAATCCAATATAAATGTAACCGGTAAAATGGTGTACCTTAAGAACCTTCGGAAAATATGGCATAAGAATACTATGGGGCAGCCGTGCTGTTGTTCTCATTGGCCGGAGAATGGGGGCGGAAGCGTAATACGGTTCCGTTAATGCAGTAGCGCTTATCAGTTGGGGTATCAAATCCTTCGCCCTTGAATACATGGCCGAGGTGTCCATCACAGACTGCACATAAAACTTCGGTTCGGGGATAACCCAGTAAATAGTCCACCGAAGTTTTTACATTTTCCACTTTGGAAGGATCATAAAATGAGGGCCAACCGCAATGGGAGTCAAATTTTTCATTGGATGAAAATAGTTCGGTATCACAACCAACGCAGAAATAAACTCCAGTACCCTGTTTTTTAAATTCCTCATACACTTTCCCATTGGGGCGCTCTGTGCCCGCTTTACGCAGAATTCTGAATTGTTCGGTGGTGAGGACGGTTTTCCATTCCTCCTCAGACTTGACCACTGTTTTAGGATTATCAGTATCTTCACTCATCTTAAGTTTGCTTCTGCCCGAATTTGCAAAAACAAGCAACCCCACACCTGTGATCAAGAAAGCACAAAAAACCCATTTTAGTGAAAACTTTCTCAACGCACAGCCAATCATTTATGGTCACTCTAAGATGAAGGATATTCGGACTATTGCCCCAACCTTTCTGCAATACTGGCATCATTTGCATAGGTAATGGCAGATTCCTTAGTGATGATACCATGCTGATGAAGAAAGAGTAAATGCTGTTCCATCGTAAGCATTCCCTCTCTCGATTGTGTTTCCATGGCCGAGTAAACCTGCTGCCAGTTACCGGTTCGAATTAAATTTCCGATTGAGGGTAAATTCTTCAACACTTCCATGACAAGAATACGCCCGGCAGCATCCTGCCTCGGCACCAGTTTTTGACTGAGAACATAGGATAAACTAAAAGAGAGTTGCAGGCAGATGAATTTTGACTGTTCGGCAGGGAACATATCTACGATCCGGCTTAATGCACCCTTTGCGTCACGGGTATGCAATGTGGAAAAAACAAGGTGTCCGGTTTCGGCAGCACTTAGTGCGAGGGTTGCGGTTTCAGTATCCCTGATCTCCCCAACAAAAATAATGTCTGGATTTTCACGAAGGGCACTTTTTAGTCCACCGGAAAAACTGCTCACATCCTGACCAACCTGCCGCTGAGACACCATCGAACTTTCATTTTTAAAGATGAACTCAACGGGATCTTCCAATGTAATAATACGAGCCTTCCGGTTTAAGTTAATATGATTTATGAGAGATGAAATTGTAGTGGATTTACCACTGCCAGTAACTCCGGTGACCAAAACTAGTCCACGCTTCAAGCCCGTAATTTCTTGCCAAATTGCCTCCGAGGGTAATCCAACTTCCTGAATTGCCGGAATCGTGGAGGAAAGAATCCGCATGACAAAAGCCAGTCCATCCCTATCTCGGAAGACATTCAGGCGGAAATTCACTCCCTGCTCCAGCCACTCGAAAGCGGTATCTACATCCATAGGACTATCGGGGTCAGAAACCTGGGCGAGTTGCTTTTCGCTTAGTAAAATCTTGAGCATGTGAAGCATGGCCTCATCAGTAACCGGTGTTCCTTTGGAAACGGGGAGCAATTCATCATCAGTCCGGAAACTTATGGCTAAGCCGATCTTCACATGCATATCAGATACCCGACTGAAATTTCCGCTTTTTTTCTCGGGATCCAAAAACATTCCAAGAATCTCAGCAAAACTAAGCCGTTCGAGACCTGCACGATAAAATGGCACACTTAATAGATCCTCTTCGCTCATATAAACCATACAATGCTACCGTGTTTGAAATTCTTCAAGACAACTTCTCGAAAATTTGCTTCGTCAATGCAGAGCTAAACAAGTAGAAATTTGCATTGCAAACCGCCCAATTATCCAAAAAAAGGGATTATTGCCATGAAAGTTCACTTTAAAGGAACTAGGGGTTCCCTACCCGTTTCCCTCACCGCCGCTGAAGTAAAGGATAAGGTCATATCCGCCTTACTTGCTGCCCGCGGAAAAGATCTGCGTTCCGAGGGGCAGATTCGAGAATTCGTTGAAAAAACCCTTAAGTTTCGCACGAGTTCCAGCTGGGGAGGTAATACTTCCTGCGTGCACATCGAAACAGGGTCTCCTGATTACATGATCATGGATGGTGGTTCTGGCTTACGTGCTCTGGGTAAAGATATCATTAATAGTGGTCAGGCAGGACTAACTTTTCATATTTTTCTTTCCCACTTTCACTACGACCACATTCAGGGAATCCCCTTTTTTGCCCCCGCTTATTTTCCCTCCAACAGTGTGGTATTCCACGGTGGGCACCGTGAGATTGAGAAATTTCTACGCCGTCAAATGGAGGAACCATTCTTCCCTATTAACTTTGACACCTTGGGTGCTAACATTTCATTCGAAGAGCACAGTCCAGGTGATGTCGTCAAAGTATGCAATTCAGAAGTCACCCTTTTTAAACAAAACCATCCTGGTGATTCCTATGGCTACCGAGTAGAGGCAAATGATAAAATTTTGGTGTACTCGACTGACTGTGAGCATAAGAACGATGCCCACGGGAAAGATTACCCCTACATTGACTTTATCCGCAATGCGGACCTGCTTATTTTTGATGCTCCATACACTCACAGTCAATCAATTGGAAACCGGGAGCACTGGGGACATTCAAGCAATGTTATGGGCGTAGAATTGGCCGCGCGTGCTGATGTAAAAAAACTGGCAATTTTTCATCATGATCCCAACGCCACCGATGAGCAAATTTCTGAATTTTTCTCACACACCAAAAAATTTCTTCAGGGCACCAGGCATGCAGTGCGTGAATCCATCCCTGGTATCCCAGGGGCTCCATCACCAAGAGGCTTCCCCAAGGAAGTAATTTTTTCCTACGATGGCTTAAGCCTGAACCTTTAAATCATTCATGTCTTCGCTTAATTCCTCCGCAGGCGATTTACCTAAACGCCTCGAAAAATCAGCAATTAACGAACTTCCACTGATTAGATTTCAGGGATCTATTCTGATGGCCGAGGATGCAAAATCTTTCAAAAAGTTTGCTGACCGGTTAACCAAACAAAAAATTCTAGGTTTTGACATCGAGTGCAAACCAAACTTCAAACGCGGACCTAATAATCCACCTGCCTTGCTTCAGATTGCCACCGCAGATCAGGCATTTCTTTTTCGGCTTTACCCAGTAATGCGTCTTGGCCCACTGAAAAAAATCCTTGAAAATCCAGCGATTATAAAAACTGGAGTCGCAATCAAGGATGATGTTTACAACCTTAAAAAAATTGAGGAATTTGAAGCTGCCGGCTTTGAAGATCTCGCTCCGCTTGCTCAGTCCCTTGAAATTGAACAAACCGGCCTGCGTAATTTAACCGCCATCTTTTTTTCCCACAGATTATCTAAATCTGCCCAGTTATCTAATTGGCAGAAGAGACCCCTTTCCACATCCCAGATGAACTACGCCGCAACCGACGCTTGGATAAGTCGGGAACTCTACCTTATTATGAAGGCAAGAATTGCAGCTCAACCGGTAAAGAAAAAAAGGTCACGATCCTCGGGCAAAAACTCCTCCGTTAGCTCATAGGCAGTCATGGCACCATGAATTCGTAACCGGTCAGACAGGTTGGGGTTGGATGGCCGGGGAAAAACAAACTCTCTTTCGATTAATCCATCGGGACGCAAATCACTGTGAGAGCTTATAAAAAACGCCTCCGGCTCGAGGGTTCTTTTAATTTCTCTTTCCACTTTTAATTTGTAATCAACCCCAGGAAGTATGCAGTCCTCAATTCCGCAGGCCAGCAGGCATAGTAATTCATCGGGTTCGTCCTCAAGGTAAGTTAGGATATCCATTTCCACTACTTTCCTGGGAATTCTGAGTTTCTCAGGTAATTGTTCCTCCACATAAGCCCGTTGAGCAATTTCCTGTTTGTCCGCGTAAAACGGCTCCACTGCCACAAAATTTTTCGCCCCTGCATGAGCTGCCAGTGCGTATCCGTATGGCATCATACCCGCTCCAATTTCCACTACCCTTCGCCCTTTCATTAATTGATGCAAAAACGTACCACCGGGCAACAAGCTCCACTCAAAAAGAGCACGGGTAAACTCGCCACCGGGAGCGGCAAACCCAGTTCCAAGACCACGGGAAACCTGCAATCGCTCCCGCCAGTCCCGTGAGCTTAGGCCATCAAATTGTTCAACCACGGGATCAATTCACCCGGATCAGCATTGCCTCAATTAGTTCAAGCAGGAACTGAGTTTCTCCCCCTACCTGCCTGACTGCATTTAGGGCATCTTCAGTATGTGATTTCGCAAGTTCACGGGCTTTGGTTTCCCCGAGCATATTTACCCAGGTCATTTTTTTATTTCTATTATCATTACCAGCATCCTTTCCGAGTTCCGCTGAACTGGAGGTAACATCAAGCAGGTCATCAACTGCCTGGAAAGCGAGTCCCAGTGATCTTCCGGCATTCTTCATCAGGTCAAGCATCGGGATGTCATCACCCTTTTTTCCGAGCCGAAATCCCATCACGAGAGACGCCTCGATCATCGCCGCGGTTTTATTTTGATGGACATAGGCAAGGATCGCTTCATCTGGTTTTTGGCCTTCGGCCAACAAGTCCTCCATCTGCCCGCCAACAAGGCATTCACTGCCCGATGCCCGTGCCAGGGAATTGATCAAGCTAAGAGCAATTTCAGGGTGATCTGCATATTCAGTTGCTAATTTTTCGAACGCCAGCGGAATCAAGGCATCGCCGGCAAGAATTGCAGTCGCTTCATCAAATGCCCGGTGGCAGGAAGGTGCACCTCTTCGGAGGTCTGAATTATCCATCGCCGGCAAATCATCATGAATGAGGCTATAGGTATGGATAATCTCAAGGCAAATTGCCGCGGGTACGGGATCCAAATCACCAGGGAAAAGTTCATGAGCGGCAAGTGCAAGAACTGGACGCAATCGCTTCCCACCAGCCTGGAGGCTGTAATTCATTGCCTCGTGCAAACGTGCGGGCCGGGTGGCTGAACTAGGAAGGTCAGAGACCATCCGTTCATTGATCAGTTGCTGGAAAGATTTTAATTTTTCGGAGAAACTCATGGCTTGCGGAGAATAGGAAGCATGGCATCATGTTATGCTTATGCCAAGTTTGGAAGCAGTATGCATCAGGCTATTCGGCCGTCCTGGTTGGATAGCTAAAGTTCTTTTGGGAGGTGGTCTATCATTCGTCCCAGGGCTCAACTTATTTGCACTCGGATACCTTATGGTGTACGGGCGCCGTTTGCGCCGTTCCCAACAACTCGACCTTCCGGAATGGTCAGAAATGGACTGGCCAAGCCTATTCATCGATGGTCTGAAGATGTTCTCCCTACTGTTCTGCTTTATTGGAATTCCTTTGATGGTTGGATGGGTCGTCAGTCTGCTTTTATTTTTTATCACTTTTGGCATTCTAGGAGTGGTCGCCTATTTCCCAATTGCACTGTGTGGGTTCATTGCACCGATCTTATTTCTTTGTTCATTTGGAGCTTACCTACAGAATGAAAATTTCAGGGACGCATTTCAGCTTCGTTATATCATTGAGGAAGGACTTAAGTCGTGGAAGTTGCTGGCCCTGCCGGTAGTTTGTTTCTGGGGAATCTTCCTGCTGGCTTTACCTCTGTACGGACTTTCTTTTTTTGTGGGTTCTTGGGTCTTGATTGCATTTTATGGATGCATGCGTTCCCGGTCTCCTTTCTGAATTTTATTTTTCACTAGCTAAGTAAAAGACTATCTGTATGCCAACTTACGATTATCAATGCGGTGCTTGCGGCCATGAGTGGGAACTCTTTCAATCCATGAACGATTCCCCGGTCAAAAGCTGTCCAAAATGTAAAAAACGCAAAGCCAAACGCCTGCTTGGATTGGGTGCCGGTCTCATCTTTAAAGGAACTGGCTTCTACGAGACCGATTACAAGAAGAAGACTGGGGGTGAAGCCAAGGAAAAATCTTCCGGTGAATCCAGTTCATCCGATTCTGGTTCCTCTGATAAGTCATCTCCCAAAAAGGAGACCAAGAAAGAAAGTAAGCCAAAGAAGGAAAAAGCAACGACTGCCTGACCTTTCTCAATGTCACCATGATCCCTCAAGTTCTCGTTCCCCTGGCTCACGGATTTGAGGAAATCGAGGCCACCTGCCCGATCGACTTGTTGAGACGTGCTGATGTGGAAGTGGTTACTGCATCCTGCGAGGATGATCTTGTGGTTATTGGCCGTTCCGGTATTGCCCTGCAAGCGGAGCTTTTGCTCAGCGACATTTCAGTTGAATCATTCGATCTGTTGGTGCTTCCAGGCGGGCCATCTGTTTTTAAACTACGGGAAAAAAGGATGATTTTAGAACTCATAAAATCCTTTCATACTGCAGAGAAGCCAATCGGGGCAATCTGTGCTGCCCCGCTACTACTGCTCGATGCGGGCCTACTGAACAATCTCTCCTACACTGCTCATGGTAGCGTTTCTAATGAGCTTAAGGAGATGAAACACGATCAGGCAGTGGTTAAGGATGGTAATATCATTACCTCACGAGGGGCGGGAACTGCAGTTGAATTCGGGCTCTCGCTGGTCGAATTACTTTGTGGAAGAGAAAAAGCGGATGAAATCCGCGAATCCATTCACGCCTAAGCAAGTAAGATATTTCAGTATATTACTTGGATGCATTAGCATCCGAAGCATTGTCATCTTCAGGAAAGATTGCCGGAATTAGCTCGGAATTATTCAAATCAGGAAGGTCAGGCTCCGGCACAGGAGGCGTAATGCTAAGCAACTCAACTTCAAAAGTAAGCACCTCGTTTGGACCGATAGCATTATTACCACTTTCACCGTAGGCTAAATCGGCAGGAATGTACAATTTCCACTTCGCACCGATATTCATCAACTGCAATGCTTCAGTCCATCCTGAGATCACTTGATTTACTCGGAATTTCGCCGGTTCTCCACGATCCTTGGA
>Ga0181593_10001299_pt1 | contig 22436 bp, 24 predicted proteins | sample 071ome_19_FD_133756 | JGI IMG/M metagenome (GOLD analysis project Ga0181593, IMG submission 133756) | Coastal salt marsh microbial communities from the Groves Creek Marsh, Skidaway Island, Georgia - 071413AT metaG (megahit assembly) | ecosystem: Environmental > Aquatic > Marine > Intertidal...
ATAACGGGGTCGAGCTTATTTTCTTGAGCGAGCTTAGTGAGGTTTCGAGCATATTTTGAAAGCGCACGATACTTTTTAGGAGACTGTACATCGTCGATGTTATGCTCACGTACTTCTTGAAGCGCGTTTTCTACTCGTTTCTTCTCTACACCGACACGGTTAAGTACCTCGATTGCTGGACCAGGATGCTCAAGAAGCGCTAAGAAAAGGTGCTCCACTCCGACATACGAGTCGCCAAGTCCTTGCGCGATTCTTCCTGACTCTTCAAGTGCCTGAGCGAGGTCTGGCGTAAGGTAGAGCTGATATGACTGCGACATGGTTTGTCCCATGTTTGGCATTTCGAGCGCCTCTATGAGGAGGTCAGTGAATTCAATAATATCTATATCAAGTCTATCAAGGAGAGAGATAACCGTGTTTTCATCTTGCATCACAAGGGCGGCCAACAGGTGAGTTGGACTTACATGATTTTGGCCACGCTCAATTGCGAGCTCGTGCGCTTTTCGTATGGCTTCTTTGGCGCGTGATGTAAAGTTATGAAAGTTTGGCATACTTCTATTAAATCAAAATTAGATGGATAAGTCTTCCATCTCTGTATATACACATACTACAATTATTTTTCGCTGTGTCAAATATCTACTGCTCCATGAGTTTGAGGTGGTCTTTGAGAATTGTAACTACTTTTTCAATATCGTCTTCTCTACTTTCTTGTCCAAGCGTGAGGCGGATGGTCGAGAGGGCGCGGGCTTCATCTCCGGTGATTTCCTGTACTACATGTGAGCCCGCGCCCTTCCCTGCACCACATGCACTTCGCGTCGATACTGCAACTCCTTTACTATCAAGTGTAATCACTGCGTACTCACCATCAATTCCTGGAATTGAAATATTAATATTATTTGCTACTCGATGTTCTTGCGACCCATTAAGGACCACACCGTTTACTTCATTGAGAATTGTTTCAATATACTGGTCACGAATTTTAGAAATCTTATCATTTCTTTCTTTCCAGCTTTCTTGTGCGCGCACCATCGCCTCAACACAGCCAACAACGAGCGCAGTATTTTCTGTTCCGGGCCTAAGACCATCTTCCTGTCCTCCACCAAAGATAATCGGTTCAAGCTCTACCTGATGACGCTTCACAAGCACTCCCACACCTTTTGGCCCATAGCACTTTCCAGCATCAAGCGTGAGCATGTCGACACCGAGTGAATCAAGCTGACACGGAAGCCACAGTGGTGCCTGACATGCATCGAGAAGCGTTTTTACCGTCACATTATTTTTCTCATTGTAATCACGAATGGTCTTCGTGATTTTCTTTACATCCTGAATCGTTCCAATTTCAGAGTTTACATATGCAAACGTCACAAGCTTCGTCTTGGGTGAAAGAAGTTTTTGAAATTCAGCAATGACAATTCTCCCCTCTTCATCGACGGGCGCGTACACGACTTTTATGCCATGCCCTTCTAAATGCTTTAGTGTCTCGAGAATTGAGGGATGCTCAATCTTTGTTGAAATCACTTCAATGTCCTCGTACGGCACGTCTTCTTTGTTGAGATGCGCAAGGTACCCGCGAAGTCCGAGGTTGTTGCTTTCGGTACCACCGCTCGTAAAGACAATGTCTCCGGCGCGCACCCGAAGGGTGCGCGCCAACCGCTCTCGCTCATTTTCTATCTTCTCACGCTCCTCGACGCCCTCCTTATAAATAGCGCTCGCATTTGCCCACTTTGCACTAAAGTACGGTTTCATAACATCAAAAACCTCCTTTTGCACAGGAGTAGTTGACGCATAATCAAGGTGAACTCTTTTACCCTTTCTTGCAGAAAATCTCATAGAAGTGATAATGTCACACTCATTTTTATTAGTAAAGGGCTCGTGTATAGAAAAGATAGCTAAAAATGGACATATCTGTTATACTCATCCCCAACAAAAGCAAATCGCCTCACGTTAGGCGGTTTTTGCATCAAAACATGAACTACCATGGCAAAAAAGAAAACAGAAAAACCAAATATCGTCGAACGTACGCCTGTGGTCGTCATCATGGGTCATATTGACCATGGAAAATCTACACTCCTTGATTACATTCGTGAATCAAACATCGTAGCAGGTGAAGCTGGTGGCATTACCCAGCACCTCTCTGCGTATAAGGTAGAACACGACTCAAAAGAAAGTGGCAAAAAATCAATCACCTTTCTCGACACGCCAGGACATGCTGCATTTCAAAAAATGCGTTTTAGGGGTGCGGGCGTCGCAGACGTTGCTATTCTTATTGTGTCTGCTGAAGACGGTGTTATGCCACAGACACTCGAAGCGCTTGAATGTATCACTAAGTCTGGCATACCGTACATTGTCGCAATAAACAAAATCGACAAGCCTGGCGCTGACGTACAGCGCACCAAAAACTCACTCATTGAACATGGTATCTACATAGAGGGTATGGGTGGAGATATTTCTTTTGCTGAAATCTCCGCAAAAAGCGGACAAGGCGTTGACGAACTTCTTGACCTCATACTTCTTACTTCTGAACTTGCAGAACTTAAAGCTGACACAAATGCTTCAGCAAGCGGAACAGTCATTGAGGGACACCTTGACGGAAAGCGTGGAAACACTGCGACACTCATGATTAAAGACGGGACTCTTCACTCAGGAGAGTTTGTCGTATCAGGCACTGCGTACGCACCTGTTCGCATCATGGAGGATTACGCATTTCAGTCAATCAAAGAAGCAGGGGCATCTGACCCTGTACAAATTGTTGGTTGGAGCGCTGTTCCTGAAGTCGGAACACCATTTGTAACTGTGGAAAATAAAAAAGAAGCTGAGAAGTTAGCGCTCGAAAATAAAGTTACTCCAGAGAAAGTTACTGTCGAAGAAAGCGAACTTCCCTGCATTCCACTTCTCATTAAAGCTGACGTACTAGGGACCATTGATGCTATACAACACGAACTCGAAAAGTACGAGTCTGATCGAGTGATGGTACGAATTATCGGAACAGGTGTTGGAAATATTACTGATAACGATGTTCAGAACGTAAGCGCCACTGAAAATGCCATCATCGTTGGCTTTAACGTAAAAGCAGACCGTGGTGCAGTAGACCTTGCTGAGCGACTCGGTGTTGAGATTGAAACCTTTGATATTATCTACAAACTCTCGGAATGGCTTGAAGGAGCGCTCAAAGCTCGTACACCAAAACAAGAGACAAAGAAAGTGACTGGGAAAGCGAAAATCCTTAAACACTTTAGCACTCAAAAGAACCTCCATGTTCTCGGTGGACGTTGTGAAGAAGGAACACTCTCACTTGGTCAGAAAGTAGTAATTACTCGGAGAGATGTAGAAATGGGTGAAGGTGTTGTTAAGAACCTTCAGCAAATGAAATCAAATGTACAATCTCTCTCCGATGGTGAGTTTGGTATGCAAATTGAAAGTAAGGCCGAAATTGCTGCTGGAGATTATATTGAAGCTTTTGATGTTATAGTCGAATAACCTATGGAATTTGATAAACACGAGCGAGCAAATTCAATCATAAAAGAGGTGGTTGCAGGCTTTATTAGGGAGGAGGCAAATACTGACCCCCTCATCACAGTGACCCATGTCGGTGTTTCATCAAGCTACAAAAATGTTGTGGTGTATGTGACCACAATTCCAGACACTGAAGAGAAAGAGCGAGACGCGCTTATTTTCTTGAAGCGAAATGGTACTGAGCTTAGAAACTATCTAAAAAAGCATGCTCGCCTTAAGTACATTCCAAACATCGAGTTTGCAATCGATTATGGCGAACGACATAGACAACATATTGATGAAATAAGTCGTGAAATACATAAAGAAAAAACTGATGACTAATCATCAGTTTTTTAAAATCATACTCATGTTATGGAAAACTAGTGTTGAATAACTATACATATTTGTTTACCATAACAATATGCCACGTAAACGTTCATGGAGTGACAATGATTTGAAAAAAGCTGTGAAGCAGTCCTATAGTATACGTGAGACTCTTGAAAGACTTGGACTTCGTTCAGCTGGTGGAAATTATATGCAGGTTCAAAGTACTATTACTGATCTTTCATTAAACACATCACACTTCCACGGGCAAGGATGGAGAAAAGGTAAGACATTTGCCTTTGTTCCCAAAACTCCCCTTTCACAGATACTTGTTAAGGAAAGTGTATTCCAAAGTTACAAACTCAAAAAAAGGCTTTTCAGAGATGGTCTTAAGTATGAAAAATGCGAATTGTGTGGCTGGGCAGAAAGGTCAGAAGATGGTAGGATTCCAGTCGAGTTGGATCATATTAATGGTGACAGATTTGACAACAGAATTCAGAATCTGAGAATTCTCTGTCCTAACTGTCACAGCCTTCAACCAACTCATCGTGGCAAAAATCAAAAACGCCGGGGTGGTGGAACTGGTAGACACGCAACACTTAAAATGTTGTGAGCGAAAGCTCGTATGGGTTCGATTCCCATTCCTGGCACTATGAAAGCCGCCATTTGGCGGTTTTCTCTTTTTTTATACTTGTATTTCTAAGCCAACTTTAGTACACTCATGCCACCAACTTTCCGCCCATAGCTCAGTTGGTAGAGCAGGTGGCTCTTAACCACAAGGTCCTAGGTTCGAATCCTAGTGGGCGGACAAGCGTAAAAATCCTGACCAATGTCAGGATTTTAGCTTGTCCGGGCCGGAGCTATATTTTGGCTATCACTAATGCCAAAATACCGAGGCGGGGCCGACAGCACTTAGAGAACGCCGGTGAACTTAGTGACTGGTGGCAACAAAATTATTCTTTTGCAATTTGTTTTTCGAATTGATATAGTGTTCGAGCTCATTAAATACGTAGTGTGGGCGAGTGGCGAAATGGTAGACGCGTTAGTCTTAGGAACTAATGGAGCAATCCGTGGAGGTTCGAGTCCTCTCTCGCCCACACTGCGTGTTTAAGGAAATAAAATCTAGCAGTAGCTAGATTTTATTTTGTCTCAAGACCAAAAAATGATAAGCTACTGAATGCACTTTTGTGTAGTTATGGCCAGGTGGCGAAGTGGTAACGCTTCGGTCTGCAAAACCGACATGCACGGGTTCGATTCCCGTCCTGGCCTCAATAAAAAAGACTGGCTAAAGCCAGTCTTTTTTATCTCTTTACACTCTTGAGGCGATTCTTCTTGAATTGCTCGAGTTTCTTCTTGTGGTTATTTTTTACGAGTCGTTTCTTGACGCTCTCGGGAAGCTTATCAAATGTCATACACTTATATGAGCAATATCCTTTCTTTTTGGCCTTGCAGGCATCACAGCAAATAAAGAGTACATGGCATGCTTGGTTCTTGCAGTGAATATGCTCATCGCATTTTGTTTTGTGACATAAATGACACGTTGCAATGATGTCATCACTAATGCGCTCTCCCATCCGTTCATCAAACACAAAGTTCTTTCCTTTAAACTTATTCTCAATTCCCTCTTCGTCAACCTGACGCTTGTAGTCAATAATGCCTCCTTTGAGGTGCTTTACATTCTCGAAACCATTATGCTTCATCCACGCGCTCGCCTTCTCACACCGAATACCACCAGTGCAGTAAATAGCAATTTTTTTGTCTTTATGATCCTTGAGCATTTCTGGAACATTCTTAAGTTCTTCTCTGAATGTATCAACTGGAGGCACTATGGCGTTTTCAAAGTGTCCAACTTCTCCCTCATACTCATTTCGCATATCAAACACCACTGCGTCTGGGTCATCGATGTATTCATTCATCTCTTTTGCAGTGAGATACTCACCTGTATTCGTTACATCAAACGTATCATCGTCTAGTCCATCAGCAACAATCTTTGGCCTCACTTTAATAGTCAGTTTATAGAATGAAGATGGAGCAGATTCTTCAACAGCAATCTTATACGGAATGTCTTTAAACTCTTCCATGCTTTGAATATATGCGTCAAACTTTTCCCAGTTCTCAACAGGCACATTCATCTGTGCGTTTATGCCTTCTGATGCCACGTAAATACGTCCAAGGCACCTGAGTTCTGAGAGTTTCTCAAAAAGCTCATCGCGAGTCTTTTGTGGGTCAGAAAGTCGTACATAACGATAAAATGAGACCGTTTTTCGGTTGATGCCATCGTGAAAAACACGCTCTTTACGCTCTTTACGCGAGATAGATTTTTCCTTCATTTTCATGCCGATATCATACCCTAAAACTGCCATTTTTCTAGTCTATCAACACTTCTCTGAGCTCATTCATAAAATGGCTTAAAATATGACTGAATTTGCCTAACTTACTGTTAAAATAGCTTGACTTTTCAGTATAAAATGATATAATTGTCGGCAGGAATGTAGGGGTTCTCCCCTGCAAATTTTTCAACGCATCTTCGGATGCTCGATCTTTGAAATGAGGTAAAACCTATGTTTAAGAAAATCATGATGGGAGTTGCTGTAGCGGTTGTTGGAGTTGCAATACTCTTGCTCTCAATCTACACCGCATACACGTTTCTTCAAGTTGTTGCAGTAACCGCTGTTTTTGCGCTTGCGCTTTCAGTGCCGGTTGTAATCATAAGCCTAATTGTTTCCTATTTTTCAAATAGGAAGAAAAGGGCGAAGAAAACTGTTGCCAAAGAATCTGAAGATGGTTCTAAAAATCAGGAAGCACAAACAGTGCATTCTGGAGAAGAAAGCGAAGAGAAGGAGACTATCCGGCTTAGGCCGAGATGGTTCATTCTTGGTATGTTTGTATGGATTGCTGTTGTTGTCGGTTCTCCGATAGCAACGTACTTCTATGCAAATTATCAAGTTCCAGGAACCATTCTCAACTTTTGGCACTTTGTCATGTCGCTGTGTATTGTTTGGGTTGCTTTTTCAACTCGAAAAGTACCAACAGACGAGATTGCAGCAGTTGAGTGCTACGGCTTACCAATGGTTGTAATGACTCGTGGACTAAAGTTTGTCCCTTATGGAATATTCCAAATGAAAACATTCCCTTCTACGGTCCTACAGCATCAGTTTCCAGATGAACCTGAGTTCATTCAAAAAACCGATGACAAAGATAAGCTTCAACCAGTGCTTGTCACTAGAGAAGATGGTAGTACTTATCAGCGAATGATGGTACGCCCAATTCGCATCACATCAAGTGCGACTAGAAAAAAGGGAAACGGTGAAACAGAGAAAAAGGAGCTGGGTATTCTCGACACTCAAATGACCGTTGAATTTACCTTCTGGGTCAGGTGGGTAATTGTAAATCCGTTTTATTTTCTCATTAATGCTGGAGGAAATGTTGAAAATGCTGTAAAGCAAATGAGAGATACGGGTGAAACCACTTTAACCACAGAAGTAGTAATTCGTACCCCAGCGCAAATTAACGATGATTTTGAAATCGTTAAACAGTCGCTCAAAGATAAAATTAGTGCAGAACTTAAGTCTTGGGGTATTCAAATCATTGACGTTGGCTTAACACCGCCTGACTTTAACCATAAAGTAGCTAAACAACTTAGAAATATCACTACAGCAAAAGCGAAAGCAGAGCAAGTAGTGATAACAGCTGAAGCCACAATGGTTGAAAAAAAGAAACATGGTATGGGTGACGCTGACGCAAGAAAGCGAATTGTTGCAGCTGATGGTAAAGGCTACAAGGAAGCAGCGGAAGCTCTTGGTATCTCACCTGAGCTGTACCTACAGGCTATCGTTGCGCAAAACTCCATTGGTGAAGGGGATGTAATCCTAGGCACCGAAGGAATAACGCAAATGATGGGTCTTGGAAGGAAAATCATGGAGCAAAGACCAGCCACCAATACTGAGGAGGTGTAACGATGGAAGTAATAATGCAATTTGTACGCTATGCACCCCTTGTGGTGCTAGTGCTAATTGTACTCACTTTGGTTTCCATAGCATGGATTAAAAACGTCATAAATGCTGATAAGCGAAACAAAAAGGCTAGCGTTGGATGTGTTGTAACTCCGATACCGAAGCAGCAGCCATCAGAGTCAAATGATGAATCGGCTCAACGAGCTTCATCATCCGATGAGGCTACAGAGCCAGCAAAACCGCCGGAGCAACCTGCTCCGGCACCACAACCTGCCAAATCTGGTAGGAACTGGGGTACACTTGTCTTTCTGCTACTTGCTGTAGCTGGAATAACTGTAGCGATATGGTGGTACTGGGATGCGATGTGGGGCTTTGTGACTTCTGTTTCTTTAGAACGTCCAACAGCTTCTGGCAATCCTATTGTGGTGGACACATCTTCACCTGATTGGTTTACATTCCAGAACGTCCTTATCGCGCTTGCAATGTTTCTCTTCGTTATGTTTGCAATAAACGGCGCTACGAAGCACGGAAAAGATGGAACCAAGTGGTTTGCTAGAGCTGTGGGCGCGCCCATATTGGCATTTGGTTTCATATTCTTTGCAATGCTACTCTTCATGGGTCCCCAAAAAGCCGTTGAAGCAGTAACATACTACTGGCATAACGATTTGCCAGTATCCGGACCAAACAACAAGCCTATTGTGCGGACTGGAGTTCCTATTGGAGCTCCACAAGTGCAAGAAGCCTACCCAGGTACACTGTACGTGATACCCGCACACAATTCACTCCTTGTTGAGTGGAGAGATAATGCGAGTGTACCGTGCGGTTCCACAAATGTGCCGAGTGAGTTGTTACAAACTCGTTCTGTATCAAGGTATGACACGAGAGATGGAATTGTACTTGAGTCGTCGCTCGATTACGATATCGAAGTGATGGTTTGGTTTCATCCCAAGGTTCGTGGCAGTTGTGAAGTGGCTATGCGTCAATTTGATGCTGAGGGTCGCTTCATATAACATGTACCTCATATACAAAAGGCGGAGCGCAATGCTCCGCCTTTTTTCTTTGTTTCATTAAGGATTACCGGGTGGTGTCCAATTCGTATTTACTTCCCCACAGGTTCCTGATGAAATATCACATCCGACTGTAAACGCAGCGATTTGTAGTATCGTGTACGCTCCAATCATGATGGTGAGACCAATAATTCCTGAAATCATGTGCCGTCTACCTTTTGCACGAGCTGTAGCGTCGTCAGCATTGAGAATGTATTGAAACACACCCCAAATGAAGACCATGAGTGCTACTGCTGAAAGTAGTGCGATAAGTGGGAACACGATGACTCGTTCGATGTCAACGATTAACTCCCTAGTTGCTGCGAGATGCGCACTACCTTGCATGATGAAGCCTTAGCTTAAACACCAACCGGTGGAGTTCCTGGTGCATTAATTGGAGTTGTTCCAGGATTGACTCCAAAGAGAACCGCAACCAGATTTACAATTCCCCAGAGTGCTCCCATTACTACGAAAGCGATAATCCCCCAAAGCATGAGCTTTCGTCCGTCAGCACGTTTTCCTTCATCTGAGCCTCCGAGGATAAATGCATTAAATACTCCCCAAAGGAAGACGAGCACTGCGAGAGCAATCACAATCGGCACAAGGAAGTCGTTCACAATGGTACTGATTGCTGAAACCAAAGCTTCAAAATAACCTGTATTTACACCCTGTGCTAACGCAAGCGCAGGTGCAAATATTGCAAGGAGTGATAATAAGTGTTTTTTCATATTAGTAATTTATTGATTAGAACTAGTGTTAGTCAACATTGCTTTTAAATGGTGCTTCCTGGTGCTTGTGGTGTTGCGCTAGGTGCAGGAATGGCCTCATTCGTTCCACCAAGCCCAAAGAGGTCGGTCACCAAACTTACAACTCCCCAAAGTGCAACCATCACAACAAATGCGATAATCCCCCAAAGCATGAGCTTTCTCCCTTCTGCACGTTTTCCTTCATCTGTGCCACCAAGAATGAACGCTTTAAATACTCCCCAAAGGAAGACGAGCACTGCGAGCGCTATAATGAGTGGTACAAGAAAGTTATTGATTAGACTTAGGATGTCAGTACCAGAATTAGTAATATATGCAATGTCAGGTACCTGAGCCAAAGCCAAAAGTGGACTCATTGCTGCAATTGTACTTATTAATGTTTTTTTCATATCTACTTACATGTATTGATAAATAAAGAAATATTGGTCAATTAATTGACTTATCTACCATTCTAGACCTATTTTAGCGAAAAGTATACCTTCGTTGTGGACAATTACGTGCCACTTAGGAAAGTTATTGCAAGTATTCTCACAAGTCCCCAAACGGTTACCATTACAAAAAGTCCAACGATTCCTGCAACAACATACTTTTTCCCTTCTTGTACCTTATACGCGTCTCCACCACTCACAATCCAAACCTTCATAACACCCCACATAAACACCACTATAGAGAGTGCTATAAGAAAGTAGATGACTAAGTTGCTAAAATCTATGACTATATTGACTACGTCAGTGAATGTTTCAGGTTCTTGTGCGCGTAGCACTTGCGGTATGAGAAATGTAACAGCTGCAATGTAACGCATAGTAGAATAATTATAGTGCACTAACAGTGTTTTGAATAATCTCCAGAATCAACTTTGAAGCAAGGACAACAACACCACCTATCACAGCCCACGTAATAGCTTTTCTACCATCTGTAATCTTACCTGGTTCACCTTGTGCAGTCACAAGCTTGAATCCACCATAAATAATGAAGAATACAATGACTGGAAGCGCAAGTGTAAGGAGGATGTCGAGAATATTCACTAGAAACTCCGTAATAGTACACGCACGAAGTGGATTGCTTAGTCCTAAACCTGTTCCTGATGGTGCAGGACATGGACTAGAACCAGTTTGTAAATGACTACTCGCATTAATCATTCCTGACGATAGAACAAACAGACCTATTGCCAAATACGTATGGAATATAACTTTTTTACTGAAAGATGTTACGTTCATATTAAAAACTATTTTCTAATGCAGTGACTGCATCACTGATAACTTGTGTTTTTTTGGCATTTCCTGACGTTACTTCTTCTACCATGTCTTTAAAGACAGCGTCAGATTCGTCTGGATTTGGGTCAAGCCAACCGCGTGAAATGAGCGCTGACTGATACACCGGCTTTTTGAAGGTATCAGTTTGCTGTGTTGTGTGGAGACTTCTATGTGCAGGTGCTAAGTGGTACGCATCCGCAAGGGGACCTGCCACCGCAGGGGCAGTAATGTAGCTTACGAAATTATATGCATTTAGGAAATTTGGAGAGTTCTTTGGAAATGCAAACGCATAGAACTCTCCTTCAGTACGCTTAACCGTAGCTCCAGCACCTTGTGGTACGGTTGCCATTCCAAAGAATAAGTTTGGGTTCTTGTCACTTATTTCTGGATATTCACTGCCGGGTGCAAAATATATGGCTAAATCTCCCGCAAGAAATGCGTCTTGGTCGCGTTCCATTGAACGATTCCATGTGTAGACACTTTCACTCGGGAGTGCAAACTGTGTGTAAAAAGTGAGCGCTGAAAGAGCTGATGTCTGTCCTGAATCACTTCTCTTGTTCATCGTGACTGTATACCCAACACGCGCTTCAGCCACAATATCACTACCTGTTTGAAGCATAAGCATAGCTAGTATTTCTTTTGCATGCTCGACATTTCCATATTCACCAAACGAAAGTGCTGCCTGGAGAATATTTCTTCTACTATCAACATTTCGAAGAGGTCCAATATAGGTAGAAACTAACTCTTCCCATGTCTTTGGTTCAGTCGCAAAACCTGCACTTGAAAACAAATCCTTATTCCAGTACATCATGAGCGGGTCAACAGCAAACGGGAGACCGTATATACCATCACTCATTGCAAAAATACTAGCCCCATCTAAAAAGTTTTCTGCATATGTACTTTCTGGATACGATTCATATGGAATTGCATTTAGCTTTGAGCGCATTGATACCAAATGAGAATGTGGCAAAAGAATGACATCTGGTCCTGCACCTTCTGCCATAGCATCTACAATAATGTCTTCAAAATACCTTTCATCAATTTCTCGATAGCGCACCACGTCAAAGGCCTTGTCATTCGTACTTAATTCATTCAGCATTTCATTCATCACATCAGCATCAAGACTGCCCCACACATTAAGTCTATCGCCAAATTTTCTATCCGCCGGTGAGCCAGCTGATTGGAATACGGAAATCAGAATGACAGCACCAATTGCAGCCACAGCAAAAAATCCTATGAGCCCTATTTCAAACGGTCGCAAGTCCTTCATAAATATAACAAAACTGCGTTATGTACTTTAGTATACCACCCTATCGTGGGCACAACCTTAGAATACTATGAGTTATGTGCACTACTCTTTGCGAAGTGAGATACCGTAGTGATGGTCTCCAGCAGAAAAAGAGCGTTCGAACACAAACCCAGCAGGCGCAGCAAGTTGCTTCACTTGTTCTTCTGTAACAACATCTCCTTCACGTGGACCAAGTCCTGCAAATGACGATGTCCAATCAATCACAAACAACTTGCCACCCTTACGCATTGTTCGGGCAATCTCCTTAAAGAGGATGTCTTTGTCCTCAATCTGAAAAAGTACATTTGAGAGGACGCCTGCATCTAAAACCCCATCTGGAATTTTGGTTCCATTAATTGCTTCGAGGTCACCCCATAACACCTGCACATTAGTTATGCGCTCATCCATCACATGTTTATCGAGAGCGTCTACAAGTGCTTTCTGAATTTCACATGCATACACTTTTCCTTCTTTTCCTACAAGCATTGAAAGCGGTTTAAGAAAATGGCCACTCCCTGATCCAAAATCACCAACATGGTCGCCTTCGCGAATATGAAAATGTGTCACCACCATTGCTGGTTTAACAAAGCCTTCTGACATACGACAAGTATAGCACTTCGTTTTGATTAGTAGGTATGTGATTGTGAAAAGACCGGAAAGTGTTACTTTCCGGTCTTTTCACACATTTTTACAAGTAGACCATTGTTGCAATTGAGTCACCTGCTCGAAGTTTCATCACACGAACTCCTTGTGTCTGTCGTCCGAGACATGGCACATCCTTGAGTGGAAGTTTAATGACCTGTCCCTTTTTACTCATGATGACAAGTCCTCCTTCTTCCCTGTTTTCGCTTTGAACAATAGCACCACCGATTACATCACCAGTCTTATCCGTCACTTTCGCAGTTTTGATACCTGAACCACCACGCTTCTGTACCTTATATTCCTTTGCTGGGGTTGTCTTTCCATAACCGTTCGACATAACAACAAGCACCTCTGCGTTTTTGTCGTTCTTAGTGAGTACATCTGCAGACACCACAAGGTCGTCTTTACCAAGTTTCATTGCAGCAACACCTGCTGCTGTACGTCCCATTTCACGAACATCACTTTCTTTGAAACGAATTGATTGTCCTTTCTTACTTATGAGTGAAACTTCATCACCCTTTCCTACGAACGTAGCCTGCCGTAGCTTGTCATCCCCCTTAAGCGTAATAGCGATGAGCCCACTTCGACGTACGTCCTTAAAGGCCTGCGCGTCAGATTTCTTTGCAATTCCATTTCGAGTCACCATCATTAGGGACCAGTCTCCTTCCCAGTCCTCCTTTCGAACAGGAAGGACTGAGGTTACATGCTCATCAGCCTCCATGGCGAGGAAGTTCATAATTGACTTACCCTTCGTAGCCCGACGTCCTTCTGGAATTTCATACATCTTGCTTTGGTATACCTTTCCTTTATCAGTAAAGAAGAGGAGGTCACTATGTGTTGAGGTAGTTATGAGTTTGGTGACGACATCCTCTTCTTTCGTGTTGAGGTCGACTACACCGATACCACCTCGTTTTTGTGTCTTATATTCTGATGGATTAGTTCGTTTTACGTAGCCTCCTTTTGTGAGCACGAGTACACTCTCTTCGTCTGGGACCAAGTCTTCAGGATTGAGCTGTTTTACGCCTCCCTTTACAATCTTTGTGCGCCTTTCATCACCAAACTTCTCTGCCACTTCTGCCAGCTCGTCTTTGATGATAGTGAGCATTTTCTTCTTGCTCTTGAGGATACTCTCAAGCTCTTTGATAAGTGCCTGTATTTCCTTGAGTTCATCCTCAATCTTCTTACGTTCAAGTCCTGCAAGCTTCTGAAGTCGCATGTCGAGAATCGCCTGTGCTTGTACCTCTGAGAACTTAAATTTCTTCATGAGGGCAGCGTGCGCAGTCGGCACATCCTTTGAAGCTCGAATGAGCTTAATGATAGCGTCAATGTGATCGAGTGCTTTCTTGAGTCCTAGTAAGATGTGTTCGCGAGCCTTTGCCTTATCTAAATCAAACTGCGTTCGTCGTCGCACCACCTCTTGTCGGTGTTTTACATATTCCTCAAGAATTGCTTTAAGTGAGAGCGTTTGTGGCACACCATCGACAAGCGCCACCATGTTGTAGTGGAAGGTTTCTTCAAGTTGTGTGTGTTTGTAGAGCTTGTTAAGCACGGTTTGAGGTTGCGCGCTTGGCTTGAGCTCTACCACGACACGAATGTCAGAGGTTGATTCATCTCGAAGATCTTTGATACCTTCAATTTTCTTGTCACGTACAAGGTCAGCGATTTTCATCAACATGTCGGCTTTGTTTACCCTAAACGGAATTGAGGTAATGAGTATAGAAAAATTCCCCTTCTTATCTTCAACAATTTCAGTTTCACCGCGCACGACCACTCCACCGCGTCCATTTGCATACGCATGGTTAATATCTTTCTGATTAAAGGCAATACCGCCCATTGGGAAATCAGGTCCTTTAACGAATTTAAGAAGGTCATTGTTTGAGGCATCTGGATTGTCGATGAGATGCGCAACTGCTTCCGACACTTCTCGTAGGTTGTGTGGAGGAATATTCGTTGCCATACCGACCGCAATACCGAGCGTTCCTAGGAGGAGCAAGTTTGGTACCGCAGCAGGAAGTACTTCAGGTTCTTTCTTGGTGCCATCGAAGTTTGGTCGCCAATCGACTGTGTCTTTTTCAAGGTCACGTAGTAATTCCTCAGCAATTTTTGACATCTTTGCCTCAGTGTAACGATACGCAGCAGCACTATCCCCATCAATAGAACCGAAGTTACCTTGCCCGATAACCAATGGGTACCGGGTGGTGAAATCTTGGGCAAGTTTCACCATGGCTTCATACACAGCAACGTCACCGTGCGGGTGGAAACTACCAAGCACGTCTCCAACTACTGTCGCAGACTTCTTAAAGCGTGCAGTTGAGGTGAGTCCGTTGAGGCGCATGGAGTAGAGAATGCGCCTGTGCACTGGCTTGAGTCCATCGCGTACATCTGGAAGCGCACGCTGCGTAATAACCGACATCGCGTAGTCGAGATATGCGGAACGCATCTCCTCAGTAATGCTCTGGGGAATAACACTTTGTGCTATCGCTTCTTTCTTTGGCTTCTCATCTGGTACGTTTTTCTTTGGCATATATAATTATCAATATTATCTATTGCTGGTTCGCCCAGCAATTTGCATTAGGAATAGCAAATTGGGACGTAAATTCGTAATAGTCGCTCACGCTCGTTTACTCATTCATCTTTTTTACTCTTCTTTGCTGGCATGCTTAGTAAATTTTACCCAATATAATGTACGACAGTATAGCAAATTATTCCGTTTTTGGGGTAGTAGTCGTACCAATAAGAATAACGCGCTTTGCGGGTTCTTTTTCCTCCTCAACTACAATATTTACATCATTGTCAGCCTCGACTGGTGATATCGTGTCAGTTGTTGTCGCACCATCTTCCACGACACTATTAACTTCTGTGGTCGTTGCCATAATGGTCGCTTCATTTTTTTCACGCAACTCGATAAGTCTCGAAAGTGTTTCTTCAGCCTCAGTTTCTCGACTGACGTCCTCAGTTGATTCGACAACTGTTGCTGCCTGTTGTTTTGCATCATTAATGACATCTCCAAGATCTCCAATTGGGACGGCGTCCTCTGAGGACACATTACTCAACTTTGCTGGCACCGTAGTAAGCCAAACTAGGGCTATAGATCCTGTTACGACACTAGCAATCCAAAAGCCGTACAGAGCACGTGATTCTGGTGATTTTGATTGTATACGCGTAATGAAACCCATAATGTACTATTTGTGAGCTCGTACGCACTCAATATTATGATTTAAGTACGACGATTTCTGACTCCATCGTTGCCAAATCTTTCTTCTTGATAGTGAGCTTATCAACTGGTTTTCCATTTTCAGAACCTTCTTCCTTAAGAAAGGCCTTGAGCGCTTTGTCATCATAGTGCATCGGTATAATACATTTTGCCTCCAACTTTGTGGCAAGCTTACTTGCTTGAGGCACATCAAGTACATCGCCGCCACCGATTGGAACGAAGAGAATGTCAATATCATCAAGTTCACCTAGGATTTTAGGGTCAATAACCTCACTCCCGAGCGCTCCTAGGAACACCATGTTTATATTTTCAAGATGCACTTGGAAAATGGTGTTATATCTTTGTACTTTTTCATAGGTAGTTTCTACACCAAACCCTCGAGCAGTCACATCACCAATTTCGTATTCTCCTGGACCATCAACGACAAATGCCTCTTTTGACCCATATGACATTTCCTCTACGCCGTTGAAATCTGGGTGGTTGATAGTGCTAAACACAACATTCGCGCCAAACTTTGCAGTCGGTAGCTTTGATTTCTTTGAAATAGGATTAAATCCAATTGTCGTGTCTCCAAATGTAATCTTGAAACACTCTCCTTTGTGATACGTGATAACCATAGTGTCACTATCATACTAGAGGTTGTTTGTTTCGTAAATTAAAAGGCCTTGAATGCATTATGCACCCAAGGCCTACTCCTCGTACGTACCGCGTATTACTCAGGGATTTTCTCATCTGCAGAAGATTCTTCTGAATCGGTCCCTTTGGTGTAACTGTCGTAATCCACTCTTCCCACTCTCTTGAGTATTAAGTAACCAATCGCCAATATCGCAATAAAACCTACGAACAAAAGAACTACTGGATCTATGGCATCCATAACTACCTCTCTTCCACTATGTGGTTGGTTAGACTACAGAACTCCTAACTCTTCCCTATTCATCACGCTATCATGTATTGATAGTTTAAACAATATATAGTACACTCGCTGCACTCGTAAGAGTTTATTAGTTCTAGCGGCATGCGCGTAACCCTATTTATAAGGATATGGCCATGAGACACGGTTAAGTAGATACGTATCGCCGGATAAAACAAAATTATAATGTCAGAAGAAAAGAAATCGGTCATTGACCGTATTGCTGCTGTAATGCGTGGTTCTTCAGATGAAATGAAGACAGCAGAAACTGGTGCTATCTCAGCAGAAGCATCAGAACATCCACAAGGATCTATGGATTCGTACGTAGACCAAAGTCCACTTCCTCCACGTGAAGGTGATATTGTTGAAGGAACAGTATCAGCAATTGGACGGGCACGTGTATATATTGAGATAAAGCCGTTTGGTACTGGTCTCATTTTTGGACGTGAATTTATGAACGCACGTGATATTCTCCGAAAAGTTTCAGTAGGAGATACTATCGCTGCAAAAGTTGTAGAAGCATCAAACGAAGATGGGTACATTGAGCTTTCACTCAAGGAAGCACGACAGGCACTCATCTGGAGCGATGCTGAAGAAGCTGTGAAGAAGCAAACCATCATGAGTCTTCCGGTCAAGGAAGCAAACAAGGGTGGACTTATTCTCGACTGGCAAGGTATCCAAGGATTCCTTCCAGCCTCACAACTCTCTTCAGAGCACTACCCACGTGTTGAAGACGGTGATAAAGACAAGATTCTCACTGCACTGAATGACCTCATTGGCACTAACCTCAGTGTCATCATGATTACTGCCGACCAAAAGGAAGGTAAGCTTATTTTCTCTGAGAAGGGACCACAAGAAAAAGAAGAAAAGGAGGAGAAAGTCAGCAAATACGAAGTTGGTGACGAACTCTCAGGAGTTGTTACTGGCGCAGTAGACTTTGGAGTCTTTGTGAAGCTTGAAGAAGGTCTTGAAGGACTCGTTCACATTTCTGAGCTCGACTGGGGTCTTGTAGAAGACACTCGTTCACTCTTTAAGGTGGGAGACGAAGTTAAGGTGAAGGTTATCGAGGTGAAAGACGATAAGATTTCACTTTCTATCAAGCAACTTAAGGAAAACCCTTGGGAGGCTGCAGCCAAGAAGTACAAGAAGGACCAAGAAGTACAAGGTGTTATCATCAAGTACAACAAGCATGGTGCTCTCGCTTCAATTGAAGAAGGTGTTGCGGGTCTTGTGCACATCTCAGAATTTGAGAGTGAAGAAGCACTCAAGAGTGCGCTCTCACTCGGTCAGTCATATCCGTTCACCATTACGCTCTTTGAGCCTAAGGAACAACGCATGACGCTTACGTATAAGAAGGCGGAATAACGAGCGCAGCGATTATATTCTCCCTTCCGTCGATATTTTCTATTCCTTATGAAAATAGCCGACGCACCAGCGTACATTAATAACGTGCTCTGGGAATTACAAAACGATCTAAAACAGCCGGCACCATAGGTGCCGGCTGTTTTATTGACAAAATATTAAATCATATTATAATAATAAATAGTTACTGTTCTAGTCAAAATTATAAGGAGTCTGAGATGAGTTCATTTACCATCGCATTGATAGGGATTTATATAATTGGAATAATTCCAGTAGGTTACCCGCTTTCCGGTATGCTCATTCAAATGCACCAGAAAAGGGTTGCCGAGGAATTAAAAACCAGAGGTATCCATAAAGACCAAGATGGTGTTGTCAGAGGTTATGACGACAGAAAAAAGCTTTCCCGTTATACATACGGAAAGGGAAACTACCTGGCAGCGCTGGCTGGCAAATTCCATGATCCTGCTAAGGATATTGTAAAACGAAGACTGTTCTACATATCTACATGGCCAGCATTGGTAATGCTCTTCGGAATGCTAATAATATTTCGACATGTACTTAAGCCCTTCTCCTTAGCCATGGCGAACCTCTACAATCTTTTGATTGCGTACCTTACTCAAAAAAAATTCCACAAGGTAGACTGAATCTATATTTTTTCTGAAACGTATAGAGCTTCTTCCCAAATCTACACGTTGAATAAGTAAGGATCGCTTACATTTCGAAAAGCCAGTCTTTTAGACTGGCTTTTTTAATTACACTCCTGCATTGCTTTCTCTACCCCTTCTTTCAAAATAAGCTCAATCGCAGTGTTAACCTGTTCACCTACATCTTCAATAATACCCTTGACCTCACGCACATTAAAATCACCGAGTACATACTGTGATAGTTTCTCACCATGCGGACGTTTTGCCACGCCAAAAAGTCCCTTGTGCCGAATCCCAACGCGCACTCGGATAAAATTTTTAGTTTTTATGGCTTGTGTAATCGATGCGGTGCCATTGTGTCCCCCGTCCCCCCTATTTACCGACATTTTGACTTCGCCAAACGGCAAATCGACTTCGTCGTAGACGACAATAACGTTTTCTGGTTCTACCCCTTCTTTTTCAACCGCGTACTTTACTGAAAGCCCAGACTTGTTCATAAAAGTCTCCGGAAGCATGAGCTCTATACTCCTTCCACCAATGACTCCTGTACACGTCTGAGCTTCTGCATACTTGTTTACTTTCCAATCAGGAAGTCCGTGTTTCTGCCGTATCAAATCAACAAGCATGCGCCCGACATTATGTCGTGTGCGCACATATTTTTCTCCAGGATTTCCAAGTCCAACAATCAAATACATTATGTGCATTCTACAACAAAATAATTTTTCACGCTCTTGACTTTCATCACACAACAAAAAATTGCAAAAATGTTTGTGTCATTTTTTATTCGCAGGTATAATGTTCATCGAAACATATTTTTATGGAGTCATCACCAAATGAAAATAAAAAAAGTACACACGATACTCCCGACGCTATGCAAAAAGAAGCTCCTCAGAAAAAAGATAACCTCGTGGTAGAGATTATCCGATTTTCAATTATTGCTCTTGTGGTAGTACTCCCGATTCGACTCTTTATCGCACAACCTTTCATCGTCTCCGGTGCATCTATGGAGACTACATTCTCAACAGGACAATACTTAATAGTCGACCAAGTAACCTATCGACTTGAAGAACCAGAGCGTGGTGATGTTATCATCTTCCGCTATCCAAAGCAGCCATCAAAATTCTTTATTAAGAGAATTATTGGTCTACCAGGAGACACAATTGAAATTAATGGTCATGAAGTGAAGATAACAAATGCCGACCACCCAGAAGGAGCATTCCTTAACGAAGATTACATCCTCGACCTTAAGCCACTTGGAATGTTAACTGAAACACTGGGTGAAAATGAGTATTTCGTAATGGGCGACAACCGTGACCAGAGTTCTGATTCCCGTTCGTGGGGTGTACTTCATCGTGACTATATTGTTGGAAGGGCGTTTTTACGACTCTTCCCTGTGAGTGAATTAGGCGTGCTTCCAGGAGAGTACGATATAGAAAATAATATTGGTAATTTTTAATGCGTATGACTTTTAATGTATCACCACAAGATTTCATTCGATCAGCGACACGTACCGCGAACCATTATGGTTTTTCTCCACTTGATACACTCAAAGCTAATCCTGCCTGCAAGGAGTGTGGCGCAAAGGTTGCGCACAAAGATACTGCACAAGACCGGAAAGATGATGCGCTCTACGGCATACTCACGTCTGGAATGTCGCTCTATTTTGATAATAAACTTAATGCTATTGAAGGACCAGCACTCTTCTATTCTATAGAAAAAACTCCACGAACTGGTGATATTGCAGTTGCATTTCATGTCCTCAACGTACAAAAAAGCATTGCTGAAGCACTCACTATTCAAACTATACGTGCCCTCCTCAATGATGCTGCGCAAGCCCAAAGTGTTGTTCGCATCAACTCGCTCGGTGATGCCGATTCTGTTGGACGTTACTCTCGCGATCTTACTACATACCTGAGAAAGCGACTTGATGATATGCCACCACAGGCACGTGAGCTTATGAAAGACCATGTGTGTCTCGCGCTCATGCATCTTATAGAAAAGCAACACCCTCTTGCAGAAAAATCACCAAATCCACTCGAGTACCTCAGCGACCAGAGCCGAAAACACTTCAGAGAAATTGTTGAATTCCTCGACATGACTGAGACACCATTTGAAATTGATCCTACACTCACTGGCCACCACAAGTGCTACTCGGACGCACTCTTCGCTATTGACGTACTTGATACTGACGGCTCGCCTATCAACGACGGTAGTATCGTTATTCAAGGAGGACGATATGATAATTTTATTTCGCGTATGACAAAAGCTAAAGTGCCAGGTGTTGGCGCTGTCATGATTTTGAGAGATAAAAAGACTCCAAACCATATCCCTAAGACTCGTACAAAACCGTCAAGTATTTACCTTGCCCAACTTGGATTTGGTCCGAAGATTCGAAGTCTTCTTATATTGGAAGAACTACGAAATGCTGGCATTCCAGTAAACCAAGACATCACTAGCGATTCACTCTCAGACCAGCTTCGCACAGCTGAGAAGCAAAACGCCTCACATGCGGTCATTATCGGACACAAAGAGTTTATGGAAAACTCTGCGATTGTTCGAAACCTAAACGAACAAAACCAAGAATACGTCCCTCTTGATTCACTCATCCCCTATCTCAAGAAGGCTGCTGCGTAAACCCTACAATACTCAATGTTACGCTTGCAACATCACCCTGAGCGTGATATTCTCCTTGCACTATGGCAATTAATGTTCAGGTAGAAAAGAATAATCAAGAAAGCACCGCAAACCTCATCCGAAGGTTTACAAAGCGTGTGCAGGGTTCTGGCGTCCTTCCACGACTCCGTAAAGAGCGGTATTTTGAACGAGATAAGTCACCTATGGTGCATCGCTCACGAAAGCTTGTAAAACTCCAAAACAAGGAAAAATACGAGAAAATGTTGAAGCTTGGAAAAATACAAGAAACCTTCAGAAAGCGACGATAACTAGAATCTAAAAACCCACAAATTTCCCTAAATTTGTGGGTTTTTTCAATTTTTTTCGGCACACATATGCTACACTTTGCGTATCATGTCGTTTACACGTCTCAATACAGCGCGCTCATACCCAAACCACCCATATAAGAAAATAAAGGATGCAATCTTGGGTGAGTCATATGAATTGACGCTCGTGTTTGTGGGAAAAGAAAGAGCGTTGTCTTTAAATCAGAAATACCGAAAAGCAACCTATATACCGAACGTACTCTCTTTTCCCCTGACTAAGTCCGTTGGTGAAATTTACATCACACCAGCTCTTGCAAAAAAAGAAGCGGAAAAATTTGATATGACTCAAAATGGATATATCGCGTATCTCTACATACATGGATTACTTCATTTGAAAGGGATGAGCCACGGCGCTACAATGGAAAAAGCTGAAAAGAGATTTTTAAAACAATTTAAAATTGCTTAGCGACTGATATGGCAAACCGATATGTCACAGGAATCGATGTAGGAACATACCACGTGAAGGTGGTTGTTTGTTCTGTGTCTGGAGACCGAAACGATAAACGTCCTCCACAAATCATCGGGACTGGGTATGCAGAAAGTCGAGG
>Ga0181593_10001300_pt1 | contig 22428 bp, 19 predicted proteins | sample 071ome_19_FD_133756 | JGI IMG/M metagenome (GOLD analysis project Ga0181593, IMG submission 133756) | Coastal salt marsh microbial communities from the Groves Creek Marsh, Skidaway Island, Georgia - 071413AT metaG (megahit assembly) | ecosystem: Environmental > Aquatic > Marine > Intertidal...
TGTGACTGCCGCCATGCAGGATGCGGTGCTCAATCTTGCCCGGGTCAAGATGCGGGATCAGCAACGGCTCAGCGCAGGCCCGCTCAAAGAATACTCGCAATTCGGTGAAGGGATCCCGTTTGGAGAAGCCACGCCGCGTGCCGGCAACGATTCAGGTGGCGGCCAGCCGGGCCGGATTCTGAAATGCAAGGGCTGGGAGAATGACCCCAACGCCTACACATATTTCATTATTCAGGCCGCGGTCTGGGAAAAAGTATGCGACGTCATTGACGAGCCGGAATGGAAGACAAAAGAAGGCTACGCAACACCGCCCGAGCGGCTCGACAAACTGAACGAGATTTTTGAGCGTATCGAACAATGGACCATGACAAAAACCAAATTTGAGATCATGGACGTGTGCAATCCGCTCGACATACCGGTGGGCCCGATCCTGTCGATGAAAGAGATTTCAGAGGATGAGGGGCTCTATGCCACGGGAACGCTTGTCCGTGTCGATCATCCTGAACGCGGGGAATACATCTCGGTGGGCTGTCCTATCAAGCTTTCCGAAAGCCCGGTGGAGGTGGAACGCTCTCCTCTGCTCGGTGAGCACACGATGGAAATTCTGTCCGATGTTCTCGGGTATTCGGGTGATGAACTCGACAGCATCATCACCTCAGGCGCTGTCGGTGAAGTCAAGGCAGTTGCGGAATAGAAAAAAGAGAAAGAGGGAGATCAGAGATGCGAGTTGTCCTGCATGGCCAGCAGGCCTTTGGTAAAGCGGTTCTGGAAAAACTGCTCGAGCGCGGCGAAAATGTGGTGGCAGTCTGCTGTGCACCCACCAAGGAGGGCAAGCCTGAAGACCCCCTTGCTGAACTTGCACGTGAAAAGGGGCTCCCCCTGCATCAGCCGGCGTCCTGGAAGACACCGGAAGCTCTTGAGCTGATGCAGTCTTTCAAGGCCGATATCTGCCTGATGGCGTATGTGCTTCTGTTCGTGCCGGAAGCGGTGCGGGATGCGCCAACCTACGGCACCTTTCAGTATCATCCGTCGCTTTGCCCGCAGCATCGCGGCCCTTCATCGATCAACTGGCCTATTGCCATGGGGAAAAAACATACGGGGCTGACAATCTTCTGGCCTGATGATGGTCTTGATGAGGGCCCGATCATGCTGCAGAAGACATGCCCGATCGGTCCGGATGAAACCCTGGGCGATGTCTATTTCAACAAGCTTTTCCCGATGGGCGTTGACGCCATGATGGAAGGTCTTGATATGGTCAAGGCCGGGGTCATCATCAAACACGACCAGCGTCTCGACGATGGCAGTTATGAAGGCTGGTTCAATAAGGAAGCCGCAAAAATTGACTGGTCAAAACCTGTACATGAGACCTATAACATAATTCGTGCAGCAAACCCGGCTCCGGGTGCCTGGACAACGCTGGGGGAGGAAGAAATCAAAATTTATGACAGCGCCATATGTGATGGTGATGGCACCCCCGGTGAGGTGGTGGACATTACCGGCGAAGGTGTTGTCGTGCAGGGAAACGGTGGCCGCATCCTCATCAAAAGAGTGCGTCCAGCAAATGCAGGTAAGCAACCGGCTCTTGAATGGGTGCAAGCCAGTGGTCTAACAACAGGACAGAAATTAGGATAATACCATGACGTATAAAACGGATATTGAGATAGCTCGTGAAGCAAAGAAGCAGCCCATCGGGGAAATCGGCGCAAAGCTGGATATTCCCTATGAAGATCTACTGCCCTTTGGGCACGACAAGGCGAAGGTTTCGGAAAGCTTCATCAAAAGTCTTGCAGGTAAGCCCGATGGTCGCCTCATTCTGGTGACGGCGATCAACCCGACACCTGCCGGTGAGGGTAAGACAACGACAACCGTAGGTCTTGGCGACGGGCTCAACCGGATCGGCAAGAAGGCCGCAGTCTGCATCCGTGAAGCCTCCCTCGGCCCATGTTTCGGTATGAAGGGCGGGGCCGCCGGCGGCGGCTACGCGCAGGTGGTGCCGATGGAAGAGATGAACCTTCATTTCACGGGTGATTTTCATGCGATCACCTCGGCACATAATCTGTTGGCGGCGATGCTGGATAACCACATCTACTGGGGCAACGAGCTTGAAATTGATATCCGCCGGGTGGCGTTCCGCCGTGTGCTGGATATGAACGACCGCGCGTTAAGACAGATCGTGTGCAACCTTGGTGGCGTGGCAAACGGTTTCCCGCGTGAAGCCGGATTTGATATCACCGTTGCCTCTGAGGTCATGGCGATCCTGTGTCTGGCAACAGATCTTGAAGATCTGGAAAAGCGTCTCGGCGACATTATTGTGGCCTACAGGCGTGACCGGAGCCCGGTCTATTGCCGGGATATCAAGGCCGACGGCGCGATGGCGGTGCTGTTGCAGCAGGCGATGCAGCCCAACCTCGTGCAGACGCTGGAGAACAATCCGGCCTTTGTCCATGGCGGGCCTTTTGCGAATATCGCCCATGGGTGCAACTCGGTGGTCGCCACCACGACGGCACTGAAACTTGCCGATTACGTGGTAACCGAAGCCGGGTTCGGCGCCGATCTCGGGGCAGAAAAGTTCCTTGATATCAAATGCCGTAAAGCAGGGCTTAAGCCGGATGCGGTCGTGATTGTTGCAACCGTTCGGGCCATGAAGATGAACGGGGGTGTCGCCAAGGCTGACCTCGGCGCTGAAAATGTCGATGCCGTGGTGTCGGGGTGTGCCAATCTCGGGCGTCATATGGAAAATATCGCCAAATTCGGTCTGCCATTTATTGTGGCCATCAACCATTTCGTCACCGATACCGATGCGGAAATTCAGGCGATGAAAGATTTTGTTGCCGCCAAGGGTGGTGAAGCTGTACTGGCCAAGCACTGGGCGCTGGGCAGCGAAGGCACCGAAGAGCTGGCCACCAAAGTTGTTGATCTGATCGACAGCACGCCGTCCAAATATGCGCCTCTCTATCCTGATGAGATGCCACTGTTTGAAAAGATCGAAACCATTGCCAAAGAGATCTACCGTGCCGACGAAGTTATCGCCGACCAGAAGATCCGTGATCAGCTGAAACAGTGGGAAGACCAGGGTTATGGTCACCTGCCGGTATGTATGGCAAAAACCCAGTACAGTTTCACGACAGATCCGAACTGGCGCGGGGCGCCGACCGGCCACAGTCTGCCGGTGCGGGAGGTTCGCCTTTCCGCCGGTGCCGGTTTTGTCGTGGTGATCTGCGGTGAGATCATGACCATGCCTGGTCTGCCGCGCGTGCCATCGGCCGAAAGCATCCGCATCAACGACGACGGCCTTATCGAAGGTCTGTTCTAACCGAAAGTTGAATTGTTTCCCCGGGATATGTCTGACGAATTTTTTCTGCACGTCGCATGTATTCCGGGGACGCTTTTCTGAACGTTAAATTGTAATCATATTTCAACATTATATTTTACCTGATTGTCACGTGATGACATTCCACCTGACAAAGTAATTTCCATCCTTTTGGTCAATTCCGTCACAAAGAAATCCGGCGTTACAGAAACGGGCGCCTGCCCCAAATCATCAGGACGGGAAGCAATCTAAATTAGGCTTTGATATACCCTCCTCTTTTACAGGGATGAATCGGAACTGATGCGATTGGCGCATAATCTATGGCGGCAATAACACGTATTTCCGGGCTCGAAACTTTCTCTCTGAAGCCTGAATATATTTCGGATTAAATAAATGATTATATGCGGAAAATTAAGGCCGTGATGGCTTGACTTCGTATGCGGATATGGCTCAATAAAAATTATGAAATAGTTGTTGCTTTGTGTGGCGTCTGGTATACCATATTTTTAAAAGGGGGGGTTTAATCTAAACGACAACTATAAAACGCTGACAGTCTTTACTCGTGTTGAAGTTTGTTATGCAGTGGTCTCAGGCAAGGTCCTGTTCTCATGTATGCAAATTCCCCCCTGCGAGACAGATTAAACAGCATTTCAAGTGGAGGAACATAATGAGAATATTAAAATCATTACTGGCTTGCGTACTGGCGCTTGGCCTGACAACCTCTGTGGCTATGGCAGGTAGTCACGGATGGAAGCCAAAAAAACCAGTGGAATTCATTATCATGGCAGGTGCCGGCGGCGGAGCGGATCAGATTGCTCGTTTGCTGCAGGGCATAATTGAAAAGAAAGGCTTGTCGCCACGCCCATTTATCCCGATCAACAAGCCGGGTGGTTCTGGTGCAGAAGCATTGCGCTACCTCAAGGATAAAACAGGCGATGATCACACTGTTATGATGACTCTTAACAGTTTTTATACAACGCCGATCATCCAGTCAGACCTTGGTGTTGACCCAACTGCCTTTACGCCAATCGGACTGATGGCTATGGACACTTTCTTGCTTTGGGTTCACTCAGATCAGTCGGGTATCACAGACATTGACTCCTATGTGAGTGCTGTGAAATCTGCCGGTAAAAACTGGAAAGTTGGCGGCACAGGCTCCGGACAGGAAGACAGTGTTCTCACAGCAATGATGGAAGCTGAGTTTGGCTATAAAGTCACCTACATTCCATTTCCTGGTGGCGGCACAGTCGCAAAGAACCTGATCGGCAAGCAGATTGACTCAACCGTCAATAACCCATCAGAGCAAATGGCCTTCTACAAGGCTGGTGACTCAAAGCCAATCATTCAGTTCACTGGCTCACGTATGGCTGCATTCCCTGATGTACCAACTGCAAAAGAGTTGGGCATCAACATTGAATATTACATGCAGCGTTCCGTTAATGGCCCTCCAGGCATGTCTGAGGGTGCTGTTGAGTTCTACACGAATTTGTTCCAGGAACTGTTTGACTCAAAAGAGTGGCAGGACTTCTGCACCAGCGACGGTCTGACATGTGACAAGATGCTCGCAGGTGCTGAACTGGGTAAATTCCACGCGGATCAGTACGCAGCTCATGAAAAGCTGATTGCACAGGTTGGCGCTAGCGCCATTACCGGCGAATAAAACAAATCATGCCCCTAGAACAAGAATTGTTCTAGGGGTCATACCCTTTGGATGTTTCCCGTTTTATTAACTCATTTTCGTCTGTACTCATCGTGACGATGCGACAAGAGGATGTGAAGGAGAAAGCAATGTCTACCAGAAATGTTGAACTCATAATGGCTGTTGGGATGTTGGTGTTTTCGCTGGGTATGATGTGGAATATACACAATGACGGCCTGGTTATAGGATGGGTGCCGGAGCGGGGACCCGGATCCGGAGTCTGGCCATTTTGGTTAAGCCTTGGAATGGCATTATGTTCCGTTTGGACAATTATCAGGTGGTTTAAGGGCACGACCGCCGAAAGTCGGGACGAAACACCCTATATAGATCCAGAAAGCATTGGTTTAGTTGTTATTTCATTTATTCTGCTTACAGCCATGATCTTTCTTGTCAAATTCATTGGCACCTATCTGGCGGTAGCACTTTTCCTTGGCGCATACATGCGTGTGATTGGTCGGCATGGTTGGCTTCAGACCTCAGCATTTATGGCTGGCTCAATAATCTTTATTTATTTTCTGTTTGAGTGGCAGTTAGCAAAATATCTGCCAAAGGGATTGCCTGTTTTTGAGGACGCGTTCCTGTGGATAGACAATTACCGTTGGGAATATTTGATGTAAGGTCGCAGGGGAGACACAAATGCTTGAAGTTATCACATTACTAGGAGGCGGCCTTACGCAGGCCTTCGAGCCGCTGAATCTGTTCATGATTTTTGCTGGCTGTCTTGCCGGGCTGTTTATTGGTGCAATGCCTGGCCTGGGTTCGGTGAATGGTGTGGCAATCTTATTACCTGTGACCTTTCTGGTCCCTCCCACATCAGCCATTATTTTCCTTGCTGCACTGTATTATGGTGCGATGTATGGCGGGGCTATATCATCCATTACGCTCGGTATTCCGGGCGCATCGACAGCGGTTGCCACTGTTTTTGATGGCCGGCCGATGGCTCGCAAGGGCTTGGCTGACCAGGCTCTGATGGCTGCTGCAATTGCATCGTTTATTGGCGGCACCGTATCTGTTGTTCTGTTCACGTTATTTGCGCCGCCACTGGCTGATCTGGCACTGAAATTTGGCCCGCAGGAAGAATTCGCCCTTATGATTTTGGCGTTTGCAACCTTTATTGGTCTTGGCGGTGATGACATTCCTAAAACAATCTTCTCGATATTGCTTGGTCTGGTTATGGCAGCGGTCGGCTTTGACATCATCAGTGGTAAGCCAAGGTTGATCTTCTTTGACCTTGTGGAATTCCAGAGAGGTATCGGGTTCCTGGTCCTGGCTATTGGCATCTATGGTATTGGTGAAATGCTATGGACCCTTGAACACACCAAAGGGCAAGTTCAGATTGAGGCGGTGAAGACAACCTGGTCACGTGTTCTTTTAAATATCTCAAAGATAAAAGAATACATCGGAACAACGACACTTGGTTCAATTTTGGGTTTCTTTGTTGGCACCTTGCCGGCAGCGGGCGCAACGCCAGCTTCACTTATGTCCTATGGACTGGCAAAAACATTCTCAAAAGATCCTGACAGCTTTGGCAAGGGTAACATATCTGGTGTTGCGGCGCCTGAAGCGGCAAATAACGCAGCATCAACCGGTTCAATGTTGCCGATGATTACACTTGGCATTCCGGGATCTCCGACCACGGCGATTCTGCTTGGTGGGATGATCATCTGGGGTCTGCGGCCCGGCCCGTTGCTGTTTGCTGAACAGCCGGATTTTGTTTGGGGCCTGATCGGATCAATGTATGTTGCAAATTTTGTGACTGTCATACTGAACTTGGCATTGATACCCATTTTTGTGCGTGTTCTTGCAATGCCATTTACCATACTGACGCCAATTATCTTCATTCTGTGTTTTGTGGGCGTTTTTGCGACCACAGACAGGATGTTTGATGTCTGGTTGATGATTGTGTTGGGGCTGGGGGGGTATCTGCTGCGCAAGTTGAACTATCCGGTTGCGCCTGCGGTGCTGGCTATTGTTCTCGGTCCTTTAGCGGAACGATCAATGAGGCAATCGCTGATTAGTAGCCGCGGGGATGCGTTTACCTTTATCAATCCGGTTGAGCATCCGATTTCATTAGCCTGTATTTTGGTGGCTATATTGCTCATGCTTTACCCGGCTATTCTAAATTACCGCAAGCGTCGGATGAAAAGCGTCGCACAATAATGATTTTATCAAATTAATGATAAATATCTGATGTGCAGTGCTTATATGGATTTACATTCTGATCCAGCCCATACCTAAGGGCTGGATCAGGCTTTGAGATTTATGGTCTGTCAAACACCACGTTCCATAGGTAACCATTGCCAGGAGATGAGTTGGTATGGCTGAAACCGGCGGCCCGCAACAATCACCGCATCATGCATGGAATCCGGGGATAACGTCGGTGATTCCCAGCCGTCTTCGGCCGGCCATCACGCTGTATCGGCCGGAAAACGCACATCTCGGCTACGGAGAGATAAGGGAGGCAAGTGATTTCTGTGGCCTCAAGCCGTTTGAGCTGGCATTCCTCAAAACCGAACGCCTGCTGATACATGAATTGCTGGTTCGGGTCACGGCGGATCTTTCGGTACCCGACGGCCCTGATTATGAATATCTCGGCCTGTCTTTGCGGGCCATGGTGCGATGCCTTCATCAGGATCATGTTCGGCATCACCTGCCAGATATAGAGCAGAAATTTGACGCCTACAGGCAAAAGATCCGCGAAGAAATCACCGCAATCCTTGATCGGGATTTCTATCTGGCAAGAAAGAATAAACCCAGAAGAGAGGAAAAATCCCGGCGTGGATGGTGGCCGTTCACACGAAACCGTCCGGCACGCCGCAGTGACCGGGGAGAACCGGAGGAATTAACAGAAGAACAGGCCCTTGCCCGCTGGAGGAACCTTGCAAACAGCAAAAAGGACGAAGAGAGTGAAATCTGTGAAGCCCTTCTCCGTATTGCCGAGGGTATCATCACCCAGCATGGCAGGCTGGTCGCGGACCGTGATCTTCTGGCTGATCTTGCGCTGAGATATTTCATCAACCAGAAGGGCCAGCGTGAAATCCGTAAACTGATGGCCCCGATATTTGAACAGGCGGTGCTGGCGGCAGGATACAGGTTTCTGCCCGTTCAGGATAAGCTGATCGTGATGAACACGAAGGGCGCTTCGGCGGCAGGGAAGAGTACGATCAGACCGGCGCAACGGCAACTGGCCGAAAGCCTCGGCGTTCCCTGGGCTGATTTTGCGCTGGTCAGCCCCGATTACTGGCGCAAATATCTCCTCGATTACGACAGCCTTGGCGATGACTACAAATACGCGGCCATGCTCACGGGAGAAGAGCTGGCGATTATTGACAAGAAACTGGATGACTACATGGCGGAAAAAGCGGAACGCAAGGCGATGCCGCATCTTCTCCTCGACCGTTTCAGATTTGACAGTTTCCTCATCGACAGTGAAGGTGATTACCAGAGCACCCTGCTCAGCCGTTTCGGTGATACGGTTTTTCTCTTCTTTGTGATTACATCACCGGCGGCAACGGTAGAAAGAGCCTGGCAACGGGGGCTGTCCACCCAGCGGTACAAGGCGGTGGATGATCTTTTGTACCACAACATTGAGGCGTTCAAGGGAATTCCGGAAATATTCTTTTCCTGGACAGCGATCAAAGACAAGACGATTCATTTCGAATTTCTCGACAACGACGTACCCCTGGGCCAGCCGCCACGGACAATTGCCTATGGTATGAATGACCGGATGACCATCCTTGATCCGTTGGCGCTCGACAGGATTGACCGGTTTCGTTCCGTCAATGTCGATGCCGCCGGTCCTGAAGAAGTGCTCAAACCTGAAGAAAACCCGGAGTATGAATTTCTGCGCCAATGTATTGATGCGATACCGTTCATTGACTGGCTGACCCATGATACAGCGCGGCTTTATGGCCAGACCATCAACGGCAGATGGACAACCTGCCACGAAGATATCGCCCCGCCGGACCTGATCAGGGAAAAGGGGGGGTGTCTATTATCCCTGGGCTGGCACGCTTCATGGGGCAGGACGGATGGGCCGTCACCACCTCTTGATCTTGCGGCGGCCCGGCACTTCACCCTCGGCCGCTGGGGAGAGGCAGCATCAGAAACCTGACCACTTCCTCCGAAACAGGGAATGGTTTAGGCTGGGTGAACAAATTCGAGAGGAGAGTAGGCCATGGGTGGGTCAGCGGCACAGGATTTTGAAGATCTGTTGGTGGTTTCGGTAGAGCAGGCGGTGGCGGCGCCCTACGCTTCGGGCAAATTTGCCGAAGGTGGCGCGAGAGTGATCAAGGTGGAACGTCCTGAAGGGGATTTTGCGCGGCTCTATGATGCTGATGCCATGGGGATGAGCTCATACTTCGTCTGGCTGAACCGGGGCAAGGAATCGGTCTGCCTTGATCTCAAGACACCGGAAGATCAGGCTGTGCTGAAATCGATGCTGGCCCGGGCCGATATTTTCATCCAGAACCTGATGCCCGGGGCGATGGACCGTCTCGGCTTTTCAATGGAAAAACTCAGGGAAAAATACCCCTCACTTATCACCTGCTCGATCAGCGGATATGGCAGTGGCGGCGCCTACAGCCAGATGAAAGCCTATGATCTGCTGATACAGGCCGAATGTGGTCTTGCGGCGATCACCGGCAGCCCGTCAGAACCGGGACGTGTCGGGGTGTCGATCTGTGATATTGCCGCCGGCATGACATCGTATCAGGCCATTTTGCAGGCGCTCTATGCCCGCCGGAAAACCGGTGAAGGCCGGCATATCGAAGTCTCGCTTTTCCATGCCTTGTCCGACTGGATGAATGTTCCCTATCTTCAGCACCGCTATGGTGGCAAAACCATTGGCCGTCCGGGGCTGCACCATCCGACCATTGCACCTTACGGTGTTTATCCGTGCCGTGATGGCGGCATGATCCTGCTGTCCATACAAAACGACCGCGAGTGGAAAAGGCTGACCGCAGAAGTCCTGGGGGATGCGGGTATAGCATCTGACCCGAGGTTTGAGACGAATATCAAACGTGTCACGAACCGGGCTGAGCTCGATAACATCATGCATGAGGTCTTCAGCCGCAACACCCGTGATGAAATGGCGGAAATCCTCTCAGGTGCAGGGATAGCCTATGGGCGGCTCAACACGGTGGAAGATCTGCTCACCCATCCGGAAACAAGGATTGTGACAACCCGAACCTCCTCGGGGGAAATGGAAATGATCGCTGCCGGTGCCGTGGTCAATGGTCATCTGGCGGCGTCACGAGATGTGCCGGATCTGGGCCAGCACAGCGATGCCATCCGCAAAGAGTTTGCCGCCGGCTGACCTGACCGTCACCGTGATGCAAGAATATGCCCGAAGGTGCGGGCCGAAGTCTCCTGGGGGCTGGTGACCGCTTGCCAGATTTCGGCCACCACCCTCTCATCATCAATGGCAGAGGCCTTGGACTTAAGCCGGGCGGCTCTCTCTTCTTCTGGCAGAGGGGCGGCGATATCGGCTTCGGCGTCGAGGGATCTTCCGTCTTTCAGCTTAACCGAAATACGGGCGGCGGTGTCGCTGACCGACGGATCGGGTATAACATCAACCAGTTCAGCGCAGCGGCCAAGATTTTCATCTCTTACGGTGCTGTCCGCGTAACTGGTCAGCGCGGCGGTGTCCCATTTTTCCAGCACCATCGCCGCCAGCCAGACATAGCTGAACTTGACCTCAAGCCCGGTGCGCGGCGAAGGAATATTGCACACGCTCATCCAGCGTGGGTTGGTGTGAAGCGTCACGGCCTCTACATGTGTTGCGGTAATATCATGATCACGACAGAGAGCCGCAAGCGCATCGATCATGGCGTGGGTGCCATGACAGCAGGCATGGTATTTATGCGACAGCCCGAGGGCGAGATATCCGTTGTCCTGCCATGGGGCATCATCGGGGAGATCATCGGGGTCAAGATGCGTCGGGAAAAACCCCTGATGGCCCATCAGCCCGTCATCTGCCGATGTCATCCCTGCCCGGGCAAGTAAAATGGTCTCAACCCCGTTTGATGCGGCCAGCCCGGCATTATAGGGTTTGCCCATGGTGCCGAACTGGGATTTGAGCCCTGATGCGCGGGTTGCGGTAAGGCCGATCGCCTGACGCCGCTGGCCGCGATCAAGGCCAAGCAGACGTGCAGAGGCAAGTGTCGCCCCGAACGCTCCGGCGGTTGCTGTCTGGTGAAAGCCTTTGTTGTAATGGGCCCGGCCAAGGCGGGCGCCGATCCGGCAGGCCGCCTCAATGCCGATAGCATAGGCATCAATCATCGAAGCAAGGTTCATATCCTCCGCTTCGGCCAGCGCCAGCACCGCAGGGTATATCGCCACCGACGGATGGCCGACATAGGCAAAATGCGTGTCATCGTAATCCAGCGCGTGGCTGGTTGCGCCATTGGCAAGGGCGGCGGCGCGTGGCGCCACCCGGCGAGATGAGCCGAAAAGTGAAGCATCCCCTTTGCTGTCTTCGGTTTCAGCAAGATTACGGAGGATCACGCTCACCTCTTCGCTCCGTCCGGCACGGGCAACGGCGGCCCAGTCAAAAAGCGCATCACGCGCCATATTCAGCACAGATGAAGGCAAGGCATCAGCCGGTGTTTCGCTGAGGTTGAGAATACTGTCAAGAAAGGCGGAACTGGTCATGGTCGTTCAGTAGGATTTCGGCAGGCCAAGGATATGCTCGGCAATGTAGGACAGGATCAGGTTGGTGGAAATCGGCGCAACCTGATAAAGACGGGTTTCGCGGAATTTGCGTTCAACGTCATACTCTTCGGCGAAACCAAACCCGCCATGTGTCTGCAGGCAGGCTTCCGCCGCTTCCCAGGAGGCATCCGCCGCCAGCATCTTGGCGATATTGGCCTCCCCGCCGGGGTCTTTGCCGTCATCATAAGTTGCCGCGGCACGGTAGACGATGGCCTCGGCGGCAAGCATATGGGCATATGCCCTGGCGACAGGGAACTGGATTCCCTGATTCTTCCCGATGGGATTGCCGAACACAGCGCGGTCATTGGCGTAGCTGGTCGCCTTGTCGATAAACCATTTGGCATCACCGATGCATTCCGCGGCAATGAGGATACGTTCGGCGTTCATGCCGGAAAGGATATAGCGGAACCCCTTGCCTTCTTCCCCGATAAGGCAACTTGCCGGGATCCGCATATTGTCGAAGAAAACCTCGGTCGTGGAATGGTTGATCATGGTGCGGATCGGGCGGATGGTCATTCCGTTTCCGATGAGGTCTTTCATCTCAAGAAGAAAGACCGAAAGCCCGTCGGTGCGCTTGGCCACCTGGTCACGTGGTGTGGTGCGGGCCAGGAGCAGCATGAGGTCTGAATGTTCCGCCCGGGACGTCCAGATTTTCTGGCCGTTGATAATATAGTCATCGCCATCTTTTTTGGCGGTGGTACGTAAGGACAGAGTATCCGTGCCGCTGGTCGGTTCGGTCACGCCAAAAGCCTGGAGGCGGAGAGAGCCATCCGCAATACGAGGCAGATAGGTCTTTTTCTGCGCATCATTACCGTGACGCAGGACTGTTCCCATCGTGTACATCTGGGCATGGCAGGCGGCGGCGTTGCACCCCTGGCGGTGAATTTCCTCCAGAATGACGGCCCCTGCGGTCAGGCTCAGACCAGTGCCGCCATATTCTTCGGGGATGAGTGCGGCCAGATAACCTGAAGTTGTCAGCGCCTCGACAAATGCCTCCGGGTATTCCCTGGCGGCGTCACATTCCTGCCAGTAGGGTCCGGGAAAATCCTGACACAGCGCGGCAACACCGTTTCGGATTTCTTCAAGAAGGCTTGCATCAGTCATGGAAAACTCCGGATAAAATCACTGAACTCACACCCTACAGCCTATAGGCATGTTGGTGTTCGAGAAAGAGGAAACTGTGATAAATGCCAGGTTGATGAGCAAAAAACAAACTTAATTGCCAGCCCGTTCAAGTACCTTCCGGCGGGCCTGATCAATGGCACGGATCATGGCATCATGCGTGAAGGGATAGTTATCCCAGGCGGTCTTCTGGAGCGCATGTCGTCCGGCCGTATCATCGACAAGAGACCGGATTGCCCGGGCAAGACTGGCCACATCCGGTGTATCGATCAGCATGGCTCTTCCTTCCGCGTATTCAGGAATGCCGCCACGCCGGCTGGCAATCAGGGCCGCACCGAACATCAGGGCTTCGATCACCACCCGTCCAGCCGGTTCCTGCCATTGTGAGGGAACGAGGATGATTTCGGCACCGGCCTGATACCGCTGGACATCTTCATAAGGCAAATGCCCGAGGAGAGTGGCCTGCGCACCAAGCGGGGCCAGCCGGTCCTTAACATCTTTTTCATAGGATGACGGCGCGGGGCCATTGCCGCGGCGTGCCCCGATCATGACAAACTGCCAGTCCGGGTAATCGGGCAGAACGGTGGCGGCGGCCTCGGCGGCTTCAAGCATACCTTTTTCCGGCACCATACGTCCTACAACAAGGATAGTCTTTGTCTTGGGGGGTGGGGACAGGCAGGGGCGGTCGGCACCAAAAGCCGTCAGGTGAAAGAGGGAAGTATCAGTCTGTTCCGGCAGAAAGCCATCCTGAAAGCAGCGGATCAGGTAATCCGAGACAGCGAACACACCAGCGAGCACCCCGGCAAGATGAAGCCGCTCTTCAAGGCTGCGTGCGCCTTTCATGTCCCGCGGATCGTTATGCAGGACAAGAACAACCGGGATATCAGGCACCGCCTCGGCAATCATACGGGCCAGCGCACAGCGTCCGTGCACCTCAATCAGACTGGGTCGTTCGGCTTTGGATAATCGTTTCAACCATGCAAGATACCCCTTGCCGAGACCGATATTCCGGCCATGAATAAACCGGTGCCATGTACGAATACCCCGATAGGAAAAGCCGGATAGGGGCTCCTCATCCAGCGGCTGACCAAAGACAGTGACCGTGTTCTGGAATTTGCTTCCTTTAAGACCATCATGGGCAACTCTCGCCACCGCTCCCGCTCGGCGATCGGTAAACTGTTCTTTTGCTGGCAGAATGACGTGAAGCGACACGATTTCAGCTTCCCTTTACAGGTTATGTTATACAAAGCCTCATATCATGTATCTGGGCTTTCTGTCCAACCCGGGTGCATCAGGGCGTCATGGCGTAGCAGGATTGTATTGCGCATGGCCACAACTGAAGGCACCATGGAAAGGGTCCCGGCAGGGTGCCGCATGACCAGCAGATTAAAGGAGGGTTACCATGGGCAGATTAGAAGGTAAGACCGCGCTTGTGACGGCGGCCGGGCAGGGCCAGGGGAGGGCTGTTGCGCTGGCCATGGCCGAAGAAGGCGCAAAGGTTTTCGCAACCGATATCAACGATGAGCTGTTGGCAGCTGTAAAGGCAGAAAACCCGGCTATTGAAACCTTTCCTCTCGATGTCACCGATGCGGCGGCAATCCGGGCCGCGCCGGAGAAGACAGGGCCTGTCACCACGCTGTTCAACTGCGCGGGTCATGTTCATCACGGCACCATTCTTGACACCGATGATGATGATTTCACCATGGCCTTTACCCTCAATGTCCAGTCGCAGTTCCGGCTCATCAGGGCGTATCTGCCGATGATGCTGGAGGCTGGTGAAGGATCGATCATCAACATGGCGTCGGTTGCCTCCACCATCAAAGGGGCACCGGATCGCTGTCTTTATGGGTCCACCAAAGCCGCTATCATGGGCATGACCAAGGCCGTGGCAAGGGATTTTGTCGATCGCGGGATCAGATGCAACGCGCTCTGCCCGGGTACCATCCTCACCCCGTCCCTGGAAGAAAGAATGCGGGCCCGGGGAGATCTTGAAAAAGCCAAGGCTGAGTTTCTCGCGCGCCAGCCCATCGGCCGTTTTGCAACACCAGAAGAAGTCACAGGCATCGTCATCCATCTGGCATCGGATGAATCGCGCTTCACCACCGGCACGTTCCAGATTGTCGACGGAGGCTGGGCGCTGTGAGACTATCCGGCGGAAATCAAACCATCGGCTTTCTTGGCGCCGGGCTGATGGGCCGGGGGATGGTGATGCGTCTTCTGGATGCGGGACGTGATGTTCGCATCATGGCGCATCGCAATCGCGCCCCCATTGATGCGCTGATCTCCCATGGGGCAGTCGAAGAGGCTGATCCTGCTTCGCTTGCCGGGGTGTCGGAGGTGGTGATCTTTTGCCTGCCCAACGCGGATATTGCCGCCAAGGTGCTGGACCAGATCCTGCCGTCATCACGTCCGGGCATGCTGGTGATCGACTGCACCACGAGTCATCCTGATGCGGTGGTGGAACTGTCGGAAACAGCGGCAGAAAAAGATGTCCTTTACGCTGAAGCACCGCTGACAGGGGGTGTCGCACAGGCGGAGGCGGGAACACTTGGTGCTATCCTTGGTGCTGCCGAAGATGTGGCCGAAAAAGCGCGTGCTGTGCTTGAGCCCTGCTGTTCGGCCATTGAACATATGGGCCCGGTCGGGATGGGGGCCACCACCAAACTGATCAGCAATTTTCTTTCCCTCGGGACAGCAACGCTGGTCATGGAGGCTATGCGGGGGGCGCGTGATCATGGTGTGGACTGGGAGAAATTCTATCGCCTTGCCTGCCAGGGTTCCGGCCATTCGATGAGTCTGGACAGGATCGCTCCGGCGGCGATTGCCGGTCGTCATGACGGCTATGTGTTCAGCCTTGAGAATACGATCAAGGATCTGGGGTATATTGAAACCCTGCTCCGGCAGAATGGCGATGCGGGACGTCTGGCCTCGCTTCTCCTTGATATCGTGAAGGAGGGCGCAAAGTCGCGGGATGGACAGGCGTATCTGAGCAGTCTTCTCAACGACAGATAAGCTCATAATAAACAGATAATCTCATAATAAATGGTCAGGTGATATCCTCTGCTGTAGCATCGGTGATCTGGTGAACTTCGATGACATTGCCGTCCGGATCATAGAAGAAAATCTGGTGCCAGCCGGCAACAGCCCTGTCCCCCCAGTCCGAATAGGGTATTCCGTTTGTGTCAAGATGTGCCTTGAACGCCTCAAGATCATCGGTGCGATAGGCGATATGCCCGCGGGCCACCGGATTGACAATCTGTCCTGTTCGGAAACCGGCGCCGATATCACGTGCCGCCAGATGCATCTGGATATTGCCGTCGGTCACAAAGGCGACATCACCGTCATATCCCTTCTTTTTTTCAAGCCGGGGCAAGCCTTGTGTTTCCCGGTCAAGCCCGAGAACATCGCGGTAGAACACATCCATCTCCCCGACCTGGGTGGTTGAGAGATTGATATGGTGGAGATAAAGTTTCATCCTCTGCCTCAAAACGCTGCCATCGATTGCACACCAGCATGGCACAGACCCGGCTTCATTACCATGGCGTGAGGCCGGTTTTGCGCGAAAGCCATTGACAGCAGGCATGGGGGATGAATGATGAATACCTGAAGGGAGAGGCCATTCACATGCTGGCGATGACACAAGATAAGTTAGAGATATTTCTTGAAAAGGAATTCCCGCAGATTGCCCCTGATATCCGCATCCATCATCTGGATGAAAGCGGAATTTCAGTGGATATGCTTGCTGCATCAAGGCATCTGCGGCCCGGCAACACGGTCTCAGGGCCGACACTTTTCACCCTTGCCGATGTGGCCTTCTATCTTCTGATCCTGTCCCGGATAGGACCGGAAGCGCTGACCGTGACAACAGGCGCACATATCAACTTCATGCGCAAACCTGAGCCGGGAACACTCCGTGCCTATTCCCGTATTCTCAAACTCGGGCGAAGCCTTGTGGTGGGGGATGTGGAAATCTGCAGCCCTGATGATACGGCGCGCGCACGCCCCTTTGCCCATGCCAGCCTGACCTATTCCATTCCACCAGGATCGTCGCAACCATCTTCAGGAAAGAATGTATCATGACCAGTATGCCAAAACCTGTCGCCGTGGTCACCGGGGCTGCCCGGGGCATCGGCCTTGCCACCACCAGACAGTTTCTTGATGCCGGATGGCGAGTGGCCATGGTGGATCGCGATGAAGATGAGCTGATGGCTGTGGTCAAAACCTGTCAGGGTGCCGAAGCCTTCCTTGCTGATGTGTCAAGCGAGAGTGATGTTGCTGAGATGACCAGATCGGTCCTTGATTGGGGCGGGGGTGTTGGTGTTTTGGTGAACAACGCAGGTGTGGCTGATTTCGGGCCGATTGAAGAGATGGATTTTGCCCGCTGGCGCCGGGTGATGGCGACCAATCTCGATGGTGTTTTTCTCTGCTCCCAGGCCATGATACCCGCACTCAAGAAAAGCCGGGGCAGCATTGTGAATATAGCCTCTATCTCCGGGCTTCGGGCATCGACGCTGCGGGTGGCGTATGGCACATCCAAGGCGGCGGTGATCCAGCTGACGCTTCAGCAGGCGGCAGAACTCGGGGAATACGGCATCCGCGCTAACTGTGTTGCCCCCGGTCCTGTCCGGACCAAGCTTGCCATAGCGGTGCATACGCAAGACATTATCGATGCCTATCACGATGCTATCCCGCTCAACCGTTATGGCAGTGAAGATGAAATCGCATCGGCCATTGTTTTTCTGGCATCGGAGAAGGCCAGTTATATCACCGGCCAGACGCTGGCGGCCGATGGCGGGTTCGAGGCCACAGGGGTTGGCCTGCCAGCCCTTCGCCAATAGCTGGCTTTACCTGTCTTTATCTGGTTCCGATAGCCGCACCGCTTACGGTCAGGTCACCGCCGATCAGGCCATAGAGAAACCCGGCCTCCTCCCCGCCCGGGCCAAACAGGCTGCCGGTGATCGATGCCTGATCAAGGGGGATCAGCTCACCCCCGAAGCTGAGGGTAACGTTACGTCCTTCATGGAAAATATAACTCTTTTCAAGATCGACAGACGCATCTATCGCCATGCCGCCACCTGTTAATGAGAGCTCACCCTCAAGCTGATCGAAATCAAGGGTTAATCCTCCGGTCGCCACGCCGTTGAGAGGGACGCCGCCCGCCTCGCATCCGATGCAGGTCCAATGGCTTTTCAGCCCGTAGCTGGCCTGACCGGTCAGGACAGCGACGGGGCGCCGACCCCAGAGCAGATACCGGCCCGGGTCACGCTGCGCTGAAATGGCGGATTGCAGATACTGAAAGCGGGAAAATTGTGTCGGGATCTGCTCCGTGCTTGAGAAGGACGGTGAAGGCAGTTTGGCCAGAACAGCATTAGTGGCAGGGTCTTCGCCGGCAAGCTCAAGTCTTGCGCTGTCGCTTTCTATCAGGCTTATCCATGGCCGGCCTTCTCCCTCCAGATGTTGCATGAGCTCAGCCGCCTGACCCTGATCAAGGCTTGATTGTGCCGGTGCGGTGATAACAAGAGGTGGGGCGGGGGCAGTGCTTCCCCCGCCCCCGCAACCTGCCAGGCCGGAAGTGAGACTTGCAAGGATAAACAAAAAACCCCACCTTGCTGGGATGACGAGGTCAGGCTGCATGATCTCAATGTACTGTGAAAAAAAGTGGCCTGGAATCGCGCTTCGGCATAGACTTTATCAACCTGACGCATGAGGATGCCTGCCCAAACGAGATTTCAGGTTTTTTGTTCCAGCGGTCATTGCGAAAAAAGGCATGTGAAAAAACTTATGGAAGGAAAAATCATGAAGTTTCTTTTTCAAGTCCGGCTTTTTGCCATGCCGCGCTGGGAGACAGCGTTGAGCCGTGCGACCCTCCTCGTCACCCTGATTTTTGCAGGCGTTATGACCAGGTCCGGTGTTGCCGAAACCGTCTATTTCAATGCCTGGGGAGGTTCGCCCGCCATCAATGATTATATCCGCTGGGCAGGTGACGAAGTTGAAAAGAGGTATGGCATCACCCTTGTTCACGTCAAACTGACCGATACAGCCGAAGCGGTGGGCCGGATCCTGGCGGAAAAGACCGCTGGCCGGACCAGTGGTGGTTCGGTTGATCTTATCTGGATCAACGGGGAAAATTTTGCCTCGATGAAACGCAACAATCTGTTGCAGGCAAAACCATGGGTGATGGACCTGCCCTCTTTTCGGTTTACGGACCCTGTGGCACTGCCGGCCATATTGAACGATTTCGCAACCCCCACCGACGGGCTGGAAAGTCCATGGGGAAGGGCACAGCTTGTCTTCGGTTACGACACCGGAGACCTTAAGTCACCACCTAAGTCGGCGGCGGCGCTTGGTGAATGGATCCGGTCAAATCCGGGGCGGTTTACCTTCCCGCAGCCGCCGGATTTTACCGGCACAAGTTTCCTCAAACAGATACTGCTTGAGGTCGCGGCCGAACCTGCACTCCTGCAACACCCCGCGGATCAGGTTGACGCGGAAGCCGTGATGGCCCCGCTCTGGGCATGGCTTGATGATGTGACGCCGCATCTCTGGCGGCAGGGCCGTCATTATCCGGCCAATTATACCGCCATGGTCCAGTTGCTCGGGGATCGTGAAATCAGCATTGCCATGGCCTTCAACCCTGCCGAGTTTTCCAACAATATCTCTTCAGGTGTTCTGCCCGATACGGTGCGAAGCTATATTCATGACGGCGGCACCATCGCCAATGTGCATTTCGTTGCCATCCCGTTTAACGCATCGGCCCCACAAGCTGCGATGAAAGTTGCAGATTTTCTTCTCTCGCCTGAGGCCCAGTTGCGCAAAGCCGACAGTTCCGTCTGGGGAGATCCGACGGTACTGGCCATGTCCAGATTACCGGCAGCGGACCGGGCGGCGTTTGATGCGCTTCCGCGCGGCATCGCAACCCTGACCGAAGCTGAGCTGGGCAAAAGCCTGGCTGAACCGCACCCATCCTGGATTCCCCTTATAGAAGAGGAGTGGCAGAAACGCTTTGCCAGCGGCAATTAGAAAATCCATACGAAGGGCAGAGGGCTGATGCGCGGGATAATCATGGCTGTTCTTCTCCTCCCTATCATGGCAGGGGTTACAGGGGTGGTGCTTCCGGCCTTCGGGGTGCTGCCATCCCTTGGCCGGATCGATCCGGGCCTTGATGCGTTTGCTGAGCTTCTGCAAGTGCCGGGGATTGAGGCATCGATCTGGCTTACCCTTCGTACGGGCCTGATTTCAACTGCCCTCGCCACCGTCATTGCAGTTCTGCTGCCGGGGCTTTTGTTCCAGTCGCGGGGATTTGGTCTGCTCCGGCGATATCTGGCGCCTGTTCTTTCCCTGCCCCATGTTACCATGGCGGTGGGTCTTCTCTTTTTGCTCCAGCCCAGTGGCTGGCTGATCCGTCTTGTCTCTCCGGCGCTCACGGGCTGGACAAGGCCACCCAATCTTGCGCTGGTTCCGGATGAAGCGGGGTTGGTGCTGATACTTGGACTCATGGCCAAAGAGGTCCCTTTTCTTGTGCTGATGGTGCTCTCGTCACTGGGGCAGATCAACACCATCCCTTTGATGACATCTGCCCGGAGTCTCGGCTACGGCAAGATGACATCCTGGATACTGGTTGTTCTGCCTCAACTGTGGCCACGGTTGCGTCTGCCGGTGCTGATTGTCATGGTGTTTTCGCTGTCTGTTGTTGATATGGCTGTCGTGCTTGCCCCGGGCACGCCCCCTCCCCTGGCGGTGCGGGTGCTGCGCTGGTATCAGGACCCTGATCTGAGCATGAGATTTCTGGCCTCGGCCGGCGCGTTAGTCCAGCTGGGCCTGTCGGTTTTGGGGTTTGTTGTCTTGCTGGGGCTGGAGAAAACCGCCGCCCGGGCAGGCCGGTGGCTCTCATTCCGTGGGGTAAGATATATCAGGTGGCGAAATGTTTTCCGGCATGGCACATCGGCGATACTGCTGGTGGCGGGGATTCTTCCCTTCGTGTTGGCGCTTCTCGGGTTATTCTCCGCCCTGATCTGGTCGGTGGCAGGTGTGTGGCGTTTTCCTGATGCCCTGCCCTCTTTCCTGACCTTACGTTACTGGCTTCAGCTGGAAGGGGGTCTCGGGCTTGCCCTGATGGAAACAGTGCTGATCGGAGGCATATCCGCCTTTCTTGGCGTGGTGCTGGTCATCATCTGGCTTGAGGCGAAACCTGCCCGGGCAAAGATTGCCGAAGAGCTGATTTTCATGCCCCTGCTGATCCCGCAGATCGGTTTTCTGTTCGGGCTGCAGATCATCCTGCTCTGGCTTGGTCTGGATGGCCTGCGATCGGCGTTGATCTGGGCCCATCTATTATTTGTTTTTCCCTATGCCTGGCTGACGCTGGCGCCATCCTGGCGGGCGTATCCCCGGGAATGGGACATTCTTGCCGCCACCATGGGCAAATCCTGGCCTCAACGGTTTTTCCTCATCAAGATCCCGCTTTTGCTGACCCCGATCCTGACGGCCTTCGCCATCGGATTTTCGGTCAGCGCGGCGCTCTATCTGCCCACGATTTTTGCCGGCAATGCCCGGATCCTGACGCTAACGGTGGAAGCGGTTACGCTTGCCACCGGCGCCGGACGCCAGCCCCTCGGAGTTGCCACCGGCCTTCAGATGCTGCTGCCTTTCGTGGTCTTCGTGCTGGCAGGGGCAGTCAGTCACTGGCGGTTTCGCAGGTTTTCCGGTATTTCCTGAACTAAAGCAGGTCCTATAATTTTTACGCAAGATACCTTGCTCTTCCCGGCCCTTGGCGGTATAACCGTGCCAATTCATACATCATGACATGTAAAGCGCTGCGTTCCTGCGGCGGCTTTTCCCATATTCAGGAGACAGATATGCCATCACCTTTTGACGGAAAGACCATTGCCATTCTTGTTGGTAGCGGATTTGAAGAAAAACCTTTTGTTGCCCTCCAGCGTGCGCTGACGGCGGCTGGTGCGAAGGTGAAAGTGATTTCCCGCGATACCGGCCTGACCAATGGCTGGGCGGATGGTGCCTGGGGTCTTTCTTATCCTGTTGATGGGCATATTTCCGAAACACTGGCGGTGGATTACGATGCTCTTGTCGTGCCTGACGGCAAGCGGCATGTCGAAATTCTGCTGAACGAAGCGCACGCCAAGCGCATCACATCAGCATTCGTCCGTGAACATGTGCCCTCGCTTTTTATCGGCTCAGGGATGGGGCTGGCACAGGAATGTGGGCTCTCTCTTTCAGAAATTCCGGAAGAAATCACCACCATGGATGCGTTTGTGCTGGCACCTGCCGGGGGTGATACCGAAGAGATTATGGTTGCATTCAACGCCGTTATCATGAACGCTTCAGCTGAGGAAGCCGCTGCCTGAGGGCTGTCATGTCAACGCAAGCCAGACTGCCATCTCCATGTATCAGCATTTGCCAGATCAATCCTGTTGATGGCCAGTGCCTCGGCTGTTACCGGACGCGTGATGAGATAGCGGCCTGGCCGCGGCTTACCACAGGTGAGCAGATGCAACTGCTTGATCAGCTGCGGGACAGGCGGGCTGAACACACCGGACGAAAGAGAAGGCCGACAAGGCGGGTTTCAACA
>Ga0181593_10001305_pt1 | contig 22382 bp, 21 predicted proteins | sample 071ome_19_FD_133756 | JGI IMG/M metagenome (GOLD analysis project Ga0181593, IMG submission 133756) | Coastal salt marsh microbial communities from the Groves Creek Marsh, Skidaway Island, Georgia - 071413AT metaG (megahit assembly) | ecosystem: Environmental > Aquatic > Marine > Intertidal...
ATCGTCGGCGGATTTCGGCATGCTGGCGGCCAGCTCGAGTAAGGCATCGTCCTTGGCCACGCGTTGGCGCGGCATGTCCACCTCTTGCGCCGTCAGTTCGCGCCACTCGGCCAACTCGCGCAACACGGCGAGCATTTTTGGCGAGCGCGTGCGGGCGCGAATGCGGCGCCAGGCTTCTCGGGGTTCGACCCTATATGTGGCCGGATCGGCAAGCACCGCATCCTCTTCGTCCAGCCAGGATTTGCGGCCCGTTCGCTCCAACTTGCTGTTCAGTTTTTCATAGACGGTTCTCAGATAGGTGACGTCGCCAAGCGCGTACTGAATCTGCTTTTCGGTCAGCGGCCTGCGTGACCAGTCCGTAAAGCGCTGGCTTTTATCGAGCTTGCCGTTTGCCAGCCTTGACACCAGGGTTTCATACCCGACTTGGTCACCGAAGCCGCAAACCATGGCCGCAATCTGGGTGTCGAAGACGGGCTTGGGGACTGTACCGGTTGCCGTATAGAAGATTTCCAGGTCCTGGCGTCCGGCATGAAAGACCTTGAGGACCGAGGGGTTCTGCAAAAGCTCATACAGCGGGCCGAGATCAATGCCCGGGGCGAGCGGGTCAATGCAGCGGGCATCATCCAGTCCGGAGACCTGGATCAGGCACAGTTTGGCCCAATAGGTGGTCTCCCGCATAAATTCGGTATCCACCGTCACGAACTCAGTGGATTTTAGACCATCGCAAAATGACGCCAATGCAGCGGTATCGGTAATCAAGGACATAGGCCAGTCTTACCGTTTGCCTCCCCAAGGGGCAACTGCGGCGCGTGCCTACGCCATTTTGGCCAGACCTCCGTTGGAACTTGGTGGAATCGCTCCCGTGAGCCTTGACAAATTGGCGGGTTCGGTGTGGTTTCACGCCGCCCGTGGGCTCGGCCCGCGGTTATTTTTGTCCAGCCGCTGCCCCATTTCGCAAGGATTTCCGATGCACCGCTACAGAACCCATACCTGTGACGCCCTCCGTAAGGAGGATGCCGGAAAGCAAGCGCGCATTTCAGGTTGGGTCCATCGCAAGCGCGACCACGGAAATCTTCTGTTTGTCGATCTGCGTGATCAGTTCGGGGTAACCCAGTGTGTCGCCGACATCTCCAGTTCAGTATTCAAAGCCCTGGAAGCGATCCGCCCCGAAAGCGTTGTCTGCGTGACGGGAAAGGTTGTGCTGCGCTCCGCCGACACCATCAACGAGAAACTTCCGACCGGGCATGTGGAGGTCGTCGTTGAGACGGTGGAAGTGCTCTCTGACGCGGCTGTGCTGCCGATGCAGGTGGCGGGAGACCAGGAGTACTCCGAGGAAATGCGCCTGACTTACAGGTTCCTCGACCTGCGCCGCGAGAAGATGCGCGAAAATATTCTTCTGCGTTCGAAGGTTATTGCCAGCTTGCGGCGGCGGATGTGGGACGCGGGATTTATGGAATACCAAACCCCCATCCTCACTGCGTCCTCGCCCGAAGGGGCACGGGACTTCCTTGTCCCGTCGCGGCTGCACCCCGGAAAGTTCTACGCCCTTCCGCAGGCGCCGCAGCAGTTCAAGCAGCTGATCATGACGTCCGGGTTCGACCGCTATTTTCAAATCGCCCCGTGTTTCCGCGATGAAGATAGCCGCGCGGATCGTTCTCCCGGTGAGTTCTATCAGCTCGACTTCGAAATGGCGTTCGCGACGCAGGATGACGTGTTTGAGACCATTGAACCTGTTCTCTCAGGTGTATTTGAAGAATTCGGCAACGGCCGCGAGGTCTCGAAGCCGCCGTTTGTCCGTATTCCGTTTGAAGAAGCCATGCTGAAGTATGGCAGCGATAAACCCGATCTTCGCAATCCATTGATCCTGACGGAAGTCACCGAAGCCTTTAAAGGCTCTAATTTCGGCCTATTCGCCAAGAACATCGAAAAAGGCTCCATTGTACGCGCCATTCCCGCGCCAAAGTCCGCCGAGCAGCCGCGCAGTTGGTTCGATAAACTCAATGAATGGGCGCGCGCGGAAGGCGCAGGCGGACTGGGTTATATCCAGTACAAGGATGGTGAAGGCCGTGGGCCGATCGCGAAGAATTTAGATGCGGACAGAGTTGCGGCTATTAAAGATGCCACCGGGGTTTCAGACGGCGACAGTGTTTTCTTTGTCTGCGACAAGCCCGAAGCGGCCGCGAAATTCTCCGGCCACGTCCGCACCAAAATTTGCGACGAACTTGGATTGCTCGATCGGGACAAATTCCTGTTTTGCTGGATCGTGGATTTCCCCATGTACGAGCGGAACGAGGATACCGGACAGATCGAATTCAGCCACAATCCGTTTTCGATGCCGCAGGGCGACCTGGAAGCGTTGCTGAACGAAGACCCGCTGACAATCAAGGCGTTTCAGTACGATATCGTTTGCAACGGCGTGGAGTTGTCGTCGGGCGCCATCCGAAACCATCGCCCCGACACCATGTACAAGGCCTTCGAGATTGCCGGGTACAGCAAGGAAGAGGTGGAAGCCCGCTTTGGCGGCATGCTGAACGCTTTCAAGTATGGGGCACCGCCTCATGGCGGCTCAGCTCCGGGAATCGACCGCATAGTTATGCTGTTGGCCAACGAGCCCAATTTGCGGGAGGTGATATTGTTTCCGATGAACGGGCGGGCGGAGGATCTGCTCATGCAGGCGCCCAATACCGTTTCGTCACGGCACCTCAAGGAATTGCATATCAAGCTCGATCTGCCGAAAGAGGCGGGCCCAAAAACAACAACGCCCGCTGACGGGAGCGGGCGCTGAGAGTTTAGATCGCCTGACGGGCGCTATTTTACCGGGTTTTAATACCCAGTTTGCTTTTCCGTTCCTGTTTGATCTTGTACATGGCGGCATCGGCGGCTTCCAGAAGCTCACCGACCTCGGCCTTTGACGCGTACATATGCACGCCGCAACTTGCTTTGATCTTAATTTGTTTGCCGTCCCAAGAGGCGTAAGCGTTGTTGATCTTACGGTCCAGTTCTTCGGCGCGGCGCACGCCGTTGCGCTTGTTTGAGCGCGGCAGGAGGATGGCAAATTCATCTCCGCCAAGGCGCGCCACGTAGTCGGTATCACGAACATGGCCTTGCAATAGGTTGGCGACCGTCTTCAGTACTTCATCGCCGGCCGCGTGGCCATACGTGTCGTTGATCGGCTTGAATTCGTCCAGGTCCACAAAAAATCAGAACGCCGCCTACGCCATGGCGCCGTGCAACGGAAAGTTCGTGCTGCAGAATAACTTCGAAGCCGCGGCGATTTTGAACCTTGGTCAGTGCATCGGTCGTTGCCAGATTCTCGAGCTCGGCAATTCGGTCGTCTTGCGCTTTCAGGTGGCTGGAAATTTCTTCAACCAGCGCATGAGCGAGTTGCGCAATCTGCACAATTGTTTTGGAACCGTCCGGAGTAGGCGCGGGCTTTACCTGCTCAGTGTACTGAACAAGCTGGGTCAGTTTCGTGACGATAGACTCGTGCTCAACCTCTGGCGCCTCGTCGCGGCGGGGCTCGGGAAGACCCGCCATACTTTGTTCTCCTATCCCCTATGGGGCGGCATTCTGTTGAGCACATCATCTGCGGTCAACAGTTTACAGTTGGTCGCCGGCATAAGGTTTCAACTTAAAATAAAATTGCGCGCTTTAGGCGAGCATTGGAGTTTCTACCGCAAGACCTCCAAGTGAGGGAGCAAACGGCGAATTTATTATAATATATTGATAATATTAAATAACAGCAGATGTAATAAAACCGGTATGCCAGCCGAGAACGGTTTTTACGGAAACGTTGTAAATGACCACAGCCTCGATTTGCGCGCGTGACGGGCAAAATTCACGCTAAAACGGCAAAACGATATAAGTTTCTAGTCAAAACCAAAAAGGGCGACTCCGCGCGCGGGGCCCCACCTTAGAAAATGGGCTTTTGCCGCTGCCGGGATGAATAGTTCCTCTTGTCCAAAGCGGCGGAAGCCGCAATTTTGGCGTTTGAATGTGGTATCTCGACCAAACCCATGGACCTTTCAAAGTGATCAAGAACTCATTGAGACCAGCCCTCTGCTTTTGCTTTGCCGGGATGTTCAGCGCGGCTGACTTTGCGAGCGCGATGGCGGCGTCTGTTCTGATACCGCATCGCGCCGTTTATGAAGTCTCGCTCAAACGTGTTTCGGAGATGGATGGTGTGCGCGGGGCTCATGGCACCATGGCGTTCTCCATTTCCGATCATTGCGACGGTTATACGCTGGAACAAACCACGGCATTGGACATGGCGTTTGCCAGCGGCGTATTTAACGACATCGAACAACGCTACGCTTCATGGGAATCCAAGGATGGGCGAAGTTCCACGTTCCGAATGGAATTTGTTGAGAACGGCAAACTCGGCCGCTCCCATCGCGGCCGGATAGAATTGGAAGAAGATGGATCCGGAGAGATTTCGATAGAGTCCGACGGCACGGCGAAGTTCGAATTGCCGGCTGGGACGATGCTATCAACGACGCATATGATCGCGCTTTTGGAAAAAGCGGAAGAGGGTAGCCACTTTTTAAGCGCGCCGGTCATCGACGGTTCTTTTGACGACGGCGCTTATCGGGTTTCAGCCGTGATCGGCAATAAACTTCCAGAGACGGAGGCGCTCTCCAAGCAGGACAATGTTCACGATGTGGCCCGCGGGCCCTATTGGCCGGTGAGCACGGCCTACTTTCAATATGGTTCTGAGGAAGAAGAGGTTCCCCTTCGCGAAGTGTCTTTTGGGCTTGCAGCCGGAGGAATCGTGCAGTCCATGACCCAGGAATTTGTGGAGTATAGTTTGGGGTATGAGTTGGTGTACGCTGAACCTCTGGAATTTGCGGAATGTCCAGGAGACAGCCGCTAGCTGCATCATAAATCGACAAAAGGTGTATTGTTGCGTCGTTCTCCATCCATTGCGGTATTACTGTTGGCTGCTGCGCAGATGGCTACCCTCGGTGCGCGGGCAACCGAGCTTCAATCTTACGAAGCGTCATATGAAATTCGCCTCAAGCATGCGAGTGAAGGCGAAGGGCCGCGTGCTGTTGTCGGCGTAATGGACTCCTCACTGCAGGAAACGTGCGACGGCTGGGCGACGAAGAAGCGAACGGTTGTTGATCTGGCATTTCGCGACAGTTCCAACTTCACAAACGAAAGGTTCTTTGAATCTTGGGAATCGAAGGTGGGCGGCACCTATTCGTTCAGCGTCCGCACCTTCAAGAACGGCGAAGCAGTCGAAGCGTTTCGGGGTGCCGCGGAATTCGGCCGGAACAAAGGCAAGGCCGTATACGAAGCGATACCCGAGGGCAATGAGCCACAGGGGAAACCTTACATTATTGAATTGCCGGAAGGCACGATGTTGCCGGTTGCGCACATGAGTGCGCTTCTAGACCACGCAGAGTCCGGACAATCAATTTTCCGGCGCGTCCTGTTGAACGGGGCATTATCCGAGGGCCCGCGTGTCCATTCTGTCGCTATTGGGAAAAAAGAACTATCCGGAGCAAAACCAGATTACCCAATTGAGTCGACGGCATCGGATATTGAACGGCTGCTGTCCGCACCATCGTGGCAAGTAAGCGCGGCGCAATACAGCATGTTGCACGAGCGTGAGGTTCCGAATTCAGAACTATTTTTTCGCCTGCATAGAAGCGGGGTTACCGAATACTTCGAGCAGACGTTTGAAGATTTTAGAATTTCCGGGCGCTTGACGTACTTAAGACGCCTCGATCCGCCGCAGTGCAATTAAGTCACTTAATTTAAGGCCAAAGCCACGCGGCACCGCGCGCTCCACTTTCGGGACCGTACTTGGCGGGCGCTATGCGTGTTGCGACGGTATCGGAAAAAACGTACTTGGGCCAAAGGGCAGGGACGTCTTCGTAAAGCCCCTTAAGTTTCGATAGCCCGCCGCCCACGACAATAATCTCGGGATCGAAGATGTTGATGACGCCGGCAGTGGCCCGGGCAAACCGGTCCATGTATTTTTGCATTAGTGTTTGTGCGACCTTCTCGCCGTTTGCCGCATGCTGTTCGATCTCGGTGGCGTTCAGCTGCGCCTCTACCATTGCAGCATATTCTCGGCTGACCGCAGGGCCGGAGAGAAACGTCTCGATGCAGCCGCGCAAGCCGCAGTAGCAAGCGTCTCCGGGCCGCTCTGTATCCTCCGGCCAGGGGAGGGGGTTGTGTCCCCATTCGCCCGCGATCGCATTCGGTCCCTGAACAACGCGCTTACCCACAACCAAACCGCCGCCCACGCCTGTTCCGATAATGATTCCGAAGACGCTGCCCGCATCTGCGCCCGCGCCGTCAACGGACTCGGACAGCACAAAGCAGTCTGCGTCGTTGGCCAGTCGAACTTTTCGGTTCATTGCGGACGCAAGGTCACGGTCGAGGGGATGTCCAATCAGGCAGGTGGAATTAGCGTTTTTGACGAGGCCGGTGGCCGGGGAAATTGTCCCGGGGATACCAACGCCGACGGGCGCGTCACCGGTATCACTGCCCTGAACCAGTTCGGCAATGGCACGCACCGTTGCCGCGTAATCACCTTGGGGTGTGGGGACGCGCCGGCGCATTCGTTCTTGTCCTGAGCGTTCAAGAACGAGGATTTCGATCTTAGTGCCGCCGAGATCGATCCCGACACGTACATCGCTTTGCGGAATTACATTCGGATTGACGCCCATTGGACCGATATGTGCCCTGATCATTCACCAACGTCTGGACAATATATACGAACTATGACACCCAACGGCCATGAATGAGCAATCTCTTCTGACCGCCGAGGGCCTCAGCTTCCCTTTTTCGAAAGCGCCCGCGCCGGGCGCTCTGATCGAGGTGGCGCCGCGCGTGCATTGGCTGCGTATGCCTCTGCCCTATGCGCTGAACCACATTAATTTGTGGGCTTTGGATGATGGCGATAGCTGGACAATAGTCGATTCCGGCTTGTTCACCCGAGAAACCCAGGACTTGTGGGAGCGGGTTTTCGCCGGACCTCTGAGTGAAAAACCTGTCGGTCGTGTGATCTGCACGCATTTCCATCCCGATCATATGGGCATGGCCGGATGGCTAACAGAAAAGTTCGGCATTCAGTTATGGGCAACCGAACTCGAGTTCGAGTGCGCGCGTTCTACTTTTGCGCAGAACGAAGAAATGATGACTCCTATTCTGACAGAGCATTATCGGCGTGCGGGGTTGGACAATGCCGTTGCGCAGGCTGTGGCGACGCGTGGAAACGCATATTCCCGCCGCGTGTATCCGTTGCCGGAGCGCATTGTTTCTGTAGATGCGACGACTCTGATCGCTGCGGCCGGAACGCAGTGGCGCCTTATTATCGGGGAGGGACACTCGCCGCAGCTGGCGGGACTCTATTCCGAAGAATTGGGCGTTTTCATTTCGGGCGATCAAGTTCTGCCGGGCATTTCTCCCAACGTCAGCGTTCGCCCCACAGAGCCTCTCAGCAATCCGCTGGAAAAGTTTTTGGCAACGTTACCGCGCTTTAGCGCGGTTCCCGAATGCACATTGGTTTTGCCGTCACACAAGCTTCCGTTTTATGGTGTGCAGGCCCGGGTATCGCAATTGATTGCTCATCATCACGAGCGGCTGGACATAACACGCGAGGCCTGCAAGTCCGGCGCCAGCGTGAAAGATGTTTTAAAGGCAATGTTTCCGCGTGATTTCGACGCTCACCAGCTTCACTTCGCTCTCGGTGAAACCCTGGCCCACTTGAATTATCTGGTGGAGAACGGCGAAATCGAAAAGAATACAGACGGCGACGTCGACACCTACACGACCAAGGATGCCTCTGCTTAAGGCCCATGACGACTTTACTGTTAACCCATGAGAGCTACCTGACGCACGATACGGGATCTCATCATCCTGAGTGTCCCGAGCGCTTGAGCAGTGTTCTTAAAGGTCTTGATCAAACCGTCTTCAGTGGCCTGACGAGAGAGAGCGCGCCGCGCGCGGAAAAGGACGTCATGAGTCTCGCTCACCCGGGCGAGTACGTTGCACAGATCCTGGCCGCTGTGCCGCCTGAAGGATTGCGCAATGTCGATTCGGATACGGTTTTGTCCGCCGGCTCTGGGGAAGCCATGGTGCGCGCCGCCGGCGCCGTTGTGCGCGCTGTGGACGCCGTTGCTGCGGGGGAAGTTTCCAACGCATTCTGTGCTGTGCGCCCGCCTGGCCATCACGCTGAATCGCACCGGGCTATGGGTTTTTGCCTTGTGAACAACATAGCGGTGGGCGCATTACATGCGCGCGCTAAGCACGGTTGGCAACGGGTCGCGGTGATTGATTTTGACGTGCATCACGGAAACGGAACGCAGGATATTTTCTGCGAAGACGCGGATGCGTTTTATGCGTCCAGCCACCAGTTTCCGTTTTACCCGGGCACCGGCTCGCGGAGGGAAACCGGCGCGCATGGAAATGTGATCAATGTGCCGCTGAACGCGGGCACGCGGGGCGATGTCTTTCGGGGCGCGTACACCGACGAAATCCTGCCTGCTCTGACGGCCTTCAAGCCCGATCTTATCCTCATTTCCGCCGGGTTTGACGCCCACAAGGACGATCCTCTGGGCGGTCTTGGGCTGACGGATGCCGATTTTGCCTGGGTGACCGCTCAAATCATGGATGTGGCGCGCGAGGTCTGCGGGGGAAGGGTGGTTTCGGCGCTCGAAGGGGGCTACAACTTGGATGCATTGGCCGACTGCGTTGTGGCGCATGTCGAAACCTTGAAGGATCACTAAATGGCTAAGTCGTCCGTCCCGCAGGATATTGCGGCTCTCAGCTTCGAAGATGCGATGAAGCAACTGGAAACCATCGTCAGTAAACTCGAAGGTGGGCAGGTTAAATTGGACGAAGCCGTGGAGGCCTATGAACGCGGCGCGGCTTTGAAAAAACATTGCGAGGCCAAGCTTGCTGAAGCCAAAACCAAGGTCGAGAAAATAACCGGCGGCGGAAAATCAACGGAGCCCCTGGACCGTGAATAAGTCTGCCGCCGCTGAACATTCCGCCGGTGTTGGTGCGGAGGCCTTTAAGGCTGCGCTCAAATCGACCGCCGATGCGGTCAATGCGGAACTCGATCGCCTCATTCCGGCCGTGAGCGAGCCGGAAGGCTACGTCGTTGAAGCGATGCGCTATGCCGCGCTCGACGGCGGAAAGAGGCTGCGCCCTTTTTTGGTTTGCGCCGCTGCTGATTTGTTCGATGTTCCGTGCACCCAATCGTTGCGTGTCGCCGCCGCTGTCGAGATGGTTCATTGCTACTCGTTGATCCACGATGACCTGCCGGCGATGGACGACGACGACCTTCGCCGCGGACGGCCTACAGTTCACCGTCAGTTCGATGAAGCCACGGCTATTTTGGCGGGCGATGCCCTTTTGACGGAGTCTTTCGCGGTTCTCGCCGATCCGGCAACGCATCCCGACGGCAATATTCGCATTGCGCTGGTGCAGGAACTCGCCCGCGCCTCGGGAGCGGCCGGTATGGTCGGCGGACAGATGATCGATTTACGTGCTGCCGAGCTGAATTTGGACGACGCGGGCCTACGCCAGCTCCAGGATCTGAAAACCGGATGCATTATCGCCTGTGCATGCCGTTCAGGCGCGGTTGTGGCCGGTGCCACCAACGAGCAAATTGATGCCCTCGGTGCCTACGGCATTGCCCTTGGCCTCGCGTTTCAGATCGCCGACGACATTCTGGATGTCGAGGGATCTGCCGCGGAAACCGGCAAGGCCACGGGTAAGGACGAAGCGGCCGGAAAGGAGACTTTTGTTTCGCGGATGGGACTGGAAAATGCTAAGAGTTATGCGCGTTCGCTGGCGGATGACGCGGTGGGGCACCTTAAAGCATTCGGCGACAAAGCCGCTCTTTTGAGGGAAGCCGCAATGTTTACCGTAAACCGGCGCAATTAGATGTAATTTGATTACATGGTGCAGCACACGTGAGCACTCAAGATACAAAATCACCGGAACATAAAACACCGCTTCTCGACCGGATCGCTTCTCCGGCGGATTTGAAAAACCTCAGTATCGAACACCTAAAGCAGCTTTCAGACGAGCTGCGCGCGGAAACTATTCATAGCGTTTCGCGCACGGGAGGCCATTTAGGTGCAGGGCTTGGCGTTGTCGAACTGACCGTCGCCATCCACCATGTGTTCGATACACCGGGTGATAGATTGATCTGGGATGTCGGTCACCAATGCTATCCGCACAAAATTCTGACCGGCCGTCGAGATCGGATGTCAACCATCCGTCAAAAAGACGGCATCTCAGGTTTTACCCTGCGCACGGAAAGTGAATACGACCCGTTTGGTGCGGGACATAGTTCGACATCCATCTCCGCTGGACTCGGTATGGCCGTGGCGCGTGATTATTCCGGCGGCGACAACAACGTTATCGCAGTCATCGGCGATGGCGCCATGAGTGCCGGCATGGCTTACGAGGCCATGAACAATGCGGGAAGTCTGAAAAGCCGCCTGATTGTTATTTTGAACGACAACGATATGTCGATTGCGCCTCCGGTCGGGGCAATGAGCGCGTATCTATCGCGCCTACTGTCGTCCAAGCCGTATCTAACGATCCGCCAAGCGTTGAAGCAGATCGCATCGCACTTCCCGAGGCCGCTGGAGCAGGCCGCGCGCCGGGCAGAGGAATACACGCGCGGTATGGTCACCGGCGGAACATTGTTTGAGGAACTCGGGTTTTATTACGTCGGTCCGATCGACGGGCACAGGGTTGAGCACTTGGTTCCAGTTTTACGCAATGTGCGTGACAGCCAGGCCGAGGGGCCGGTGCTGATTCATGTTGTGACGCAGAAGGGCCGGGGATACGAGCCTGCGGAGAAGTCCGCCGACAAATACCACGGCGTGAGCAAGTTTGATGTTGTGTCGGGTACGCAAGCCAAGGCGACACCCAAGGCGCCGTCCTATACCAGCGTCTTTGCGAAGGCACTCATTGCCGAAGCAAAAGCCGATGACAAGGTTGTGGCGATCAACGCCGCTATGCCCAGTGGGACAGGCCTTGATAAATTTGGCAAAGAATTTCCAACGCGGTGCTTCGACGTGGGGATCGCCGAACAGCACGCGGTAACGTTTGCGGCGGGTCTGGCGACGGAAGGCTATAAGCCGTTCTGTGCCATTTATTCGACGTTTTTGCAGCGCGCGTATGACCAGGTCGTGCACGACGTTGCCGTCCAGAATTTGCCGGTCCGCTTCGCTCTTGATCGCGCCGGCTACGTTGGTGCGGACGGCGCGACCCACCAAGGATCCTTCGATCTTGCTTACCTCGGCTGCCTGCCCAATTTCACAATCATGGCCGCCGCCGACGAAGTCGAACTTATGCACATGGTCGCCACCGCCGCCGCGCACGATAGCGGTCCCATTGCCGTGCGCTATCCGCGCGGGGAAGGTGTTGGACTTAAACTGCCTGAGCGCGGTACGCCGCTTCCCATTGGTAAAGGCCGCATTGTGCGGGAAGGCTCTAAAATCGCATTGCTCAGTCTAGGCGCGCGGTTGGCGGAATGTCTCAAGGCGGCGGACGATCTCGCCGCGCGCGGTTTGTCCACCACCGTCGCCGATGCGCGCTTTGCGAAACCGCTTGATGAGGAAATGATCGATAACCTCGCTCGGACCCACGAAGTGCTGATCACTGTTGAGGAGGGCGCCGCCGGTGGTTTTGGCGCACGCGTACTCAACCATCTCGCCTGGGCCGGGCTGCTTGATAAGGGGCTCAAGATTCGCGCCATGACGATGGGCGACGAATTCCTCGAGCATGCGAAGCCCGAGGACCAAGTCGAAGCTGCCCACCTGACCGCGCCGCACATTGTCGAGACGGTGTTGAACGCATTGGGCCAAGAGATGGTGAACGCCGGAGAGTCACCGGCTCGGGCGTGACTCGCGTAGCCAAATCTTCAACGAAATCAAAAACGCGCCTCGACCAGCTTTTGGTGGATCGGGGACTGGCGGAGAGCCGCGCCAAGGCGCAGGCGTTGGTAATGGCTGGGGTCGTCTACAGCGGCGACAAACCCATGCGCTCGCCCGGCGCGAGTGTGCAAACCGATATGGAATTGGCGGTCAAAGGACCGGACCACCCCTGGGTCTCCCGCGGTGGTCTCAAGCTTGCCCACGGCCTCGAACATTTCGGGTTTGATGCGCGTGATCGCGTTTGCATCGATGTTGGAGCCTCCACCGGCGGATTTACAGATGTGCTCCTCACGAACGGAGCGGCGAAAGTTTATGCGGTTGATGTCGGTTACGGCCAGTTGGCGCACAAATTGCGCACGGATTCGCGCGTTGTGGTGCTGGAACGTACTAATGCCCGCAATCTGGATGTCTCACAAGTGCCCGAGCCCGCTGGTGCCGTTGTCTGTGATGCCAGCTTTATCGGTCTGCGCACCGTGCTGCCGGCGGCGCTCGAGCTTACCGCACCCGGCGCTTGGCTGATTGCGTTGATCAAGCCTCAATTCGAGGTGGGAAAAGGGCGTGTAGGGAAAAAGGGCGTGGTCCGGGACCCCGACTTGCATAAGGAAGTTTGTGATACCATATCGTCTTGGTTGTCCGAATTGCCTGGCTGGACCGTTGCGGGGCTTGCGCAAAGTCCCATTACAGGCCCGGAAGGCAATATCGAGTTCTTGATCGGCGCCTGCAAAGACAAAGCCGCGAAATAAACGGAATAATTACCGCAAGAACATTGAATATTTCATCCGATTCACCCAATACCCCGCCCATTGCATATAACTACGATGGCAAACCGCGCCGCGTCGGTGTGGAGATCGAGTTTGCGCAGTTGAGTTGCACTGATTCAGCTAAGGTGGTCGCCGAGGAATTCGGCGGCAGTATTACGGAGCACTCTGAATACAAGTATGACGTCAAAGACACGTCGCTCGGTACTTTCGCCGTGGAGATGGACTTCTCCCTCGTTCACAAAGTGAACGAAAGCGCGGACGGTGAAGAAGAAGATGATTTGGGAAACCTCTTAAAAAAGAGCGCTGGGCAAGTGCTGGGGCAAGTGGGTGATGTCGTCGTGCCCAACAAAATTACGTGCCCGCCGATTAAAATATCCGACCTGCGGAAGATCGACGCATTGATCCGTGCGCTCAGTGAGGCTGGTGCGCTCGATACCTCCGAAAAGTTTTTTTTACGGATTTGGATTGCAGTTCAATCCGGAGGTTGTTTCGTTCGAAGCCGAGTCAATCCTTCGGTACCTTCAAAGCTACATGTTGTTGAACGACTGGCTGCGCGCGGAAATAGATGTAGATCCGACCCAGCGGATTTTGCCGTTCGCCGATCAGTTTCCCGCGGCCTATCGCGCGCGGATCCTGGCGCCTGATTACGCACCGGATATCGATCAACTTATCGACGATTATCTGACGGACAATCTAACGCGCAACCGCGATCTGGACATGCTGCCGTTGTTTACGCATCTCGACGAACAGCGTGTCAGCACGGCGGTCAACGACGGCTTGACCAAATCCCGCCCGACCTTTCACTACCGGCTGCCGGATTGCCGGCTCAACGATCCAGCATGGTCCGCGACTTTGGAGTGGAACCGCTGGCTTGAGGTCGAAAAGCTGGCCGAGGATCCCAAACGCCTTCGAGAGATGGCGGACGCGTGGCTGTCGCAGGAGTGGGAAGGCAGTTTGGCCGCCTGGGTGGAATCCGTCAAAAAGTGGATGAGTCTTTGATGCGACGCCGACCGCTTATAGGTGTCACCGCCTCCACGCACGGAGGCCGCCTGATGTGGCAGTTCAATCGATTGGCGGTTTGGCGCGCCGGCGGGCGCGCCGTGCGTATTACATCCAAAAAACCGGTGTCGATAAAAAAACTCGATGGATTAGTTATCGGCGGCGGCGACGATATCGGCGCTGAGTTATATCGCGGCGAAGTGACCATAGACGTGCGGTTGGATCCCGCCCGGGACCGTTTGGAACTCGGCATGTTAAAGAAAGCGTCGTCGCGCCACATGCCGGTTTTGGGTATTTGCCGGGGTGCGCAAATGGTCAATATCTCCAAGGGCGGCACGCTCCACGAGGATATCTACGCCGTGTACCAGCAGGCACCGCGTATGCGTGCGGCGCTAGCGAGAAAAGCTGTGACGGTCGCCAAGGGATCGCGTCTCGGAAAACTTCTTGGGTTGGAGCGCTGCCGCGTAAATGCTCTACATCGCCAGTCGATCAACAGCGTTGGAGACGGTCTAAAGGTCGTTGCCAAGGACGACCATGGAATCGTGCAAGCGGTAGAATCCGAAAAGGATCCATTCCTGGTCGGCGTGCAGTGGCATCCGGAATTTTTGGTTTTATCGAGACCACAGCAACGCCTGTTTCGAGGCCTTGTTGCTGCAGGCAGACAGCGGCGCAGAAAATAGGAGTTATTTTGCGCGCACCGGCGGCATGTAAAGCTGTACGCCTTGCCTTTGCGCGGCGCTGAACTCGCCCAAGACTGGTGCCAGCGTTTGGTTTAGCCAAGCGGACGCCCGCACAAGATTGAAAATACCGAAGGGGATTTGCCCATTCTCTAATGCGCGTAACAGCGAGCGGAAGGGGTCTTCCGGCGGCGGGAAGGGCACCAGCCAAACCGGATCGTCGGGATCGAGGCCAATCTGGGTTTTTGTGTAATCGATGGCCGCGCCAAGGCCGCCGATTTCATCCACAAGTCCGGCTTCCATGGCATCGATGCCGCTCCACACCCGTCCGCGCGCAACGGCGTCGATTTCTTCCAGGCTCATATCACGGCCTTCGGCGGCTTTGGATGTAAAGTCTTCGTAGGTTGCATCCAGCATCTGGTCCAGGCGCGCGCGTTCTCTCTGGGAAAAGTTCGTCGTGGAACTGAACATGCCCGCTGACTCGCCAAACGTGATTCTTTCGAAGTTCACGCCCAGTTTATCGGCGGCCTCGCCAATCACCATTTTACCCAGTAGCACGCCGATGGACCCCGTGACCGTGGCCGGCTGCGCGAAGATCCGGTCTGCTGGCATGGATATAAAGTAGCCGCCGGACGCGGCCGCGTTGCCCATGCTCACAATAACAGGCTTGGACGTCGCTTTGGCTTTCTTGACCTCTCGCCAAATGATGTCGGACGCAACATAGGACCCGCCCGGGCTATCCACGCGAATGAGCAAGGCGTCAACGTCATTATCTTCGGCGGCTTCGCGTATGGCGTTGCTCATTTGTGCGGAATGAATACCGTCGCTTGGAAACAAGGCGCTGTCGGTGCCTCCGCGCGAAATTTCTCCGACTGCGTGAATAAGGGCAATGTGCTTCTCAGGCTCGGGTTGATCCTCGGGTCCGCCAATCGCCAAATACTGGCCAATAGATAAATTGTCGGCGTCTCCAATCGTTGTATCGAACGCTGCTTCGAATTCGTCACGATAACCAATTTGATCGATGAGACCGCCATCTAGCGCCTCGTTCGACAATAGCGGGCCGCGGTCAATCAGATCGACGACGGCGTCCCGCGGCAGGTCTCGCGTGTTCGCAATGCCCGCGACGATTTGATCGTACCAGGAGCGAAGGAGGGCTTCGGTGGCTTCGCGATTGGCCGGCGACATTTCCGAATTCGTGAACATTTCACCGGCACTTTTGTATTCCTTGCGCTGAATGAAGCTGCCTTGAACGCCGAGTTTGTCGAGAAAGTCCTTCAAAAATATCTGTTCGGCGCCAATGCCTGCGACGCCGACCGTGCCGGACGGCTGCACCCATATCTCGCCGAAGGACGAGGCGAGGTAATACGCCGGCATGGCGCTGACACCTTCGCCGATGGTTTCTGAAAACAAGACGGTGGGCTTGCCCGTGGCGCGGAATTCGGCGACGGCATCGCGTATATCCTGAATCTGCGCAAGTCCCATAGCCTGTTGACTGAGGTTCGCTTTCAGAGCCAGGACCCTCGGATCGTCGGCGGCATTGCGAATAGCAACGACGGTATCGTGCAACGTCGAGGGCGTGCGGAGAGAAAGCCCTTCGATCCGCCGGCCGCCTGATCCTTCAATAAGCCCTTCGTCGAGGTCGATATTGAGAACAATGTTGTCGGGAGCACTTATGTTGGGCGCGCGAATGTCATCCAGCACGAATGCCAGATAAATCAGGCTGGATATCAGCAGTAGGGTCATTAAGCCCAAAGAGGCCAAGACAGTTACGATGAACTTGCCGATAAACCGGAACATAAAGTCTCCAAGCGCCTAAACGCCGCACTGCGCCTGATGGCGCAGTAAATGATCGGCCAGAACGACGGCAACCATGGCTTCCGCCACGGGAACGCCGCGAATGCCGACACAGGGATCATGACGCCCTTTGGTCACGATTTCAGTATCTTTTCCGTGAATATCGACGGTTTTTCGCGGGGTAAGGATAGAACTTGTTGGCTTGATGGCGACGCGCGCGACAATGGGCTGCCCGGACGAAATGCCGCCCAGGATGCCGCCGGCGTGATTGGATAGGAATTCGACCTCGCCGGATTTGCCCATACGCATTTCGTCGGCGTTTTCCTCACCGGTCATCGCCGCGGTGGCAAAACCATCGCCGATCTCTACGCCTTTGGCGGCATTGATGCTCATCAATGCGTTGGCGAGATCGGAATCCAGCTTGCCGTATATGGGTGCGCCCAGTCCGGCCGGAATGCCTTCCGCGACGACTTCCACGATAGCCCCCGCCGACGAGCCGGCTTTGCGGATCTCATCGAGGTAATTCGCCCAGGCCTCGGCGGCCTTAGCGTCCGGCGAGAAGAACGGGTTGCGGTCGATTTCGGCCCAATCCCAATTCTCACGATCGATCTTATGCGGGCCAATTTGAATGAGGGCCCCGCGAACTTTAACGGTCTCGCTAAGGCGTTGCGCGAGAACCTTGCGCGCGATAGCGCCGGCGGCAACCCGCATGGCGGTCTCGCGGGCGGACTGGCGTCCGCCCCCGCGATAGTCGCGCACGCCGTATTTCTTCCAGTAGGTATAATCCGCGTGTCCAGGACGAAACTTTTCGGAAATCTCGCTGTAGTCTTTCGACCGTGAGTCGCCGTTTTCGATCATCAATCCGATAGGCGTTCCCGTGGTCATACCCTCGAAGACACCGGACAAAATTCTCACTTCGTCAGGCTCGCGCCGCTGGGTCGTATATTTCGATTGGCCGGGCTTGCGTTTTTCCAGCCACACCTGAATGTCGGCTTCATTAAGCGGAAGTTTCGGCGGCACGCCGTCCACCACACAGCCCAGGGCTGGACCGTGACTCTCCCCGAATGTCGTAAAGCGGAAGAGGGTGCCGAAGGTGTTGCTGGACATCGCGCGTTAATCGGTCAGGTTCGCGCCTGCAAACAGGTCCGAGATATCCTGTGCGGCTTCGGGCGCCATCATGCCCACGGTGTGATAGCCGCAGTCCACGTGATGCACTTCGCCCGTCACGCCGCTGCCCAGATCGCTCAGCAAATATAGGCCTGCTTTACCGACGTCCTCGATGGTGACGTTTCGGTCCATTGGCGCATTAAGCTCGTTCCATTTGAGGATATAACGGAAGTCGCCGATACCGGATGCAGCCAATGTTTTGATCGGTCCGGCGGAAATCGCGTTCACGCGAATGTTTTCCGGGCCGAGGTCGGCGGCGAGATAACGCACGCTGGCCTCCAGCGCGGCCTTCGCCACGCCCATGACGTTGTAATGCGGCGTTACGCGCTCGGCCCCGAGATATGTGAGTGTGACTAGGCTGCCGCCACTGGTCATCAACGGGGTCGCCAAACGGCAGACCTCTGTGAACGAATAACAGGAAATATCCATGGTTTTGCAGAAGTTTTCCCGCGTGGTGTCCACATACCGGCCACGCAGCTGGTCCTTGTCGGAATAGGCAATCGCGTGAACCAGGAAGTCCAAACTCCCCCAGGCATCTTTAATCTGCCCGAATACCTTTTCGATGGATGCGGTGTCGGTCACATCGCAAGGGAGAACGATGGACGAATTGACGCTCTCGGCCAGTGGCTTGACCCGCCGTTCCAGCGCCTCACCCTGGTAGGTAAATGCCAGGCTGGCGCCATGGGCGGCAACTTGTTGTGCAATGCCCCAGGCAATCGACCGATCATTGGCCACGCCCATGATCAGACCCTTTTTTCCAGACATCAAAAGCTGTTGTTCGGCCATACTCAAAATCCAGAAATCTCACGAAAACCTTTCGGGAACCAATAAGTTACGGCATCCTACACGAAACCAACCGATGGGCAAGGCAGCCGAATGGCAGAACCCAAGTTTATCCCAGGAATTTCGCAACGTCTGAAAAAGGCTTACGCGGTTTTTCGAGAGTCCGCCGAAGAAGCTCTGACGACGCCGGAACGGATCATCCCATTTTTCTGGACTCGCATGGGGGAGGAACAAATACGCGGTACAGCTGCGGCATTGAGCTATTCGACGTCTCTGGCGGTGATCCCCGCGCTGGCCCTCGTCTTTGCCATGCTTGCCGCATTTCCCCAATTCGATGAACTGCGCACGCAAGTACAGGATTTCATTGTCGGCAACTTGGTGCCCGATACCGGTCTTCGGATCAGCGAGACGATAACCGGGTTTATCGAAGCGACCGGTCAACTAACGGCGTTTGGCGCCGTTGGCCTGATTATCACGGCCATCATGTTGCTGCTGACAATTGAAGCCTCGTTCAACCGTATTTTTAGGGTCATTCGTCCTCGGCCGCTTCTCTTGCGCCTTCTGGTGTTGTGGACGGTCATCACCGTGGGGCCGCTTCTTTTAGGGCTCAGTTTTTCCTTATCCGGCTATTTCTCATTTGCACAGGCGTCGTCAGATGTATCGGAACGCTCGACCCTAAGCGTCATTCTTGGATTGATTACCCCGGCGGCGCTGACCTGGATTGCGCTGACGTTTATTTATTTGGTGGTGCCCAACCGTCGGGTGCGGCTTCGTGATGCGTTATTGGGGGCAGGTCTGTCTGCTGTGGCATTTGCTGTTTTGCGGTTTGGCTTTGTCCAAGTGGTCGTCGGAATGACGTCGTATCAAGCCATTTACGGTGCGGTGGCCGCCGTTCCGGTGTTCTTGATTTGGGTATTTTTGATTTGGGTCGTGGTGCTCGCTGGGGCGGTTATTACCGCGGCCATGCCGGATTGGCGGACCGCGAAGGCGGGGATTGGGTCCGGCCCGGCCGGACGTTTGCTGTTGGCCTTGGAGGTGATCGAGCGGCTGGCGACATTCCTCAGGCATGGGCAGGGTCTTCGCGCCGATCAGCTCGCCCGGGTCGTCCGGGCGCCGGAACCGGCACTGGCATCGGTGCTGGATGAGCTCCGCAATGGGCGATTTGTCATCATGTCCGACGACAACAGATGGATTTTGACGCGCGATCTAACCCGTACGCCGCTCGCGGATCTCGTGCATCATTTTGGTTTAGGGCTGGACCTGGGTGGAGAGGCCTTTTCCAAGCTTCGCGACAGCGATCTCGGCCGTCGCCTGAACGCCCACCTGAAAAGTGCGGCAGAGTCGGAGCGGACATTGCTGAGCGTAAGTTTGTCGCGCGTGATTGTCTCTCCCGAGGAATCACATAGCGAACAGGCGAAAGATCAAAAGCCGGAGCATAACGACGAATAAAAAGGGCGACACCTAAGCGCCGCCTTTTTTTGAAACTGTTGTCTTTGTCGATTAGCTCTCGACAATTTTCCAAGAGCCATCCGGCTGACGGCAGGCTGTGCCGTAGCCCGTTTCGCGCTCGCCGCCGACGATGATTTCCGACTGGAATTCGCGGCAATACGCACCGCTATCCGTCCGGCCATCGCGCACCGGCGTGACCGAACCGTGATTGCCTGTGTCGGGGTTGTTCCAGACAATGGTTTCGTTCAGCGGCGCGGAATAGGCGGTCCGTTCGGCCTGGCGCATTTTCATGCGATCAACCTCGTCCATGCTGCGGCCGACCGAACTGCCAATGGCGGCACCAGCAAGTGTCCCAATGGCGGTGGCGGCCAAGCGTCCGTCGCCTTTCCCGAATTGCGAGCCGAGCAATCCGCCCAGGGCTGCGCCGACAAGCGCGCCGCCAGTTTCCTTCTGGCCCGCGTCCTGTGCGCAGCCACCAAGGGCGAGCGTCGCAGTCATTAAAGAAACGGCTATGGTCTTTTTCGAAATACCTGTGAGCATCGCGCGCACCTTACTTATGTCCTTCCGCATGGGTTAAAGCTTTAAACGGTCCGTTACATCAGTTCCGTCTCGTCAGAGACGGGAAATTTCGACCGTCCTGCTACATCAACGATTCCAACGGAAAATGGTGGCAAAATAAGGGCGAATCATTCCCATTGTTAACTCCTGGGCGTTCCAAAAATCTCAATATTGACAAAGGGCTAGAGGAAAGGGACTTTACGCTAAGGCAACTCAATTAAACGTGACCTGCGTAGATGAATTCAACGCCTCCAATACCGGACACAAGCGATCCAATAGGGTTCTTTCGCCAGTGGTATGACGAGGCAATTGCCCAAGAAACCGATGTTCCAAACGCAATGAGTCTCGCGACGGTTGGAAAGAACGGGCGCCCGTCTTCGCGAATGGTGTTGTTGAAAGATGTCGGTGAGCGCGGCTTTGTTTTCTACACAAATACGACCAGCCGTAAGAGCATCGAGCTTGCCCACAACAATAACGCCGCCCTTTGTTTTCACTGGAAATCGCTAAAGCGTCAGGTCCGTGTCGAAGGTACGGTTTCCTTTGTGAGCGACGCGGATGCCGATGCCTACTTCGCATCCAGACCCCGGCAGAGCCAGGTGGCGGCATGGGCATCGCGGCAATCGGAGAAGCTACACAGCCGCGAGACCTTGATTAATCGGTTTAATGAACTCGACGAGAGATTCAAGGGGGCCGACGTGCCGCGTCTGGATGCGTGGAAGGGATATTGTTTGAAGCCTGATTTCATCGAATTTTGGCAGGATGTTCGTGACCGTCTGCATGACCGGCTTGTGTTCCGGCGTGAGAACGGCGCGTGGATAAGTGAGCGTCAATATCCATGACAAATTCGGCCCCGGTTGCGAATAACCATAACCCGGCGGCACAACTGACCTCCGCCAAACCGCCGGCGCTGATGCGCGCCGCCACCTACGCGGCCATTTCCGTTGCGGCCCTTCTGGTTGCGGTTAAGGCATGGGCCTATCTGGTCAGCGGCTCGGTGGCGCTGCTGTCCAGCTTGGCGGATTCCGCTTTGGACTTGCTGGCATCCGTCTTGAACTTTCTCGCGGTCAGAGTTGCCTTAACGCCTGCCGATTCCGATCACCGGTTTGGCCACGGCAAAGCGGAACCGCTGTCCGGCCTGGGACAAGCGGCCTTCATCGCCGGCTCCGCCGTGCTGGTGATGATTGAAGCCGCGACCCGCTTTGGAAATCACCAGCCCGTTTCCAATAGCAATCTGGGCATTGCGGTGATCGTCTTCGCCATCGTCATGACTTTGGTTTTGGTTCAGTTCCAGAAATTCGTGGTCAAACGAACGGGGTCGGTTGCCGTCGGTGCGGACTCACTGCACTACACCGGTGATCTATTGATGAATGCCAGCGTTATCATTGCGCTCATTTTGTCTTCAAACTTCGGACTGCCGTGGGCGGACCCGGTCTTCGGCATCGGCATTAGCTTGTTTTTGATTTTCAACGCCGTAAAAATTGCCGCGCAGTCGGTAAACTTGCTGATGGATCACGAATTACCGGACGAAGACCGCAAGCACATACGGGAACTTGCCAAAAAACACCCAAAAGTGCTTAGCGTACACGAATTGCGTACCAGATCGGCGGGGCTCCATCAGTTTATCCAGATGCACATCACGCTGCCGCGCGAGATGTCGCTATTGGAGGCCCACCGCGTATCCGACGACGTCGAAAAAGCAGTGCGCGCTGAATTTCCTGCGGCGGATGTTATAATTCATCAAGATCCGGAGGGCGTTGAGGAGTTTCACCCGAAGATAGGCGATCCGTTGCACTAGGGCGATAATTGACTCTCGAGACCTGCCATAAGGAGGGGCTATGTCTGACATAAAGAACCTTGTGGCCATTGCGAGTGACGCAAGTTCCGGCGAAGTCGCTGTGCGCGCGGCGCTTAGCCTTGCCCGCAGATTTGATTGCCACTTGGACGTGCTCCATGTGCGCTCGGATCCCACGGCCGCTTTGCCGTTGGTGGGCGAGGCTATGTCAGGTGCCGCCGGGGCCGAAATGATGGAACTGGCGGAAAAGCAGACGGACCGCCGTGGCCAAGACGCGCGCGCCATGTTCGATCGCCTTTCCGCTGAAGCAGGTCTCAGCGACGATGCCGGAAATCCCTTGGAAGGCAAGTTGGGGATTTCGTGGATCGAGGAAACCGGTGTGGAGGAACAAATTGTTGCATCACGTGCGTGCCGCGCGGACATGATCGTTATAGCGCGCCCGACCGCTGATAACGAAACCTCGGCATTGATGACCTTGAATGCA
>Ga0181593_10001306_pt1 | contig 22379 bp, 23 predicted proteins | sample 071ome_19_FD_133756 | JGI IMG/M metagenome (GOLD analysis project Ga0181593, IMG submission 133756) | Coastal salt marsh microbial communities from the Groves Creek Marsh, Skidaway Island, Georgia - 071413AT metaG (megahit assembly) | ecosystem: Environmental > Aquatic > Marine > Intertidal...
AATGTTCCCAGCTAGATATGCATCATTGAGTATTGCAAGGCTAGACGCTTGAACGGTGCCCATGGTTTCGAACTCGATTCGCACCCCTAGTATTTTTGCCTCAAGTGCGCCTGTGTTGCACAAGGCGCAATTTCTAAAGTAATTTGCTGATTTATCACCTGTAGGCATGTTTAGAACTGTCTTGTCAAACAGGTAAGATGCTTTAATTTTGTAAGCTTCTTTGATCTTTTCGCCAAGGCTAAGACCTTGGAGGGATTCAATATCAAGCTGAGGAATTTGTACAACTGGATATAACAGAGAGGCATCCTTATGCTTGTAATATATATAGCCAGTGGAGCGGCACCATGTGTAGCAATCTATCAGCACATAGAAATCATGATCGAGAAGGTTGAGCCCGGTCATTATAGAGCTGTCTTTACTAAAGGGTTCTTTTTCTTGGTTTGAAAAGCCCTCTGCTCCGCTCATATCTCTCATGTATGAAAGAAATAACAGCTCATCCGAATTGACGTTAGAGTTATTGCTGTGAATTCTTCTTATCTCTGAGCATGTAATATCGCCGGTACCCTCAAATCCTACCTGGATCGGGTTTAGAGTGTGCTTTCCATCGAACCCGATGTTGAAGGCAGGTGCTACGGTAGACTCAATGAGTGCATCGTAGCCTGACCAGAATGTGGCGTATGCAGGGATATTGGCATCTAAGGCATACTTGACCATCTCAATGGAGTTGTCGTCCTGTGCTACTTTTGGGTGGCAATAAATTACAATATCAGCGTTTTCAATGGCCTTTGCAGTCTCTCTTCTGCTTCGTGATTTGCGGATATTTAGTTCCTTAAGCTTTATGGCTTCGCCAAACCATGGTGATGGCACTCCGTTGAAGTCAGATCCGATGTTAAGCTCTAGATCTGGAGAACAATCATACACTTCATGAAGTAAGCCCATCCACTTGGCGCCATCAAGCGCAATTGGAGAGGTATCCCCAAGCCAAACAATAGATTTAAGGGTTTTGATTTCCGCTTCATTTGCGGCAACCGACACAGCAAACACAGGGCTGATTGATATATTCAAACGGTCCTTTGCAACTCGGCTGGTAAGGTGCTTGCCAATCTCGGATCTCAAAAAATTCTTAACACTGATCACATTGATTTCTCGTCGTTGTTTTATAAAACCTAGATACTTTTCAAAAAAACATATGATTAAACCCAAATTACGAAAATTGGCGCAATATCACATAAATTAAATTGCATTTTTTTCTCTAATGATCATCTGAAATCGAATAAAGCTCCTATTTTACATGGTAAATACAAAAACTAGGAGTGACCAATGTTTCGCAACACCAGTAAATATGCCGCTATCGTGGCGATTTTAGTGGCGCCAAGTATTGCTGGTGCATCAGAGCAGCCTGCCGGATATAAGGATGGTTTTGCTCACTTGATTAATGACCCATCTATATTGAGCTCAGATGACTTTAAGGATGTCAAAAGCCTACCAGGATCTGTCGCTCTTTATTATGACGGAGATAGATTACACCGCAAGGTGCCTAAAGAGGTGGCCCAATTCGTTGAAGATCAATTAACAGTAAAGATGGTTAATGAAGGCTTGATGAGGGTGGCAGACTGCCCAGATTGCAAGAAAACCAAGGTCGTTGTTCTCAAGGATGCGATGCGGGTGGAAACGCCAGCATCTAGTAAAAAAGGCTTTGAGGAGCTTGGTCAACGAGTTGGAGCTGAATCGTTTCTTATGTGGGATGCCAATGAAACAGAAGGGCGGTTTAATCTTGCGACACGATTAGTGGATGCCCAAAAGGGTGAAATCCTATGGTCAAAAGAATATATAAAAAATATTACTCAGAGAGACGTTGAGCTAGGTTATTCGCAAATTGACTGGCGATTAAGTCTATCAACCTGGGGCTTGACCGCAACCAGAGAGGCCACAGAAGGAGGGAAGGCGGCAACATTATCTGGTGTGACAGCGATTACAATTGATCGAAAGATGATGCCTCACAATAACAATGGGATTGGGTATTCTGTTGGCTTTAGTTACTTCAAAAATACATCAGGGAACACATTGTTTGATGTTAGCGGGTATGCGTTAAAAGCCCGCGTAATTGCTGATATGGGAAGATTGTTCGATCGCATCCCTTATATCGTATATGCCGGCCTAGGCAATGTTCAGTTTAATGAATCCCGCGGTTTCATGCTGGACGCAGGTGTTGAGTTCCCATTTTCAAAACATGGCTTCGCTTCATTTGGAGCCGTTCAATTATCTGGTGATCAGATTCAGTGGGATTATGAGCCAGGCTACCTGTCGTCATCAGAATTTGGCGGTGTTGCTTACGACTTTACGGTTGGATTTAATTTCTAGGTGAAATCATGAAACAAAAACTATTGATGTTCATTGTCGCGGTAATGCCACTTGTTGGCTGTGAATCCATGTCTTTGAAAAGCGCTGAGCGTTATGATCAAAGTCGATATGTAAAGGATGTGGCAAAAGCCGGTCATAATGGACTCACGCGAATTCAGCGAGGCACAAGCGAATACGGATTTGTTCTTGAGTTAGACGCTGGGGATTCAAATATTGAGGTTGTTATGCTCGATGAGACCTCAGATGAATATTTGGCTCGCCTGGGTGAGGTTGCTGCCGTAAATCTAGATGACTATGTAAAAAAGGATCAGCTAGATAACGCAGTAAATTATCTACTTAAGGCCCAAGCATTAGCGTACAGCAATGATTTGATCGCCTCACTTGAATTGATTGAGCGAGCACTGCTGATAGCCCCTAAATCAACTCAAGCCTTGGCTATGAGAGGCAGTGTGATGCTCCAGCTTGGTAGAACTGCTGAAGCGAAAAAGAGCTGGTCAACTGCGCTTAGCTATGACTCCACGATGACAGATATTAAAGCTCATCTAGAAGCACTAAAATAATGGTGACGAATGTGAAAAATGTTAATAGCAAATTATTCAAGGCAATCGCAATGTGTATTTGCGCTTCGTCATCAATGGGTGCTTATTCAGAGTCAATTGGTATTCTCGAAAGCAACCTTGAAAGCAAGCTCGACACAAGAATCCGTACAAATATAAATTCCCTTATTGATCCATCACGGTATAACCTGGATCTTGACATAAAACTAGGTTATTCACAGAAACCATCAGGTCAAAAAGTACCGGCTGAAGAAATGGTTGAAGCAATTAACAATTGCCAAAAACTTGCAGCGCAGGCTTCAGCTGACGAAAAGGCCCGAAGTGCTAATTCATTAGGTGCGCTACCAGGCTTGCCCGGCGCATCAAAAGCAGATTCCAAGTCTATCGACCCTAGAATTACTGAGATGATGAATCAGATGGCAATTGCGTTTGTTATGGCTCAGTGCAAAGCGGGAATAGCAAACATTGATACAAGAGCTGATGAAAGGTCAGATTCTGAATCTATTGAAATTCAAAATATTAGTATTGATCTTACGGTTGATGATAATACCGAGCCACAGATACGAGACCTTATTAAAGCCTCAATTGTTAAAACAGCGGGTGTGAATTTCGATCGTGGTGATCAACTAAATATTACTGAGTTTGAATTCGATAAGACCCAACCGCTAGCGGCATCAATCTTCGGCGGCAATTTAACTGAAGCATTGACAAAAAACCCTTGGCTGGTGCTTCTATTCCTCGCTGCAATCATCGCCATTTTCATCTTTTCCCGAATTCTTGGTAAGAAAAATGTTGCCGAGAAAGATGTATCCAGTCAAATCCAAGGCAACCATAAGGAGCAAGATGCTATAGAAAAGGCAAGTGGACTCATGAATGAGTTGGTTTCATTCACACTCCATTCACCTGATTTATGGATAGCTGTTACATCTGATGAGGATAATGTGCACATCTTATCCGACTCAAGATCTGCTGTTTATAAGCTAAGAGGGATATCCGGTCTTAAGCGTTTTTATGGTTCTCTTTCTCAGCATGCAATTGACCAGATAATTAAGGACTCATCGGAACTATCAGATGAGGATGTGCTCTCTGCGATCGAGGCTTTGGTTGGGATTGTCAATAATCTAAAAAATATTGAGAAGAATGCAAAGTCCGAAACCCCATTTGATTTTCTATCAAAGCTGGATGTCGTCCAAGTTTCTGCATTGTTTACCGATCTTAGTGTTAAACAAAAGGCCATGCTTTTGTCGCAGTTATCCGAGGAGCTTTCATCAAGGATGCTGTCAGCTATAGAAGGTCACGAAAGAGCCGAGCTTTTAATTGAAACGGCCAAAATGACTACACTAGATAAGTCAGAAATGATTGCTTTGGCTGATTATCTTTCAAAAATTTCCCGAACACTTCCAAAGATTAATAAGGTGTCGGCATCTGGTTTAAGCATTACCGGCGATCTGCTTGATGGATTGCCTGAGTCAGAGCAGCATGCGGCGTTAAACCTTATTCGTGAATCAGATCCTCATCAATACAATGAATTGCGGGAAAAAATCTTATTCTTTGGAGATATTGTCCGAGTTGATGAAACCGAATTATCAATGGTGCTATTAGAGGTTGATCCCGAATCGATCGCTCTAGCCATCACTGTTTCAGAAGATGAAGAGAGAAAAACGATACTGGGGTCTCTGCCAAAAAGCTTCACTAACAGGGTGATTCAATTAGCTAATACCTTTATGAAGTCAGATAGTCCGCCGGATGGAAATAAAGGTCGCCTAGCGATCACTAAGGCGTTGCGTAAAGCTGTGCTATCAGGTGCGATTAGTGGCGACAAGCTTAAGCCTCTTGAAATCTGCACTCAAAACACGAATGTAGCCTGAGCGGGGTTTAGGAAATGATTTCTCTGTCTACACCAATTGCATTTATTACTGGCGGATTTCTAATTGTTTCCGCTATCCAAGGTTCTGGCGCCAATGCTGACATTTATGCGTCATGGCAATCGTTAGCCATAGTCCTAGGTGGTACATTAGCGGCCACCTTAATTTCATATGATCTTAAGACATTTCTTAGATCAATGACATTTATCTTTAGGTCGTTTGGGGTTAATTCTAATACCGATAAAAACCTGAAAGGTGCTGCTGATTTCTTTTGCGAAATCTCAGAATTAGTTAAATCCAAGAATTGGCTTGCTATTGAACAGAAGATTCCTAAGTCTTTGTCAAAAGATGTAGTGTTCATGAATGGCATGGATCTTTTGTTATCTGGTGCAAAAAAAGATCAGGTCATAAAGGTGCTGAATAACCAAAATGACGCAATCTGGCAGCGATACACCAAGCATGCACAGTTGCTTAATAGGATGGGCAACTATGCACCAGGATTTGGTGTTTTAGGTACGATTATTGGTCTGATCGCAATGATGTCTAATCTGGATGGGGATATGGGTGCAATGGGTAAGGCCTTGGCTATTGCCTTTATCACTACCTTTTATGGGATTGCTTTGGCGAACTTTGTATTTAAGCCTGCAGCCTCTGCTTTGATTGTCCTTCAGGAAGACTCTCATTTTAGAGGGCAGCTTCTAATAAAAGGCTTCTCCTCTTTGGCTGATCGTCAAAACGAGCAAGATATTAGGGATCAATTATCTGTTCTTGTAAACCCAAGAGCGAATCTTCGGGTAACTCAGGAGGACGCAGCATAATGCCACATGGTATTCGCACAAGACGTGATCTAGAAGATGATAATGACTGGATGACATCTTTCGGAGATGTCATCTCAATCTTGCTTGCCTTTTTTGTGATGCTGCTTCAAGTGTCAAGCCTTGATGTCGGCAAACTTGAGGAAATGTCAGAGTCCATGCAGTCATTAACCTCGGACAAGCAGATCGCTACACCGTTTACAGATATTCGCGATGGTGTCTTTTCAATAATTGATAACAAAAATATGTCTGACTCCGTATCAGTGGAACTGAAGCCAGATGGCGTGTATGTCGAGTTTAGCGATCTCTCCTTATTTAAGCAGGGGAAGGCTGAACTCGGTGCAGAGGCGGTAGAGCTATTGAAGTCGGTAGCTTCAGTCATAGTAGAAAACAGCAAATCCCACTATATGGTTGAGGTTGAAGGGCATACCGATGACATACCAATTCACAACGCTGAATTCAAATCAAATTGGGAATTAAGCTCTGCCCGTGCAACTGGTGTTGTTAGATTATTTCAGTCCGAAGGTGTTGACCCATTTAAGTTAAAGGGTGCTGCATTTGCTGATACAAGACCAAAGCACAAGATAGGCGAGACCGGCCTGTCTGATAGTGATGTTCGAGCAGCAAACCGACGAATTGTTGTGGTTGTCCATAGATAGATTATCGAGAGGCTTTTGCCTCTTTTTGATAACCCAAAGACGAATAAAAATTGTGCGTTAAATTGGATTTAATTGGTGGATTTGTCGATGAGATACTGTTTATTAGCTATTCTATTTCTTTTCGCTGGATGCTCTGTATCTAAAGATGGAGAGCTATGGGAAGTAGGTGATTATATTCCACCTGGCGAGCCGGGCTATGATAGCGCTCCTTCAGACCATGTCGTCATGGTTAGGTCAAATGAAATTGTTTCATGTCAGGGGCAAGTGGTCACTATTGGGGATAATACCTTTATTACAGCCCTTGACCTTGGAGTAGAGCTTGAGGCTCAGTTTCGATATAGCCATCCTGATGAGATTCTCGAGATTACACTTGAATGCGATACATTTGATGGTAGCCCTGTTGAACTAAAAACCATTGCCTTTCATGTACAAGGTGAAAACAAAACCTTTGAAGTATCACCTTTAACAACAATCTCAAAGGCATACTACGACTACCAACAATTAACTAATCAAATCCAGGGGCAAGAGGAGTTGTATTTTCAGAATAGTGTTGAAGCTGTTTACAATTTCTTCGGTCTGGAAAGTACTTCGCGAGATTATTTGACATATGACTTTCCCGTTCTTTCTATTTCAAATGATTTGTATATCGATGCCATAAATGACGCATTCCTGTCATTGCCTGAATATTTTGGATTCTCATCAGAGGGGGATATTCAAAAGTTCATAGATCAGGTTCAAATGGATATTGGATCGGATGGTCGATTCGATGGGTTTAGTCTTGATTCTAATTTATTCAAAACCCAGCTTTATATTAATGGCCAGTCTTCTCCGATAGATGCATACACTTATCTCACTGATATATTGAGAGTTGCCTCAAGAAATGCATATTCTTTCGTATCAGATCAAAATCAATTTGTCGAAATATTCAATGATTTTTCAGAAGCTTCCAATACCCGGACGCTACTTACAACCAATAAGCCTTTGGTTGAATTTGACCAATCGGCACCTCAATTTGAGATCGTATGCTTGCCCCTTGGTGATTCAGCATCAATTCTTATTAGGGTTTCAGATGATGTGTTTGCCTATGAGGCAGTTGTAAGTATTGCTGGTTCAGCTCTTCAAATCCCAAAAAGGTTGGGCAGTAATTTCTATATCGAGATTGATTACTCTGAGCACGGTATCACTATAGATGATATTAACAGCGCTTCAGTAAGAGTTACGGACTTAGCAGGATTTTACTTAGAAAAGCAAATTAACCCTTAAATTCTTTGATCTCCCTGACTTTCTCGGGGATGATATTCATTGGTCGTTCATTTGCATTATTTTCGCCATCGATGTGCCAATAGCTTACAGGGCAATGAACTTCCTTCTGTTTGAGCTTTGGGTAGTATGTTGAAAATGCAGGTGACTTAAGGTAGTCAAATATCCAAAGTTGGCTCTCATCCCTAAAAATTCCCAAGCTCCATATTCTTAATTCATTTGCCTCATAAAAAATATCCTTGAGCTTTTCGCATAGTTTCTTCGATGATATCGATACATTATTTGAGGACACAACTACATCTGATAGTAAATCGAACTGCCCTAGGTGAATCGCCTCTGTCACGCTAATAACGGCCATAACATGCTGTGATTCGATTGTTTGAAATTTATCGATAGCTATATTCATAACCTTTCTCGCAGATTGAATTATTACTATTTTGACAAGCCGAGCTTATTAGATTTTTAGCTAACGATGTGTCAAATGGGATGCCATGTGAGTCTGCATTTCCTTTGCCGATCAAGCTCTCGTCATGCAGGTATAGTTTTGCTAGACCAATCTTTTCTTCGGCCGTCGGAAATGGAGTTGCTCTTAGATACGCATACGCCTCAGACAGCCCTCTTGATTCAAGGAAGGATTTCACAAACACTTCTGAATTAGTGAATCCTAATTCGATCGCCATATCTACGGCGTCAAACCATTCCGGTATAAGTCCTGGTGCCAAATATTGCATTTCCAATATTCTATTCATTGCAGACTCGTCGCCGTTAAAAGCTCTTCCTGCTAATTCTATGAATAGGTCGTACCTTCTATCCTCTAAAGGCACTGTAGATCTAGTGTTGACCGCATTATCTGCGGTTAGCTGTGCTGGAGCTGTCCAGCATGCAAATGCCGTACTTACTACGGTACCCATTAATAGCAGGCTGGTTCTTATGGATGCCAGGTTCATGTGTGCTCCAATATATATCCGTTTCAGGCCGCAAATGTTGTAGATGGGTAAACGGCATCTAGATCGTCAATTGATAATCCATCAAAACACCCTCCAACCCCTGGGTTGCGGCTTTTACTAATCGAAATCTCGATGTGATCTAATAGGTTAATTTCCATTCCAACGACAAAAAATGACCCTTGAAATTTCTCGTTTAATGGGTGTTTTTCGCTCAATTTTACATGAGATCCAATCGTCAGCTGTGAGCTTCCGCCGCTCTTTTCGTGCCATTTTTGTAAGTCTGGATGAATTGACATGGTGTATCTCCTGGTGACTGGCGCAGTAATAAGATGGAGCGCCCGAGAGCTTCTAACTATAAAATAGTGATATACCCGTAAAATGTTGAAATGCTTGTGTTTTTGCAGTGGTAACTTGGCCGCTTAATGTTTCGGTGCTGTTTTTTACACTGGCGCATCTGAGCCCTTGATTTTGTTTGTCTAAGTGGTATTTATTAGGTATTCACGCAAAAAGGAGAGAGCATGGAATTCACAGTCGTATTAAAGCCAAGCAGTAGCGGCCCAGATTTTGAATGCATTTGTGTTGATGGATCAATAAAGTACGGAAAAGCAAAGAAGGGGCTGTGGAAATACATGGTCTGCTACGAGCTTAAAGACGGCACAAGGGTTTTTAAGGCCGCCAAGTCAGTAGACCGAGTCAGGACACACCCCCCAGCCAGCGTCCCTCGGAAATCTATTAGAGCTGTAGCTTACATCCCTCTTGATCGCACAAAAGGCAATACATTCTCTTACCCCTATGACATGTACGACACTCCTAAGCCACCAGCCCAGTGGCGCCCATTAGATCAGCATCCGGCTACTGGTCAGGCATGCAAGGTTCTACGGGAGTGGGAAGGCGAACGATGGGAGGAGGATACGGTATTTCTGGGTTCAAAATTTGCCTGTAACCTAACAACGTCTGCCGCTGTCACAGTAGGATGGCGACCTGTCTAGCATTAAAAAAGGCCTGTATCGCAGGCCTTTTTATTTCTGATGTCAGATCACTTTGAGTGGCAATGAAGATAAGCTCTTAATTATGGGCCATTCATCAGGTAAGCATTTGTAATTCGGATTACAATTGCTCCAATCTTATTCAGAGCACATAGCGCTTTCAATATCACTTAAAAGCACATCGGTATTCACCTCAAAGAAGTTTTCGTCCGTCGCTTTAAATGAAAAGTTGTAGCCGTTTTCTAATGTAATACCAAGCCTTGAGCTCCAGTAAATGGACCCGAATTTGAAATCAAAAAATTGACCACTTCCGTAGTGTGAGTTGAATTCAATATTGTTGGGTGAGATGCTTTCTGGGATCACGATAAACATACGAGTATCATTTGTATCATTCTTCCAAAAGTCCTCTATTCCTTCATATTCTGGCGGGGCATCACCTCGAATTTCATATGTGATCTGTCGTCCATGAATCATGCTATTCGTTTGTTCAGGATTGGTGGCGTATGTGTAGCAGTTTAATCCAGACCCGGCCTCATCTCCTTGATAGTCAAAAACCTGAATATATCCAGTCGAATCTATATAAACGTAGCTCTCATCTATCTCGCCACCATCAAGCGTTTTTTCGAGTTTGCGCATGCCTTCTAGGTGGCTGATGTAATCGACGGTTTTGTTAATTGGTCCATAAGTCTCGCTTTCATATTCATCCTCTGCCGCGCATCCAGCCAAGGTTAGAACAAAGGCAGTTAATAAAGTCTTACGCATGGTTACTCCTGATTGCGTGAAGGAGATGAAATTTTAATACAGTAACTAAACCCTAAAACAGGGTATGGATTTATGTGAAAAGGGGGTGGAATGTTATCTATTCCTGCGTCTGTTTCAATGGGTTAGAGGCCAGATTTTATGGATAGTGGGCATCAAATATAAAAGAGGGCTGAAAAATTCATATATTTTTTTGATATATGCTGGCTGCGAGTTTTCTGTCCAATGTAGCGCATACGCAACAAAATGATCTCTAGGATGACAAAATGCCTTCTTGCATAACATCCCTTATTACCAAAAACGCATCTTGATTTTCAAGATACCAGCCAGTCACCCTGGACACCGTTAAGCCACCCTTAATCGCCCTATGTTTGAGTATGTTGGATAGTTACTCAAAAGGGTGGGTTATGGACGGTTTTAGAGCGTTGTGTGATGCACTTCAGCACGATGAATTGCTGCACTATGAGCGTGCCTGTCAGTTGGCACAAGATTTCAAGGATGGTCGCATTGATGATATGCCGTACAATGAAGACGCCTTATTATTTCGAGCATACCCTTATTTGATCACTGGCTACCTTCTCAGTCCAAGAGAAGCCGCCAGCTTTGCGATTTTACTGAATCTGGTGTTTGATGTGGCGGATCATATTAAGGAGCACGGCGAACTCCCAAGGCGCTCATACGAGCAGTGCAGAAATTTAGGTAGGCGATATTCCCGGTTTAAATCAAATTACCCAGATGGCACGCTCAGGCGCACATTGTTTTCGACGCTTCTTTCCCATGTCGCTGGAAAAGCCTCCGTTCCTTCGGAGTTATCATGGCATGAGCAGCGCAGACGCTTTCATACCCATGGCAAGTACGCTACCAAATGGAATGAGGTCTACTTGCTTCTATCGGACCTAAAGAGCCGCAAGGGCACATGCCGTACATTGGACCATAAGGTGGCGGGAGATTCACCTGACTCAATTGCTATGCGCTGGGCCTATCGTCAAAAAGCGAAATACCAGAAAGGTGACCTGACCCCGGAACAAGTCTCAAAACTTGAGAAGATAGGGTTTTTTAGTGATTTTCGGTTGTGATGTCTTATTGCTTCAAATGTACCTATTTTATAGATATCTGATCCGATCGATAAGATTGATATCGGGACAGGCTAATCAAACGCATCGATTTAGATATGAGGGATTTTTGGCACATGGGCTTAGATTTGATCGTCACAAAATGGTATTCAAGGCGAACCGGCTGCTGGATCGAGGTGACTGAGATCGGCATGGATTGCTCTTGCAGCTTCGCAGTGAGGAACTCGATGGGGGAGTGCTTGGGCAAGAACGGCACATGGGTACCGGAGCCGCTGCCTAGTAATCGAGAAGAAGGGTTTTTAAAGGAATATCGGTTTAATGATTTTTCAACGGCTGCAAAGGTGCTAGAGCAGGCGACCTAATTTCAAGTCAGGCCTCATTTGAGGCCTTTTCTCATTATATCTACGTCCATTGCAGAATAAATCCCAGCGATACCAGCGAACAAGCACCCGCTAGATAAACCTATCAAGATTAATGCTAGAGCTACAACGTCATTAGAGCCATAAAAGTAAAAGTAAGTCAGTATTGCTACCATAATCAAAAAACAGAACAGTGCTAAGGTTAGTGAATCTGCAAGATTTCTAATGGCGCTGCCAGTTAATTGCGTAATGAGGGGCTTTTGGCTAAGCCATCTCTCAATCTTATTTCCAGTAGCCTCCGAAGTTTTCGTGCCGATTCTGTAAAACAGATTAATGATCTTAATTAGGGATAAGATTATACCAAAAAGGATAAATATTATTTGCAAAAGTTCCAATACAAGATGAGATACAAGCTGAGTGATTTCATGATTCATTATGCGTTTAAGAGTCAGTACAAAATTCATGGAATTCCTCTTATAAAATGTAATTTTATTTCAATCCGCCGCGTGACGATCTTGAACTGAGCGTGTCGAATCTATAAGTAAAAATTGAATACGTCTAGTTAAATAGCGCAATTTGCGTTATTTAGTTGAAATAGTTTCGATGTGTTTTGATTGAAATTCTTGGTGAGAAAATTAGACGTATAAAACTCTTGTTGAGAATTTAAAAATCTTGAAATTCTTGTTGCGAGATCTATCGGGTGGCTTTCTTTTTAGTAGCTTACGATTCTCGGCTGCCCCACAGCATTATAAACGCCACAAGTGTTGTTCTGGATAAGGCTTAAAGCTGCCAGTATCTCAGCGCCTTCATTGGATTTCTTTGCATAATCTATCATGTCGTCTAATCGCTGCTTGCACGACTCGTCTTCGCCCATGTACGCAATGCATTGCAATTTAACGTGGGCAATTTTGGCTCTGCCTTGGTATAGCTCGCTATTCTGAACTGAAATGCCAATCCTGATATTGGACTCAGTGAGCTGCCTCAGTGCTTTTTGGCATTGGCCGGAGCCACTATCAAAATGATTATTAATTCCTTTCACAAGAAAATTAACGCCCATTCGTGCATCTTCAATCGATCGCTTAAATGAGTCGTATCCCTGCGCCTCGATGTACTCATAGGGTGTTTTATCTTGAGTCTTGCTTCCTTTGGTGTGGGTATTATTCATTATGATCGCGAGTATCATGATGCAGACCCCGATGCCGAGCATTATGAATTTGATTGCAGGCCAGTGAGTATGGTCTTGCTCTGTATTGTTGTTCATATGGCTCAATCCTTATAAATCATCCATAGATTAAGTTTAGACAGCCTGGAAGCGGGGTGTTTGAATCATTCTTAATATGAGCAGGCAGACCTCATCGTAATGGGTATAAGGGTTATCCACTGACCATGGGCCCTGACTTCACACTGAATTCAGTAAAGCACCTATATTAGTGATGACAGTATTCTATTTATGGAGTTTTTATGTCGAAAGTGGAGCCGCCTAGCGCCCCTTGGGGTTATGAATCTTGCGCAGCTTACTTCGAAAGGGGTTCAAGGGTTGTGAGCGGTGCCTCTGAGGGGATGGTACTTAATCTCGATCGAGGCATTCATGGGGGTATCCTGGTTAACGTGCTTTGGGATGCTACCGGGATTGCTGCCCTCACACATCCATCTCAGCTTCGCAGGGTAGAGTATTCCCTTGGTAAATTGAGCCTTTAGTTTCGTAATTTTGCACTCGAAAACTATGAATAATCGCTGTTACACTATCAACTAAAACCACGAATAAATGGAGATATCATGCTCAAAAGAACTATTACCCTTTCACTTGTTATGTTGATTACAGCATGCGGATCTGAAGATGAAGGGTTGATCAAGCTATATGAATCGGAATCAGCGAACGATACCCTCGCTGAAAGCCAAGCCATACAAGGAGATGCAATTATTTTTGGTGACCTTTCAAGAAATTTTGATCAGTATGATTATTACTCACTCACTGTTAAAGATAGTCAAATCATAGAAGCGACTTTATCCACCAGCGCTGACATGAACACTCGGCTTGAGATCTTTACACCTAATTACAATCGAATAGATTTCTCATTTGCCGGAGATAAGGGCGAGGATGAATCCGTAAGTGTCAATCCAACGATAGACGGCACCTATTACATCAAAGCTTCAACAGAGCTTGGATCTGGCGACTACCAATTAACAGTTCTTGTATCTAGTTCAAGCCAAGATGGTGATGAGGTGGCATTCCAAAAGCTTGTGGGAGATTGGAATCCAGGTCCTCAACAAGTATTGCGGATTACCTCGGACAAGGAATACACACTATACGATTGGGTTGACGGCTGTTTAACTGGTACAACCTATAACGTGACATTAAATGGATCAGGTAATTACACGCTTATTAATCCAGAAAACAGTAGCGACACACTGAACCTAGATTTATCTGTCGAAAATGAAGGTGAAATCGGTTTTGGGCTTCGCCACAACACTGATTACTACTATCCGCACAATGAAGGATATGCAGAACAACTGGGTTTCTGCTCTCCTTAACCGATCAACACAAACAAAAAGCCCAGTTTTACCTGGGCTTTATTTTCGTAACATAGAGTTACTATGCATAAGCTCACCTCATACAATCCTTTAAAGGTCAGATTGATCATTTCCTGCTGGGAAGGAAAGTGAATTGATCGGTTTGCACTCATCTATATCGGCTGCGCAGGGCGTTGCAATTCAATTTATCGTTTATTCGGGGTTAAGGGACTAAAAAGGCATTTAAGCTTGTAACCCAATGTGAGCCGTGGTGTGAGCTTGGATCGAGTGACTAACTTCAGTAGCCGAGATCCGCTGATGATATCAACCCGCTTCGATTTACTGCTCTTGGACATGCCTCCGGTCTTTCCCGTATGAACGAAAAATCCGTAAACATCATTGGCAGAGCATAGTGCGGCAAATTCCTTAACGTGGCCGGCGTTGATATGGCCTCTGTATCGCTTAGATTGAATGAATATGGTGCCAGCGCTTGATGACAACGTGCCATCAATCCCACCGTCACCAGAATATCGTGGGCTTCTTTGTACCCGGTATCCAGCACCTTCAAGCGCATTCAATACCAATTCTTCAAACACATAAGGGTCGATTTTGCGAAGATACTCGAGCTTCTGGCCTTGGTGCTTAATCTTTCTAAGCGTGTCCATTACCGCATGTGCTCTGGAGATGTTTTTTGAGTGCCTAGTGTCGTTTGTCATGCGGGTCCGTCAGTTGAAATCGATGGTGATAGCTACTGCTATATTTACCAACATAGTGACTTATCGGAATTCATGACGGATTTATCGTTCAAATCAATAAAGGCGATATCAGCCGCCTTTATTGACACCCAGGGAAGAGCTATCTTGACCAGCTGAACTGCAAAGGAAGTAGGGACGTGAACGTAGCACTACGATCGTAAGGGACGAGCAGGATTCCTGACATACCCATGCGCTCAGGTAGTTGTAAGCCCCCTTCAACTTCAATGGCCTCCGACACAGCAGTGCTTACTTGTGGTTTACTCGTATCCCACTCAGAGAAACCAAGATTCAAGCTTGTTAAGCCGCCGGAATCTGCCCAGCCTACTGACGTAGCAATCATGCCTTGCTCCGAGTTTGAATTCTGCATCCCGGTAAGATTCAAGTCATACTCAAAAATCTTCTCAGCAGCGCCGTTTTTGATGATACAGGTGCGTTCGCCGTGACGATCAAGCATGCCAGTCAGCGGGTTCGGAGCAAGCCATGTCAGAGTCATTGCGCTATAGTCACGGCTTACTTTTAAAGCATTTATGAAACCACCGTAGGGTGCATCACAGCTTGTTGTTCCGTATGTATTAAGGTTGTCGCGTCTGACGTAATAGTGATCTAGATCTGCTAGTACAGGTCCGTACACGGGGATTAAAAACCGAATTGGCTGTTCTGGCTGTATCAGCTTTGAAATAGTTAACTCAATGCTTTCTTCTGTACAATACTCCGCTTGCTCAAAACATAATCTGAGTGATTTAAGCAAGGTCTCGATGTTATCGTCATAAGCATCCACTTGAGTTTGCACCCGATTGACCAAGGCTTCGCCGTAATACTGTCTTGATTCTTTAGATCGATTAACATGGTTAAAGTCTATGGCGACGTTTGATTTTAGATCCATCTGCCGCTCAATCTCACCAGCCAATCGCTCTCGAAGGGACTTCACCTCATTGGAGACGTAGTTTAATCGAGTCGGAACCAGTACAGAGGGGGCAATTACGTCCGAATATTTGGTCAGTTTATAGTTGATCATTGTACCGGTTGAATCTTTAAGTGCTGTATCAAGCACTTCGCTTGAAATCGAGTTAATCGCTTTCAGGATTGAAGGGCAACGGTCTTGATTTGTGGAGCACTCAATTACCGATGTTCCATTTGGGATCTCAAGAATCTTAGTTAGCTTTTCCCCATTTCCACCAAAAATGGACGAAGTGATAGCTAGTCTGATGTCTCGGTAATTGCTCTTGTTGATTGCTTCAATGCCTGTCTCCAGAGTAAAAGGCGAATCCGGTATACTTAAACTCATACCTGACTTGAATTCGGCTTTCGCTTTCTCACTGCTGAACAAGAACATTACGTCTAAGGTGAACGAAGTACCATAGGACACTTCAGAAATAAAATGGGTCCCGCATAGCTTACGGAAGGCATACTCAAAGTCCGATGCGTTTGTGGAAAGACCGTTGTAGGGCCTGATTTCACCGTTAGGAATAAACCGCTCAACATTCCTCAATAGATTGAACTGAATTGAGGCGGTCAGCTGTGAGTTGGTCTCGATCTTGGATATACTGGCATTTGTTTTTGCTACATCGAATAATCCTGAAATGCCAGCCTTAGTATTTAGGGAAAACGCTCGAGTGCGATCACTAAGCGCAACCCCTTCTTTAATTATCAGTTCGCCGGACATATCGCCTGTAGAAATGATGTCGCCGGAAAGGCAACGTGTGTGGCGCACCAATTCGTAATCTGCCTCAAAACCCGCACCAATCCTTGGCGATGGCTGGTTTTCAAGATCAACGTCAATGTTATATTGAGATGGTATGACCCTTGTCTCGTTGAGATCAAAACTTTCATTCTGTTGTTCCTGGCATCCAACCAATAAGAAGGTGGTGAAAATGGCTCTTCGAATTACATTGTTCATTTTAGTCTCCTCTTGCTCTTGTTGTGTGAACCATTAAAGCTGAGTTAGAGGGGGGACAAAATGAAAAAACAGGGCCAATTTTTTCCTTATAATTTTTTAGATCAGCCTTAAGCTGTTTGCCAGAATTCGTATCTCATTGAACATACCCAGCTTTCCATCTTCATCTAAATTACTGCAGGGAAAGGGTAGTAGCTCAAACAACGCTCTTGCGTCATTTTTTAAATCGATAGAGTTAACCTTAAGCACAGTAATGATATTTATGGCTAGCGTTACACCTACTGGTGTGATCCTTGATCGAATTAACTTCTTGCTGGGTTGTAATCTTGTTGCTAGGTTGTGTGCTTTGGCGAATGCATCAAACCACTTAAACAAGTTATCAAGGGTTCTGCATTTTTCGTCGTTAGTATTGCGCGGAATATACCCTCGAAGCCTTACAGTACCGGGAGAGCTAAACTGACCCATTACTCCTCGTAATTTTTCGGTTAATTCGGCCCTGGTCATTCCTTCATTCGGACGGCCTTCGGCATTGCCACCACCCCCAGTATAAATTCCACTGCTGGTTTCAGCCGTCACTGACATCTTCTTGGAAATTGCAATTAGAGTGCGACGGTCGATAACATCAGCTCGGCAATCTCTGAATTGTCTAGGGATAATGATCCGCGTAGCAGTATTATGAAGAAATTGTCGGGTTTTGATGATTGTCTTATTTGGTTCGCAGGATGGGCGGATGGCTGCCGCTTCAAGTGAGTGAAAAGGGTGCAAGCCTATCGTTTGATTGTTGCATAATTGGTGGCGTGGCTCCTGAATATATTCTTGATTATTCCGCGGGTTATAAAGACTTGCGGCAACCAATCCTCGTCGAGGTCTTTTGCTAGTCGTCAGGTTATTTTTAAGTGAAAGAAAAGGGGGCAAGCCTATCGTTTGACTGTTGCATAATTGGTGGCGTGGCGCCTGAATATATTCTTGATTGTTCCACGGGTTGTGAAGCTTTACGGTAACTAATCCTCGTCGAGGTCTTTTGATAGTCGTCAGGTTATTGATATTGCAATGTGGATGGACGGATATTGAATCTGGATCAATATTGCCAACCCCTGATCTAACTGTTGACCTGCTCTGCAAATTTTTGTTTTCGCGAAAACAGATAGCGGTCCCTGTTTTCGCGCTCATCGGGTGTGATCTAGTGGAATGTCTCACCTGAATCGCCGGGATGGGTGCGGCTATAAGTTGGATTTCACTCAAGTCTCTCGAAGGTGCTTTTGGTGATCGTGATCCTGTGCGCTTTGTGGTGAGGCTTTGCTTGCGACGTTTAAGTTGATTGATATGGTAAGAATGCAAGCATAAAAGTACGGCAATGAAAAAGAACAGGTGAGTAGCAGATTTCGGTTGGTTTGACATTGGATTGTACCTATATTTATTTTGATTTGATTGACTAAAAATTAGGCAAAACTATCTGCTTCTCCTTTTGCTATCTTCTATTGAGTATTTGTATAAGAGAGTAGTTGTGATCCACAACCGAAGGCAATAATGTTACGTTTATAACTGAAATAAGTTCTATGAATGCCTGCGAAGTTGTTGTTTTATAATATTTTCAACAACATATTGATTTATATCGGATTCTACTCTTTATTGAGTCTATTCATCGTAAGCATTGGTCTCCATGAGCTCAATAAATAGCCTTTGCCAATTGGACTGATCCTTGAGCATCTTAAGAAATCGTTTATGGTCTCTGGCCAATAGCCCTGTTGAAAACCAAAAGTCCGTTGGCCAGCATTCATTGACAGCTTGAGACTGGGTATCTCTGATAATGCATGCTTCTTTTCTGCTAAATCCCAAGTCCATGGCCTTGAGCTTGAAAAACCTCCCAGGATGGCTTTGCGTAAGAATATTCCCATCCACTTGCCAAGATTTTACCCCAGTTTTCTTTTGTACCGGTGTCCGATGCCGCGTGACCTTTAAACAGATAATCCGTTATTGACCATACTCGAAACGAATGATTAATTATTGTTAGCACTTGATCTGAGCTTTCAAGGGATTGGCTGCAGTATATTCCTCTGTATACCGCATCAGAGTACATAGATAGAGTGCTTACATTGCAGTGTGTCGGGTCCAAATTATTTGTGATCGCTGATGCTATTTCAATTATTTCCCGATGAGCCATTAGTAGTCGATGCTCAACTTCTACAAGTTCTTTAGTGGTCAGATTCAATGGCATGCCGTTCAATTGCCGTTTCCCATTGTATGTTGCCATTTTGGATTACCGAGTAAGCTGCTCAAGCTGCGTTAGTGCCTTGAGAACTAAATATAGTGAAAGCTAAGCTAGTGTAAACCGATTTACAGCAAAACTTTAAATACTTGACGGTGCTTTATAAGCACTTGCAAGGTTCTAATTGAGAATTAAATTCACAATGAATTTTGTGGTGGCTTGGGAGGGATGTTTTTTGCTTTCTAGGTTTTAAACCTGCCTTGTCACGATTCATGGGGGTGTTAGCTTGCAGTTACTAAGTGGGTTGTCCGTGCATTTAGCTACTGGATGTTTATATGTGGTGGTGTGAAAAAATTGCACTTGGAAATTAGTGTTTAAATGGTGATTAATAATCACCTTGTAAAAAAATAATATAAAGCGGCGCCATGCAGGCGCCGACTTCCACTAAGAGCGACTAACTGAATCGGAATTCGATAAACTTCTTTGTTATAGGGTGGGTTATCACTCCATGCGAATTGAACTCACTACCACCTTAACCTTGCCGTTCCAAGTAGATGGGGGTGACTTTAAGCGATAACCGAATGTCTTGGAGTAGTTCGCTTTCAGGGAGGAGTTCTTAATGCCGTTGTCTTTGGTATGAATAGGAAAAAAGTCATATTCATGACAGGGGGCGCCGTTCTTGTCTAATAGGTACACTCTAATATCGACGCTAGAATACGCGACATTACTATGGTTTTTCAATTCCCCCCAGACGGCGTGTTCGCCATCATAGTCTTTTCCAGTGGTAATGTTTGAGATGGAAATATCATCACTGTACATTTCAAAGTCTTTAATAATCTTCAATTTTTCTTCTAATTCACTCTTATCCCAGCTCATGTCTTGACCCAATTTTTCCAATTCCTCATAAATTTTTCTGGCCTTTAAGAGGTCACTTTTTCTTTCTAGCCATTCAATGTCTTTCTTTAAAAGCGCTGGGATGGCAGTATTATGAAGATTTTCTGCCTCTTTGCGTAATTTTTCGATCTTCTTAACTTTTTCGAGATTTAAGTATAGTGACCAATTATTCTCACTTTCATTTACCAAAAAGACTGAATTAATCCGCGTTTCAAATGTATACTTTCCTGACAGCAATTCGTTTGTAAGTACGTCAACATCATCTTGTGTTGGTTTATAATATATGCTTCTTTCTGATTCAGAGGCGGGAACTGGATTGGAATATGTGACCTTTAACTCTACCACTTTGTCATTGCCTTCTATTATCTCTGCGGTCGCCTTCGATATTTTTTTGTATTCCCTCCAATATCGCGCAGTCACAGGCTCGTAATATGTATTAACTTTTGCGAATTCAGAAGGAGTCATTGCGCTTCGGTCAGGAGACGATAATAGCTTATACGCGCCTTCGTAATCCTCATTCGACAATAAATCGTCATACATCATGAACACAGAGACTGGATCAGAGTGATCAATAGTGGAGCTATCAAAGCAGCCCATTAACACGTTTAAGCTAATAAATAGAATTGTGCTGATTACAAATTTCATAAATTTCCCTTAGTCGTACCGTTGTTATATTTGGCGGTTCCTTTGAATTATTAACTTTCATCGACCAATAAATCAATTTTGTTGAGCAACTCTTCGACATCCTCTAGCAGGATAGCCATCACATGATTTCCATCCTCATCAGTCACGCCTTGCGATTTCTTTGCTGTAACACTCGATAGGGTTTTACATACATCAATCAGGCTTTCCGATTGATTTGAGTCGCTTTGGATATTGGTAACCTGGTTCTCTTGGTATGCCTGTCTTGCTCGCCAATATGGTTCGATGGGCTCTTGAGTCTCTGGAATCTGAAGCTCCTTCCATTCACAAAGGTCAATTACTGCTAACTCAGGGTCGGCTATTTGGTCGCCATAACGATCCAAGATCCCGGTCCCTACAGGAAACCCATTTTCAGCATTTTTAAGCATGTGCTTTAGGAGCTGAATTTCTGTCATTGGTGCGAACTCCTGAGTCTCACTTTCAGCGCATGGGATCTGAAGCTCCCTCCATCCACAAAGGTCAATAACTGCTAACTCGGTGTTGGCGATAGGGTGGCCATATCGATTCAAAATCCCGGTCCCTACCGGCAGCCCATCTGCTGCATTTTTTAACATGTGTTTTAGAAGCTGAATTTCTGTCATTGGTACGAACTCCTGAAAGTAGAGAATCAGTCTACCCCAAAATGACTTCATAGGTAGTTGGTATATTGTGACGTTAAAACGGTCCTTTATTTCGCATTAATCGCCAGATCGTATAATGACTCTTCAAGCAATATTGTTTTGTTTGTGTTGTGAGTGTGCACGGGCTCGTAGACTATCTTTATCTTACAGCAATCAACCTGGAGACAAGGCATGGGGTTCTCGCATCAATCTTGGGCAGACAACTATGTGCGTCAAATGGACCAATCTGTCGATCATTGTCTTGATAAGGCAATGTATATCGATAGGGCTATTTCCGCATTTACAACGAGGCTAAAAATAAAGAATTATATGGATGCCTCATCCAGCTTGATTGGTAATTTTTTTGAGGCTGTATTTGGGCGACATGATAGCTTGCGTATAGGTACTGAGGAGCAATCACCCCTTGTTACATCAATCGTTGTTGGTTGTACGCTGGGTGTTATTCGCAAAACCATTGGGCTAATGGGTGACGAAGAAGCGCTCGACCTTAGTGCTCGACTCATTATTTATCGATACGCCGTTCGAAACTACATTGATAATCCATCGGAGGCCAACGCTATTGTTGATAAGCATGCGCTAGGCTTTAGTGAAGAGTATTTGCCTATCAGAGTATCGGCCCTTAAGTATGTAACCAGTGGTTTTGATGAGAGGTATTTGGATTTCGATCTATCACATGAGGTCGATGAATATGAAACTCAACAGACTGAGAATCAAGCGAGCGATCAAGATCACCAAGAGCCAGAGTCTCAACCACAGCCTGATGCGGACCAAAAGGAGTATGACGAGAATGCTTTTGCTGAATGTCTTGAGTTGGTTGCTATGCAGATGGATATAACGCTTCAGTCGGTGGAGGCGTATATCAACCTTGAGAACCCAGCGAGCTCAAGGGAATTCCTGGCATTTGAGTTAGGGGTTATTGAGTATTTTGCCGCTGCATTCCTGAATGCCGGAGTAACTGATGACGATATCGCTTCTTGTCGAATATTTAACTTTATGATTTATTACACAAAGGAAAGGTACAAAGAACGGTCAAGAGAGGTGTCGAGCTTCATGGAGGGCGCGGTTGATAATAAGAGCTTTCTGCATGAGCGCGAGCTTGGGTTTAATTCCGTGAATAACGCTACCATTAATCGAGCCCATTTCCCCGGAAATTATC
>Ga0181593_10001311_pt1 | contig 22334 bp, 18 predicted proteins | sample 071ome_19_FD_133756 | JGI IMG/M metagenome (GOLD analysis project Ga0181593, IMG submission 133756) | Coastal salt marsh microbial communities from the Groves Creek Marsh, Skidaway Island, Georgia - 071413AT metaG (megahit assembly) | ecosystem: Environmental > Aquatic > Marine > Intertidal...
AAATCAGCATGTATTCTAACCGATTACTGAGGCAGGAGGCAGGAGGCAGGAGGCAGGAGGCAGGAGGCAGGAGGCAGGAGGCAGGAGGCAGGAGGCAGGAGGCAGGAGGCAGGGACGATGATCGATTTTCCAGTATAGCCGTCAAGCCTTTTTATCCTGCTGGAGTAAAAATAACGCCCGGAAATCCCAAGATTTCCTGAAACAACCCTGCCTCCTGCCTCCTGCCTCCTGTCTCCTGTATAATGCCGGCCTCACAATCCTGAGCCCGTCCCGTGTCCGACTTTCTAATCATCATCGTCCCCCTGGTCTGTTTTGCCGGTGCCTACCTGTCCACAGTGGCTGGCATGGGCGGCGGTCTGTTGATTCTCGCCACCTGCTCCCAGATCATGCCCATCAGTACGGTCATACCGCTTAATGGCATGTTTGTTTTTGCCGGCCAGGTCACTCGCACCATCCAGTTCCGCAAGCACATCCCCTGGGACATAGCCCTGCCCTTTATTCCCGGTTCCGTCATCGGTGCTGCATTGGGTACATTCATTTACTTTAACCTGTCGGAAGTGGCTATTGCCCTGATTCTGGGAACGGTAATGCTGTGGTTCAGCTGGGTACCGAGGGGCGAGACTTCACAAAAAATTGCAGACACCATACCCCACCCCTACTTCTGGGTTGGCATCATCCACACGTTCTTATCCACGGTTTCAGGCGCCGGAGGGTTGATGCAGTCCCTGATGGTCAACAGCAAGCTGCCCAAGGAAAGTGTGGTAGCAACGATTGCGGCAACCCTTCTGGCGATGTCGATTTTCAAGACCACCGGATTTTTCCTGGCTGGATTTAACTACCTGGATTGGCTGCCCATCATACTGCTGTCATGGCTCACTGGTGTTGCCGGTACTGCTCTGGGCAAGATGACGCTGAATCGGATACCGGACATTTATTTCCGGAGACTGATCAAGGGGATGGTGACTTTTTTCGCGTTGCGGCTTTTTTGGCAGGTCGCTTCACGCGCCTGGGGGATTTAACCGGAGGCTGTTCTTTCGAGGCATTCTTCCCTGTCTCGCCGGAAGCCTTTTTCGTCGCAGACGAGTCACCTGCAGCCACCTGCCCGGTAAGTGTTGCTTCCTGCAAAACAGGGGATGAGACAGCTTCAACAGGTTTCGGCGCGATGCCATACAGGGATTCAATGACTTCAGTCACTCCAGCCGCTCTTGACCGCTGCTTGATGCCAAATGTCATCATGATCTTTTCACAGTTGAGCGACGTATTGCGGATATAGGGCGGCTCCACCGGCAGCAGATCCATCACCATCTCAGTCATTTTTTCTGCCAGCTCAGGATCATGTTTTGCCGCCTCTTCCAGGCAGTGCAGAACAAACTGATCCTGATTCACAGGTTGCAGGGCACTGTAATGGTAGGTTCCCCAGGCATCCGCATTGCAATCCACCTGACGGGCGATGCCCAGAATGACACGGGCCACATCCCCTGCATGGGTCGGGCTGAAACGGTTGTCCACCACGCCGATCCGGCCATTATTTTTCTTGATCTCATCAATGATCATCTGGAAGTAATGGGGCCGATTATTGCTGAACAGCCAGTCTGTTCTCAGGATTATGTGCCGGGCCGTTTCCTCGCGCAGTGTGCGCTCGCCATACCATTTACTCTTACCGTAGCGGCAGACAGGATTGGTCTCATCATCCTCCAGGTAGGTATCTTTCTTGGTCCCGTCAAAGACATAGCTTGATGAATGGTGAATGATGGGTATGGACAGCTGCTCGCACACACGGGCCAGGGCGGTTACCCCTTCTGTATTGACCAGATCACAGCGCCTGGCTGCCTCAGCATCCGATTCGGCTTTCTGCAGATTGGTGTAGGTGGACACATTAATCAGTTGCGTGGGGTTAATGCGACTGACCGCCTTGGTAACCTCTTTCGGTTTCAGGACATCCACGTCTTCAGTGCTCAAGCAGGCAAAATCCAGGTCACTGGCAGACAGCAAACTGACCAGTTCGCACCCAAGCTGACTGTTGGCACCAAAGATAAGAAGTTTCACAATTATGGTTTTCTGGTTTTAATTATGCGTTGATCTTAACCGACCAGCCTTTGGGGGGGAATGCCTGATTTCAGCTTTCGGGCATCCAATAAAAAAGCCGGTAAACAGCTGGTATCCAGCCCTTTACCGGCTCCTGTGGTCCTGGCAAATCTAGAACGGGATATCGTCGTCGAAGCTGTCCATATCGGCCGGGGGCTGCTGCGGGGCACTTTGGGGCTGGGAGGGCTGTGATGGTTGATAACCGCCTCCACTGTTCCCGCCATAGTTGCCACCGCCACCATTGCCGCCACGGCTGTCCAGCATCTGCATTTCGTTGGCGATAATGTCGGTTGCATATCGTTTGACGCCGTCCTGTTCCCAGGAGCGGGTCTGCAGGCGGCCTTCTACATAAAGTTTGGAGCCCTTGCGTACGTACTCGGCCACGATTTCAGCCAGACGCTGGTAAAAAGTCACCCGGTGCCACTCGGTGCGTTCCTGCTGCTCACCGGTGTTCTTGTCTTTCCAGGTTTCACTCGTGGCCAGGGTGATATTGGTGACGGCATTACCATTGGGCATGTACCGGGTTTCCGGATCTCCGCCCACATTTCCGACCAGAATGACTTTGTTTACGCCCCTGCTTGCCACATTTTCCTCCAACAGATTGATATTTTTTCAGTACGGTTAAGTCTAGCACGCTTCTGAAAAAATTCGATCAGAAATGTCCATCATGCGTATAATTACCGGTTTGGTTTTTACTCTGGATTGGCATTTCCATGGATAACATCATCGTCAGGGGCGCCCGCACCCATAACCTCAAAAACATCGATGTCACCATTCCCCGTGACAAGCTGGTGGTGATCACGGGCATCTCCGGTTCAGGCAAGTCCTCCCTGGCCTTCGATACGCTGTATGCCGAAGGACAGCGCCGGTATGTGGAATCCCTGTCCACCTACGCCCGGCAGTTTTTGTCCATGATGGACAAGCCGGACATGGACCAGATCTCCGGCCTGTCACCCGCCATTTCCATTGAACAGAAGTCCACCTCCCACAACCCCCGGTCCACGGTGGGCACCATCACGGAAATTTACGACTACCTGCGTCTGCTCTTTGCCCGCGTTGGTGATCCCTACTGCCCGGATCACCACAAAAAACTGGAAGCCCAGACCGTCAGCCAGATGGTTGATCAGGTGCTGGCTCTGCCGGAAGGCACCCGCATCATGCTGCTGGCCCCCATTATCCGGGATCGCAAGGGCGAACATGTCCATGTTTTCAACGAACTGAAGACCGCCGGTTTCATCAGGGCCCGGGTGGACGGCATAGTCACTGAACTCGACTACCCGCCGACGCTGGAGAAAAACAAGAAACACACCATCGAGGCGGTTATCGACCGCTTTAAAGTGCGGGCTGACCTTGGCCAGCGCCTGGCGGAGTCCTTTGAAACGGCCCTGCAGTTGGCCAACGGCATTGCCGTGGCCAGCTACATGGATGATGAAAAGGCGGATGACATGGTGTTTTCCTCACTGTTCGCCTGCCCGGAATGCGGCCACAGCATCCCGGAACTGGAACCGCGCCTGTTTTCCTTCAACAACCCCGCCGGGGCCTGTGAAAGCTGTGATGGCCTGGGGGTAAAACAGTTCTTTGATGAGAAAAGAGTTATTGTCGATGACAGCCTGTCCCTGGCCGAAGGAGCCATTCGCGGCTGGGACCGTCGCAACATCTACTACTTCCAGCTGCTCAAGTCCCTGGCGGATCATTACAAGTTCAAGATTGATACACCCTGGGGCAAGCTGGCCAAGAAACACCAGCAAGTGATCCTTCACGGCAGCGGCAAGGACAATATCCAGTTCACCTTCGTCAACGAACGCGGCGACAATTTCAACCGTAAACACCCCTTTGAAGGCATCCTCCCCAATATGGAACGCCGCTATCGCGAAACCGAATCACAAATGGTGCGCGAGGACCTGGCCAAGTACCTGTCTTCCCAGAACTGTCCGGATTGCGACGGCGCCCGACTGCGCCGAGACGCCCGCCACGTGTTTGTGGACAAGCACACCCTGCCACAGATCACCACCATGACCATTGCCGGGGCCGGCGCCTATTTCAGCAGCCTGAGCTTCAAGGGCAAGAAAAAGGACATTGCCGAGAAAATTCTCAAGGAAATCCACGACCGCCTGCAGTTCCTTATTGATGTGGGCCTGAACTACCTGACCCTGAACCGCAGTGCTGAAACCCTGTCCGGTGGCGAAGCCCAGCGCATCCGCCTGGCAAGGCAGATCGGTGCCGGTCTGGTAGGCGTTATGTACATCCTGGACGAGCCCTCCATCGGTCTGCACCAGCGGGACAATGACCGCCTGCTGCGCACCCTGAAACATTTGCGGGACATCGGCAACACCGTCATCGTGGTGGAACATGACGAGGATGCCATCCTCCATGCCGACCATGTGATAGATATCGGCCCGGGTGCCGGTGTCCACGGCGGCGAGGTAGTGGCCCAGGGCACGCCGGCCCAGATCGCCAAAAACACCAAATCCCTGACCGGACAATATCTCAGCGGCAAGGAAAAAATTGAAATCCCGAAAAAGCGGGTGAAAAACGATGCCAAAAAACAGCTGGTTTTGTCCGGCTGCACCGGCAATAACCTGAAAGACGTGACACTCAGTATCCCCATTGGCCTGATGACCTGCGTGACAGGCGTATCCGGATCAGGCAAGTCCACCCTGATCAACAACACCCTGTATCCCCTGGCCGCCACCATTCTCAACAAGGCCACTACACTCAATCCTGCCGCCCATGACAAACTGGACGGCATCAAGCACCTGGACAAGGTAGTGGATATCGACCAGAGCCCCATAGGCCGTACGCCCCGCTCCAACCCTGCCACCTATACTGGCATCTTTACGCCGGTACGCGACCTGTTCGCTGCCACCCAGGAAGCCCGTTCCCGCGGCTACAAGGCCGGCCGGTTCAGCTTCAACGTCAAGGGCGGCCGCTGCGAGGCCTGCCAGGGTGATGGCCTGGTGAAGGTGGAAATGCATTTTCTGCCGGATGTGTACGTGATGTGTGATATCTGCAAGGGCCAGCGCTACAACCGCGAAACCCTGGAAGTGAAATACAAGGGCAAGAACATCACCGAAGTCCTGGAAATGACCATCGAGGAGGCCAGGGAATTCTTTGACCCGGTTCCCCAGATCGCCCGTAAACTGCAAACCCTGATGGAAGTGGGACTGTCATACATCCGCCTGGGTCAGAGTGCCACCACCCTTTCCGGCGGCGAGGCGCAGCGTGTCAAACTGGCACGGGAACTGTCCAAACGCGACACCGGCAAGACGCTCTACATTCTCGACGAACCGACCACGGGTCTGCACTTTCACGACACCAAGCAGCTGCTCAACGTGCTGCACCGTCTGCGCGACCACGGCAATACCATCGTGGTGATCGAGCATAACCTGGATGTCATCAAGACCGCCGACTGGATTGTTGATCTGGGCCCTGAAGGCGGTGACGAGGGCGGCCAGATCATTGCCACAGGCACACCGGAAGAGGTGGCGAAGAACAAGAACAGTCACACAGGAACATTCCTGAAGAAAATGCTGGGCTGAGCCAGACATCCCAAATGACCGGGCTCATTGACCAGGGATTAAAGCTTATCCTGTTCCGGTCGTAGTTATCCGTTATCTCCATTCCTCTGATAACGGATCACTCACCTCCATGAACGCCAAAGCCTCTTTTGGACATGCCCATTCTCATGACCCCCAGCCGGCTATTTCCGGCTTCGACAACACAGGCTCCTCCCGCAATCTCGAGGACCTGGTAAGTCTTTTGTATGAAGAGAACCAGCGCCTGAAGAAAGGCCTGGTGACCATCCAGGGAAATATCGCCGAATCGGTAGAGCTCAACAACGAAAGCCTGTCGAACTATGATGAGATCAAGGCCCAGTTCAACGCCCTGCTAAACCAGTCCAGGGACATCCATGATTCATCGTCCGAGTTGCAAACCAAGATCCAGGATTCCCTGCAAAATACGCGCGTGATGGATGAGAGCGTGAATCAGATCAATGGCTTTCTGGAGGAAATCAGCAAGGTATCCAACCAGACCAATCTGCTGGCTCTCAATGCTACCATCGAGGCAGCCCGTGCCGGTGAGGCAGGCAAAGGGTTTGCCGTGGTGGCGAAGGCAGTGAAGGAGCTGTCCACCAAGACCAGCTCACTGGTCGTGGAAATCACTGACATCATCAAACAGGTGGTTCATGCCAACAAATCCGTGCAGAACGATATCAATGCCACGGTTGACCTGACGGAGACCATCACATCCACTGTCCAACGCTTCAGCACCGGGCTATCGACCACTCTGGACAGCAATGAAGGCGCCATCAGCAATATTTCCTACACCAATGACCGGGTATTCATCTCCCTGGCCAAACTCGACCATATCATCTGGAAAATAAACACCTACCTGAGCATCCTGCAGGGTAAACCAGCCTTCGATTTTGTCGATCATCGCGGCTGCCGTCTGGGTAAATGGTATTACCAGGGCGATGGTGCCCGTCACTTCGCCCATGCCAAAAGCTACCGCAGCCTGGAATCACCCCATGCCACAGTGCATAACGGCACCCAGGAAATATTCTCGCTCCTGAAAGCTGCTGATGTGGATTATGCAGATATTTACCAGGCCGCAATGAAGATGGAAAAAGGCAGCGATGGTGTGTTTGCCGCACTGGACAAGATTCTCCAGGAAAAATCCCGCTGCTGATCACATGCCTGTTTTAACGCCAGAACACCCGGGGACCCGGTGTGGGTGAAGCCCTGTCCTTGCCCCTGTTTATAAATGTCCCGGACCTGAATGGACAAGTCCGGGCTGCATTCCATATTTAAGTGCTGCTTTACGGATATTTCCAGCGGCAATTGACTCTAACCCTTCATTAGCGATTCATTCTGATGGAGCGCTTACCGGTTTCAGCATAGAATCAGGCACCACAAGGTTCTCGCTCCACACCTGTGCATTTGCAGCCCACCTGGCCGCTCCAGGGGACATCGGCAGGGTTTCTGATTCACCACCTAATGAGGGTATATGGAAAAGTCTCACATCGTCCTTGGATTGATAGGCCTGGTTTTTGTTGCCATCCTGGCGTTTCTGCTCCCCGGCTCCCCCGACCCCGAACCGGCTCCCGTCGTTGAACAGCCGGTGCCGGTCCCGGTCCCTGAAATCCGGACCATCACTGAACCGCCAGCACCTCCAGAACCACCGGTACCACCGCCGGCAGCTGAACCGGTTGTCGTGGAAGCTCCGGAGCCTGTGACACCAGAGTCGCCGGCAGTCGAACCCGTTGTTCTGCCCTCACTGAACAATAGTGACCGTTTTGTCCGCGATGAAATCACCGGCATGGACAATGGCTCACCCCTGCTGAACCTGATGTCCAGCCAGGAAATTGTCCGCAAATTTGTCACCGCTACCGAAAATGTCAGCCGGGGGTTCTACCCCACGCAGAACCTTCCACTTAACATGCTGGACAGCCCTGTAGTGGTGCAATCCATAGGCGAGGATCGCTACCTTTTATCACCGGCCTCCTATGATCGCTACACGCCTCTTGTCAATGCCGTGGTAAATATGGAAGCCACCCAGGGAGTTCAGCTGTACCGCAAAATCATGCCGCTGGTGAATCGCGCCTTTGGTGAACTGGGCCTGCCCAACCGGGATTTCGACCAGGTCCTGCTGTCTGCTATCGACAACATCATCAATGCCCGCACGGCTGAAGGACCGTATGAACTCATTCGTCCCAACGTCAACTACCAGTTTGCCGATCCTGCTATCGAGAACCTGCGGGAAGTGGAGAAACTGCTACTGCGAATGGGACCTGACAATGCCAGTCGCCTGAAAGCAAAGCTCGTCATTCTCAGAAGGCAACTGGTTACCCGTAACTGATATATCCTGCTTTTCCCTGCCTGATAATCCATAGTCTTCTTGCTGAGACATTATTCAATGTGATTTCAGTCAATTGGTGACTTAACCAATTTTCCGATAATGCATTCAGCAAGGAGCGAGCAACATGGTTACAACTTTTACAGGAAAAAAATTCAGTGCATGGCTGTTTTTGACGGCCTGTTTTCTGGGTTACACCAGTACCGCCCAGGCTGACACCATTGTGATCAGTACCAACGAATCAGGGCGCACCTGGGATACCGGAATCGAGGGTGACAAGGCCTATATCGAGACCTACTACAATTTTCGCAACCTGCAAAACCCTCCCCAGCCTCGCTCGAAGAAAAACGGCATTTCGGAGTTTGATATTTCAGGCATTCCGCCCTTCGCTGCCATCACAGCAGTGCAACTGGAAATCATGACCCGCTTTCCCAGAAGCACCGACACCATCAGTACTGTTCTGGTCAGTGGCTATGAAGGTAATGGTGTATTTGAGCCCTCCGATTACGGTTCTGGGGACCTCCCCATGGGAATATTCGATGTATCCTGGGAATCGAACCATCTTCATATCGTGAATCTTGATCCCGATGCACTGCAGGCAGTCATTGACAACGGCGGCCAGTTCTTTGGACTGGAATATGAACAGGTAGCTGAACTGCCGACAGGAGCCAGCTCAATCGGTTCGGTTTTCTGGCGGGATGTCACGCTGGTGATCGAATACTCGGCGGATGACGCCTGCAGCATCCTGGAAGAGGATTACGAGGCAGCACTGAGCACCATTACCCAGCTGGAATCCGACCTGGCTATTGCCCAGGACAGTATTGACGCCCTGACCGGGCAACTGGATGCTGCCAACGTCCAGATTCTGGATCTGATGGCAGCCAATGAAGCCCTGGTGTCCGCACAGGCTCAAACAGCAGACGGATTGCATGAAATCATTGCCCTGCTTGCCACTCCGGAAGGTCAGCGGGAATCCGGTTCAAGCTATGTAGGTGAAAACGGCGCCTTGCTGAATCAGATTCTGAACATGCTGACAGCCCCACCCGGGCAGAGCAGGAACAACGGAAAAAACAAATAGCACGAAACAGCGAATTGCAGATAACCAGGCAAATATAAAAAAGGCCAGAACAGATGACTGTTCTGGCCTTTTTATTTACAGGAACCTTTTCAGGTAACCTGGAAAATTCCCTGCACTTGTTAATCCGCAAACGGCGGTGGTGCATCCGCTGGAACTTCATCCTTTTTACTGGCTGGCGGAATCGGGCGATCAACCACGAAAGCTGCAGCCGAGATCAGCAACGAGCCAACACACAGCACAGCGAAGAATGGCACGCTGCTGCCATCTCCGATATCCAGCAGCTTGCCGCCGAATCCACTGGAAAGAATTGGCCCAAAGCGCCCCATGAAGATACCGAAACCGATACCAGCAGAACGGCAGGATGGCGGATAGGCATGGGTCATGATGGCATACATGCAGGCAACACTGGCACTGAACAGGGCCGCGGCCAGACCAATCAGGCCGACAATAATCATATTGCCTTCGCCATCAGAAGCCCCTGAGGAAGACTCAAGGGCAATTGTCAGCGCAATCAGGGTGACGAAAAGGGAACCACTAAAAGTCATCATGGTCAGCTTCGACCCGAAATGCTGGATGATCAGGCCGGCGGCAATGGAACCAAAAATTGATGTAAGACCTGCAAAGGCTACTGCATACGCGGCATCATCCAGGTCCCAGCCTTTCCCTGTCAGCAGGGTCGTGGTCCACAGCAGCACACCATAGGCCACCATGGTCGCCGAGGTAAACGCCACACCCACACCGATATTGACGCGCAGGTTGGTACGATGCAGTACACCAATGGATTCACCACCAGCCACATCAGTGTCATGACGCTCAGGAACCAGTTCCACCGCATCAGTGGTTATCTTCTGTAATGCCTTCCTGGCTTCGTCCACTTTGCCCTTGGCCAGCAACCAGGTCGGACTGTCACGCAAAAACGCAACAATCATGATGACACACAGGAAAGTCAGTATACCCAGGAATACAAACGAACCACGCCAGCTGTACGAATCCAGCAGGGTCGGTGCCATGGCTGACACCACCATGCCACCGGCAGGCGTGCCGACAGAGATGGTGGTAATGCCAACCGAACGCCATTTATCAGGCAGCCACTCCCCGAGCAGGGCAATGCCATTGGCATAGGCAGAACCAAAGCCCAACCCGCTGACCAGTCGCCAGAACGCCATCTGGGTGACATCACCGGATGTACTGGCTGCAATGGTGCCAAGTGAAAATATTGTTGCTGCAATGGCCAGTGACCAGCGCCGGCCTATGGTGTCGCCCAGCCACCCCCCGGACCAGGAGCCCAGCCCGAAACCGACCAGTGCCGCACTCATGGCGAACCCGAATGTACCCCCATCGACGCCGAATTCCTCGATAACCAGGGGCGCAACAATCCCCAGAAACTGTGCATCCATCCCATCGGCAACAAGCACGATGGCACAAATAACAAACGTGGTGATGGAAAACATCCTTAACGGATAGCTGGATAGAACTTCTCTGAACGTGGCTGTCATTGTTATCCCCCTGAAAACAAACCCGAAATGTACCAACCCTTGCGGCTTATTGCTATGCCTTGAACTGCATTATTTTCCGCTGCGCAATTGCTGCTGTTTTGAGGATATACTTTGAACAGAATCCACCAAAAGAAGATTCCGTATAACCACTGCAGCCTCCGCCCACACCGGGGCCAGGTACACGTACAGGCCGTCCTTCTACGTTCTGGGTGATTCTGCTGCAGGTACCGGCGGCGCTGGGGATGGACTACATTCCGGTTTTCTGAAAATTAAACACTTGCTGCCAATTTTTGATTTAATACGCCAAAAGCTTTAAACACACATCCCCGGAAAAATGACGAAATCAGCGAGATATCCAAACAGCCTGTTTTACTGCTGGCTGGCCATACTGGTATGGTCTCCGCTGCCCGTCGCATCAAACCGCCCCTGGGCACTGGCACTGCTGATCATGCTTTGCGTCCTGCTGTCGTTTCTGACACTGGCCTACTCCCTCTGGAAAAAAATGCCTGTGCTGGAGTTGCTTCGCCCCTATGCTGTTCCAGTGACACTGCTGGGCATACTTGCCGCCTGGACCAGTATTCAATTGCTGCCCATACCGCTGGATGTTCTGACCACGATTTCACCCAATGCCGCAGAAATCTGGACAGCAACAGGCACCAGCAAGGCGCCAATCACCCTGACACCCTCCCGAACAACACTGATGTCCGCCTGGAGCTGGCTCTTGTGGTTCTACGTCTGCCTCGCTTTCCTCTTTCTGGACAATGGCAACAGGGTTCAGCAAACCTGCATGGTCATCGTTTACAGCGGCGTGTTCCAGGCCCTTTACGGCAGCTTCATGACCCTGACAGGGCTGGAATACAGTTTCTTTTTTGAAAAGGAGTTTTACCGTGGAGTGGCCACCGGCACTTTCGTTAACCGGAATCATCTGGCGGGCTATCTGGAAATGTGCCTTGCCGTTGGCATCGGCATGCTGGTTGCCACGCTGAAACATGGCAGACACCAGAACTGGCGTAGCCAGATGCGCAGCATTCTGGATGCCATGCTGGGCGCAAAATTACGACTGCGCATCTTCCTCGCCCTGATGGTTATTGCCCTGGTCCTGACCCATTCAAGGATGGGCAATTCGGCCTTCTTCACCAGCCTGATGATCTGCGGTCTTTTATGGATGATCCTGCAGCGCAAGCTGCATAAGGGAGCCATCATCCTGTTTGTCTCGCTGGTCCTGATTGACACCCTCATCGTGGGCCAATGGTTTGGATTCCAGGAAGTGGTGGACCGGATCGAGAACACTTCTGCCGATCGGGAAACCCGTGATGAAGTGGTCAGGGATACCATCGTGATGATCAGAAACTATCCTGTTACCGGTACCGGCCTTGGATCCTATGCCTCGGCTTTTCAGCAATTTCAGGGGCCTGATGTGATTGGTTTTTATGATCATGCCCATAACGACTATTTGCAGTTCACGGCCGAACTGGGATTGATTGGCATGACTCCACTGGCCATTCTGGTTGCCTTGTCGCTCTGGAAAAGTGTGCTGACCATGTTTCGGCGCAGGGACAATCTTTACAAGGGGGTGGCATTCGCCTCTACGATGGGCATCATTTCACTGCTTATCCACTCAACCGTGGATTTCAATTTACAGATGCCTGCAAACGCGCAGCTCTTTGTCTGCATACTGGCTTTTGCCTGGATAGCCTCGGCGTTGAAGCACGAACATCACTGATGGCCCATAGACGTATTCGCCCTTACCCGAACATCCTCTTCATCACGTCATCTTTCTTTACTGCCACATGGTAAACCGCTGCCGCAATATGCAGCACGACCAGTGCCGCCAGCATCCAGGCAAACATGACATGCATTTCTTCCAGAATCTCATGCAGGGCATTGCCCGAGGCAATCATCGGCATGGGAATAAATCCCAGCAGTTTCGCATTGAGCGGCTGACTGAATGTGCCGGCCAGTGCCCAGCCCTGAATGGCACAGGCAAAGGTCAGAAAATACAATCCCGCATGTCCCAACCATGCCAGATTACGCTCGTTACGGGTAGCATTCACGGGTGCTGGTGGCGGGGGTGAAACCTGTCGCCAGCCCAGACGCAGAACAGCCAGAAGCAACATCGAATACCCGACAGATCCGTGCCAACCGTAATGGGCAAAACGCTCAGCCCGGGGCGGGAATTCCGTCATCCACCAGCCATGGACAATCAGCACCAGCATCAGCAGGATGCCCAGGCTATGCATTCCCCGGGCTACGCGCCCCCATCCATCCTCTGTATTTTTCAGCATACGACTCCTGTAAATCGAATTGGCCATTTCAAACAACGCCATTCATCTTAGCCCTGCATTGCAAAATCACCCAGTACTATTTACTGCACACCATTTTTATCTTCATGGTTTTCCTTTATCTTTATACCCTTGTTTTCACGCACTTTATTGTCAAGCCAGGGCATCTGATTATGAGCAAGCCATCCTCCCTCTCAATCGACCAACTGCAGGACAAATTACAGGCTTTTGCCCGTGTACGTGACTGGGAACAGTTCCACTCGCCCAAAAACCTGAGCATGGCCCTGACCGTGGAAGCCGGTGAATTGCAGGAAATCTTTCAGTGGCTGACAGAAGAGCAAAGCAGGAACCTGGACGATGATCAACGTATGCAGGCGGCTCAAGAAATGGCGGATGTACTCCTGTACCTGTGCCGGATGGCTGATGTTCTTGACGTCGACCTGCTGGCCGCTGCTGCAAGCAAACTGGAGAATAACAACCGCCGATATCCTGCAGAGGAAGTGCGGGGGAGTGCAGAAAAGCGTCGCTGATTCAAAGTGATCCAAAGGGGGCAGAGTCACTTGTCCTGGCAAACCACAATCCAGCCCCCGGCATCCTGTCAAATCAAGTGGCTCTGCCCCCTTTGGAATACGTATAATTCACCACCTTTTTCCAAGATCCTGGCCTATGCTGTCCTATCGACACGCTTTTCACGCCGGCAACGTTGCCGATATCCTCAAACATCTGGTGCTCGTTAACACCCTGCACTATGCCATGCGCAAGGATACACCCCTGTTTTACCTGGACACCCATGCCGGTGCGGGGCACTACAACCTCGATAGTGAACAGTCACAAAAAACAGCAGAGGCTGAAGCCGGTATACTCACTCTGGATTTCGCTTCCCTGGTAACCGGCCTGTCCGAAGAGAGCGCACAGGCCATTACGTTTTACCAACAGGCTGTTGAACCCTTTTTGCTTAAAAACCAGTATCCCGGCTCCCCTCTCCTTGCCGCCACGCTGCTTCGTGCCCAGGACCATCTGCATTTATGCGACCTGCACCCGGCCGATTTTGCTGAGCTGAAAAAGCTGGCCTCGCGGGATCGCCGGATTTACGTTGAGCAAACCGATGGCTACCAGCGAGCCATGGGGCTGATTCCACCGGTACAGAAGCGGGCAGTCATCCTGATCGATCCTTCCTATGAACGGGATGAGGATTACCGGCTGGTGGTAAAACTCGCTGCGGATATTCACAGGCGCATGGCATCGGCACAGGTGCTGCTATGGTATCCCGTGGTCAGGCGCGATGCTGTTGAACGTATGGTGAACGCGCTGGTGAACAGAAGCCCCAGGGATTTATGGCGCTTCGAACTCGGTGTACGCCAGGACAAGGATGGCGATGGCATGACAGGTTCCGGTATGCTGGTCATCAATCCGCCCTGGACACTGCCCTCCCGGCTGGAGCATTGTTTGCCGCGCCTGCAGCAACAGCTTGAATCCTCAGGAGGCTACTGGACAGTGGAGCGCCTGACTCCGGAGTAATGATGCACGATTGGGGAAACCCTGATTACCAGTACGAAATGGGCATGTATGATGAAGCAGAATACTGGGCGCAATAAACCTGTATGCGCCAGGCAATTCTCAATTTGTTTCCAGGTGCGCTGGTTTGGCACTATTGCCTGAACAAGGCGGGTTTTTCCGGTCATTGCCTTACTCAAACTGATCAGTTCGTCACCGCTGATGTGTGCAACCAATATCGTGGGGATTAATTAAAAATGAAGCACATTTTTTATACCATGCTGGCTTTACTCTCTTTACCTGCTTTTGCCCAGGAAAGCAGCATTCCTGTATCACCCGCCTACACGGCGGACTCACTGGTCAATCCCTCTCCACGCAACTGGCCCTTGAGCGGCGGCAACCTCTACAACCAGCGTTATTCCCCGCTGAGCCAGATCAACCGTGATAACGTTGGCAATCTGAAGGGGGTCTGGCGCACTCATCTGAACGGCTCGGGCCTGGAACCGAAATATTCCGCCGAGGCCCCACCGGTCGTACATGACGGGGTGATGTATATCTCCACCGGTGCCAATGATGTGTTTGCCCTGAGCGTGGAGTCCGGAGAAATTCTCTGGCAGTTTGCCGCCAACATCAACGCCACCATCACCTCCGTTTGCTGTGGCTGGAACAACCGTGGTGTCGCCATTGGCGAGGGTCGCGTTTACACCGGCCTGCTGGATGGGCGTCTTGTCGCCCTGGACCAGAAAACCGGGGACATCGCCTGGGACATTCAGGCCGAGCGTTGGCAGGAAGGCTTTTCCATTACCAGTGCACCGGTGTATTTCGATGATATGGTGATCGTCGGTTTTGCCGGTGCGGATCGCGGCACTCGTGGACGGATCAAGGCCTATGATGCGAAAGACGGCTCCCTGCTCTGGACTTTCTACACTATTCCTGGCCCCGGTGAGCCAGGCTTTGAATCCTGGCCACAGGATAATGACTTCTGGCAGTACGGTGGTGCCTCTCTCTGGCAGGTGCCGGCCGTGGATCCAGAACTCGACATGGTGTATTTCTCCACCGGCAACGCTGGTCCAGACTATACCGGCCGCTATCGTGCCGGTGACAATCTCTACAGTGCCTCCATCGTCGCCATCGATGCCCACACCGGCGAATACCGCTGGCACTTCCAGCAGGTGCATCACGATATCTGGGACTACGATGCCAGTAACCCGGTGGTGCTGTTCGATGTGGTCATAGACGGGCGCCTGCGCAAAGGCATCGTGGAAGTCGGCAAGACCGGTTTTGCCTATATTCTGGACCGGGAAACCGGTGAACCGCTCATCGGCATCGAAGAGCGTGAAGTCCCCCAGGACCCACGTCAGGCTACCGCTGCCACGCAACCCTACCCGCTGGGTGAATCCGTGATTCCACAGCATCTGGAAATTCCACCTCTGGGCATGGAACTGGTCAATGAAGGCCGAATCTTCACGCCTTTCTATGGTGCTGAACCTGTGATTGTCAGACCAGGCATCTGGGGTGGCGCCAGCTGGCCGCCCAGCTCCTATGATCCGGAGCGTGCCCTGCTCTATGTCTGCGCATCCGACTTTGCCGGTAGCTATACCGGCGGACAGGATGAAATCCAGGAACCCGATTACAGCAAGGCCTGGCTGGGGGGGCGTTCCGGTCCCGCGGTTACCGCACGCATTGGTCAGTTTGTGGCCATGGATGTCAGAACCAATACCGCTGCCTGGCGGGTCCAGTGGCCGGACCAGTGCTATTCCGGTTCGGTAGCCACGGGTGGCGGACTGGTGTTTACCGGTCGCAATGATGGCCATCTGATCGCCCTGGATTCAGATAACGGCAGGCAGCTATGGACCTTCCAGACCGGTGCCGGCGTCAACGCCCCGGGCACCGTGTTTGAACACAAGGGAAAACAGTATGTGGCCGTTCTTTCCGGCGGCAATGCCCTGATCGGCTCTGCCCGGGGTGACAGTGTCTGGCTGTTTGGCCTGGACGGCACCCTGAATGAAGCCGAACCTGGAGATACTCCACTGGTCCCGGCAGTTGCCATGGCTGGTGAAGCTTCTACAAATGTGGGAGAACCTGATCTGGCCAACGGAGAATCCATCTACCAGCAGACCTGTCACCAGTGTCATGGTGATGATGGGAAAGGCGGACATGGCGGCGGCGCACCTCTGAACGCACTCAAGGACCTGCTGACTGTCATGACCACAGTACGTGATGGCCGCAACGACAAAATGCCGGCATTGGGCGCCGCCTTGTCGGCAGAACAAATCCGGGATGTCAGTGCTTACGTGCTGGATGCCTTTACTGAATAAAATTGGGGTCAGATCATCTTTATATAAAAATAGTGATCTGACCCCGTTTTTTATTTTTTGCCTTTCCAGGTGACCTCGTACAGGTCACGGCGCCGGTCCATGAAGTTCCTCACGGACCCTTCATTACGCAGGACCTTGAGCTTTTCCAGATCCAGGTCGACGATCAGGGTCATTTCGGTATTTGGCGTGGTCTCAGAGATGATCGCATCATGAGGGAAGGCAAAATCGGACGGTGAGAACACAGCGGTCTGGCCGTACTGGATATCGACACTCTCCACTTTCGGCAGATTGCCGACACTCCCGGCAATCGCCACATAACACTCATTCTCGATAGCTCGGGCCTGAGCGCAGCGTTGTACCCGAAGGTAGCCGTTCTTGGTATCGGTCCAGAACGGGACCAACAGAATTTGCATATCATCGTCACTGAGAAGTCTGGCCAGCTCGGGAAATTCCACGTCATAGCAAATCAGAATGCCGATGCGCCCAAAATCGGTCTCAAAGGTTTTGAGAGTGTCTCCCCCTTCCATTACCCAGCTTTTTTTCTCGTGAGGTGTAGGATGAATCTTGTACTGGGAGTCTACGGTACCATCGCGCCGACAAAGATAGCTCACATTATATAAATCATCATTTTCAATAATCGGCATGGAACCAGCGATGATATTGATATTGTAGGACACCGCCATAGCCGACATTGCACCCAGGATCTCCTCCGTATAACTGGCCAGGCTCCAGATATCATCGATGGAATTGCGCTTCTGGTTGAGACCGATCAGCGGTGCATTGAAAAACTCCGGAAACAGAGCCAGGTCGCACTGATAGTCCGAGAGAGAATCGACAAAAGATTCCACGGCCTGTAGAAATTCCTCAAGGCTTTTGAAATAACGCATCTGCCACTGTACACAACCAATTCGAGCCGTGGTTTTCTGGTTATTGATCAGCTTGTCATATTCAGGGTCGTAATGGATATTGTCCCACTGCAGTAAAGTGGCATAACCATGTGACTCCTTGTCCTCCGGCCAGTAGGCATCAAGCAATCGCTTGACCTCGAAACCATTGGATAGCTGGAACGTCAATGTCGGGTCGTAGATATCCTTGAAACTGACCGCCTTGATGTATTCATCCGGCGTCATCTTGTCAGCATATTTACGGTAATTGGGTATCCTGCCACCTGCCATGATGGACTTCAGATTCAGATTGCGGCACAACTCCTTGCGGGCCTCATAGAGCCTTCGTCCAAGCCTGAGGTTTCGATAATCCCGGGAGACCATGACATCAACCCCGTAAAGCACATCCCCTTCAGGATCATGGGTCCCCAGGCTGGCGTTATCTGTTATTTCTTCCCAGGTATGGGAATCCCCGAACTGGTCGTAGTCCACCACGATAGTGAAAGCCGCCGCAATTACCTTCCCTTTATCCTCGATACAAATCTGACCTTCAGGAAATGCCTTGAGTTGTGCCAGATAAATATTTTCAGGCCATGCACCGGTTAAATCCCGATAAATATCATCCATGATTTCCTTGATGTCGTTGTAATCCTCCGGCCGCTGGTTGCGCAGTTCAAGACGGTGGGCCTGGGGCTCCTGGAGAACACTGTTTTCCTGATTATTCATAAAAAACCTGGGGCAAGAATGTACCGGTCATCATACATGACTGGCTGACGAATTTCCCGGCAGCCACCAATCTTCACCTTTCTTCGATAATTTAAGGCTTTGCCGCAACAGTCAATTATGGGAGCATTAACCCTGAAGAGAGAGGGGGAAACATGATCAGGATACTGACCGTCCTGCTGTGGCTGCTGCCACTTTCTGCACTGGGACAAACCTTCTATACCCTGCCAGATGGCTCACGCATACAAGCGTATCTGGCTTTCCCGGAGACAGGCGCACAGGACTATCCGCTTGCCATCGTCATGGGCGGCGGCCCCGGCAATGGCCGCATTGCGTCCAGTACCTTCGAATCACTTGGCCAGGACTTTGTGTCCCATGGCTGGGCAGTAATAACACCCGTCTCACCCAACGGCCAATCCTTCTTTGGTGCCAACGGAGAACTCGTTCACCAGCTGGTAGAACTGCTGAAATCCGAGGATCGAATTGCCGATGGCCCGGCTTTGCTGGCAGGGATTTCCAACGGGGGCATCTCTTCCCTGGAGATTGCCAATAATCACCCTCACGACTACCGTGGTGTTGTTGCCGTGCCCGCACTCGCCAACAGCGCCTCGGTGACCAACCTCGATAATTTCCCTGTTTACCTGCGCATTGGCAGCGAGGACCAGCTGGGCTGGGCAGCCCGTTATGAGTCTACCCTGCGCGCCCTGGAAAATGCCGGGGCTGTGGTAGATGCACAGCTGGTACAGGGTAGCGGGCATCGCGTCCCCGTGGACTGGGATGATCTTGACCACTGGTTAAAGGCATTGGATTCCAACAGGAGATAAACATGGCTTCAGAATGGCGCAGGGAAGGTATTCTCACCACCTTTGGCTCGGTTGTTGGCCTGGCCTTTGGACCCAGTGTCATAGCCATCCTGGCAATCAGCCCGTTTATTCCGCCCATCGAAGCAGAATTCGGCTGGTCCCGGGTACAGGTCTCGCTGGCCGCCACAATTGTGTCCTACATGGTGGTGTTCGTATCACCCTTGCAGGGATTTCTGGTGGACCGGTTTGGACCGCGTAAAGTGATCTTGACCTCAATCCCCCTGTTTTCCCTGGGACTGGCATCGTTGTACTTCCTGCCTGACAGTCTGCCGCTGTACTACACGATCTGGGTCCTGATCCCTATTTTCAGTATCGGTCTGTGGCCCCTGGGATACCTGCAGGCCGTCAGCCAGTGGTTTGAGCGCAAGCTGGGCCTGGCCCTCGGGTGTGCCAATGCCGGCATAGGAGTTGGCAGTACTCTGGTACCACTGATCATCGCCGCGTTCATCGCTACCTACGACTGGCGCATGGCCTTTCTCGGGCTCGCTGCCATCGTGCTTTTCGTGACCTGGCCGGTAACATTTTTCACCATCAAGGAGCCCGCAGCAGATGCCCATCACGATCCTGCCTTTTTAGCCAGGATGAACCAGGGCACCGTGTTCGGGGAAGCCATTGGGGAACCGGTATTCTTCATGTTGTGTGCGGCATTCTTCCTGCTTGGTCTGACCGCCTCCTCGCTTGTCACCCAGCAGGTTCCACTATTGATCGAAGCCGGCTGGAGCCAGACAGAAGCGTCCTTCGTGCAGGCCCTGTTCGGCTTTGCCCTGCTGTTTGCCCGGGTCTTTATCGGGTTTGTAATCGACCACTTCTTTGCTCCCCGCGTCATGCAACTGGTGTCAGTAGGCGGGGCAATAGCCTGCATTATGTATGCCCTGGCACCACAGGCAGGGATTGTCAGCGCCATCCTGCTGGGTTTTCTGCTGGGCGCAGAATTTGATGTGCTGGCCTTTCTGATAAAACGCTATTTCGGGAATGTGGCCTACGGCCGTTTGTATGGGGTGATTTTTGGGGTTTTTTACCTGGGCTCAGGATTGGGCATTGTCGGTCTCGCTGCGATCCGCCAGGCTTCCGGAAATTATGATACGGGACTTTACATCGCAGCCGGGGTGCTTCTCAGCTGCGTGATACTCACCGCCCTGTTTCCGCCTTACCGTTTCGAAAACACGCTTCAGCCTGTTGAATGAGATCATAGGAACTCGGATGCCATGCTAAAAGGTTTACTTGCCTTTGCCGTCATCATCGCGGTGGCATTTTTCGTCATGCTGGCCAGGCTGGCCGCCGACAGCCGAAGTCTGTCACCAGCTCTCGGTCTTACGGGCGACACCCTCACTCCCTGCCCGGAGAGCCCCAACTGTGTATCCAGTGATGCGCCTGGAAACGACCCGCATTACATTGAACCACTGGCACTATCGGATGCCGGGCAATGGGACACCCTGATCAAGAGGATAAGTACCATGGCGGGAGCCACCCTGGTCACACTGGAACATGACTATGCCCATTTCACCTTTTCAACGCCGCTTCTGGGTTTTGTCGATGATGTTGAATGTCATTACAGGCCTGCCCAAAGCCAGGCGGCCATCCGTTCGGCTTCCCGCGTCGGTTATGGCGACATGAATATCAATCGCAAACGGGTGGAGGCTATTCGCGGCCTGCTTTAAGCCGTTTTTCTTCAATAAGAGCCCTGTTTCAGGTAATGTGATGCACATGCGCCCCTGGTGCCAGTCACCGGTGGGGCGAATTACTGTCCATACGGGAGGACACCATGGAACTGCTTATCAACAACCAACACCATGATGTGGATGTGGAACCGGAGATGCCTCTGCTGTGGGTCATCAGGGACATCCTCAATCTCAAGGGCACCAAGTTCGGCTGCGGTATTGCCCAATGCGGTGCCTGTACTGTACATATTGATGGCGAACCGGTTCGCTCCTGCTCCTATCCTGTTTCCGCGGCCCAGGGCAAGGCCATCACTACCATAGAAGGCTTGTCCGAGGATGCTTCCCACCCCCTGCAGCAGGCCTGGATCAGACACCAGGTGCCGCAGTGCGGTTATTGCCAGTCCGGCCAGATCATGAGTGCTGCCGCCCTGCTGGCGAAAAAACCGCATCCGACCGATGCCGACATCAATGCCGCAATGACCAACATCTGCCGCTGCGGTACGTACAGACGTATGCGCGCTGCCATCCATGACGCCGCCGGCAGTTTCCCTGAAACCGGCCTAGCCTATGAAGCATAAGGAGGAATGACCATGAACAGTAAAGTCTCCAATCCCTCCCGCCGCCGTTTTGTTATTTCATCCGCAGCTATCGGCAGTGGCTTTGCCCTTGGACTTCACTTGCCCGAAGGCAAGGCACAGACCGTAGACGCTGATGGCAAAATCAATATCTGGGTGGAAATCCGGGAAGATGATTCCGTGATCATCAAGTATGCCCGAGCCGAGATGGGCCAGGGCAGTATGACCTCGGCACCGCAGCTTGTTGCCGATGAGCTTGATGCCAACTGGGACAATGTGCGCATTGAGTATGTGGATGTGAATGAACACCTCAGGATGAACCGCGCCTGGGGCAACATGGTCACTGTTGGCAGTCAGACCATTCGCCTGTCACAGGACTACCTGCGGGAAGCTGGCGCCTCCGCCAGGGCCATGCTGGTAGCTGCAGCCGCCCAGATCTGGGGTGTGCCTGCCGCCGAAATCACTGTGATCAACGGCATTATTCGTCATCCGGCCTCCGGTCGGGAAAGCGGATTTGGCGCACTGGCCTCCCTGGCCGCCGCCATGCCCGTGCCAGAAAATGTTTCGCTGAAGGACCCGGCAGACTGGCACATCATCGGCCAGCCAATGCCACGCGTGGATATTCCAGCCTCTGTCGATGGCAGCCAGATTTATGGCATCGATGCCGACCTGCCCGGGATGGTCTATGCCGCCGTGGCACAGTGCCCGGTCTTTGGTGGCGAGGTGCGATCCTTTGATGCGGCCAAGGCGAGCAAGCGCCGCGGCATAATTGACGTATTAACCATAGATGATGGCCAGGCTCTTGCAGTTATCGCTGACAACTGGTGGCGAGCCAAACAGGCGCTGGCGGAAGTGGAAATCGATTGGGATACCAAAGGTAATGAGCAGGTCAGCAGTGAAAGGATCCTGGCCTATTTCCGGGAAAACCTGGACGCGCCGGACGCCGCCCCCCTGGACAGCAATAGCGGTGATGCTGACCGCGCACTCGCAGAAGCCGATCAGGTTCTCGAGGCAGAATATAT
>Ga0181593_10001312_pt1 | contig 22313 bp, 17 predicted proteins | sample 071ome_19_FD_133756 | JGI IMG/M metagenome (GOLD analysis project Ga0181593, IMG submission 133756) | Coastal salt marsh microbial communities from the Groves Creek Marsh, Skidaway Island, Georgia - 071413AT metaG (megahit assembly) | ecosystem: Environmental > Aquatic > Marine > Intertidal...
GTCTGATCAAGGGCAGTCAGCGAGACGGATTCCAGCTCCAGACCATTGCGGCGAATCTCATCTGTCAGCGCATTTTTCACATCCTTGACGAACGCGCCGCGCCCTTCATGCAGCTCATCCATGGTTAGCTGGGCGGCCACCGAGCGCACCGTGTCGATCAGCTTGCCTTCAATCAATTCCCGCAGCTTGTCTGCATCAAAAATGCGATTGCCAAGCGTCTGTGAGGCGCGCGCAATGGATTCTTCTGTCGGCTCAACTGAGACATAGAATTCCACGCCAACATCAACCCGCAGGCGATCCTTGGTGATCAGAGCCTGATCCCCGTGCCGCCTGACCTCCAGCCGCATGGTCTGCATATTTACCCGGCTGACCCGGTGGAAATAGGGTAGGACAATCACCCCGCCATCCAGCACAACCTTGCGGCCCCCAAGGCCGGTGCGCACCAACGATACTTCGCGAGAGGCACGCTCATAAAGCCATGCCGCAACCACAACCAGAACGGCGATGACGACAATGGCAAGAAGAATAATCGATGTAGCGGACATCTTAATCTCTCCCTTTCATTAAAAATTATGCATGTTCTGGTAGATATGCCCGGACATACCCCCATCCAGCATCAGGTTGGTTCCACGGAACCAATGCGTCATATCAGACAGCATGAAACAAACAACCGGGGCCACATCATCCGGCCGGCCAATTCGGTCATTGAGGTTCAAATCCTCTTCAGCCCGCTTGCCCAGCGTTTTGGCAAAATCCTGTAGAATAGGTGTTTCCACCGGACCCGGGCTGATCGCATTCAGCCGGATCCCGCGATCTCTCCAGGTCCAGCGATTTTTCATTGTCCAGACAACCAGCGCTTCCTTGCTGAAGAAATAGCTTCGGCCGCCTTCATTGCTGATTTTATAGTCCTGCATGAAGCGCTCCACATCTTCAAATTCCAGATGCTCAGAGGCTTTGATCGCCGGCATGGATTGCTGCCAGCCAAACCCGGCCAGCGAGGCCAGATTGACGATTGACGCATTGTCTTTCAGCTTCGGTATCATCAGCTCGGTAAAATATTTCAACCCGACCAGATTCACCTTCAGCACCAGATCAGCTGGCGCGGTCGGGGGCAATCCGGCAATATTGGCCAGCCCATCTATCCCGTCAGGCAGAGCTTTTACCAGAGCCTGTATGGTGCGCCTGTCTGACATATCGGCGAGATACAGCTCATCAACAAAATCCTCTGTCTTGTTCCGGTCCACCCCGATCACATCGCCGCCCAGCTGTTTGATAAGGCTGGCGGTCTCGCGCCCAATGCCGGATGACACGCCGGTTACCACAATGACCTTGTTGCGGAGCAACTTGCCATAGGTCCAGTCGCGATTTGCCCAATTCGTATCAGTCATGCTCTTGCCTCCTGCCTCATCAGGTTAGACCCCATTGGATTTAGAATACAGGCGGATATTTGCGCCCGCCGCGCTCCAGCGTCACCCAGCGGGTTTCGGTGAAGGTCTCGGTTGACCAGCGCCCGCCATGGCGGCCTACACCAGATGATTTTGATCCGCCAAACGGCACATGCGGCTCATCATTCACTGAGCTGCAATTAATATGGCACATACCTGTTTCCAGCGCGCCAGCAATCGCCAGACCGCGCGCCTCATTACGGGTAATCACCCCGGAGGACAGGCCATATTCGCTGTCATTGGCAATCGCGATAGCTTCTGAATCCTCGCGGAACGGGATCACCGGCACCACCGGGCCGAAGGTTTCTTCGGCATAGATTTTCATATCCGGGGTCACACCTGTGAGGATGGTCGGCTCAACAAAGCGGCCCTCAACCTTGCCGCCCAGCACCGCCTTGGCCCCCTTGGCCAGCGCATCCTCTATCTGTTCCTTGACCTTGCCAGCCTGCTTATCATTGATCAGCGGCCCTATCACATTTCCATTATCTGCCAGCGGATCGCCCACTTTCAACTTGGCGGCCCGCGCCACAAAAGCCTGCAGGAAATCATCATATATCTGTTCTTGAACCAGAATCTTTTCCACCGACATACAGATTTGGCCCTGATGCATGAAGCTGCCAAAATTGGCGGCTGAAGTCGCCCGTTCCATATCCGCATCTTCACAGATGATCAGCGCATCCTTGCCGCCCAGCTCAACGCAGCATTTTTTCAGATGCGCGCCAGCCTTAGCCGCGATGATCCGGCCCACCGGCGTAGAGCCGGTAAAGCTGATCCCCTTGATCAGTGGATTTTCGATCAGCTCATCACCAACAGCAGATACATTATCGCGGGAGCAGGACACCACATTGAGCACCCCGGCAGGCACGCCGGCCGCCTCAAAAATCTCAGCAAAAATAAGCCCGCCCGTATAGGGGGTTTCCTCAGATGGTTTCAAAACCACACAATTACCGGCTGCAATCGGAAAGGCCAGACCGCGCGCGGTCAAAAGGGTGGGGAAATTCCACGGGGAAATGACCGTGACCACGCCCATTGGCCGCCGCATCGCCATCGAGATTTTATGATGTTCAGACGGCATCACCTCGCCGATCGCGTTATAATTCATCGCCGCAGCTGCGCGAAACACCTCTGGGACATAGCCCGCCTCAAACATCCCCTTGCCGAACCAGCCGCCCCCTTCTCCTTGCAGGGCTTGCACCAGATCATCGCGGCGGCGCTCAAATTCATCAGCGACTTTCAGCATATAATGCGCCCGCTCACTATAGCTGAGGCCGGCCCATTGCCGAAAAGCGCTCTGTGCTGAATCAATCGCCCGGCGCGCCATTTGCACATCGCCATCTGCCACTTCGGCCCAGAGTGAGCCATCTGCCGGGTTCAAATCAGCAAATTTGCTGCTCGTGGCCACCCAGGATCCGCCAATATATAAATTATCCATAGTCCGTGCCATCTAAGCCTCCCTCGCTTTGGTGAGAACGCCGTTATTATCTCTTTTGAACACTTCAACCCGGGCTTTTTTGAAAACCGGAATATCGGGTAATGGCCCGCGATCCAGCCGCGGCGCCGGGCCCTGCTGTTGGCTGCGGCTGGCGGGCGGTTGCTGTGTTCCCTGACGCGCCTTTTCGGCTGCTGCTTCAAAATCATTAAGCAAGGCCGCAATTTCCGCATCCGTGGATGCAGCCGGCGCTACCGAGGATTTGACAGACGGACTATCTAAGGCTGCCCTCTGGCCGGCCCTGCCGGGCTCGTCTGCTGAGGGTGTTATGGTCACTATCCGCGGAGCCGGGGCCACCTTTACGGTTTGGCGCACTGGCATAGAAACATCCCGGCGCGGGGTGGCCGCCTGACTGGCCCGCGAAAGCAGCTGGCCCATATCCGCCCCGCCCAGCAGCTGATCAGCGCGTTGCACACCACCAGCAAGTCCGGCAGGCTTGATAAAGACCTTCTCGTTACCGCCGCTTGCCGGGGCCGCCTGTTGCGGCTCTGCTGGCGCGCGAGCCGCTTGCGGCGCACCCGTAGCCGGTGCTTCGCCAGCCGGGGATTTTGGAGGGGCTGCCGGAGCTATCGGCTTCAGCTTTGCTGCCAAAGGCCGCGGGCTGGCCGCCTTGCCCCCACCACCCAGATAGGCTGCCTGCACCGCCGGGTCAGAGGCCAGGCTGGCCGCATCATTTTCGCCCACCAGCTGGCCATTTTCGATCAGATAGCCCCGATCCGCAATCGACAGGGATAATTTGGCATTCTGTTCGACCACCAGCACGCCAATACCGGTCTCGCGGATTTTGCCCAAGGCCTGAAATAATTCACGGCTAAGCAGCGGGGACAAGCCAAGCGAAGGTTCATCCAGCATCAAGATTGACGGATCAGACATTAAGGCCCGACCGACAGCCACCATCTGCTGCTCACCGCCAGACATTGTGCGGGCAATCTGGCGGCGACGCTCACGCAATTTTGGAAACAGGGTCAGCACCTGGTCCAGATTGGCCACCTGTTTATCGCGGGCGCGCGTATTAAACGCCCCCAGACGCAGATTTTCTTCAACGCTCAGATCACCGAAAATGGCCCGCCCCTCTGGAACCAGGGCAATGCCGGCGTTTACAATCTCATCCGGGCTCATCCCCAGCAGCGATTCCCCCTTAAAGGAAATATCGCCTGCCACCTGTCCCTTGCTGAGGCCCGCGATAGCCCGCAACAAAGAGGATTTACCCGCGCCATTCGCGCCGAGAATGACGACAACCTCCCCAATCCCGGTCTTTATTGTGATATCCCGGACCGCCTGATGCTGGCCATAGCTGATAGCAAGATTTTTTACCGAGAGCATTATATATCCTCCCCCAGATAGACTTTGATGACTTCTGGATCAGACAGCACTTCTTGAGGCCGCCCTTCGGCAATTTTTGCGCCAGCTGCCATCACCAGACAGCGATCACACAAGGACCGGATGGCATCCATCACATGTTCAACCAAGATGATCGTAATCCCCTCATCCCGCAGCGAGTGAATCAAATCGATGCCCTCTTGCAATTCGGTCGGGTTGAGACCTGCCAGCCATTCATCAAGCAGCAGCACCTCAGGCTTTGCGGCCAGCGCCCGCGCCAGCTCCAGCCGCTTCTGGTCAATATAGGTAAGAGCCGTTGCAGGAACCGATTGCTGACCGCCGAGACCAACCCTCTCCAGCAGCTTGCTGGCTTCATGGCGGGCTTGCTCCCCCCACAGCCGCTGATGACCGAAAACCATGCCGGCCATCGCATTTTCCAGCAGGGTCAGCGACGGCAGAATCCGCACCAGCTGAAAGGTGCGGGCAATCCCGCGCCGGTTTATCTCATGGGACGACAGGCGCGATATATAGCGCCCATTCAGGCTGATGGTTCCTTCATTGAGAGCCAGCGCACCGGAAATCAAATTCATCATCGTGGTCTTGCCTGACCCGTTCGGGCCGATAATGCCCATTACTTCGTTCCGGCTCACATCAAAGGACAGGTTATTGACCGCTACCAGACCGCCAAACCGCTTGGTAACATTCTGGACAGCCAGCACCAGACTGGTCTCTACCATGTCGAACGCCTCCTTTTTGCCCATGTCTCTTCCAGCCGGCCCAGCACACCATGCGGCAGGAAATAGACAATCACCAGAAACGCAATACCCAGAACCAGCGTCGAATAGTTGGAATAATTGGCGTTGATATATTCCTGCAGCAGCGCAAAGGGAATCACCCCGACTATCGGCCCCCATAATCGGCCCGTCCCGCCCAGCAGGGCCATAATCACAACAATAAAGGACAGCTCCGGCGAAAACACACCATTAGGCTCAATATAGGTATAGCGCGGTGCGATCAAAGCCCCGACCAAAGAAGCTACAAATCCTGAAAAAGTGAACAAAATCACCTTGGAAAAAGCGGTATTGATGCCGACATGGCGGGCCACCATCTCATCATTGCCGATAATCCGCATGGCAAAACCAAGGCGCGAGCGGGCAATCCACCAGCCTGCCAGATAGACCAAAGCTGCCACCAGAACCAAATGTATATAAATATCGGCCTCACCCAAATCGGTCAGCACATAAAGACCACGGGACCCGGTAAAATTATTCTGTATCCAGGAAACCAGCGTGCGGATCATCTCCGCCAGGCCCAGAGTGAAAATCACAAAATATACGCCAGACAGCCGCAAGGTTGCCAACCCCACCAAGAAGGCCAGCACCGTTCCGGCCAGTGAAGCGATCACCACCATAGTCCAATAGTCAGTATTGTAATCAGACATGCCGGTGCCAACCAGAAAACCGCCCACCCCGAAAAAGGCCGCTGTCGCAAGAGATATGTAATGTGTCGGGCCAGAAAACAGGGCCCAGCTGGTGGACAGCACGGTAAACATCGCAATGGTCAGCGCAATAGACATCCAATAGCCATTGGCCACCAGCGGCACACAGGCGGCCAATGCGAGCAGGATGGCCCCCCAGACAAGCTGTTTGACATCGCCGCTGGTCATGAAGGTTTCCTCCCAAACAGCCCTTGCGGACGGAACAACAAAATCAACACGAAAATCGCATAGGCGGCGGCCAGCGTCAGACCAGGATCAATCAACCGGGCGACCGCGGTTTCCACCAATCCCAGGATCAGCGCCGCGACAATCGCTCCGCGAATATCGCCCACCCCGCCCATAATGATGATGATCAGGGCCTTCATCGTGAACACCACACCCACTGACGCATCAAGGGTTATAAAAGTAGAGATCAGCGTCCCGCCCATCGTTGTGACAGCCCCGCCAAGGCCAAAAGCAATCGCCGAGAGCTGTGGCACATTAATGCCCACTAGACCGCTGGCTTCAGTGCTGACTGAGACCGCGCGCACTGCCATACCGGTGCGGGTGAAATAGAGCCAAAGCCACAGCGCCGCCCCGATCAGCACAGCAAAACAAAAAGCCACAATGCGATTCAGGGCGAAAGTCTCGCCCAAAATCTCAAAAGGTTCTGCCAGATAGGAATAGGTATAATATTCACCGTGAATCGATACCATTATGCCCACCAGCGCAAAGGCCATCCCGAAAGTGGCCAGAATGGAATCCACCTCTAGCTGGCCCTGATTTTTTGCCCGCCGCACCAGCGGACGCAGCAAAAAGCGATAAATCAGCCAATTACCGAAAAAAGAAAGCGGTGCCACGATCAGCATGGTTAAAATCGGACTGATCGCGTCCGCTACAAAAATCCAGAAAGCGGCCAGCGCCCCCAGCACAATCATCTCGCCATTGGCCAGATTCATGATGCGCGCAACCCCATATTGCAGATTAAGCCCAAAGGCAATCAGCGCATAGGTGCCGCCAAGCAGCAATCCGGTAATGATGATATCCATAGCAAGTCACCTGACTGGATATAGATGATGTCAAAGAAAAAAGCTGGACAGGCCTTACCCTGTCCAGCTCGCTTTGCTCAAAAAGGCTTAGTTCCAGCCATCCTTTGCAACGATTGGGGCAGCCCCAGCCATCTGTGAGGATTTGACACCACGGAATTTGCCATCCTGCCACTGGCCAACTGTCCAGAAGCGGTTGGAAATCTGATCCTCAAAGGAAATCGGACCCATGATCGTATCAAAGCTGCTTGCCTTGATATAGTCGATCACTGCCTGCCGATCGAGGGTGCCAGCCCCTTCGATAGCCTGACCCAGAATCTGCAGCGAAACATAGGTATTGGCAGAGGCCCACCCGTCAGCATCCTTGCCGGTAATGTCCTTATGCGCCTTGAAATAGGCCTGAATATCCGGGGAATCCTGATTGACGCCGCCAGCCCCAAAGACACCGTTGATCTTGGAGCCGAACTTGCCGACAAAGGCCGGGAAGCAGGTCGCCACAGCTGTGTAATACATTTTCACATCCAAATCCTGGATTATAGCCTGCTCAGTCAGGGCAAAAGTATCCGGCGGATAGGACCAGGCAACAAACGCATCCGGGTTGCTTTCCTTTGCGCCCTTGATGATCGGAGACAGATCCGGCGTGCCCAGCGGATAGGATTTGTCATAAACAATGTCAAATCCGGCTTCCTTCAGCCGCGGCCGTGCCGCTTCTGCCAGCTCAATACCGAACGCATCTGCCACATTCACCATCGCAACACGGTTGCCGATCGTTCCGGCGGCCCGCATATCCTTCAGAATATCAACCACTGATTCGGAAAAAGAAGTCGTGTTACCCAGCGTGAAAAACAGGTTTGAATAGCGAGCGGTCAGCTCTGGCATCTTGTCAGAAATCGCCGATACGGCAATATGCGGGTAATTGTATTTCGCATAGATCGGAGCAGCAGCGAGATTAAATCCGGTCCCGTAAGGCGCGACAATGAAATCAACCTTGTCAACCTCTGCCAGACGCTGGGCAGCCTTGATATGCTCCCCTGGATTGGTTTTGTCATCATATTCGATGATTTCCACCATCATCTTCTTGCCGCCAACATCAAGGCCGCCAGCCGCGTTCACCTGTTTAGACCATAACTCAACATTCGGCCATTGGGTGACCACGGCACCACCGCCAAGAGCTCCGGTCTTGGGTGCGACCGCACCGATTTTGATAACATCAGCAGCCTGAACAGAAACCGCCAGCATCGAAGCTGACAGGCCGATAGCCGCAGATTTGAATAATTTTGTGAGTTTCATGGATATCCTCCCAGAATATCAATGTGCAAATTTGACGAATAGGACCAAAACCGCCAATAGCCCGCAATAGGGCCAAGGCACTCCGTCCTTAAATGACAGTGCCTTGCTCTTATTCGCGCTCCAAGGATGAAGCCTTTTGTTTCCTGAAAAGCTAGAGAGGAAAAAGCGTGGTGACAAGCCAGAAAAGCACTTTTATCATCTTTGAATACATTGTTTATTACATTTGAATACGATAAACGGTTTTACCGCCGAATTTCCCCCTAAAAAGGGTGGCTTTGAATACATTTTGTAATATAATGAATACATAACTGGCGATTATTTTTACAGGATGAAAACTTGGAGAGAATGAATGCCCGATTCCCATGCGATAGGATCCCAGAATTTCAAACAAAAAAGTGATGACCGGGTTGCCGATATAATCCGCGAGATGATAGCTGCTGGCCGTCTCGATGACAGCGACAAGGTAACCGAAACAAGTTTAAGCCGAGAGCTGGGATTGTCACGCACGCCGGTTCGGGCAGCGCTGAAAGTGCTTGCCGCAGAGGGGCTGATGTCCAAATTGCCCGGGCGTGGCTATCGTATTCGCAAATTCTCTGAGCATGATCATTCACAGGCGCTGGCGGTGCGCGCTATTTTGGAGGCGCTGGCCGCCGAGAGGCTGGCAACCATTGGCCTTGACGGGCAAAATCGGCAGCGGCTGGAAAAAGCGCTTGCGATGACTGAAACTGTCGTCCGGCGAGGCATTATTGACGATGAGTCAGTAGAAGCCTTTGCCGTTGCCAATATGATTTTTCACCGCGCTATTATGTCAGCAGCAGGCAATCAATTCATATTGGATTGTATTGGCCGGCTGGCTGTCCTGCCAGATGCCGGGCTGGGGGCTTTGCACGCGCTTGATGTTGCCTATCCATCTCTGGAAAGGCTGGCCGTCTCGCACCAGCAGCATATCATCATTACACAGGCGATAGAAAAAAGAGACGCAGGCCGCGCTTTTGCCATGATGCGTGAACATATCGGCAATTCGGCTGAATATCATCAGCTGTTTGGGGGTAATCAACTTGCCGTGCGGGCAGAATAAAACCGGCCTCAGAGATCAATTTCCAGCAGCCCATCTTTCTCTGCTGCCCGCGACTGGCACAGAATCAGGCTGGTCTCACGCTGTTTGGCAGACAGCACGAAATCACGGTGATCCACCTCGCCGGATAGCAGGTCGCATTTGCATACACCGCATAGCCCGTCCGAACATTTGACATCCACCGCCACCCCGGCTGCCAGCAAGGCATCTGTTGGCCGCTCCTCTGCGGCTACCTCTATCAGCTTGCCGGATTTTACCAGTTTCAGGGCGAAAGGGTGATTTTCCCGCTCCGGCATCTCGGGCACGGAAAAATATTCACGGTGCCTGTTTTCTTCAGCAAAACCAGCCTCTGCGGCTGCCTTGTCCACCGCATCCATATAGGCATCCGGCCCGCAGCTATAGATATGCCAGCCGGCCTCTGGCGGACCAGCCTGCCGCAAGATGGCGGCAAAATCGGCACGGCTTCCCTCAGCTGAAATATGCAGCTGCAGCCGATCAGCAAAAGGGCTGTTTTGCAGCCGGTCAAGAAAGGCAGCATCCGCCCGTTCCGGCGCAGAATAATGCAGATCAAACGGGCGGCCCTGCCGGTGCAGCTCATGGGCAAAGGCGATCATGGGCGTGATGCCGATGCCGCCACCCATCAAAAAATTGTGGCTGGCCGTGTCATCGAGGGCAAAGTGATTAATAGGCGGTGAGGCAAAAATACGCCTCCCCTCGCTGAATATCCGGTGCATCAGGGCCGAGCCACCGCGCCCGGCATCCTCACGCAATACGGCGATTTCATAAACCGACCTATCTGCCGGATCGCCGCACATGGAATATTGCCGCAGAAATTCCGGGGCCACCACAATATCAAGATGCGCCCCGCCGCGCCAGACTGGCAAATCCGCCCCGTCCGACCGCCGCAATTCATAGCTGGTGATCTTGTCAGACAGCCTGTTGACCCGCGCCACCTGCAAGGCCAAAACTGGCGCCTCGGCTGGCGGTTGAAATTTGTGCAGCCTGCTCGCATCTCCCTCAGCCAGTCTTTTTTGATGCTCAGCCGCGCTGACCATATTCTGATAGGCCTGGATGCCTGCCTCGCGATCCATCGGGAAAGGCCAGGGCCAGGGATGCGGGGCCAGCGGGGCCGGATAGACCGCCAGCGTCTGATCGGCATAATCCAGCTTCAGCTCCGGGCTGATCCCGCGCTTGTTCACCGGCGCATCCGGCGGGCGATAGCTGCCATCCTCAGCGATACCAATATCCCACCACCATTTTTTCACTTCATTCAGATTGCCGCGGCCTGCCTTATCATCCAGCCAGGCCAGCATTTTAGCGGCCTGCGGCAGATGTGATGCCGCCCAGCGAAACGGCGCTTCAGCAAACAACCCTTCGAGATTCCACGGGCAGGTTTTCATGCAACGCCCGCACATCGCCCCGCCTGGCGTGGTTATCCGGTAGCTGGTGCATTTCTGACTGTCTGATTTCCAAATCTCATAGCCATTAAACATCAGTTTCGGGCCAGCTGTAATGGCCCCGGACGGGCATTCGCGGGCGCATTTATTGCAATTTTCACAAAAATTCTGCAGGCCGAAATCTATCGGCTGGTCATGGGCCATCGGCATATCGGTGGTCACCACCCCGGATTTCAGGCGCGGGCCCAGAAACGGATGCAGGATGACCTCTCCGATACGGCTGACTTCCCCCAGCCCGGAAAGCAGCAAAAGCGGCGGCTGCAAGACCTCGCCATCCATCACCGTATGAGCCTTCGCCTGATAACCCAGAGTGCGCAGCTGGCGGGCTATCACCCCGCCCAGCAGGGCAAAGCGCAAATAGGCCCGCATCGATTGGGCGACCGAAATCCAGTCATCACCGGATGCGCCTTCCATCGTCTCAAACCCCTGATCAATAACCATGGATACAGCCTGATCATGGGGCGGCGTGATCGCTTCCCCCCTGGCATCATGGCTATACCAGACCCAGTCCGGGCAGCGCGACAAACCCACCGCATCCACCCCCAGAAAATAGCTGGCTGCCTTGATATTGGCAGCGTTTTCTGCGGCGTCACCGGGGCGCGGGCCAGCTGCGTCTGCCTCTCCATCCTGCAGCAGGACAAAGGCCCCCAGAACCCGCCTCTGGGCTGAACCGGTTGGGGATTTGCGCACATAAAACCCGCCTGCGGCGGCTTTTTGATTGGCCTCTCCCATATCGCCAAACTGCGCCCGTGCAAACATATCAGCGCGTTTAGGCACCCGCGCCACATTATCTTCATCAATATAGGTGGTCGGTTTTGCAACGCGTTTTATGCGCTCCATCGGAAACGGGCTGTCCTGATAGTCGCGCTTGGCAAACGGATCCTGATTAAAGGCTGATTTCGCTGCATGGCTGCCCAGCTTCCAATGCAGGCCGGTCAGCTCTGAGCTGGGCTGGGCTTGCCTTGCCGCCAGCGGCAGGTCAGGCTCTATCTCCATATCAGTGGTCACCGCCGCCAGCCCGAACCGCCTGTCCAGCCAGGGCAGGCTCAGCCGGTCCTCCTCCACCCAGCCCAGCCCAGCCGCCACCGCCAGCTGATGCAAATCAACATCGGCCGCGTTCAGCGTGTGAGCCTTGGCATCAAAGCCGAGCAGACGGATATAATTAGCAATCACCACGGCGGTCTCAGAAGCCAGCAAGCAGGCGCGGTGGGCCTGCGCATCATGCAGCCAGGCGGTGCCCGGCTCACCGGTGCGCGGGTCGCGCCGATATTCATAGACAAAAACCAGCGCCCGCTGATGATGGCCGACGCTGCGCGGCGGGGTGGCCGCTGTTTCCTTCAGCTCAGCCATGGTCTGATCAATACCGGCAGCCAGCGTCTTGGTCTGGCGGGTGGTCAGCGCCTCAGCCAGCCGGGCTGTCTCAGGGTTATCACGCGGCTGGTTCAGCCAGGCGCTGTCCGGGATAGTCCCGGCCCCCACCATTGAAGCATCGGCAAAATAGCCAAAGCCTTTCAAATGCGCTGTCCGCTCTGCCGCATCATCGGGTATCTCAGCGCGCGCCCGATTAACCAGCCCGTCACGCAGCAAATCCAGCATAGTCTGGTGTTCTGCCATCGCATTGACCAGATCAAACGGGCGATCAGGCCGGGAAAAACTTATCTGGGGCATAGCCAGCCCGGACAGATCCGGCATCTGGCGGGTGCGAACCAGCCTGTCCAGAGCATAGGGCCCGGCATGGGCCGGCCGCCTGTGAGTGGAAAATATCCGGTGCGACATCATTTGGAAAAAAGCCCCCTATCTGCCCGACAATTCTGACCAGCATCCCAGAGCAGACAGAATTTGTCCAGCCTGCCATCCGCCGCAAGGCACGCAGGCTCAAATGCTCAAGCCGCCATCGACCATATGCAAGGTGCCGGTGGCAAAGCTGCTCAGATCAGAGGCGAGATACAAAGCAGCATTGGCAATCTCCTCTGCCGTGCCATGGCGACCCAGCGGGATGATGCTGTTGAAATAATCTGTGCCATCCTGGCCAGTCGCTGCGGTAAAACCATCTTCTACAGCTTTTTGAAAGCTGTTATCAAGCGGCCCAGGATGCAGGCTGTTCACCCGGATAGCGCGCGGTGCCAGCTCTTTGGCCAGACAGCGCATCAAACCAATCTGCGCGTGTTTTGCGGTAATATAACCATGCACGCCGGCATCGCCGGTCACCCCGGCAACGCTGGAGGTAATGATAATACTGCCACCATCGCGCATATGCGGAACCAGATTCTGGCAGGCCAGAAAGGCCCCGCGCACATGCACCGCCAGCACCTGATCAAATATGTCCAGCGGATAGTCTGCAATCGGTTGAACCGTGCCGAAATTACCGGCATTGCTGACCAGCACATCAATCTGGCCAAATCGGTCAACCGCCGCCTTGGCATAAGCCCGGCTGTCCGCCGGGTCAGACACATCAGCGGCCAGACACACTATCCGGTCAGCCGCACCAGCAAGCCCCAATTCCACCAAATCAGGTGCTTTCAAATCAACCAGCACACAATCCGCACCGCTGGCCAGAAATCGCGCTGCCATCGCCGCCCCGACTGACCCACCGCCGCCGGTTATCACACAGACCTTGTCCTGCAATAACTTGTCCATAAGGATCATCGCTGCCTTATTGTAAAACCTGTCTAGCTGGCATCTATCACCGGGTTGCGCATTACGCCGATAGAGTCCACCCCATATTCGATCACATCACCCGGCCACATCCATTCCTGCGGCTCGCGCCCGGCTCCGACCCCGGCCGGGGTGCCGGTGGCGATCACATCGCCGGGTTCCAATGTAAAGCCAGTTGAGAGATCGGCTATCAGCTGCGGGATATTGAACAGCATGAATTTGGTATTGGCGCGCTGTTTTTCCTCACCATTCTTGGTCAGCCATAATTCCAGATTATGCGGGTCTTTTATCTCATCTGCGGTGACAATCGCCGGGCCAAAAGGCGCATAGCTGTCCATGCCCTTGGAGAAAATCCACTGGCCGGCACGCCGATTATCACGGGCCGAGACATCCAGCATCACTGAATAGCCGAAAACATGATCCATCGCAGCCTCTTCACTGACATGGCTGGCCGTCTTGCCGATAATCACCGCCAGCTCCACCTCCCAATCCAGCTGCTGGGTCATCTTGCCATCATGGCGGATAGGCGCGTTCGGCCCGATGATCGCGGTGGGCGGCTTAGAGAAAACCACCGGCTTTTCCGGCAGTTTGGCATCTGTATCCAGCTTGCGGGCACTTTCAGCAACATGTTCTGTATAATTCAGCCCAATGCCAAAAATATTCTTGCGGGTGCGCGGTATTGGGGCGAGCAGCTCAACATTGGCCAGATCCGTGCTGGTGCCAATCGGCCAGTTTCCATCCTGCTCCTGCAACAGGGCCGCTGTCGCCGCCCAATCAGCTGATCCCAAATCGATAAAATCCAGCATCTGCCCCGGCAAGGGCGTGCCGACAGCCGCGCCGAACGCTTCCAGATCAATCACCTGATCTGCGATGATGGCACCGAGCCAGCCAGCATCAGCTATATCGGTGCGACAGGTTACCAGTCTCATTTTTTGTAACTCCCCATAATGATAAAACCGCCTTGCATATCACGCCTGGCCGGTTATTTCCTGATGTCCGTTATTTTCCGGGAATGCTTCCTCACGATAGAATTTCAGCTTTTCCATCACCGGAAAATCATTGAACTGAAACAGCACCGCATCATCTTTTTCGGACGCGTTTGAATGTTCATGCCAGAGCCAGGGCGGCACGCAGAAAATATCTTTTTCCTGCCAGTCATAGCGCACCCCGCCAATAACTGAATGACCGCTGCCCTTGGCAACATGATAAATAACATTGCCAGTATGGCGATGTGCCTTGGTCTTTTCGCCAGCCCGCAACAGCTGCATGGCCGCGCCCATGGTTGCCATCGGATGCCCGCCAGTTGCCGGGTTGACAAAGCGCATGATCACCCCGTCAAACGGATCTCCGTCCGTTACGGCTGCATAATTTTGCAGCCCCTCATAGGTCTTGTCCCAAGTATATTTCATCAAGGGCGAATAGAACGCCCCCCATTCTTCTTTGACCGGTAGCAGGCCGGGATTGCCCCAGATCGCCGGGCTGGCATCCCAGGGCAGGTTGGAATTCTGGAAATTATCTGGATGCACGGCATAGAAATTAGCCTCCAGCGCATTGGTCAGCGGAATATCCAGCCCATCCTGCCACATAGAGGTTTCACCATCCTCCAGCACCCCATGCTCATGCCAGGTGCCATTGGGCGTGATCACAAAATCGCGGGCACCCAGCGTAATCCGGTGACCATGCACCACGGTAAAGGCCCGCGCCCCTTCCATGATAAAGCGCAAGGCGCTGGCGGCATGGCTGTGAGCCGAGGCAATTTCCCCCGGCCGCATCACCTGTATGCCGGAAAACAGCCAGCCACAACAGGCTGATACCTCGCGCCGCTTGGGGTTGCGCAAATAGACAACACGCCGGCCGGCATCTTCCGGGCGCACCAGATCAAGGGCGGCCAGCACCTTTGGCCGCAAATCACGCGAACGCCAGATGGTCGGGGCTGAATGCGGGATTGGCTCCCAGGGTTCAATATCATTGGCCACCGTCCAGAGCGCGCCAGTTTCCAGCCCGGCCAGTTCTTCATAATAGGCATTCAAGGCCGCATTATCCATGACCCGGGCGCGCCCCAGCTGATCATCCCTTGTATCCTTGCTCATACCGGCCCCCCTTCTTTTGCATCATCCTTGCTCTCGCTTGCCGCGCTGGCTGCTTCGCCAAATTCCTCTACCGGCATCCGGGCTGTCCGGTCAACACGCAGCTGAAAAATGTCAAACCTGTTATAATGGCCGGTAATGTCATGCATCTGTTTGGGCTGGATACAGCGGGCCAGGTCAATCTCACCATAGACGATACCTTCGGCATCTGTCAGCCCGTCATCCAGAGCCCGCCCATCCGGCCCGATAATGCCAGACCAGGCACTTGACTTGCGCTCCAGCAGCTGGCGCGCTTGCGGGCGCAACCCTTCCAGCTCGGCAATCATCGCCTCAGAAATGGTAGAGGTGGCAACCACAGTGAACAGCTTGCCTTCAAAGGAATGGGCCTGCCCGCGAATACGGATAGCCTCTGCCATGTCATAATCCGCCGGCGCCACCGGTAAGGAAATATAAGAGGCCGCGTGCACCAGCTCACCAGCGGCCAGCAGGCTGAAGCGGGCCAGCGTATTGGTATTTTCCCCGCAGGCCAGACCGCCCAGCGGGCCAATCTCGGTATCATAAACTCTCAGGCTGGAGCCATCCCCGCCTGTCCAGGTCAGCTTTTCCGCCCAGGTGGGCACCAGCTTTCTGTGCCGCCCCAAAATCTGGCCATCCGGCCCGATAAAGACCAATGTATTGTAAAGCACCCCCAGCGAATGGGTGCTGCGCTCATTGATGCCGATGACAATATAGGCCTTGGCAGAAGCGGCCGCCTCACAGATCAGGGCGATTTCCGGCCCGTCCAAAAAGACTGAGGCGCGCACCAGCCTCTCAAACCAGGCACTGCCGGTAACCGGGTCTGTGATCCAGTTCCAATAGGGATAGCCGGGCAGGAACACTTCTGGAAAGACGATCAGCCTTGCCCCTTTATCCGCCGCCTGTTTTATCAAGCTGACGGCTTTTTCTGCTGTTGCCTGTGCCTCCAGCCAGACCGGGGCCGCCTGCACCGCAGCAGCGGTGAATTTTGGAAAGTCCATTCCTGCCAGCGTCACTGCTGCCTCTCCTGTGCGATGTCCCCCATACCAGAACACCAGTTGACCATAGTCAGACCTGCCCTGTCAAAGCCTGCTTGCAGCGGTTACCAGCTGCGATCACTTGCGATGGTCATAGCCGGTTTCGATCAGCTGTTTGATCAGGCGCACCTCAACCGCGTGCAGGGCTTTCAGATCCTCCCAGCGTGTGTCATCCATATCCTGACTTCGCAAGGCCACCAGCAGCAAATCCGCCGCATCCGCCGCACCGCCGCTATCACTGGCAGGCAGGATATGGGCGAAAATCCGGCGCACCAGCCGGTCCGGCTGTTTGCCCAGCAGATAGTCCACCAGCCCGGTTTCCCGATGGGCAACAATACGCAAGAAGATTTCCCCGCCATTGAACAGCGAGGTTCCCCGCACCAGCCCATCTGCTGCGATTTCTGTCTGCCAGGTGCCAAAAGACCATAAATCCAGCCGCGCCGGATCAGACATAAAATCAAACAAATGATCTGGCGGGCAATGGATGCGGATATGGGCGGTATCTGAAGTCATCTGCGTCACCCCGGCCCGGCTTCATCCGCGCGCACCACAACCAAAATCACCACCTCATCCTCAACCCCGGTATTCAGATAGGCGTGCGCCATTGACCCCTCAAAATAGCAGCTGTCACCGGCCTTCAGGATAGCCGGGGTATAAAGCTCAGAATGCAGGCTCAGCGTGCCGGACAGGACAAAAACAAATTCCTCTCCGGCATGGGCTTGCAGCCCGCCTGTTTCGGCCAGCGTGCGCGCCGTCACATGATTAATCGCTGGCAGCATATGCTTGCTGGAAATATCTGTATGCAGCAATTCAGACGCATAGCGGGCGAGCGGATGCAGCCCGGCCTCTCCCTTGCGGATGATAGAGCGCATCCCCTTCATCAGCGGTGAAGCGTCATGGCGGAAGAAATCAGCCATATCAACGCCGAACAGCTGGGCCATCACAAACAGATGTTCGGCACTGACCCCGGTCTGGCCATTTTCAATTCTGGAGAGGGTTGCTTCGGAAATGCCACATTCACCGGCGACCTGCAGCAAGGTCAGGCCGCGCTGTTTGCGTAAAGCACTGATGCGCTGGCCGACCGGCTGGCGGTCAGCCACCTGGCTGCGCGAGAGTTTCTGGCCAGATTCCTGTATGCCGGGACTCTCAGCTTCTTTGCGAATGCGTGTTTGTCTGGCTGTCATCTGTCTGTTATCCGAATATTGTTATGACACCCACTTCATACGGATACTTTCTGGAAGCGATCATCGCGCCAGCTTTCGGCTTCCAGAATACGCCGCAGCCGCTGCACCGTCTCCCATATATCCTCATAGCGCAGATATAAAGAGCCAAGGCCAAACCGCAAGGCATTCGGCTTTCTGAAAGAGCCTACTACCCCGGCATCCAGCAGCGCCTCACAGAGCGGGCCAGCCCCCGCATGCGAAAAGCCGATATGGCCGCCGCGCTGATCATAGTCACGCGGCGAATTGACCACCACCCCCAGCGCGCCACATTCCTGATCCAGCAAATCGATCATCAAATCGCCCAGTTTCCGGTGCTTGGCCCAGAGCTGTTCTGCCTCTACCTGTTCCCAAATCTCAGCCGCACAGGCAAAAATCTCATTGGCGATCACCGCCGGGGTGCCGGTCGCCTGGCGGCCTATCCCTTCCAGCGGCCAATAGGTTTTGGCAAAGGCAAACACATCCCCATGGCCCATCCAGCCGCAAATGCTTGGCCAGGCTTTTTGGCCATGCTCAGGATGCACCCATAGATAGGCCGGCCCGCCCGGCCCGCCAGAGAGATATTTATAGCCGCAGCCAATGGCAAAATCTGCCTGGCTGCCCATCAAATCAACCGGTATCGCGCCGGTGGAATGCGATAAATCCCAAACTGTCAGCGCATCAGCTGCATGGGCGCGGCTGTTCAGGTCAGCCATATCCCAGCGCTCGCCACTGCGATAATCCGCATGGGTCAAATAGACAATGGCGGTTTTTTTACTGATCCGCTCCAGCACTTCAGCCCGGCTGTCACACACGACCAGCTTGACCGCCCCGTCAAACAGCTTTTCTATTCCTTCTGCCACATAGAGATCAGTGGGAAAATTGCCTCTTTCTGTCAGCAGCTCATCTCCGCTGCCGCGCACCCGCCAGGCATAGCTCAATAATTTGAACAGATTGACTGTCGTATTATCACAAACCAGCACATCTTCTGGCCGCGCGCCCATCAAATGCGAGATAGACGCGCCCAGCCCGGTTGGCCTTTCCATCCATTCAAAATGATTCCAGCCCTGACGGCGCAATTCCACCCAGGCATCACTGCAGAATTTCTGCAACATGGGCGGCACCGTCTTCGGCATCGCGCCCATAGAATTGGCATCCAGAAAAATAACATCTTTTTCCGGTGGCTGAAAACAGGCCCGAAAAGACTTAAGCGGATCCTCTTGATCCCATGCCTGACAGGCCTCTCTGGTAATTTTGGATGTCACGGTCACTCCCCCGAAATTCACTATTTTCAGCTTAACATGAATCCCTTTTCTTGCAATAATGAAAAATTTTGCATATTTTTTCAAAGCAGGATTTTTTTTGCCTGCCTTATCTGTTTTATCGGGGGATTGTCGGGCCGTGACAGGAAAATCGCAAGCCAGAGCTGATCGGCTGGCCGTTGATATTGGGGGCACTTTCACCGATGTGGTTCTGGAGACCGGGGCTGAGCGTTTCAGCACCAAGGTTCTGACCACCCATCAGGCCCCAGAAAAAGGTGCTCTGGAGGGAATAGACCGACTATTGCAGGAGGCTGGGCGCAACGCGGCGGATATTGGCCTGTTGATCCATGGCACCACGCTGGCGACCAATGCGTTGATTGAGCGCAAGGGCGCGCGCACCGCTCTCATCACCTCTGAGGGGTTTCGTGATATTCTGGAAATGGGCTTTGAGAAACGCTTTGCCCAATATCACCTGAATGCACGGCCGCCTGCGCCGTTGGTGCCGCGTCAGCTGCGTCTGGAGGTAGCTGAACGGATAAGTGCCGAGGGACATATTGTCACCGCGCTGGATGAGGCGCAGCTGGTGCGGCTGGCCGGAGAGCTGAAAGCGGCCGGGGTAGAGGCGGTGGCTGTCGGGTTTTTGCACGCCTATGCCCATGCTCAGCATGAAAAGCGCGCCGCCGAGATTCTGGCCGCAGAATTACCGGAGGCCACCATTTGCCTGTCCAGCGAGATTTGCCCGGAAATCCGCGAATATGAACGGTTTTCTACGACTGTAGCCAATGCCTATATCCGGCCCTTAATGTCGGGCTATCTGGGCCGTCTGAAAGAGCAGCTGGCCAGCGGCGGCTTTACCTGCCCGACCTATCTGATGATGTCCGGGGGCGGTCTGACCACGCTGGAACAGGCGGCACGCATACCTATCAGGCTGGTTGAATCCGGCCCGGCGGGCGGCGCGATACTGGCAGCTGATATTGCCCGTGCGCGCGGTATTGACCGGGCCTTGGCCTTTGACATGGGCGGCACGACAGCAAAAATCTGTCTGATTGATGATGGCGAGCCGGATCGCAGCCGCCAGTTTGAAGTGGCCCGATCTTTCCGGGATATGAAAGGCAGCGGCCTGCCGGTGCGTATCCCGGTGATTGAGATGGTTGAAATCGGTGCTGGCGGCGGCTCTATCGCGCGGATTGATGCCATGGGGCAAATCCGTGTTGGCCCGGACAGTGCTGGCTCAGACCCGGGGCCGGTTGCCTATCAGCGCGGCGGCACCGCCGCGGCGGTTACAGATGCCAATCTGGTGCTCGGCAAGATCGACCCGCAGGATTTTGCCGGTGGCCGCATCCAGCTGGATGCGACTGCAGCCGCCCGAACCATCGCTGAGACAATCGGCCAGCCGCTGGGGCTGGAAGGGGTCTGGCCAGCTGTCGGCATTGCCGAGATTGTTGAAGAAAATATGGCCAATGCGGCCCGCGTCCATGCGATTGAGCGAGGCAAGCAATCTTCAGAATATGTGATGATCGCCTTTGGTGGCGGGGCCCCTTTGCACGCTGCCCGGCTGGCTGAGAAGCTGGGGATTGACCAGGTGATTGTGCCGGTCGGGGCCGGGGTCGGCTCAGCCATCGGCTTTTTGCGCGCGCCGGTCTCTTTTCAGCTGGTGCGCAGCTGGCGGGTTTTTCTGGACAGCAACAGGCTGGCAGAAATGAACAGCCTGTTGGAAGAGATGACCGGCGAAGCAACCCGCACGGTGCGACAGGGTGCTGGAGAAGAAGCGCTGCATATCAGCCGCCAGCTGGAATTGCGCTATAGCGGGCAGGGCCATGAATTGCCGGTAAGCCTGCCAGATCGCCCGCTGAAAGCAGATGATCTGGCCGCTATTCGTACCGCTTTTGAGAGCCTTTATGAAAAAGTCTATGGGCTGACCATGCCAGAGCTGGAGATTGAATGTATTTCCTGGTCTGTCACCGCATCCAACCAGCCGGAACAGCCGGTATCTATCGACCGGGCCCACCGCCATAACAGGCCCGATCCGCAAGGCACGCGTGCCGCCTATGATGCCGCCACCGGCGGCCTGTGTGAGCATGATCTCTATCAGCGCAGCCAGCTTGCTGTGGGCGATCATCTATCCGGCCCGGCGATTATCGCCGAAGCGGAAACCAGCACTCTTATACCGTCCGGCTTTACGATGCAAATTGATCAAGGCGGGGCCTTGGTGCTAACCCGCAACCCAAGGGAGGCCTCTTGAATGGGCAAGGATCATCTCGCTGAAATTCATCATCAGGTTGCCTGGACACGCCTTATTTCGGTGGTGGAGGAACAGGCCCAGACCCTGTTGCGCACCGCCTTTGGGTCGGTGGTCCGCGAGGCGGGCGATCTATCTGCCGGGGTTTATGATACAGCCGGGCGGATGCTGGCCCAGGCGGTGACCGGCACACCCGGCCATGTCAATACAATGGCGATGGCTGTGGCACATTTTCTGGAACGCTTTCCGCCAGAAGATATGCGCCCGGGAGATGTGTTTGTCAGCAATGATCCCTGGATGGGAACCGGGCATCTGTTTGACTTTGTTGTGGTAACCCCGGCCTTTCTTGGGGATCGGCCGGTCGCGCTCTTTGCCTCTACCAGCCATGTGACAGATGTTGGCGGACGCGGCTTCAGCGCAGATGCCCAGTCAGTTTTTGAAGAAGGCACGCTGATCCCGCATATGCGAATCCGCAAGGCTGGCCAGTTGAATGACGAGCTGATGGCGATTATCGCAGCGAACAGCCGCAACCCGATTGAGGTTCTGGGTGATATTCGCTCGCTTATTTCCAGCAATGATGTCGGGGTGGCCAGGCTGCTGGATATGCTGGGTGAATTCAGCATGGATTCGCTGGACGGTCTGGCCGAGCATATTCTGTCCAGCTCGCTGGCCGCGACCAAAAAGGCGATAGAGCTGGTGCCGGACGGCATTTATGAAAGCAGCATGACCATTGATGGATATGAAAGCCCGATTGTTCTGAAAACCCGTCTGGAGATCAACGGCGATAGCTGTGTGGTGGATTATGCCGGCAGCTCGCCTGCCTCACGCTTTGGGATCAATTCACCAAAATGCTATACAGATGCTTATTCAGTCTATGGGCTGAAATGTATCATTGCCCCGGAAACACCGAATAATCACGCCTCGCTCTCCTGTTTTGAGGTGCGCGCCGAGCCGGGCTCTTGTGTGGACCCGGAGCGCCCGGCCCCGGTCACTGCCCGCCATGTGATCGGCCAGATGCTGCCGGATGCGGTCTTTGGCTGTCTGGCCCAGGCCCTGCCGGAGGAAACCCCAGCTGAAAGCGCCGGCTCTATCTGGGTGCTGGCGATGAGCGGGGCAGGCAGTGCCACGAAAGGCGGCGATAACCAGCCGCGCAGCTTTAATGTGATGAATGTCGGGCTGGGCGGTGTCGGGGCCAGTGCTGGCGCAAGGGGCCTGTCCAC
>Ga0181593_10001315_pt1 | contig 22307 bp, 23 predicted proteins | sample 071ome_19_FD_133756 | JGI IMG/M metagenome (GOLD analysis project Ga0181593, IMG submission 133756) | Coastal salt marsh microbial communities from the Groves Creek Marsh, Skidaway Island, Georgia - 071413AT metaG (megahit assembly) | ecosystem: Environmental > Aquatic > Marine > Intertidal...
ATCGACGATCTTCTCGTTCCTGACGATGTTGCAGAGCCAGGGGAAGGGGAGTTGAGCCTTGATCCGAAAGCGCTTCTGCGGTTCATGGCCGAGCTTTTCTTCCATCGCCATGAATTTTTCGTAAAAACCGGCGGCTTCCTCGCGCGTAAACGCGTCGATCGGATACAGAAAACCATCGCGGTCGAACTGCGCAACCTGTTCGTCTGTCAGTATTTTTCCCATAATTCTTCTCCCCGTTAGCTTCTGCCGCCAGCGGCAATCTTGGCGGATGTCGCGCCGGTGAATTTTGCCCTGGTTTCATCCATCCAGTCGATGCAGGCCTGGTCGAAATCGTCCTTGGGTTCCGGATCGATATCCCAGTGATCGCTGTTGTTTTCGCCTCGCACCACCATGGCGCTGGCGCCGTCGAAGCGCGTTTCGCGAACATGCGGCGCCGCGTAGTGGATCGATATCGCAACGCGCGGGTGATCCGCCCGGTTTGGGTTCGAGCCGTGGACGACGCTTTCGTGGTGGAGCACCACCTGTCCTGCGCGCAGCACGGCATCGATAGCCTTCGATTCATCGATGTCGAGCGCATGCTGTCCGTAGACAAGGTTTCGCTCGTCCTGCCTGATCTCGTGTACCGTTACCTGCTTGTGGCTTCCCGGGATGTAGCGGACGCAGCCCGATTCTTCCGTCGCATCGTTAAACGGCAGCCAGGCGGTGATCGTTTCGGCCGGTTCGAAACCGTAGAAAAACGTGTCCGTGTGCCAGGAGACGTAACGATCGTCATGAGCCGGTTTGCAGAAGAATGACGCGCCCCAGCACAGAATATCAGGGCCGATCACGTCCTCAATGGCGTCGAGAATCTTTTCGTTCCTGACGACGTCGCACAGCCATGGGAAGGGCAAATGCGCCTTCACACGGAACCGTTCCTGCGGTTCATAGCCCAGAGTCTCCTCGATTGCCGTGAACTTTTCATGGAGGCCCACGGCTTCTTCGGGCGTGTAGACATCGACCGGGAAAAGAAAACCGTCGCGATTATACTGTGCGACCTGTGTGTCGCTGATAATTTTGCCCATCCTTGCCTCCGCTTGCGGTACCCGCAGCCCGATTTTGCCGCAAATTCGACGGTTAATCCAATCCTCCCGGATTGCCCGGTGCGCGGTCCTGGGGCAATCTGTGATCATCGACAGGGAAGGAAGTCTGCATGACCCGAATAGCGCCGATAGCGCCTGAAGACATGACCGAAGAACAGAAGGCGCTGCACGATAGGATCGCCGGCCAGCGCAGCGTGGGGCAGGTTCGCGGGCCTTTCGCAGTCGGGCTTCACGCGCCGGATATTGGCGAGCGTATCGGCGACATGGTTCATCATCTGCTGTCCGATACGCGCGTTCCTCACAATCTGAAAGAACTCGCCATTATCGTTATCGCACGGGAGTATACGGCGCATTACGAGTGGTTCATTCATGCGGTCCGCGCGGAGCGCGTCGGCGTGTCCGAGAGTATCGTCGAGGCGATCCGGACGCGTCAGACACCCGATTTTGTCGACGAAGATGAGTCACTGGTTTACGAGGCGACACTCGACATGGTCCGCAACCGCACCCTGTCGCAGCCGCTCTATGACAAAGTCGTCGACCGGCTCGGAGAGCCCGCGACGGTCGAACTGGTCGCGCTTGTCGGGTTCTACATCATGATTGGCGTGTTTCTGTGCGCCTTCGATGTGGATGCGCCGGAAGGCGGACCCGCGCCGCTGGAAGACTGAAGAAGGAAGGGAAGAAATCCATGGCCGACGAGAGCATCCTGCCGCTGCGCCGAATCGTTACCGGATACGATGAAAACGGCCGCGCCTGTATCACCATGGATGGCGAGCCGCCGCGCCGCAATGTCCGCCCGGGCGGGACGGTTTCCAGCCTGATCTGGGGGTCGGAAGAATGTCCGGCAGAGGTCTGGACCGATGAGGATTTCGGCGATCGGGAGAACATCATCGAACCGGGGCCAAACGGGTCGTGGTTTCGCATCGTCGATTTCCCGCCCGGCGCGCCCGGCCGCATGCACAGGACGGAAACCATCGATTACGCAATCTGCATGCAGGGCGAATGCGACATGGAGATGGATGACGGGCTGACCATTACGGTCAGGGCCGGCGATATCCTGGTGCAGCTCGCCACCAACCACAGCTGGATCAACCGGGGAACCGAGACCTGCCGTATCGCTTTCGCGCTGATCGATTCGAAAGAACCGGCGGACGAGCGCCGGATCGGGCCGGGCGCGCAGCCGCTAGCGCCTTTGGCGCCGATCGACGGAGAGCCCCCTTTACCCCCGGTCCGCCGGATCGTGACAACGCACGATGAGAACGGCAAGGCAATCGTTATGCATGACGGGCCGGCGCCGCAGCGGGTCAAGCGGGCGCGCGGCAATATTTCGACGATGATCTGGGGCACCGACGAAACGCCGGCCGAGGTCTGGTCGGCGGAGGACGTGGGGTTGCGGGACAACGAGATCGAGCCGCCGCCGCGCGGTAGCTGGTGCCGGGTGATCGACTATCCCGCGGGACTGCCCGGCCGAATGCATCGCACCGACACGGTCGACTATGTTATCTGCCTGAACGGGGAGATCGATATGGAACTCGACGATGGCAACGAGGTCCATATGAAGGCGGGAGACGTGATGATCCAGCAGGCGACCAACCATAGCTGGATCAACCGCAGCAGCGAGACCTGCCGTATCGTTTTCGTGCTGCTCGACGCCAAGAAGCGTCCGGGCAACCGCCCCTGATGCCTGGAGTCGTAAAGAGAGACAGGCAGGAAATGACTGAACTGAAAAGCGCCGCCTTCGATGGGCACGATACCGTCGCCTGGACCGAACCGAAGCCAGTCAGGCCGACCGGCATCCTGCATTTCACCATCAGCGTGACCGATCTGGAGAGATCGCGGAAATTCTATGAGGAGGTGCTGGGCTGCAGCTACTGGCGGCAAAACGATACGACCGTGTTCATGCAGGTCGGCGAGCAGTATTTCGTGCTGTCCCGCACCGGCTATCATCAGCCTCCCAACCATCCTGGCGATACGCTGATGCATCATGCTTTTATCGTCGACGGTAACGATTTCAACGCCGCGATGGCGTGGCTCGAACAGAATGACGTTGAAATCGAACTCTACGAGGACCAGGGCCACAGGAGCTTCTCGGGACGCCATGCCTATTTCTACGATCCCGACGACAACTGTATTGAACTGATAGATTTTCAAGGCGCCGGCGATGTAACGGCTAAACCGTTCGAGGGACGCAAACGGCGGCGCGCATCGACGGAAACTTGAAACAGGTCGTCCGATTGGCAAGGGAGACAGAACCAGATGTCAGAACTGAAAAGTGCGGCGTTCGAAGGACATGACAGCGTGGCGTGGGAGGAACCGCGTCCGATCCGACCTACCGGAATACTGCACTTTACGATCGGCGTGACTGATCTGGAGAAAGCGCGGAAATTCTACGAGGAAGTGCTCGGCTGCAGCTACTGGCGGCAGAACGATACGACGGTTTTCATGCAGGTCGGCGAGCAGTATTTCGTGCTGTCGCGTACCGGCTACCACCAGCCCCCGAACCGGCCTCGCGACACGCTGATTCACAATGCCTTTATCGTCGATGGGGCCGATTTCGACTCGGCGATGTCATGGCTGGAAGCGAACGGGGTGGAGATCGACCTTTACGACGATGAAGGCCATAGCAGTTTTTCCGGTCGCCACGCCTACTTCCTCGATCCCGACGGCAACGGGGTGGAAATAATCGACCTTCAGCGGGTTGGTCCGCCGCCCCCCGGAACCGAGACGCCGAAATCGAGCCGGCCTCCCAAATCTCACCTCCCTTCAATAACCGGCTGAACAGGGATCATGGAAGGTACGACTGGAAAACAGCGGCTGGCGGATCGCGAAGAGGTGCTTGCCCGCGCCCGCGCTCTGGTTCCGTTTCTCGCCGAAAAGGCGCAGGAAACGGAGGCCGAAAGGGCTGTATTGCCCGAAGTGCATGCGCGGCTGATGGAGGCAGGGCTCTACCATATCGTCATGGCCCCCCGACTCGGCGGGCTTGGGCTCGATTTTGCGACGCATCTGGAAGTCGCAGGCATCCTCGCCGAGGGCTGCGGCTCAAGCGCCTGGGTACAGGGGCTGGGCGGCTATCAGAATTTTCTGCTCGGCTTTTATGCGCCCGAGATACAGGACATGGTCATCGAGGATGGAGGTCCGCCGTTTTCCGGTCTTGTGATGGGCGCGCCGGTGTTCGCGGACCGGGTCGAGGGCGGTGTGACGCTGACCGGTCGCTGGCCCTATATCTCCGGCATCGACCACGCCAACTGGTTGCAGCTTAGCGCCAAGGATCCCGACGTGCGCGAGGGACCGCCGCGCGTCCTCACCTGTCTCATCCGGCAAAGCGAGGTTGAGATCGACGACGACTGGTTCTGCATGGGCCTCAAGGGGACCGGCAGCAAGACGGCTGTGCTCGATAATCTGTTCGTCCCCGAAGAACGGATCATGTGTTTCCGCGAAGCGGAACGAGAAGGTATACCCGGTGCAGCGGTCAATGACGGGCCGATGTACCAGGGCAATCCCAACTCGACCCTGTTCGGCATGGTGGTCGCGGCGCCCGCGGTAGGACTCGCCGAATGCGCTTACGGCGCCTATCGCGCGCGGCTTGCGAGCCGCACCAACGCGCGCATGCCGTCGTCGCAGAGCGACTGGCCGTCGTCGCAGGCCCGGCTGGGACAGACGCGCGTGCGGATCGACGGCGCCCGCGCGATGATGCTGGAAGCCGCCCGCTCCCTGGTGGCGGAGATAGAAAGCGGTCAACACATCTCGGTGGCGAACCGGGTTTTCTACCGGGCCAGGATGGTCGAGATCATCCGGATCTGCGCCGAGGCGGTCTATGACCTGTTCTGCGACGCCGGCACCGGGGTAGCGATGGAGGGTGATGTGCTCCAGCGTGCTTTCCGCGATATTCATGTACTGCGCAGCCACTTCGTTCTGACGCCGGAATTCGCCGATGTGAACGCCGGTCGCGCGGAACTCGGGATGGGTCCGGTCGGGCCATTCGTTTGATGAACCCAGACATTTACGGTCGAAGTTTGACGTGACGGAATATCTCGAAATCGGGGAAATGGTTCATTTCGAGGATGAGGACAGGTTCAGGACCGTCCTCGAATAGCTGTCGGATATTCTTCAGACCGGATTTGCCTATTGGCTGTCAAGGAACAGGCCGGGGGGGGCTTCTCCCCCGAAGGCAGGACATCAATCCCTTCGACATTACCCGCACCATGCCGAATATGGTGCTTCTGGATGTCCTGAACGATCCGAGAGACTATCGATATCGGGTGGTCGGAACGGGCATCGTGGAGCACTGGACTCGCGACCTGACAGGCCAATGCATATCCGAAATCGACACTCAGGGCGTGGGAGGCAGTGTCTGGGATTCCTGCCAGCGTGTCGTGGAGACAGGTCAGCCCATGATCGGAAAAATCCCGTATATCGGGCCTCATTCTGACTACCTGTTTGGAGAAGATATGTTTTTACCGTTGGTCGACGATGCTGAACGCGTGAAAAAAATCTGGGTTTTTATCGCGTATATTAACAGATAGAAGGCCGTAGCCGGGTGGTCCCGTATTTCTTCCCGGGGTATGGATATGCATTTGATTGAGGTTGTATTGCAGTCAGGGGCGAAGTTTCCCGTTATCGTCAACGGTACAGAAATTTGAATTACGAAGATATCGATATAGGTGAATCGCTGGGCCCGAACGACGAGGAACGGTTTTTTGCAATCCTGGAAAAACGATCCCGCATCATTCGCGACGGTTTTGACTACTGGAAATCGCGCTGTCGGCCGGACGGTATGCCTCCTCGGCGGGCCGATATCGATCCCTTCGAAATCACGGCTATCATGCCGAATATCGTATTGCTCGATGTCCTCAATGATCCAAGGGATTTTCGGTATCGAGTCGTTGGAACGGGCGTTGTCGAACATCTGACGGCGGACTGGACAGGCCATAAAGTCTCCGAAATACCGATTCAGGGACCCGACGGCAGCATATTCAGCGCCTGTAACCGGGTGGTTACGTCGAAGAAGCCTTTGTTAAGCCGGATCCCGTATGTCGGCCCCCATGCCGAATATCTTTCCGGTGAGGACATCATACTGCCGCTCGTCGATGACGAAGGCGCGGTCGAAAAATTGCTTGCATTCGTAGCCTACATAAACAAGCGGTAACCCCCAAAAGAACTGGAAAACAGGACCATGCCGGTTTCGCAATCTTCTGATCCCGAATCTCTCAGGTCCGAACTTATCGCCCGTGCGCGCGACATGTTCCCCATCATCCGGGAGCGTGCGGCGGAAGCCGAAGCCAATCGCCGTCTTCACGACGAAACGCAGAAGATGTTCGTCGAGGCCGGCTTCTATCGCATTTTTCAGCCGAAGCGATATGGCGGCTACGAGATGGATTTTTCCGTCCTCATCGATCTCTGTGCTGAAATCGGCCGCGCCGACGGGTCGGCCTGCTGGGTGTTCAGCAACCTGACCGGCCAGAGCTGGATAAACGGCATGAAGACGGAACAGGCGCAGGACGACGTCTGGGGTGACAATCCGGACGCGCTGATCGCTTCGAGCTTTCCCGGCAAGGGCGCGACGGTAAAGGAGGTCGACGGCGGCTGGGTCGTTGACGGGCAGTGGAGTTTCTGTAGCGGCGTCGATTTCGCCGACTGGTCGAACCTGCAGCTTTTCGTCAAACAGGAAAACGGGCCGCCGAAGCACTATTTCGCCCTGGTGCCCAGGGAAGATTTCGAAATCGTCGACGACTGGTTCGCCAGCGGGCTTGCGGCGACCGGCAGCCGTTCGTTCCGCGTAAACGAAGTCTTCATTCCGCGCCACCGGGGGCTCGCCGCGACGGATGCGACCGGCGGGCCGACGCCAGGAAGCGACGTCAATCCGCACCCGATATACAAGATGCCGTTCTTCGCCATCGGCAACAAACAGTATGCCGGTTCCGCCCTCGGGATCGCCTATGGCGGGCTGGAGGCGATCGAGGCCGATCTGGCGACGCGGAAATCGGTCCAGGGCGTGAAGCTGGGCGATCAACCCACCGTTCAGGTGCGGATCGCCGAGGCCGGCGCCGAGATCGATGCTGCGAGGCTGGTACATCTGGCGGATATCGAGGATTCTCAGTCGACCGCTGCCGGTCCCACGCCCCCGACTCAGGAGCAACGGGCGCGCTGGCGGCGTAACAGCGCCTTTGCAGGACAGCTTTGCGTACGCGCGCTCGAACGGCTGTTTCCTCTGGCCGGCGGGCGCGGGCTCGGGTTCGACAGCCCGTACCAGCGCGCTCTCCGGGATGTTCGCGCCGCGACCTCGCAAAATTCGATGGCGTGGGACACCCAGGCCATCGCCTATGGCGCCCAGAGGCTCGGCGCCGTGCTGGACGACCCGCGTCTGTTCCCCAACCGGAAATAATCCGGAGATCGTGCAATATCGGCCCGTCTGGGCTATTCTGGATACGAATTTCAGTTCGGCAGGTTCAACAAGGAGACAAACGATGGCAAAGCTGCGTCATCTCGCAATGTCGGTGCCCGATCCCGAGGCTACCGCGAAATTCTACATGGAAGCGTTTGACATGAAGCTGGTGGGCCGCACCAATTCGCCGCTCGCCAAGGGCTGCTACGTGTCGGACGGCGTGATCACTGTCGCCCTCCTGAACTTCAAGAACGACGATCAGGGGCCGCGCGAATTCGTGGGGCTCCATCATCTCGGATTCTGGGTCGACGATCTGGACGATGCTGAAAAGCAAGTCGAAAAAGCCGGCGCGACATATCTGATGGGCCGTCCTGAGAAGGGCGACACACGCACCATGTTCTACGAAGAAAAGTACAAGGACCCCAACGGCGTGATTTTCGATATCACCGAGCTGGGCTGGGGCGGCGCCACCAAGGAAGTCGTCGCAGCGCCGGGCACGCCCGAGCCGCCGCAGCGGAGCCTCAATCCCGACGAGGACAAGGCGCACGCCTGATTTTTCTTCGGAGAATGAAATCAGGTTTACCGGTCGGTTAACTCAGATCGTCATGCCCGGGCTTGTCCCGGGCATCTTTTTGTGGGGAAGCTGGGCGGCAGGAGATCACCGGGACAAGCCCGGCGATGATAACGTGTTTTCTCGCGTTACGCGCTTTCCTTCTCCGCTTCCTCATACGCCTCATGCGCGGCAATCCAGTCTTCTTCTGCGTCGGCCAGGTCCTTTTCGACAAGCCCCAGCTCTTTCTGCAGTGTGACGAGCCGGTTGCTTGAGCCGTCATAGAGCGCGGGATCCGCGAGCGATTTCTGCAGCCGCACCTTCTCGTGTTCCAGCGTTTCCATGCGTTTTTCGGCCTGTTCCATCTTGCGGCGCAGGGGAGCGATCTCCTGCCTCCGTTCGGCGGCGCGCCGTCGCGCTTCCCGGCGGTCGTTCGATGGCGCGGGTGTTTCAGCCGGTATGTCCTTGCGGCTGTTGGCCAGCAGATATTGCCGGTACTCGTCCAGATCGCTTTCCCAGGGCTCGACCTTGCCGTCCGCCACCAGCCACAGCGTATCGGCTGTCAGCTCGACGACGTGCGGATCGTGGCTGACGATGATGACGGCGCCCTGGTAGGCGTTGATCGCCTGTACCAGACCCTCGCGTGCGGCGATATCGAGATGGTTGGTCGGCTCGTCAAGCAGCAGCACGTGCGGCGCCTCCGCCGTCATCAGGGCGAACAGCAGCCGTGCCTTCTCTCCTCCCGACAGAGAGCCAATGGGCGTATCCGCGCGTTCCTGCGAAAAGCCAAACCGGCCGAGTTGGGCGCGAAGCCGCTCGTCGATGTCGCCCGGTCGCCGCTTCGCGAGCGCCTGGACCGGCGTGTCGTCAAAATCGAGCTCATCGGCCTGGTGCTGGGCGAAATAGCCGATCTTGAGCTTGCGGTGACGGCCAATTTCGCCGGACATCGGGTCGAGCCGTCCGGCGAGGAGTCGGATCAGGGTCGATTTTCCGTTGCCGTTGGCGCCCATCAGGGCGATCCGGTCTTCCGCATCGATCCGGAGCGTGATGCGGTTGAGAACGGCCTTCCCGTCATAGCCTGCCGTTACCTCATCGAGGCGCAGCAGGGGCGGCGGCAAGCTCTCGGGGTCGGGGAACTCGAACCCGCCCATGCCGTCGGAGACGAATTCCGGAATTGGCTGCATCCGCTCCAGCATCTTGAGCCGCGACTGCGCCTGGCGGGCCTTGGTCGCCTTGTAGCGGAATTTCTCGACGAACTTGCGAATACGGTCACGCTCGCGGTCCTGCTGGACTCGCGCTTTTTCCATCTGCGCGATCTTCATGCGTCGTGCCGCTTCAAACCTGTCATACCCGCCCGAATACAGGGTGAGCTTCGTGCCCTCCAGATGCAGGATCTGCTGCGGTACCCGGTTCAGAAGTTCCCGGTCATGGCTGACGATGATCACCGTGCCCCGATAGTGCTTCAGGTAATCTTCCAGCCACATGGTGGCTTCGAGATCGAGATGGTTGGTGGGCTCGTCCAGCAACAGAAGGTCGGGCTCGGAAAACAGCAGCGACGCGAGCGCGACACGCATGCGCCAGCCTCCGGAAAATTCGTCGCAGGGGCGCTGGCGTTCTTCCTCTGAGAATCCCAGCCCGGCGAGGATGCGGGCGGCGCGCGACGGGGCCGAATGGGCATTCTTCTCCTGCAGACGCGCGTGGATCTCGGCGATCCGCATCGGATCCGCCTCGGTCTCGGCTTCACGCGTCAGCCGGGCCAGTTCGCGATCCCCGGCGATGACGGTTTCGGTAAGGCTGGCCTTGCCGGAAGGCGCTTCCTGTCGGGATATGCCGATCCGCCATGTCTCGGGAAAGTCGATTCGACCCTGATCGGTTTCGAGGGCACCGGTGATCAGGTGGAGCAAAGTCGTCTTGCCCACGCCGTTGCGCCCGACCAGCCCGACCCGGTGGCCGGCGCTGATATCGACGCTCGCCCGGTCGATCAGGGTCCGTTTGCCGATCCGGTAGGTCAGGTCCTCGATGCGGAGCATGCGGGGTCGTTGCTTTCGAGCCTATTCTTCCGGCGGCAGAATCTCGACCGTACAGATCTGGTCGATCAGGTGTTCGCGCCCGATATCGGCCAGGTGCAGCCGCTTCTGCTCGTTATTGAGCGGAGCGCCCAGCCCCTGCGTCATCGCGAGAATCAGCGACCGGTCGCTTAAGTCCAGCCAGAAGGTGCGCCGGACCAGTTTTCCGTCCGCGTCGCGGGCGAAAGGATTGTCGGGGTCGCGGCCCATATCGGGCTCGTAAAAGCGCGCCATTTTTCTTCCTCGTTTCGGTCGGGCTTCGGTGATACGCCGTGTGATCCGGTTCCGCAAGCGGGCCTCGTGTTCGCTTGTCCGGACCCGCTTGCCCGATCCGGGAAGCGGGGATAGCGTTTGTTTCAACCGAACTGATCTTCCCAAGGAGACCGACATGCACTGGACACCGCGGCGCGAGGCGTTTCGCGCGCTTATAGAAGGCGAGAACTGTTACCATCCCGGCTCGGTGTTCGATCCGATATCCGGGCGTATCGCGGAAGAAATCGGGTTTGAGGTCGGGATGTATGCCGGCTCCGTGGCGTCGCTCGCGGTTCTCGGCACGCCGGACATCGTTCTGTTGACCCTGACGGAATTCGCCGACCAGGCCTATCGCATCAATCGGGCGACCGACAATCTGCCGCTGCTAGTGGATGCCGATCATGGTTACGGCAATGCGCTTAACGTCAAGCGCACGGTGGAAGAGCTGGAAACCGCAGGCGTCGCTGCGCTGACCATCGAGGACACGCTGCTGCCGCAGGCGTTTGGCACGGTCGGAGAGACTCATCTGATTCCGGTCGAGGAGGGCGTTGGCAAGATGAAGGCGGCGCTTGCAGGGCGGCAGGATCCGTCGCTCGTTATCGCCGCTCGAACCGGTGCGCCGGGGATCACCTCCATCGAAGACACTATCGTCCGTATCAAGGCATACGAGGCGACCGGCGTCGATGCGATCTTCATGTCCGGCATCAAGACGAAAGATCAGCTCCAGACCGTCGCTGCCGAGGTGAAGATACCGATTTTCCTGGGCGGATCGGCCGCGGAACTCGGCGCGCTGGACGATCTGGCAAAAGAAGGCGTCAGAATAGCGCTGCAGGGACATCAGCCGTTCCAGGCGGCCGTCAAGGCGACCTACGATACGCTCACGGCGCTGCGCGACGGCACACCGCCCAAGGAACTGACGACGCCCGCGCCCGGCGACATGATGAAGCGCCTGATGCAGGATTCGGCGCATAAGGCCAACATGAAGGAGTGGCTGGGCTGACGGATTCCGGCCCGGCGACAGAAATTCAGTTTTCGGCCTGGATTTTCGCGTTTCTGCGGCGCCGTTCGCCTCGAAGCTTGTACCACGTCAGCAGCGCAAAAGCGGGGGCGCCTACGGAGGCGCCCACGACGAAGGGCGCCTGCCAGCCAAGCCAGACAACTGGTGCGAACAGGTAAAGAATATCGTCGAAATCGAAGCCCCACAGGCCGGGATAGGCCTTGTCACCGGTATCCGCCTTCATCCGGTCGATCGCCTCTGCGAACAGCTCCGCCGCGAACACGCCGGCTGCGCCCATCGCACCCATGAGGATCGCCCAGTCGCCGAAATACCCGTCGCGCATGCCGATTCCGCAGCCGAGAAAGAACAGCGATGTGACCGAGATATCGCAGATCATGTCGTAGCGGTGGCCCCAGGGCGATGTTTTGCCCGTGACGCGCGCCAGCTCGCCGTCGGCGCGGTCCATGAAGGCGGAGAACAGCCAGAGCCAGCCGCCCCAGATATCCCATTCCCGCGTGCCGATTGCGAAGCAGACGCAGGCGGCGATGCCGGTTACCAGGCGAACGGTGGTCAGGTGATTCGGTGTGACGGGTGTGTCGGCCAGCGGCAGGATGCAGCGTCGCGCGATCTTATGCGTCCAGGAGTCGCCAACCATCACGCGATCCCCGTAAAAGCGCAGCGCCGGGCGCCGGATGCGTCGGCGGCCGCCACGACGACGTTGTCGGTCAGGGCTGCCAGCTCGTCTGCGAAGCGATAGCCCTCGGCGTCATCCTCACGTCCTTCCCAGTCGCCTGTTGCAGGGTGAGTCATGATTTCCGTGGTGCCGTCCGGTAAAGATTCGAGGATGGCGATCATCGAATGCCGGTCCATGCTCCCGGTTTCGGCGAGACCGGCGAGGCGGTCGTTATGAACGATGCCGGCGCGGCGCAGCCTTCGCTTTAAAAGCCATAGCCAAGGGCGCAGCAGGATCGACCTGCCGTCATAGGGGAGGCGGACGGCGCGGAGCCCGAAATCACGCCCGATATCGAGGATCAGAGAAAGAACAGTCGGGTGCAGATGCATGTGGTTATGGGCGTTGACGTGATCCAGGGCGAGTCCCGTGGCGGCGAAAGCTTCGAATTGCGCCCTGATTTCCGCGCGGAGCGCCCGGCGGGCGGCAGGGCAGAAGAAATACCGGAAACCGGCCCGCACGAGGTTTCTGTCGAAATGTCCGTTCCGGTCGACGATTGCTCCGATTTCGTCTGGCGAAAGTACGCTCTGCCCGCGAACGACGACAACATGAAGGCCGATTCCCAGCCCTTCCATGGATTTGGCCCGCCGCACGGCATCGTCTGCGGCAGGTGCGCCGGCCATCAGGCTTGTCGCGGTCAGGATGCCGTCACGCCAGGCGATCTCGACTGCTTCGTTGACCGCCATGGAAGCGCCGAAATCGTCTGCCGTGACGATCAGCCGTTTCAGGCTGCGTTCTCCCGGCCCCACAGGAAGCGGAAGAACTCAACGCCTTCGCGGGCCTGCCGTTTCATAACGTCCCAGTCGCGACACATGTCGTAGAACAGGGCCGCCATCTTGCGCGGGCGGAAATAAAACCGTTTGTAGAACTCGTCGACCGCGTCGAAGATTTCCTGCGCGCTGAGATGCGGATATTCGAGGACGCTGTTCTGGACGCCGGAATCGGCAACCAGATGCTCTCCGGACTCATCGACCAGCCAGCCGTTCTCGGTCGCCTGCTTGTACAGGAAGGTGCCCGGGTAGGCGGCGGGCAGAGACACCTGGATGGTCTTCGGGTTGAGTTCCTGCGCGTAGCGGATGGTTTCCTGGATGGTCTCCTTCGTTTCGCCCGGCAGACCCACGATAAACGTGCCGTGAATCAGAATGCCAAGCTCGTGGCAGTCGCGCGTGAACTGCTTCGCCTTCGTGACCAGAATGCCCTTCTTGATATTGTTCAGGATTTTCTGGTTGCCGGATTCATAGCCGACCAGCAGCAGGCGCAGCCCGTTCTCCTTCATCACCTTGAGCTGGTCGTAGGGCACATTGGCCTTCGCGTTGCAGGACCAGGTGACGCCGAGCTTTCCAAGCTCGCGCGCCAGCGCCTCGCACTGTTCGCGATTGTCGGTCAGCGTGTCGTCGTCGAAGAAGAACTCCTGGATTTCGGGGAAATTGTCCCGCGCCCAGGCGATCTCTGCGACAATGTTGTCGACCGATCGCGTGCGGTAGTTGTGTCCCGAAATGGTCTGCGGCCACAGACAGAAGGTGCAGCGCGATTTGCACCCGCGCCCGGTATAGAGCGACATATAGGGGTGCAGCATGTAGCCGTTGTAGTAATCCTTCGTGACGAGGTTTTCCTTGTAGATTGGCGTCACCCAGGGAAGGGAGTCCATGTCCTCGATCAGCGGTCGCTTGCCGGTGAAATGCGGCTCGCCGTCCTTGAGGATGGTGATCCCGACAACCTCTTCAAGCGGCACGCCCTCGGCGATTTCCTTGATCGTGAAATCGAACTCGGAATCGCACACGAAATCGATCGCCGGGGAGGTTCTGATGGAGGCCTCGTTGTTGATCGCCACATGGGCGCCGCAAAATCCAATCAGCAGGTCCGGATTGGCCGCCTTGAAGGCCTCGGCCACCTTGACGTCATTGAGAAAGGACGGCGTCGAGGTGTAGAGGACGAGAAACTCGTACTCCGGCGCAAGCGGCAGAACGTCTTCAAGCGACAACCCGCGCGCCGGCGCATCGATCAGCTTGCTGCCCGGCACCAGCGCCGCCAACTGCGCAAGCCATGTCGGGTACCAGAAGGATTTGACTTCGCGCTTGCACTGGTAGCGTGAGCCCGCGCCGCCATCGTAACCGTCATAGGTCGGCGGGCTGAGAAACAGCGTCTTTTTCATGCTCGTTTTCGTCATAATTTTGTCCGGGCCGTAATAATTTCAGGAAATTCTCTTCAGGCTCGTTGCGACGATACAGAGCGGGCCGGCGCGTTTTCCGGCGCCTCCTGCATCCGATTGTCATCCATCACCGTAAAGGCGTTCTCGCGCCACATGACGCGGCGACCGAAATAGCTGCTGATCCGAACAGCAAGAGACAGCATGTCGCGAATCGGGATCAGCCATGGCGTTGGCGCGTTGCCGCCAGTGAGACTGCCCGTGAGGCTGTGCGCTACAGCGTAGTGCAGCAGGATACGCATGCCCAGCGCCAGGGCGACCGGCCCCACGATCCAGAGCATCGGCAGGGCCGCCATCCACGCCGCCGTCGCAGCCAGAAACGACATTGGAACCGTTTCCGTGACCGCGGAAAGGCCGTATCCGACAGGCTGAACCGATCGGATGGTTCGGGCCCAGCGCAGCTCATGCTGATAGGCGGCGAACCAGGAGGTCTCGTGCATCACGTTGGCGACGACATGCGGAACCAGCGCGATCCGGCATCCGCTTTCCCAAACGAATTTGCCCAGCATGTAATCGTCGGCCAGATAGTTGGCGAGCGCCTGAAAACCGCCCGCCCTGTCGAGGACCGACTGCCGTACCGCCATTGTCGCGCCAAAGCAGTATTTCTGTTCCGCCAGGCCCTGCGGAATCAGGGCAGAGGGCAGGAACCAGTCATTGACGAACATGGCCGCCAGTCGGGAGGCGGTTCCGCCGCGCGGGTGTCCTGAATAGAGACAGGTCGAGGCGCCGACCCTGTCGTCGGAAAACGGCGCGACCACCGCTTTGAGATAGTGCGGCTCGACCCGCATGTCGCTATCGGAAATAACCAGTATGTCGTATTTCGCCCGTTCGGCGATATTGGAGACATTGCTGATCTTGTAATTGGTGCCGATGATCCGGTCCGACACGATCAGCTCGATGTCCCGGTCGGGAAATTCCCCGATGACCTGGCGAATGACCGGTATGGCGGGATCCAGCGCCGAGCGAACGCCGAACAGAATCTGATACCCGCCGTAATCCTGGGTACAGAAAGAACGCAGATTCTCCAGAAGCTCCGTTTCCAATCCGCAGACCGGCTTGACGACAGTGACGGGCGTCAAACCGTCCGCCAGAGGCGCGGCTGCAATACGGCGGCGAAAAATCAGAACCCGGACAGTTGCAAATACGGCGTACCCGACCGAACAGGCGAACAGGCCATACGCGATGAATAGAAAGGTCTCTGTCATGTCCTCGGAATCGACGGTGCGGACCTGTGGCGGCAATTAGTTCTGGGAAGCGACATGTCTAACGCGTCGGCCCGTTTCATACAATTGCAATATAGGGTGCGCCACAGGAGAAGATAGCGGCATTCGGTCCTGAACAGGCCTGATTCCGGCGGTTTCGCACCTAGGTGCGATTCGATTCCCGCGCCGCTTCCTTCCTACGTTTCATCAGGGCTTTTCCTTCGGCGTGCTGCCACAGGACCAGCCCGGGCACGTCGATCAGCACTTCGCGGATGCGGATCGCTAGCGATACCGCAAGCGCGGTGTCCGCCGGCATGCCGATCAGCGCGCCCAGCACCACGAAAGCGCCTTCCTGGACGCCATAGCTGTTCGGGACGAAGAAGGCGGCGTCGCTCAGCGTACTCGACAGGCTCTTGAGCATGAGAGCCTCAAGAATGCCGATGGGAAACCCCAGCAGCTGCGCCGCCAGCCAGACTTCGCCGGTCTGTAGCAGCAATGCGCCGAGGCGCCAGGATATCGCTGCCGCGAGCCGGCCCCTGTCGGCATAGCGTTCGGCGACGATGCGGTCGATCTCGTCCGCCGTATCGCGCAGATTGTCGAGGAAGTCGGCCTTGGTGATCCTGTGCGCGGAGCCGATGAAGATGCGGAACATGCCGGCTTTCTGCACCACGACGAACCCCGCGACGCCCGCGCCGAGAATGGCGAGGCCGGCGGCGGACGCGATGGCGAGCTCGTTGTCCAGCGCCATAAAGGACAGCAGGACCACACCGGCGACGCCCCACAGGATAATGGTGATAACCTGGACCGTCTTGTCGACCACGGCGGACGCGCTGGCATGGCGCGCGTCGGTGCCCCACAGCACCAGAGCGCGCGCCTTGACGACCTCGCCGCCGATCGAGGCCACCGGCAACAGCGTATTGACCGCGCGGCCCATCCATTGCGCATGGAACGCCTGGAAGAAACTCGGCATGTGCTCTCGCGCGAAGAGGAGCTGCCAGCAGCGAGCATTCATCAGCACGGTCGGGAACCAGATGACCGGCACCCAGAGCAGCACCCAGCCGGATGCCAGCAATAGCCCGGCGAGCTCGCCCACCCCCTGCCACACGATCAGCGCGGTCATGAGGGCGAGCCCGGCGAACAATCCGATATAGGATGCGATCTTCATGGCGCGGTTTTAGGACGGCGGAGCGGGAAACGCCAGAAACTCTGGCGTCATACAGCCCTGTTGCGCCGGTTGCCTCTGCCACTTATTGAATATGCGATGGATCTTTTCGCAAAATCGCTGCCGGATTATTCGCTGCCGCGGCCGACCCAGCTCTTTCCGCTGACGCGGCATCTGTCGTGGCATCTGACGCGATTCCTGATCCGCACGCCGCTGACGCCCAACCAGGTGACGGCGCTGTCGATGATCGCCGGGCTGGCCGGGGCGTGGTGTTTTGCGCTCGGAACCCGCGGGGCAGGGGTAACCGGCGGGCTGCTACTGATCCTGTGCTACACGCTGGATAATTGCGACGGCGAGATCGCGCGGCTCAAGAAGCTGTCGTCCGAATGGGGCGCGCATTTCGACGATCTGGTCGACTGGCTGGTGGACGGCGCGTTCTTCGCGGCGCTGGGCTACGGCGTCTGGCAGGCGACCGGAGAGATTCTCTGGCTGTGGCTTGGGCTGGCGGCGACTGCAGGCGCGACCATCGACTATATCGTCGATATCGTCCTCTATGCGAAGGCGAAAAACGAGCCGGAACAGAAATCTCGCGAGGAAGAGGCGACCGACGTGCGCAAGCCGGAAGACGCGCTCGACTGGGCGATCTATATTTTTCACAAGCTGAGCCGCGCCGATTTCTGCGTGATCGTATTCGTCCTGGCGCTGGTCGACGTGGTCTGGGTCCTGCTGCCGCTCGGCGCAATCGGGGCGCAGGTTTACTGGATAACGGATCTGTTCAAGCGGGCGAGGGGGTGGCACACATGACCGATATTCTCATTAAGGGCGGCACCGTTATCGACGGCTCGAATTCGCCGGGCGTCCGCGCCGACGTGGCGGTCCGTGACGGTCGGATCGTCGCCATCGATCCCGACCTGACGGATGGCGGCGCAACGGTGATCGAGGCGGCGGGCCGCGTGGTCGCGCCGGGCTTCATCGATATCAAGACGCATTCGGACTGGACCCTGCCGCTGATGCCGCAATGCGAAAGCAAAATTCGCCAGGGCGTGACGACCGAAGTGATCGGCCATTGCGGCTACAGCTGCGCGCCGGTGCTGCCGGGCAAGGTGGAGCTGATAAAGGATTACCTGAGCCCCAGCGCGCCGTGGCTGACCTTTTTCGAGACGTCTTACGCCAACTATGTCGAGACCTACCCGCAGACCTCCGTGAACCGGGCGATGCTGGTCGGGCATAACACGCTGCGGCTGATGACGATGGGGCTCGACGACCGGCCGCCCGAGCCGCATGAACTGGAACAGATGAAGACGCTGCTGACCGAGGCGCTGAACGCCGGCGCGATCGGCATGTCGTCCGGCCTGTTCACCGCGCCCGGATCCTATGCCGAGGGCGAGGAGCTTGTGGAGCTAGGCGCGATCCTGAAGGCGAACGGTGCGCGCTATTTCACTCATCTGCGGGACGAATCCAACACCGTGTTCGACTCGGTCGCCGAAGCGGTCGAGTTCGGCGAGCGCACCGGGGTTCATGTTCAGATCGTCCATATCAAGCTGTCCGGCACCGACAACTGGGGCGGGGCGCAGAAGATGATCGACCTGCTGGCCGATGCGCGGGCGCGGGGCGTGCCCATCGATTGCGACCAGTACCCGTACGAGGCGGCCAGCAACCCGCTCAAGAATCTGTTCCCGGCCTGGCTGCAGGAAGGCGGGATCGGGGAAATGCTTGAACGGCTGGGCAGCCGCGAGGTGCGCGAACGGATCAGGCGCGAGGTCGAGGCCGAAGGACTCAACAATTTCGGCCGCATTCCCGACTGGGACGCGATCCGCATTTCGATCTCGCCCGACCAGCCGGAATATGCCGGCCGCACCATCGCCGAGATCGCGGCGGAACGCGGCGCCGACGGGTTCGAAACGGCGCTCGATTACATCGTCGAGGACAGCGCCAAGACACGCGTTCTGGTCTCATCCATTTCCGAGGACGACATCCAGACGATGATTAAATCGCCCGACGTGATGGTGGGCTCCGACGGCAACTCGGTCGCGCCCTACGGCACGACGGGGCAGGGGAAGCCGCACCCGCGCTTCTACGGCACGTTCGCGAAAGTGCTGGGTCATTATGCGCGTGATCTGGATCTGCTGCCGCTTCACACGGCGGTCCACAAGATGACCGGCAAGAGCGCCGAAGCGCTGGGACTCGCCGACCGCGGCCTGCTGCGCGAAGGCTTCGCCGCCGACATCACCGTGTTCGACCCGGACACAATCGCCGAGAAGGCGACCTATCTCGACCCGCATCAATATGCCGTCGGCGTCGACCACGTGCTGGTCAACGGGGAGCCGGTGCTGGCGCATGGCGAGCATACCGGAGCGACGCCGGGGCAGTTCTTGCGGCGAATGTAGGTCTGACCAGTTTTTAGAAAAAAATCTCGACATCCGCATGTCGGTCGAATTTTGCTAACAGCAAGTGAGGCTATGACTTGATTGTCATAGCGAATATTGCTCGTTCAATATCAACTGATCGCCAAGAATGTTTTTGGCCGTCCCAGTCACTCCACTCAGAACCGATTTTGTTAAGTTCTATTGATTTCTTAAGACAGTATTGACACCAGGCTCTATATGCCGAGGCCTTGTCGATGAGTCTTGATTTCCCGGCGGGGTTCGTTACTAAGGAGCGGTCAACCGATATGTCTTTTTTGAGACGATCTGCAATTATTTTGTCGTAAACACATACACGTTCGGGTGCCATGAACATTAGGACCTTTGATGCAAATGACATTCCTAAAAACGGAATTTTCATCATTGTGAGTAATGCTTCTCCAATGTTTTCTTCGGTGAGAAGCTTTCGTGATTGCAATACGTGCTGTGCAATCTCCGAAGGAGACATTGGTGTGTTTGATTTCTTGTGTCCCTAGAGCAATTGGTTTGCGCGTGCGAGAGCCCGGTCCTCTCTAAATTTTCCATCGGCTCCTGACGAAAAACCCCAAAATACAACGGATAATACGCCGGTCACTATTTCGTCCTTTTTGTCGGACTGCAATAACTCGAAATGATATCTGTCTAGTTCAATTGATGAATATTCTTTTTTAATTGTGCCATTAAGCCAATCTTTCTCGGCTGGTAAGATCGGAGTTAACCGCGTACCGTTCAGGAAGATAGATTTAACATTTCGATCTGCCGCGGTAGGATCCAATCTCGCCGGTACATAAGAGTACCCGTTCCTCAGTGATTTATAAGCTTCCGGCGCTAATTCCCCTATTTTCATATTTTCCAGTTCCTACTTCGGCCTCTTGTCGAAAAAGTCCGACACGGCCTGCGGGCCGCAGCGTTCCAGCAATGTACGAAACGTCTCGTCGTCGCGTTCGCGCCAGGACAGGCGTTCGCTGTAGAACGGCAGCTTGTCGCCCTTCATGCGGCGTTCCAGCCCGTCGAGCGCGCGTTTGAGCGAGTCTTCCACGTCCGCCGGGTCGGTCCAAGCGGATTTGTACAGGATCAGCCCGCCGCGGCCGAAGATCCAGGTCATGTTGGGCAGGCATCCGTAGGCCTGGTGCGCGTCGCCTTCAAGCGTATCGAGCAGGATCTGCCTTTTGACACCGACGACGCTCCGCAGCGCCTTCGCGTTTTCGCGCTTGCCGTCCATTGATGTGTGATGGCGGTAAATTTCGCCCGGATGGGCTTCCCTTGTGTATACGAACACCGAGCGCACGGCCCGGTCTGCAAAGCGGTCGGCGATGGAATCCATCGCTTCGCCCGCCAGCGTGCAGTAGGGTCACGTGAAGGAGCCGAACTCCACCAGCGTGACGCCCTGGTTCCAGATGTCTTTCAGGTTCACCGTTTCGCCCGTATCGAGATCTTCCAGCGGAAAATCCGGGGCGCGTTCGCCGACATGCAGGTTCGCCGAGAAATTCTCGAAATTCGGCCGCTCCGCCATCATGTCGAAGACGCTGTAATTGTAGTCGCTCATGCAGCAATCCTTTCGATTTTATCGTATCCCAATCTTGCCATCGGGACGATTCGCCCTCTACCCTGTCGGGCGACATTCCCGAAATTGTGATCAGGTGAGACTAAAATGAAAATCGTCGTTTACGGACCGGACAAAAGAACCGGCGTCCTTCAGGGAGACTCCATCGTCGATATCGGCAAGGCCACGGGCAATGAGGTGCTGTCCGATCTCGGCGCGCTGATCGAAGGCGGCAAGGCCGCGCTTGATGCCGTATCGTCTGCGGCGGAAAATCCCGGCGATGCAGCCATTCCGGCGGACGGCGTTCAGCTTCATGCGCCGAGGGCGCGCGGCGCCCGGGTCGCCTGCGCCGGCGGCAATTTTGCCCAGCACGCGATTGCCATGGCGCAGCGCAGGGCGGAACGCGGGGAGCAGAACCCGATCCAGGGCGATGCGACCGAATATGTGCGCGGCCGCGGTTTCTGGGGCTTCTGGAAGGTCGATCGCGAGTCGCTCGGCGATGACGGCACCGTGTCGTACCCCGCGCGCTGCACCCATCTCGATTACGAGGGCGAGGTTGCGGTCGTGCTGGGCAAGCAGGGCAAGAACATCAAGGCGGGCGAGATCGGCGATTATGTCTGGGGCGTGACGCTGCTCGGCGACTGGTCGATCCGCATGTCGCCGGAAGGCGGCCCGATGAAATTCGCGATGCAGAAGAATTTCGACAACAGCTGCTCGATCGGTCCCTGCATTGTGGTCAATGAGGTGGACCCGCTCGAAGTCGATCTCAAGACGCTGGTCAATGGCGATGTGAGGCAGGAATTCCGTTCAGGCGAAATGGCGTTCGCCTACGGCGAATATCTCGAATATCTGTCGAAGGATTTCACCTTCTATCCCGGAGATATCGTCAGCGGCGGCACAGGGGCCGGCACGGCGGCGGATTCTTCCGAGACCGGCGACGACGGCAAGCCCGTCCAGGACCGGTTCCTCAAGGTCGGCGACACGGTGGAAATCGTCTCGCCGCAGGTCGGGACGCTGACGACCCATATCGGGCCCAGCGACAGCTAAAGTACAGGCGAGGGGCGGGGCATGCTCCGCCCCTGGACCGCCTGGCCGCAGGCGTAACCGGACGACCAGGCCCACTGGAAATTGAAGCCGCCCAGATGGCCGGTCACGTCGACCGCCTCTCCGATGAAATACAGGCCGGGGACGTTCCTGGCCTCCATGGTCTGCGACGAAAGCTCCTTCGTATCGACGCCGCCCACGGTAACCTCCGCCGTGCGTAATCCTTCGGTGCCGAGCGGCGTGACCTGCCAGCGGTTGATCCGGTCGGCGAGCAGGCGGAAATTCCTGTCCGATGTATCGGCCAGGCGACCAGTGCTGGATGTCCAGTCGGAAAAGGTTTGCGCCAGCCGGTTGGGCAGATGCCACGCCAGCACCGTCCGGATATCCCGGCGTGGCTCGTTCTTCCGCAATTCCCTGAGTAGCGCGAACAGATCGGTTCCCGGCATCAGGTCGACAGTAACGGTGTCGCCCTTTCGCCAGTAGGACGAGATCTGCAGGATCGCCGGGCCGCTGAGCCCGCGATGGGTAAACAGCAATGCTTCCGTGAAGCTGGTTTTTCCGAGGGAGACAGAGGCGTCGAGCGAAACGCCGGAGAGATCCTTGAAGCGCGACCACATGTCGGCGTCCCATGTCAGCGGGACCAGACCCGGACGCGGTTCGATCACGTTGAGCCCGAACTGCCGGGCGACGTCATA
>Ga0181593_10001317_pt1 | contig 22299 bp, 18 predicted proteins | sample 071ome_19_FD_133756 | JGI IMG/M metagenome (GOLD analysis project Ga0181593, IMG submission 133756) | Coastal salt marsh microbial communities from the Groves Creek Marsh, Skidaway Island, Georgia - 071413AT metaG (megahit assembly) | ecosystem: Environmental > Aquatic > Marine > Intertidal...
CGTCACGACATCGCGCGGGCGGATACCCAGCGACAGCGCTTTCATAACCGCCCGGCCGCTTTCCTCGACAACCTTGTCGCGTGACACGAACGAGGCAGGGGCACCGGCAGACCCCGGTACCGCGAGCCCCATTGCTTCCGAAACGCAGGCCATGGTGTTGGCGGTGAACTGCCCGCCGCACGATCCTTCGCATGGGCAGGCAACCGATTCCAGTTGCTTCAGGGAGGCATCCGACATCCGTCCGGCAGCATGCATGCCGACGCCTTCAAATACGTCGACGACTGTCACGTCGCGGTCCTCAAACCGGCCGGGCAGGATTGTGCCCCCATAGATGAACACACTCGGCACGTTGAGCCGCACCATGGCCATCATCATGCCTGGAAGCGACTTGTCGCATCCGGCAAGTCCGACAAGCGCATCGTAGCAATGGCCGCGCATGGTGAGCTCGACGGAATCGGCGATGATTTCGCGCGAAACCAGCGACGATTTCATCCCTTCGTGCCCCATCGCGATCCCATCGGTCACAGTGATGGTGGTGAATTCCCGCGGCGTGCCGCCGGCTTCTGCAACGCCTTTCTTGGCTGCCTGGGCCTGACGGGAGAGCGCGATATTGCAGGGCGCAGCCTCGTTCCAGCAGGTCGCCACGCCAACCAGCGGCTGATTGATCTCTTCTTCGGTCAGCCCCATCGCATAGAGATAGGACCGGTGCGGCGCGCGTTCGGGGCCGACGGTGACATGGCGGCTCGGCAGGTTCGCCTTGTCGAACTTGTACTTGCGAGGCGTACGTTTGGCCGCGGCGTTTCTGGCGGTCGCCTTCTTCGCGGTCTTCTTTGCTGCCTGCTTCGCCGGTCCTTTTCCCGGCCGCGGCGCATTAGCCATCGGTCTTCTCCCTCTAATCGGATATCTGCTCTGACGCGGCGGCAACATAGTGCCACCGCCCTTCCCTGCCTAGACAGGATTTGAAATCCTCAAAATCAGGCGAGTAACCCAGCGTCGCGATAGGCGGCGACGGCGCCGGGATGAAACGGAACCCCGTCCGGTTCGAAGCCCTGCACCCCGTCCCGTTTCATTTCGTCGAACAGCTCCGCCAGCCCAGCGTACAGCTCCTCGGCCCTGCCGAGCACTTCGGCATTTTTCACCATGCAGCCGATGACGGACCGAACGGTTTCCTCCGGTACGCGCTCGTGAGTCGTAATGACGTTAAGAACCCCGACCTGCTCGGAATCCTGAGCAACGCCCCGCAGACATCCTGCCCTCATGACCGCCCGGCGATAGAATCCCGCCTGCTGGATCACACGGTCGAGTTGCCCCGGACCGTAATCGAGAACCCGTATATCACACCGGTTGGCAAGATCCGTCATCACGGGGTTCGGGATCGGGCATTGCCACTGGGCGTCTATCCGTCCGTCGATCAGCGCTTCTGCGCCTTCTTCGAACCCCATGTGTACGGGCTCAAACGAATCGAAGGAGATCCCGAGAATGCCGAAGATCGTCCTTGTGTGCTGGTACATCCCGCTTTCGAGAATGTTTACCGAGACACGCCGGCCTTTCATATCGTCGATAGTGTGAAGATCGCTGTCAGCCCGGACGACGAAGAACATCGGTCCGACATTGGCCGGCGCCGCCATACGGATCGCGATAGGCTCTTTGAACGGCTCATCGCCTCGTCGCGCGCGCCCGACCCAGTTGGACGCAGAAAAACCGAAATCGAGCCGATCTTCATGCAGCATGAAGGCGCTGCCGACGCTCGATCCTTCGACCGTGTAGATATCGACTTCGTGCGCGGGCCTCAGAACGGCGGCGAGCGCCTCTCCCTGGCGGTTGAATGTCCCGCCCTTTTCGCTGGTTCCGATGCGAATCGTCATGGCATGCCCCTTTTTTGCTATCCTACGGGACAATAGCCGCGAAACCGAGCGAGGCGAAAGACACTCGCGGCGAGAAATGACGGGGAGTGAAATGGCAGAACAGAGAGCGGGCTGGAAAAGCCGGACGGGTTTTGTAGTCGCCGCCGCAGGATCGGCGGTGGGGCTGGGGAATATCTGGCGTTTTCCTTACGTGGCCGGAGAGAACGGCGGCGCGGCCTTCATCCTGATTTATCTCGCCATCATTTTCACTGTTGGATTCAGCGTACTCCTTGCCGAACAGGCAATCGGACGCGCCGCCCACCGAAGTCCCGCGGGCGCGTTTCGGGTCCTGAAGGGCGGGCTCTGGCCGATCGTCGGCTATATCGGCGTCCTCACCGCCTTCTTTATTTTGCCGTTCTACAGCGTGGTGGGCGGATGGACTTTCGCCTATGTCTGGAAAACCGTCGTCGGGGCATCCGTGGATTCAGCGGCCTTCGGCGGCTTTATCGCAGATGGCTGGGCTACTGTCGGCTATCACGCGCTATTTATCGGTGTAACGGCGCTGATCGTACTCGGGGGCGTTCAGGGCGGGATAGAACGCTACGCGCGCATCCTGATGCCGGCCCTGCTTGTCATTCTCGTCATTCTCGTCATTCGCGCGGTAACCCTTCCCGGCGCCGAGAAGGGAATCGCCTTTTACATCACGCCCGATTTTTCAAAACTGACGCTCGATTCCATTCATGCGGCGCTTTCGCAGGCGTTCTTTTCGATCAGCGTCGGCATGGGGGTGATGATCACCTACGGTTCATATATCGCGAAAACGGAAAAACTAGCCGGTGACGCGACCTGGGTGGTCGGGCTCGACACAGGCGTCGCTCTCCTGTCCGGCCTCGCCATTATGCCGGCGGTCTTTGCCTTCGGCATGGATCCCGGTCAGGGACCCGGCCTGACATTCGTAACGCTTCCCGCCGTTTTCGCGCAGATGCCTGGCGGCTACGTGTTCGGCGTGCTGTTCTTCGTCATGCTTTCGCTCGCTGCAATGACCTCGGCGATGTCGCTGCTCGAGGTTGTGGTCGCCCACGTAACAGATGAATTCAATTGCGGCCGCAAGCCGATGGTTATTCTGTTCGGCGGGATTATGTTCCTTCTCGGTATTCCGGCGGCTTTGTCATTCGGCGCTGGCAAGGAGTTTCTGATCTTCGGCAAGACCGTCTTCGACCTGATGGAGTTCATCTCGACAGGCATTCTTCTGCCAGTCGGCGCGATCGGGATTTCACTCTTCGTCGGCTGGGCATTCTGGCCCAAGGCAGGCGAGGAACTCGGCGGCGAACACGGGGACGCGCCCAGCTGGGCGCCGGTCTGGCGCTGGATGTGCGGGATCGTGGCGCCGCTATTGATCCTGTGGATCCTGATTGCTGGCTTGTAAACGGACACGCGATCGCCATGTCTGAATGAGGCATGCATTCGCACGCCTCATGATGCCCATATGCCGGAAAGATCGATGCCGCTGGCGCGCTCGTTGATATTGCTCAAAGACCAGACCCGCGAGCTATTGCGGGAACGGCTCTGGCTTCAGGTGCTGATCGGCATGGCCCTGGGCATTGGGCTTGGCATTCTGATCGGTCCGACAAGCCAGATCGTCTCCCCGAAGACCGCGGCCCTGATCGGAAACTGGGTCGCCCTGCCCGGACAATTGTTTCTCGTGTCGATCCAGTTCGTCGTCGTCCCCCTCATCGTCGCCTCGGTGATTCGGGGAATTTGTGCAGGTCAGGGTAGCGATAACATCGGCAGGCTCGGTGGAATAACAGTCGCATTTTTCGTCGCCACTACAGTGGTTGCTGTGCTGATCGGGATCGGAGTCGCGCTCGCCATTCAACCCGGTTCCTTTATCGACGGCATGTCTGTGCAGAACGCCCTCCAGTCCGGTTCCCCGCCCGGCGCGGTCGGCAACAATACAGCCGTACCCGGAGTCGCCGACCTTCCCGGCGTGATCGTCAACCTGTTTCCCAAGGATCCCCTGACGACCTTTGTCAGTGGCAACATGCTGCAGATCGTCATCACGGCGACGATCTTCGGGATTGCCCTGCTTATGATGCCGACCGATCAGAGCAAGCCCCTTCTCGATCTTCTGGCCTCGCTCCAGGCAGCCTGTATGATCATCGTGAAATGGGTCCTGCGGTTCGCGCCCTTCGCTGTCTTCGGATTGCTGGCACAGATAACGGCCCGGGTCGGGCTGACGACCCTGATCGGCACCGGGGTCTACGTTCTGGCCGTTGCCGCCGCTCTGGCCATTCTGTTTCTTCTCTACACATTGCTTGCGGTTGGAATCGGTCGCCGGTCGCCCCGTCGGTTCCTGTCGGAAATCCGTGAAGTCCTACTCCTCGCCTTCTCAACGTCGAGTTCGGCTGCGGTGATGCCGCTTACTCTGTCTACCGCGGAAACAACCCTGAATGTAAAACCCTTCGTTGCGCGTTTCGTAATTCCCCTTGGGACAACCATCAATATGGGGGGAACGGCCGTCTATCAGGGCGTTGCAACGCTTTTTCTAGCCCAGGTTTTCGGCGTAGAGATCGGGCTATCGGGAATGTTGCTCCTGATTGTCATGGCAACCGGAGCGGCTATCGGGTCCCCCGGTACGCCTGGAGTCGGGATCGTCATTCTCGCCACGATATTAGGAACCGTCGGTGTTCCCCCGACGGGCATCGCCATTATCCTCGGCGTGGACCGGATCCTGGATATGCTCCGCACCGTTGTGAACGTGACGGGCGATCTCACCGCCTGCGTCGTGATCGAACGGTTCACCGGCAGGGAACCGGCTGAGGGCAAAGCAGTTACCTGACCGATCCGACTCCCTGGTTAATTCTCCCCAACGAGATCAGAGAGCCGCCAACCGCTCGAGCGCTTCGTTCAGCTTGTCTCGCGAGAGGTTGAATTCAGCCAGCCGTTCCCTGTTTTCCTGAACGACGTCCTTTGGCGCCCGGCTAACGAATTTTTCATTGCCGAGTTTCTTTTCCAGCTTGCCGATCTCACCGCCGATCTTTTCAATCTCGCGCGCGAGGCGATCCTTTTCCTGCGTAATGTCGATAACGTCGCCTACCGGCAGGAAGAATGTGGCTTCGTCGAGAACCGCCTGAACCGCGCCTTTGGGCGGGGCGCCCTCCACCGGTTCGATCGAATCGATCCTGGCGAGTCTCAGAATCAATTCCCGATGACACGCCAGCCTGTCCGACGTTATGTCGCTCGCCCCCTGCACCCGCAACGGAATCTTCGAACCGGCAGGGACGTTCATTTCGGCCCGGACGGCCCGGATCTCCGAAATCAGGCGAATTACCCAGCCCATTTCCTCGGATGCTGTGCCGGTCTCTTCCACCTCTGGAATAGTCGGCCATTCTGCGTTTATCAGCGCACCGTCGCGTCCGCCTTCAGGCGCAAGCTCTTCCCACAGTTCCTCGGTCACAAACGGCGATATGGGATGAAGAAGCAGGAGTATCTGGTCCAGAGCCCAGCCCGTCGCCGCGCGGGTCTCCGCTTTCGCCACCTCGTCGTCACCGTTCAGGATCGGCTTGGTGAATTCCAGATACCAGTCGCAGAAACTGTGCCAGGCGAACTGATAGACCGCATTCGCAGCATCGTTGAAGCGGTAATCTTCAAGCGCTGACGATACGGCAGCCTCCGCATCGGCCGCCGCGCCGACGATCCAGCGGTTTACCGTCAACTTGCAGCCAGCCGGATCGAAATCCGGATCCGGCCGGCATTCGTTCATTTCCGCATAGCGCGCGGCATTCCAGATCTTGGTGATGAAGTTGCGATACCCCTCGATACGCCCTGTCGAGAGTTTGATGTCCCTGCCCTGCGCCGCCATGGCCGTCAGCGTAAAGCGCAGCGAATCAGCACTGTATTCCTTGATCAGATCGAGCGGATCCAGCACGTTGCCCTTGCTCTTGGACATCTTCTGCCCGTGCTCGTCGCGCACGAGCGCGTGGATGTAAACCGTATGGAACGGGACTTCCTTCATGAAGTGGAGCCCCATCATCATCATCCGGGCCACCCAGAAGAAAATGATGTCGAACCCGGTGACCAGAACGTCGGTCTGGTAATAGCGCTCTACTTCGGGAGTCTCGTCCGGCCAGCCCAAAGTCGAGAACGGCCAGAGCGCAGACGAAAACCAGGTGTCGAGAACATCGGAGTCGCGTTTCAGTTCGGTGTTTGCCCCGTAATGCGCTGCGGCTGCCGCTGCTGCCTCTTCTGCGCTTTCAGCGACAAAGACTTCGCCATCCGGCCCGTACCAGGCCGGAACCTGATGTCCCCACCAGATCTGACGGGAAATGCACCAGGGCTGGATATTCCGCATCCATTCGAAATAGGTGTTTTCCCAGTGTCTCGGGACGAATTTCGTGGTGCCTTCCTCAACAGCCCGAATGGCCGGCTTGGCAAGCGTTCCTGCATCGACATACCACTGATCGGTCAGGTGAGGTTCGATCACTACTCCCGACCGATCGCCGTAGGGCACCGTCATGGGATTGTCTTCGATCTTCTCCAGAAGCCCCAGCGCGTCCATCGCCTCGACGACCCTGTCCCGTGCGACAAAGCGGTCCAGCCCCTGAAAATCTTCGGGGGCGTTGTCATTCAGGAAGCCCGATTCATCGAAGATGCTGATCATCGGCAGGTCGTGACGCCGGCCTACCTCGAAATCGTTGAAATCGTGCGCCGGCGTGATTTTGACGGCCCCGCTACCCTTTTCAGGATCGCTGTACTCGTCGGCGACAATCGGAATCGGACGGTTGGCTAGCGGCAGAATCACATTCCTGCCCACCAGATCTGTATAGCGCTCATCGTCCGGGTGGACCGCAACCGCGGTATCGCCGAGCATTGTTTCCGGTCGGGTCGTGCCGACTGTAATGTATTTGTTTTCAGCACCTTCAATCGGGTATCTGAAGTACCACATGGACCCGATGGTTTCCCTTTGCTCGACCTCGAGATCGGAGATCGCGGTATGCAGCTTGGGGTCCCAGTTCACCAGGCGCTTGTCACGGTAAATAAGTCCGTCGCGATAGAGTTCCACGAACACCTTGCGGACGGCGCGGGAAAGCCCCTCGTCCATCGTGAACCGCTCGCGCTGCCAGTCGCAGGATGCGCCGAGGCGTCTTAGTTGCCCGGTGATGGTGCCGCCGGACTCTTCCTTCCACTCCCAGACCTTGTCGATAAAGGTATCGCGGTCGATCAGCGTGTTTCCGTCTTTGGACGGCGGCAGGCCCCGATCGATTTCGATCCCCTGTTCCGCAAGCTGCCTTTCAACAACCATCTGCGTCGCTATGCCGGCATGATCGCAGCCGGGCTGCCACAGCGCGTCGCGGCCCTTCATCCGGTTATAGCGGATAAGAATATCCTGCAGCGTGTTATTGAGGGCATGCCCCATATGGAGGCTGCCGGTGACATTGGGGGGCGGGATCACGATAGTGTACGGATCTCCGGTCGGCTCACCGCCGGGGTCGCGGGTCAGCCCGCAACCGAACGCCCCGCTCTCTTCCCACTCCCTGTAATGGCGGGTTTCTATATCTGCAGGGTTATAGTTCTTTTCTAACGTCACGTTTCTGCTCGCGCCCAATAACGAAAAGCCGGCTGATGGGCCGGCGGAACGGTTTTAAAACGGGCCTGAGGCCTAGCGTCAAGTCCCACGCTGGCAGGAAACGGGGCTCCGGTTGCTCTGCCGGTCAGTCGTCGCCTTCGGCCGTCCGGGACAGACGTTCGACTTCGCGCCGCACAAGCCGGTCGACAATACCCGGGAGATTTTCATCCAGCCATTCCCGAATCATTGGTCGCATGACCTCTTTTACGAGGTCTTCAATGGTTCGGTTGGCATCGCCGAGTGCGGCTCCACCCTTCGCCTGATCTACGGCATGGACGAGGCTGGCAAGTGAACCCGTAGCAGCGGCACGTGCCGGCTCACCGATCAGGCTGCTTCCGCTTTCAGCCGGCGCCGGTTCATCCACGGGCAAGGCAGCTTCCTCCGTCAGGTCTGCAGGGGTTTCAACTTCTATCTCTGCGGATTCCTGACCTTCGTCCCGAAATTCAAGCGCAACTTCTTCATCGGACCTGTCGACCGGAGCCTCGAAATCGATTTCCTCACCGACAGGTTCATCGATTTCCTCGCTGACCTGTTCGCTGACCGGTTCATCGTCGCTCGACATGGGATCGGTCTCGTCCGGTTCCGCATCCTCCCCCGGCTCCTGGGATTCCTGAACATCCGCAGCGGGGTCAGCGTCGTCCTCCAGAGCCTTCTCCTGCTCTTCCACCGCCGCCATCTCGGCAGCAGGCTCTTCCTGTTCCTCAATGACTTCGGTCAGGTCGAGGACATCATCCGGGGACTCCTCAGTCTGCTCCTCAATTTCCTGATCTTCCGGCGCCGGTTTTTCGTCTTCGGCAATGATTTTCCGGATGGAAGCAAGGATTTCTTCCATCGACGGTTCCTGCTGGGGCTTTGGGTCGTTCATACCGCCGGTATCCGCGTTTGCATCCGTAATCGGTATCTGTATTCCGAGTTACAGCGCTTTCACTATGATAATAATTTGGTAAACAAAAGGATAACGGAAATACTTGTGGTCCGACAGCGCGTTATTCTTCCTTTACCTCAAATCCGAACCATTTGTTTCTCACCGCCCGATAATTGTCCTCCGGGTCGTAAAGCTCGGTTGGAAGTTTGAGTTCTTTCGCCAGAAGGGAGCCGACTGCCTGTCTCAGGTCAACGCTGGCAACGAGCGCATCGCGCTCGGCACGAACGAGACTCACCCGGGCGTCGAGGAGTTCCTGTTCGGCATCCAGCACGTCGAGCACGGTTCGGGAACCAACCTGTGCTTCCTGTCGGACCCCTTCAAGCGCGATCTGTCCGGCGCGAACGGCAGCGGTGAATGCCCTGATCTGGGCCCGTGCCGTCTCCAGATTCTTCCAGGCATCGGTGGCGCCGCGGGTCACCGCAAGATTCGCGACATCAAGCTCGCGACGGCGTTGATTCCAAACCTGCTTTGCCTCACGAATTCGGGAACTGACAGCGCCCGCCTGATAGAGCGGAACAGTCACCTGAGCGGTAATACTGGCTTCTTCCGTCCGGCTTTCGGGCGAGGCTGCCTGATCGCGCCGGTTAAGCTCGCCGACAAGATCGAGCGTTGGATAGAGTTCCGCTTCCGAGGATTTTATGGAAAGCCGCGCTGACTGTTCGTCAAACCGGGCAGCGATAACATCGGGGCTGCTGTCCCGCGCCCGATTGATTGCATCGTCTTCGGACAACGGCAGGTCGCTGAGCAAAGGCGGCGCCTTAAGGGTGCCCGGCGCGTCTCCGATGATCTGGCGGTAACGGGCCCGGGAACGAACGAGGGCGCCGTCGGCCTGGATCGTTTCGGCTTTGGCGCTGGAAAGACGCGCCTCGGCCTGGGCGACATCAGTTCGGGTAACTTCTCCGACCTCGAACCGGTCGCGTGTAGCCTGTAGCTGCCGCGCGAGAACCCGTTCGTTGTTGAGATTCAGGTTGAGGACCGCCTCATCCCTGACGACGTCCATATAGGCGGTCGCTGCATCCCGAAGGACGTTCTGTTCGGTCGAAGACAGCCGTGCACGCTGCGCTAAAACATCGGCTTCGGCGACCTTCGTATCGGTTTCGGTCTGGAAACCCTGGAATAGATTCTGTTCGACGGTGAGAGCCCCGTTCTTGGGTGTTCGGTTCTGTGACCGCGTCGCCGAATTGGGCGTATTGGAGAAATTGTTGGACTTTCCGTAATCGTAGCTGAGTTCGACAGTAGGCCTCCAGCCGCTCAACGCCTGCGGAACGCGCTCGTCCGTCGCCCTGAGCTGTGCGCGGGCGGCGCGCAAGGTGGGGTTGGAGAGATACGCTTTTCCGAGAGCTTCCTCGAATGTTTCCGCGCCGGCATTCAGTGAAATGCCGCCAAGCGCGATCGAAACGAATGACAGGAAAATTACCGCTGATCGAGAATTACGCAATTTCATTTGTCCCATTTCAGGACCCTTTCCCGGCCTATGCCGCAAAGCGCTAAAAAACGAACCCCGGTTGGTTTTTGAACTCAGGCAACCCCGGGATATTTGCATCAAACAGCGTTCGCTTCGAAATCAATCCGTCCTTCTTCAGAAACAGCATGGCGCAGCCGGGCCCGGTTCCCTTGTCTACAACCGCTGCAAGGCGCCCTCCTTCGGCCAGTTGGTCCAGGATGTTGTCCGGAATATCGGATACGGATCCTTCGATGCATATCACCCCGTAGGGACCTTGTCCCGGGTAGCCTTCCGCGAGTGGCGCCTCAATCACGACGGCGTTGTCGACGGCGATATCGGTGAGCGTTTTGTTCGCCCTGTCTGAAAGGCTTGAATCGCTCTCAATTGCAACGACCGTCGCCGAGAGCCGTGCGAGAATGGCTGCGGAATAACCGGTGCCGGCGCCGATATCGAGAACGATGTCGTTTTCCGAAATTTCCAGGGCCTGGACAAGCCGGGCGAATACCATCGGCTCCATCAGGTAACGGCCATTGCCGAGAGGAAGATCTTCATCCGCATAAGCCACGCTTCTGTGCCTGTCGTCGACGAATTCTTCTCGGGGAACGGTCTCGAAGGCCTCAATCACGGCCGGGTCGGTTATTCGGTTCGTTCTGAGCTGGCAATCGACCATGTTCCGGCGGGCATCCGCGAGATCCACCATACTTCCCCCTCTTCTCCTACAGCGCCTGGCCGGTTTCAATCCTTCGACCGCACCGCGGAATTTATATTGGGACACGTTCCTTCACAAACTATTCCGTCGACTGCTTGACCGGGCGCCCTCGAAAGGCATAAGAAGTCGCCCGTGGCCCGGTGGGAGAGTGGCTATCCAGAGGACTGCAAATCCTTGCACGCCGGTTCGAATCCGGCCCGGGCCTCCAATTCTCCGAGATTCAAAGACTGTTCTGATACTGGCGGCAGTTGTTACGACCCGCGCCAGACATAGTCGCGCACCGCATCTGTATCGGGCATCAAGCCAAAGCCTGGAATATCGGGCATTTCCAGTTCTCCGCCTGCGGGAGTCGCAGCATCCGGAAATATCGCCTGGCAAGCGACCGCGTTGCTGAACTGCCATTCGACCGCGGTGCCGTTATGAACCCCGGCCTGAAGATGCATATTGTAATGTGGCGCGCCGCCGCCATTCGAGACCGGGGTGTTATAGGCCGCAGCCATACCGGCGATCCGGAGGCATTGCGTGAGCCCACCGGTGATAATGACGTTGGGCTGTACGATATCGACGGCGCCTCCCGTCAGCATGTCGCGAAACCTGGAGGCGAGACCTTCGTTCTGGCCCGCCGATAGCGGGATTATTGTTTCCCGCCTCAGCTGTGTGAGCAGCGGGATATCGTTCTGGAGAATGGGTTCCTCGAAAAACGCGATATCGTGGGGCTCGATCAGGCGGCACAGCTTTCGTGCATTCGGAAGATCCAGACGCACCCCTGCATCCACGGCAATTTCGGCCTCGGTGCCGAGCGCCTCTCTTACCCGGCCGACCCTGACGGCGTCGCGCCGAACGATTTCGTCTACGGGCGGGGCCGGGCGGCTCTCGTCCAGCCCCGGTCGCCCCACCTGAAGCTTCACGCCGGCAAAGCCCATGTCCCGGACGCGGCATACGCCTTCGACGAGTTGATCGTCGTCCAGGAAGGAAAACCCGCAGGTCGCATATACCGGCACTGTTTCTCGCGCGCCGCCGATCAGCTTCCAGACAGGCATACCCATCGCCTGCCCCTTGATGTCCCAAAGCGCGAGGTCGATGGCGCTGATGGCGTGAGAGGCGTAACCGCTCTGCCCCCAGGGAGTAGCGGTCCAGCTCATGACGTGCCAGACCCGTTCGTGACGCAAGGCGTCGAGCCCCAGAATCGCCGGCGCCAGCACATCGTTTACTGCCGAAGCGACCGGTGCCGGATGCGAAATGGCTGAAATGCCGTATCCCGTATGTCCCGCATCCGTTTCAACCGAAACGAGGGTCAGATCGGCAGGCTCTTCCCTGTCGATGCCAAGCGATGCAAAGCTGACCGGGACAGTCAGCGGGATCGCTTCGACACGGGCGATTTTCATGTTGGCCCTGATTGCGAGCCTGAACTCAGCTTGGCGCGGTGCCGACGCCGCCATGGGCGACTGACCAGCCTGCGGGATCGCGTAGGAACTTTTCGACTTCGTCCATCGTACCGGTTTCGAAATGACCTCCGGCCTGTGCGACCTTCAGCACATCCCACCAGGTTGCCAGCGCATGAAGCGACACGCCCATCTCCGACATTACGGTCTTGGTCTCCGGGAAAATGTCGTAGTGGAAAACGACGAAGACATGCTCCACGACGGCGCCTGCTGAGCGAAGCGCCTGGCAGAAGTTGATTTTGCTTCGACCGTCCGTCGTCAGGTCTTCGACCAGAAGAACGCGCTCGCCTTCTTTGAGATCGCCTTCGATCTGCGCGTCGCGTCCGAAACCCTTGGGCTGTTTCCGTACGTACTGCATCGGCAGCATCAGCCGGTCCGCCATCCAGGCGGCGAACGGAATACCTGCGGTCTCGCCGCCGGCAACGGTATCGAACTGCTCGAACCCGGCATCGCGCAGAATGATCGATGCGCCGAAATCGATGATGGTCTGACGCAACCGGGGATAGGAGATCAGTTTCCGGCAATCGATATAGACCGGGCTGGCCCAGCCGGAGGTGAAGATGAATGGTTTTTCGGAGTTGAAGTGGACGGCTTCCACCTCGATCAGCATCTTGGCTGTCAGTTCGGCAATAAGAGCCTTGTCCGTAAATCCGCCGCCTACAGCCATATCGTCATCTCCGCTTCGTCATAGGGTCCAGTATTGCCGCAAACCCGGGAAGTTCCCGGGTCCGGATATTCGGTTTGTTATATCGGCTGGTTCGGCTGGAAACAATGCGGCCCGATCAGCGCGCCGACAGTTTCGCCGACAGTTTCCACGGGATCTGCGTTCCGGCATAAAACGGGCGGACCTCAACGCTGCCTTCGACGCCTAGCGTATCGGGCACAGGCTGAGGTTCGCGCGAGAGCGTGACAGATTCGTCGGAAACCGGAAGTCCGTAGAAGGCAGGTCCGTTGCGGGACGCAAACCCCTCAAATTTATCGAGCGCGCCGATTTCATCGAACGCCATGGCGTAGACTTCCAGCGCGGCCGGCGCATTGAAGATGCCGGCGCAGCCGCAATCGGTCTCCTTGTCCCCGACGGGATGCGGCGCGGAATCCGTTCCTAGAAAGAACGACTTATTCCCGGAAGCGACCGCATTCCGGAGGGCCTGGCGGTGACGTTCGCGTTTCACTACCGGCAGGCAATAGTGATGGGGGCGGATCCCGCCTGCCAGCAGATCGTTCCGGTTCAGCATGAGGTGATGAGGCGTAATCGTAGCTCCGATATTGCTTCCCGACGCGGCGACGAAATCAGCGCCGTCCTGCGTCGTGATGTGTTCCAGAACGATTCGAAGAGCCGGATAATCCCGCGTCATCCAGGACAGCACATGGTCGATAAACATGGCTTCCCGGTCGAAAATGTCTATTTCCGGATCCGCTTCCTCTCCGTGCACGAGTAGCGGCATGCCGATCTTTTCCATTCTGGCGAGAACAGGGCGAACGTTCCCCCAGGCTGAGACCCCGAACTCCGAGTTTGTGGTCGCGCGCGCAGGGTAAAGCTTGACTGCCTGAAAGACCTTATCCTCAAAGCCCCGAGCGACTTCGTCCGGATCCGTCTCATCTGTCAGATAACAGGTCATCAAGGGTTCGAATGAGACGCCCGGGGGAAGAGCATCCAGAATCCTGCTTCGATAGGCTACGGCGTCTTCCACAGTCGTCACCGGCGGCGTCAGGTTCGGCATGATGATGGCCCGGCCGAACTGTGCCGCGCTGTAAGGCAGGACAGCGCGCATCATGGCGCCGTCGCGCAGATGCAGATGCCAGTCGTCAGGCCTCGGGATTGTCAGGCTGTCGATGCGGTCGGCCACGAAACGTCACAGTGGTGGGTTCAGGATGGCCTGATAAAGCACATCTGCGCCGTGGAGGAAATCGTCGATCTCCATCGCCTCGTTCGGGTTATGCGACCCGTTCTCGTTCCGAACGAAGATCATGGCCGACGGTATGCCCGCATTGGCAAATACAGCCGCGTCGTGCCCCGCGCCACTCGGCAGGGTTTCGGCAGGCAGAGAGAGCTCCCGGCAGGTCTCGAGCAGGTGGTCGATCCATGTCTGGTTCATCAGGGCCGGGAGGGTAAGGGAGCGCCGGTCGAATTCGAACTTTACACCGCGTTCGCGCTCGACGGCATCCGTTTCGCTACGAATGAGCTGGTAAAATGTCTCCAGTGTCTCGATCGACTGGCTTCTTGTCTCCAGGCTGAATGTGCATTCGCCGGGAATGCGCGACATGGCATGGTCCTCCTGGTTCGTCGACAGCATTCCCGTCGTCAGGACCAGATCGAGTCCCCTTTCCTGCAATACCCGCCAGTGTTCGTCGAGCCGCCCGAGCAGGCTCGCCGTCGCGAGCACGGCGTCGTGCCGCATCCATCGCGGCACGGCGCCGGCATGCCCGGCCTCTCCTACACACCGAATCTCTGAGTGGCGGATGTTCCCCCTCAGCCCGGTAACGATCCCGACCGGCCAGTTGCGCGCGATCATCACCGGCCCCTGCTCGATATGCAGTTCCAGATAGGCGCCGATTTCGTCGTCGCGCAGCAATTTTTCGCCGTTTGAAATACGCTCCATGTCTGCGCCGCATTCAGTCATGAAGTCGCGGAGCCTTTTCCTTTGCGACCGATGCGGCCTGTCCAGGTCGCCGTCGGCCAGCTCGCCGAACAGGGCGCTGGACCCGAGATAACATAGCCCGAACCAGGCGCTCTCCTCCCCGCGCAGAGCCATCACCCGGATGGTCCGTTCGGGCAGAATATTCGCTCGCTTCATCCTGATGACCGCGAGGAGCCCGGCGACAACCCCGGCCGCGCCATCGAAGTTTCCGCCCTGAGGAACGGAATCGAGGTGCGAACCGCATACGATGCAGGGGGCATCCGGATCTTTACCCGGGAGTTCAATGACCAGATTGGCGGCTGCATCGTACTCCGCCGTCAGCCCCTCTTCCCGCGCCAGGGCAGCGCAATATTCCATCGCCTGAGTCTCGCCCTCCCCGTAGGTAGGACGGCTGATCCCGGGACCGTCCCGGCCCAGTTCCGCCAGGTCGTCGAAGATTTTTTCAACAAGCGCCTTGCGGTCGTCGCTGTCGAATTTCCGCGTCGAAGGAAAATCGCGAACCCTTGTGTTCATCGGACAGCCTCCAGAATGTCGGTATCCTGACCTTCGTCCCGGACGGCGCCGACGAGATCGTTTACATCCCGGATTCCGTGCGTCGCGCACCAGGCCTCAAGACCCTCGACGATTTCGATCATGGCGCCCGGCTGGACGAAATTCGTGGTGCCCACCTGTATGGCTGAGGCGCCGGCGGCGAGGTATTGAACGGCGTCATCGGTCGTTTCGATTCCGCCGACGCCGATTATCGGGATCGAGACTTCCCTGGCGCACTGGTAAACCATCCGTAAAATGATGGGTTTGACGGGCGGACCGGAATAGCCGCCCATAACACTTCCGAGAGTCGGGCGGAGCGTTTCGGTGTTTATGGTCATGGAGAGAATGGCGTTCGCGATGACAAGCGCATCGGCGCCGCCCTCTTCCGCCGCCTTCGCGATGTCGACGATATTTCCGACATTGGGAGTGAGCTTGGCCCAGAGAGGCTTCCGCGTCGCTGCCCGCATCTCCTGCATGACCTCAAGCGTCAGATCGGGATGCATCGCGAAGGCTTTTCCATCGGCCTTCAGGTTCGGGCAGGAAATATTCACCTCGAAGGCATCGATCGCCCTGATGCTGAGATCGCGGCAAAGTCCGGCAAACGATTCCGGCGTATCCGCAGATATGCTCGCAACCAAAGGCGGCGAGTAGCGGCGATAGGCCGGTACGACCTCATTTAGAAAATGATCGATTCCCTTGCTTGGAATGCCGATGGAATTGAGCATCCCGGGGCCCGCCTCTGCCACGCGTGGCGTCGGATTGCCGCTCCTGAAATCCCGGGTGATCGATTTGGTTACTAGCGCGCCGAGCCGGTTCAAATCGATCACCTGCCCGAGTTCCGGCGCAAAAGTCCCCGACGCCGGCATCACCGGATTGGCCAGCTGGATGTCGCCGATCCTGACGCCCAGATTCACCATGACAGGGTTTCCTGAAGATCGAAGACCGGGCCTTCACAACAGACACGCCGGTGCACGACTTTCTTCTCGACCTCAAATGAACGGACGCAGCAGAAACACATGCCGATCCCGCACGCCATCTGCTGCTCGAGAGCAACCTCGCCCGGAATTCCGAGTTCGCTCCCCAGCTTCTTCAGCAGCTGAATCAAGCGATTCGAACCGCAGGTAAAGAACGCGTCGACCCCGCCGGCCTGGCATTCATCCCGTACCAGGGCCTCGACCTTGTCCACAGCGCTCCCGCCGTCCTCGTCCGTAACGGGGATGACCCGCGCGCCGACTGCTTCAAACAGCTCAACCGACATCAGGTATTCCAGGCGTTCCACACTGAGAACGACTGTGATTCCTATCCCTAACGCAGCGGCGGCTTCGGCAAGCGGCGCGAGCGTTGCCAGACCGACGCCGCGGCCGAGAACCAGTATCCGCCGCCATTCGGGATTGAGGTTGAAGCCGTTCCCTAAAGGACCGAGAATCTTGAACCCGTCCCCAGGGCGGAGCGTCGCCATTGCCCGGGTTCCCGAGCCGACAGGTTTGTACAGAAACTCAACCCGTTCGCGCGCCGGATCGACCCGGTAGACACTCATCGGGCGACGAAGGTATGGCCTGTTTTCTCCTGCCTGCGGGCAGAGCAGATGAAAGAACTGACCGGCGTGCGCCGTCAATGCCGAGTCCGGAGCGGCGAGGACGAGATGCCGGTAGCGGTCGTTGACGGCATCGTTAGAGACCACCGAGCAGAGCGTATCCGCGATCGGGAATCGCTCTTTTTCGGTCGGGCCTTCGACCGTCAAATCGACCGCGCCGGCGGTCGGCTGCAATGACATTTACTAAACTCCCAGGGCCTGCCGAGCACCCATGCCCTTGGAATCATGCACAAAATTGATTCGCACCGCAAGTATTCCGTGAGGAGGCCCGGTAATCCGTAAACCGAAACGCCGGATCAGCCGGCGTATTTTTCGAGGGCTTCCCGAGCCAGCCTCGCCGCCTCCGGCCCCTTGATAGCGCGCCGCCAGAGCGCTTCAGCCGTCTCTTCGTGAAGCTCAAGCGCTTCAGGCGCGGACGTAATCATGCCGACGCCGATTCGTACATTGGGACGTTCGCCGAGTCTGAACGGGCTGACCGCGAGTACCTCCCTGTCCGGTTGACGAAAAATCTGAAAACTCGATTGTGGCAGCGTATCCCGGACAATACCGATCTGGACGCCGATCGGTTCCTCATCCATCAGGGTGGCGATACTTTCGATTTCATCGAAAGCCAGTCTCCTTCGTTCTTTAACGGTTTTTCGGTCAAGATCGGGACGCCCCACCAGACCGTTCGACAGAAATCTCTGCAGCTCCAGCCTTGAGATCAGACACGCCACGCTGGGCTGGCGCTCTCGGAAATGCGTCTTTCGGGCGCGGAGTATTTCCATGATCTCGGTTATTTCGGCGCGCGCACGGTTGCGATCCGGCAGATCATCCGAAACTGCCTCGTTCAAAACCGCTTCGAGCGCGTCGTCGTACCGGTCCGACGTCAACAGATAGGATACCGGCCCGAACAGAACGATGATGTGTTCCGCCGTTTCCTCGATCTGGCGCATCCGTTCGAAAAAGGAAACCGCGGAAGAAATATATTCAACCCCGACTCCTAGCAGAGTGGGAACCGACACGCCGAGGAGGTTAGCCATTCGGTCCAGAGTATCGATCTTCGCGACTTCGCCCTTTTCGTATCGATAGAGCGCGGCGCGTGATATCCCGATTTTTTTGGCGACCTGATCGGCGCTCAGTCCGGAGCCCATGCGAATGGCCCGCAGTCGGTCGCCGATATCGTCAAAGCGAATGGCCATGGTTGTTGTCACCTAGGGCGGTGCCGAAAATACCTGTTTTCCGGTTTCACGCTCGATAAAGCGGCCGAACCGGAACTTCACCTCGGGCCCATCCATCGGCGGCGATGCCGGCCGTTCGGTCATCGGCTCCACTTCCAGATGGATGAAGGTGTAGCCGGGTTCCATGACCGCCTCCTCGAACCTCGCCGTCAACTCATTCATCGAGCCGAAGGAATAAACACGTTGAACCCCGCACCCCCGGGCGATGGCGGCGTAATCGTTGTCGGCGCGTCCGGGCAAGGGAACGTTGGAGGTCGAGCCGTAAACCCGATTCGAGATCATGAAATGCTTAAGGTTCGGCAGATCCATCTGACGTTCGACCATGAGCATGCCCGGGTTCATACAGAACGCCCCGTCGCCGCTCATTACCCAGACATTCGTGTCGGGCACGCCATGAGCGATTCCTGCAGCGAACATGCTGGAGAGGCTCATGGATGCTTCCAGATAGAACACACGTTCTGTGTCGTGCGTTTCGTCATGCCAGATTTCCGAGGACGTCCCCGCCGACGTCACAATGAGTTCATCCGTCCAGCGGCCTGCGATATAGGCCAGACATTCGCGATAGTTCATGGCCCCCTCCTATACCTTGCCCTGCAAGAGCTTCTTCGGCAGGACCGCCACGGTCGGCCGGCTGATCTTGCGCGAATGGTGATAGGCCTCGGCGATCATGGGCAGCCGGTCGCGGCTCTCGATGACGGTATAGGGCAGGTTGATCGAGTCCATGACATCGTCGAGATAAAGCCCGTTCGAGACATGAAATTTCGCACCGTCGTCGAACGTGCCGCGCTGCGTAATCATGATGAAGACGGGAATTTCGTATGTGTAGTTTATCTTGGTCAGCGCATAGACCACGGTCATCAGGCCGGATGCCCCCATTAGCGCCACGGCACCGGTGCCGGAAAGAAAGGCGCCCGAACACAGGCCGATCGCCGATTCTTCCCGGTTAACGGGCACATGGGTAAAGCGCTCGTCCTGTTCGAATCGCGCAATGGTCTGGGCGATCCAGTCGTCCGGAAGGCTGGCTACAAGCGAAATACCGGCGTCGGCGCAAATGTCCGTAATTTCCGTCGCCACCTCGAGAGAGTATCCGCTGGCGGTTGCGCGCGCAGCGGAGGCTTCGGAAGCCTGCTGTAAACTATCCACGTGAATCGTCTCCTTTTTCTTCCGGTAAAGCTAATCATCGTAGCGAAACCGTGTCAAAACCCTCAGATCAGCCTTCGGTTTTCTCTACCGGAGCGCCGGCTTCCCTCCAGGCCGCAAATCCCCCTTCAATATGTGAGACGCGGTCCAGGCCCAAATCCTGAGCCGTTTTTGCCGCCAGGGCAGAACGCCAACCAGACGCGCAAAAAAATACGAAATGCCTGTCCTGCCCGAAAATGTCCTTGTGATAGGGGCTCTCCGGATCGATCCAGAATTCCAGCATTCCACGCGGGGCGTGAAATGCTTCGGGTATCCTGCCTTCCCTGTTCAGTTCCCGGACATCCCTCAGATCGACGAACATGGCGTGGTCATTGCCGAACAGGGCTCTTGCCCTCTCAACCGGTAGATTGTCGATTTCCGCCCTTGCAGTTTCCGGGAGTTCTTTGATTCCTGTCGGCATTCCAGATTTTCCCGCTGCCATTAACCGAAACCATTTCTTCTCATAATATCATTCTAGGGGTTGGCATTTTGAGCAACGCTTATGTTATATACCCCGCTCGCTGACGCGAAAGCGTTGGGGATCGCTGATCCCCGGTAGCTCAGTTGGTAGAGCAGGCGGCTGTTAACCGCCTTGTCGCTGGTTCGAGTCCGGCCCGGGGAGCCAATTCGAAAAGGGATCGGGTGCATAGGCCCGGTCCCTTTTTTTTCGACTGATACTGTTACCCGGGTTCATTCGAACTCCGCCCCGTATCGTGACGTGTTGAATTCTACCCTCTAATCGCATCGCCTTCTTCGCTGGGATGGCGAACTGTCAGGGCGCACCGTTCCGATCCGCGTTCCGATCCGGCGTGCGTTGCGCCCTGCCCTCCCTTACCGCACAGGCCAATCAAATTTAGCAATTCGTTAATCCTTTCCCGTTAACCCTTTCTTTCGATTTTCTTAAAGAGCAGGGAAACAAAGGATGCTTGCAGCGCAATACGAGCGGCGTGGACCAGATAACTGGACCAGAACGGACGGATGCTCAAACGGTCTGTCTCCGCAGCTTGTAATTTATTTTGGCGACCGGATCGTCATGGCAGAGAACGATTGCCATGCAGAGCTCAAAGCAATGTATCCCGAAGCACATCTCCTTGGATGTAGCACTGGCGGCGAGATTCTTGCGGATGAAGTGCTCGACGGCAGCATAGTCGCCACGGCGATTGAGTTCGAGAACACGGACATTCAGCTGGTCTCGGCCAATCTCCGCGACTACGCGGGCATATTCGAATGCGGACGCGATCTCGGACAGCAACTCATGGCCGACAACCTGCGCTCAGTTTTTGTCCTGTCCGACGGCACGGATGTAAATGGAAGCGACCTCGTGCGTGGTATCACCGAGATTATCGGCAGGGACATCCCCCTTACCGGCGGGCTTGCGGGCGACGGTGACCGGTTTGGCGAAACGCTGGTCGGTATTGACGATCGTCCGTCGTCGGGAATTATCGGTGCGCTCGGTTTCTATGGCGACAGCTTTGTGATGGGGCATGGCAGTGTCGGAGGCTGGGATGAGTTTGGTCCTAACCGCGCGATTACGAAGTCGTCCGGAAACGTGCTCTATGAACTCGATGGAGAACCTGCCCTTGAGCTATACAAGCGATATCTGGGCCCTGAAGCAAACGAACTGCCAGGAAGCGCCCTGCTGTATCCCCTGCGTGTCTGGCCACCGGAAAACCCTGATAGCGACGTCGTTCGTACAATCGTTGGCATCGATGAAGACGCACAGAGCCTGATATTCGCTGGCAATGTTCCTGAGGGTTACCTCGCCCAGTTGATGCAGGGCAATTTCGGCCGTCTTATCGACGGGGCGGCTTCTGCCGCGGGCAGCGCCAAGCAGGCAGTCAACGGCAATAACGGCGTTGCGATCCTCGTCAGCTGTATCGGACGGAAACTGCTTCTGGGACAGAGAGCCGGAGAGGAAGCCGAAGCGATCAAGGATATCCTTGGCGACAATATTGCGCAGCTTGGTTTTTACTCTTACGGCGAAATTTCGCCCCATGCAAAGTCCGGTATGTGCGAACTGCACAACCAGACAATGACCGTTACCGTCATTTCCGAGAACTGATTGCCGGCCTGATCCGGTATGCACAAGCTCCTTGCCCGCCAGCTCAAACGAGCCAGCAAAAACGTCGATGGCCAGCTAGACATCGACGCTTTGCTCCAGCTCGTCGAAAGCGCTTATGACGAATTCGATTCACAAGTAAACCGTACCCAGCATGCCTTTGCCCTCATGTCAGATGAGATGAGGGCGTTAAATCAGAAGATTCTCAGGGAAGCGGAAGCGAAAGAGCTCGCTGAATCCCAACTGTTCGATGCAGTGGAGAACATTGAGCAGGGGTTCGCGCTGTTTGATGCCGATGACAGGCTCGTGGTGTTCAACGAACGCTATCGTCAGGACCTCGCCCCGCTTCCAAAGGAAGAAATATCTATCGGGAAAACCTTCGAAGAGCTGATCCGCCGAAGAGCCGAGATAGATCCGCATCCGTTAATCGGAAGCCTCTCCTTGGCCGAATGGGTGCGGAGGCGGGTGGACAGTCACCGAAATCCCCAGGGTCGCTTTGAAAGGCGTATCACCAATTCGAAATGGATGCTGGTCGAGGAACATAAAACCAGGGATGGAGGGATCGCCAGCATTTATGCGGACATTACGGATCTGAAATGCCGGGAGCTCGAAATTGAAGAGAAATCCCGTCTGCTGGAAGTAATCCTCGACAATGCCGACCAGGGCATTGTTCTGATCGCTGAAGACAATTCAATCAGCGGACATAACAGGGCGTTCCATGAGATGCTGGGCCTGCCCGCCCATCTTTGCCAGGAAGGCACATTATTTGAGGATGTTGTAGCGCATGCGGTCGAACGAAATACGTTCGGCGTGCACAAGACGGCGACCGTCTTCTGCGACACTGGCAAGGCTCTGCATTCGCGCCTGCCCTTCTCGCTCCTCCTGAGAGAAGAAGGACGGAGTATCATCATCAAAGGTCACGAGATCGAGCAGCTTGGGTATTTCCTGAGCTGGACCGACGTGACCGACCGGGAACTGACCAGACAACTGCAGGCGACTGCCACCGAACTGACCCTTGCAAAAGAAGCGGCTGAAGCCGCCAACCAGGCAAAATCGGAATTTCTTGCAACCATGAGCCATGAAATCC
>Ga0181593_10001319_pt1 | contig 22293 bp, 22 predicted proteins | sample 071ome_19_FD_133756 | JGI IMG/M metagenome (GOLD analysis project Ga0181593, IMG submission 133756) | Coastal salt marsh microbial communities from the Groves Creek Marsh, Skidaway Island, Georgia - 071413AT metaG (megahit assembly) | ecosystem: Environmental > Aquatic > Marine > Intertidal...
ACCGGCTTCGAGGAGGTGGGGCTGCTTTCCCTTTCGAGTGCCGATCACTCTGAGATCGCTGACGTCGCCCGTAACCTCGCGGACCGGTACGAGGATTCGCAGACGTCGTTGTCCCTGCCGAGCACCCGTGTCGATGCGTTCAACGTCGATCTGGCAAACGAACTCTCCCGCAATGGCCGTCGTAGTGGTCTGACGTTTGCGCCGGAGGGCGGCAGCGAGCGCATGCGTCGGGTGATCAACAAGCAGGTCACTGAAGAGGATTTGATCCGCACCGTCACGACTGCCTACGCCGCGGGTTGGCGGCACGTGAAGTTGTACTTCATGTGCGGACTTCCCACCGAGACCGACGACGACGTCCTGCAGATCGCAACCATGGCGAAGGAAGTCATCAAAGCCGGACGCGAAGCATCGGGACGGCGAGACATCAAGTGCACGGTCAGCATCGGTGGTTTCGTGCCCAAGCCGCACACTCCGTTCCAGTGGGCTGCGCAACTCGACCATGAGGGAACAGACGCCCGCCTAGCGAAATTGCGGGACGCGATCCGATCCGATCGCGAGTACGGCAAAGCGATCGGCCTTCGCTACCACGATGGCAAGCCCGGAATCGTCGAAGGTTTGCTGTCACGCGGAGACCGTCGTGTGGGTCGCGTGATCGAGACGGCATGGCGCCAGGGCGCTCGATTCGACGGTTGGAGTGAGCACTTCTCCTTCGATCGCTGGATGGAGTGCGCGCAACAGGCGCTGGCAACCGAATCGGTGGATGTCGATTGGTTCACCACCCGCGAGCGCGAGCGAACCGAAGTTCTGCCCTGGGATCACCTCGATTCTGGACTCGACAGCGATTGGCTGTGGGAAGACTGGCAGGACGCACTCGACGAGATTGCCGTCGACGATTGTCGGTGGACGCCGTGCTTTGACTGCGGCGTATGCGACCAAATGGGTACCGAGATTCAAGTCGGGCCCACCGGTGTCACCGACCTCCCGATGCCTCCGATGCCCCCGATGCCGGCACCTGCAACGGCGACGAGCGAGCGTGGCTAACCGACGTCCCCCCGAACGTGACGTCGCACCGGTCGCTCAACGCGTTCGCCTGCGCTACGCGCGTCGGGGACGGCTGCGATTTTCCAGCCATCGGGATTTCCAGCGGGCGCTGGAACGGGCCATTCGTCGAGCTGGGTTGCCGATCGCCTTCAGCGCGGGCTTTAGTCCACACCCCAAGATCTCGTATTCGAACTCGGCACCCACCGGAGCTGCCAGCGAGGCCGAATATGCCGAGATCGGCCTGACCGCGCCCTGGGAACCCGACGAGGTTCGACAGGCGTTGGATGCTGCACTCCCGCCCGGGTTGGATGTGGTGGATGCCGTTGAAGCCCGAAGTTCGGATTTCGCCCAGCGTTTGGAGGCAAGCCGTTGGCGAATAGAACTCGGTGACGTGGATGTGGACCAGGTTCGGGCGGCGCGGGACGCCTTCTGGGCTGCGGATCGGATCGAAGTGCAGCGGATGGCCAAGTCGGGGCTGCGCACCTTCGATGCCCGCGAACCCGTGGTCAGTCTCGATGTCGCACCGGGGTCGGAACCGTCATGTGTCATACTCGACGCGGTCGTCCGCCATGTCACGATGACGGTTCGACCCGACGACGTACTAGCCGCGCTGCGGCGAGTTGCTGACCTCGAGCCGCCGGTGCCCCCACGGGTGACCCGGCTGGCCCAGGGGCCACTCGACGAAGCGACCTGTTCCGTGGGCGATCCCTTCGCTCCCGACCGCAGGGGCTGACCGAACGTCGATCGGCGGGTAGGTCCACGCAGCGCACAGCGCGCGAACCGAACCGCACCGAGAAGGCTTGCAATGGATCGGCCCTGACTATGCGTTCGTGACACGCAGGCGGGCCCCGAAGGAGCACGACCCTATGGTCGAGAAGAACGCATCAACATCAGACAGCACATCGGACGCACCCACCACAACCGGTGGCGCGCCCCTATTCCAAGCGGCTGCCGTCGAGCCCGAGGCCGCGAAGAAGCCGGCCCGTCGACGCGCCACCCGTAAAGCAGCACCCCCCGAGCCGAGCGAGCCGAGCGAATTGAAGGCCTCGCAGGAATCTGATGGTTCGGTCACTTCGAGCGACGACGACGCTCAGGAGAAGCCGGGCAAGAAGGCTACGAAGAAGGCTACGAAGAAGGCTGCGAAGAAAACTACGAAGAAGGCTGCGAAGAAGACCGCCAAGAAAGCTGCATCCGCGAAGGACGATTCCGACGATCAACCAGGCGTCGCGAGCCAAGAGGACGCATCGGCCAGCGCCGAGGACTCTGACTCCGATTCCTCGGGTCCCGATGGCAGCTCGGAAGATGCCGATTCGGGCGAGGAGTCAGGCGGTCGCAAGCGGCGTCGTCGTGGTGGGCGGGGTCGCCGCCGCAAGTCCGGCTCCGGTGACGATCAATCCGACTCCGACGACAACGCACCTGATGACGCGTCCGACGACGGTGACAGCGACGATGCCACGGATTCCGATGACGAGTCTTCCGAAGGCGGTTCGTCCTCGCGTCGTCGCAGGCGTCGTCGTCGTCGTTCTGACGCGGGCGCCGACGACGAACTCTCACCCGATGACCCCCCGAACACCGTGGTCAAGGTCCGCGAGCCGCGCACTCGAGATGCCGATAACACCCGCGGCTCGACTCGACTCGAGGCTAAGAAGCAACGTCGACGCGAAGGCCGCGAGGCTGGACGCCGGCGCGCCCCGATCCTGAACGAAGCAGAGTTCCTGGCGCGTCGGGAATCCGTCGAGCGGGTGATGGTCGTCCGCCAGGCGGAGGATCGGATCCAGATCGCCGTCCTCGAGGACGGTGTCCTGGTCGAGCATTACGTCACCAAGGGCTCGTCATCGTCGATGGTGGGCAACGTCTATCTCGGCCGTGTGCAAAACGTGCTGCCGAGTATGGAAGCGGCGTTCGTGGATATCGGCCGCGGACGTAACGCCGTGCTCTACGCCGGTGAGGTGAATTGGGATGCCGCGGGACTCGACGGTCAACCCAAGCGCATCGAATTCGCGCTGAAGTCCGGCGATCCCGTCCTGGTTCAGGTCACGAAGGATCCGGTGGGGCAAAAGGGTGCTCGCCTGACAAGTCAGGTCTCACTGCCCGGCCGATTCTTGGTGTACGTACCCGACGGCTCGATGACCGGCATCAGCCGCAAGCTTCCCGACACCGAGCGCAGTCGACTGAAGTCGATCCTCAAGCGGGTCATGCCCGAGGACGCGGGCGTGATCGTGCGCACCGCCGCCGAGGGTGCGTCCGAGGACGCGCTCGAAGCCGACGTCGAGCGCCTGCAGGCCCTGTGGACCGACATCACGGATGCCACGAAGACGGCGTCCCCGCCGGAACTGCTCTACAGCGAGCCCGATCTCGCGATCAAGGTCGTTCGCGACATGTTCAACGAAGACGTCGCCAAGCTCGTCGTCTCCGGAGACAGTGCCTGGCGCACAGTCGACGCATATATCTCTGCGGTCGCGCCGGATCTGCTCGAGCGCGTGGACCACTGGGTTGAGTCAGAGGACGTGTTCGCGCATTACCGCGTGGACGAGCAACTGATGAAGGCTCTCGACCGCAAAGTGTGGTTGCCCTCGGGTGGATCGCTCGTCATCGACCGCACAGAAGCGATGACGGTGGTCGACGTCAACACGGGCAAGTTCACCGGGTCTGGCGGCAACCTCGAACAGACGGTCACCAAGAACAACCTCGAGGCAGCCGAGGAAATCGTGCGCCAACTCCGGCTGCGCGACATCGGCGGCATCATCGTGGTCGATTTCATCGACATGGTCTTGGAAAGCAACCGTGATCTCGTGCTTCGTCGGCTCGTCGAGTGCCTCGGGCGTGATCGCACCAAGCACCAGGTGGCGGAGGTGACCAGCCTGGGACTGGTCCAGATGACGCGCAAGCGCATCGGCTCGGGACTCATCGAATCGTTCTCCGAGACGTGTGAGGTGTGCAGCGGTCGAGGCATCAAGGTCTCACTCGGTCACGCCCATGAGCCGGCCCCACGGTCGCGGCGTCCAGCTGGTGCCGTCGATCCGGCCGAAGTTGCTGCGCGGGCCCTTGCTGCTCGCGAGGCGACGTCGAAAGGTGACTCCGCGGACACGAACGACGCCGCCTCTGCCGAAGCGGTCGACGCATCAACCGCGGAAGTTGACGAGCCAACTGCGCAGGGTTCATCGGTTGAACCGGCAGCGGATGGCGCAGGTGCCCCGGAGGACCCGGATGAGTTGCCCGAGACCGAGTCCGACCAGTCACTGTTCGCCAGCGACGACTAACCGCTGAGAAGCTCCCAGTCGGAGAACACCACGGCCTGACCCGGTCCGCCCGGATAACCGTCGACGGTCCACAAAGTGGCGTCACGGATGATGAAACGGGTTCCGTCCTTGGCGATCCGTTCGCCGTCATACCCGCGCAGGAAGCCGGTAGTGGCGGCCTCGGAGAGCATCTGCGACCGGTTCTGCCGCCATTCCGGTGGCGCGGACAACCGCGAGGGCATTCCGATGAGTTCCTCTAGGGGCATCCGCCAAAGGGACGACGCAGCCCGATTGGCGTAGACGAAGCGAGGATCCTTGGCGCCGTCGTGACTGAGCACGACGGCGTCGAGTTCCATGAGGCTGTGGGCATCGGCGGCGGGATCGCCCGATGCCTCCAACAAGGGGGTGCCCAGGCGGCTGGCGTAGCTGTCGAGGATGCACCGAGCGATTTCAGGGGCCGAAAGCCCGGTTCCTTCGGGGGTCACGAAGCCAGCGTCCCACGGGGGGAGCGGAGCGGTCCTGGGAAGCGGTAGCCGGGGGCAGGTCAGCGGTGGATCCGCTCATGCCGTACTCTTTGCCCTTGCGCCTGATGGGCGTTCGGAGAGGCCTCCGAGCGCGGCACACCTCGGGTGAGGGACTTAGACGCAAGATCTGAGAGCAAGACCTAAGACAGGAGCACGCACGTGTACGCGATCGTTCGGGCCGGTGGCCGTCAAGAAAAGGTCGAGGTGGGCGACGTCGTCGTCCTCGATCGCGTGGCAGGAGAGCCGGGTTCCTCGGTCGAACTGCCCGCCGTGCTCGTCGTCGATGGCACTGCCGTGACATCCGATAAGGCCACTTTGGGCAAGGTGAAGGTGACCGCGGAGATCGTCGACCACCGTCGTGGACCCAAGATCGACATCCTCAAGTACAAGAACAAGACCGGCTACCGCCGTCGCCAGGGGCATCGCTCCGAGCTCACCGCGGTCAAGGTCACCGACATCGCCACCGGCAAGTAAGAGGGATCGACCATGGCACATAAGAAGGGTGCATCCAGCACCAGGAACGGACGCGACTCCAACGCTCAGCGTCTGGGCGTGAAGCGCTTCGGCGGTCAGGTCGTCGGCGCCGGCGAGATCATCGTGCGCCAGCGCGGCACCCACTTCCACCCCGGACTCAATGTCGGTCGCGGCAAGGACGACACCCTGTTCGCCCTCTCCGCGGGAACCGTGGAGTTCGGTTCGCATCGCGGTCGCCGCGTTGTGAACATCCTCGCTGACTAACGCACCGGGAGTTCGCCCCGGTTCTCGACACCGGGAGTTACCGCTATGAGCACTTTCGTGGATCGCGCTGTGGTCCACGCGCAAGCGGGTAGTGGTGGCAATGGCTGCGCATCTGTGCACCGCGAGAAATTCAAACCGCTGGGCGGACCCGATGGGGGCAACGGCGGTCGAGGCGGAGATGTGATCGCGGTCGTGGATCCGTCCGTCACCACCTTGCTCGACCTTCATCGTCACCCGCATCGCAAAGCAGCCAATGGCAAAGCCGGTCAAGGATCGAACCGCAACGGTGCAGATGCCGACGACGTGATCGTCGCGGTGCCGCAGGGAACGGTCGTCTCCGACGACGCCGGAAATCAGATCATCGACCTGATGACTCCTGGCGAAACCTACGTCCTTGCTCAAGGTGGTCGCGGGGGACTAGGCAATGCGGCCCTGGCGTCACCGCGTCGTAAGGCACCGGGCTTCGCACTGCTCGGGGAACCAGGGCAGATGCGCGATGTGGTTTTGGAACTCAAGACCGTCGCCGACGTCGCCTTGGTCGGCTATCCCAGTGCCGGAAAGTCCAGTCTCATCGCGGCGATGTCGGCAGCTCGGCCGAAGATCGCGGACTATCCGTTCACCACCCTGGTGCCAAACCTCGGAGTGGTCAGTGCCGACGACATCGTCTTCACCGTCGCCGATGTTCCCGGATTGATCCCCGGCGCGAGCGAAGGCAAGGGGTTAGGTCTGGAGTTTCTGCGTCACGTCGAGCGTTGCAGTGTCTTGGTGCACGTGATCGATTGCCTAACGCTCGAGCCGGGTCGTGATCCGCTGGCGGACCTTGATGTCATTGAATCCGAACTTGAGGCGTACGGCGGGCTGCTGGATCGGCCCCGACTGGTGGCGCTGAACAAGATCGATGTGCCCGACGGGCGCGAGATGGCGGACATGGTGCGACCGATGCTCGAAGAACGTGGCTATCGAGTCTTCGAGGTCTCCGCGGTCAGTCACGAAGGACTCCGCCCACTGACATTCGCCATGGGTCAACTCGTGCTCCAGGCACGGGCGAACCTCGTGCATGATGAGCCGACTCGAGTGGTGATTCGGCCCAAGCCCGTCGATGACGCTGGATTCTCGGTGAGTGCGGAGGCAGATGGCTTCCGGGTTCGTGGGTCTCGGCCGGAGCGGTGGGTTCGACAAACGGACTTCAGTAATGACGAAGCCGTGGGATATCTAGCTGATCGGCTCGCTCGATTGGGCGTCGAGGAGGAACTCCAGCGACAGGGTGCCTTGCCCGGCAGCACGGTCATGATCGGCGAGGACGAGGATGCTGTCGTGTTCGACTGGTACCCCACGCTGGGCGGGGATTTGCCGTTGTCTGGTCCGCGGGGGAGCGATGATCGGCTCTATGCCGCGGATGATGCCTACGGAGACGACGATGACTGAGGTGCGAACCGCGATTGCGGATGCCGATCGCATCGTGGTGAAAGTCGGCTCGTCGTCGTTGACATCACCGGACGGGGGAGTTGACGAACAACGAATTGCTGCGATTGTCGCCACTTTGGCGCAGCGACGTGCCCGCGGTAGTCAAGTCGTCTTGGTCAGTAGTGGTGCGATCGCTACGGGATTTCCCAGCCTGGGATTGCAGCGCCGTCCCCAGGACCTAGCAACGCAACAGGCGTCGGCCAGCGTTGGCCAGGGATTGCTCCTGGCGCACTACACGCAATCTTTTGCCCAGCATGGACTCACCGTGGGTCAGGTGCTCTTGACGTCGGACGACGTCACCCGGCGCAACCACTACAGGAACGCTCAGCGCACGCTGTTTCGACTTCTTGAACTTGGGGTCGTTCCGATTGTGAATGAGAACGACACCGTTGCAACGGACGAGATTCGTGTCGGTGACAACGACCGGCTTGCCGCACTGGTCGCGCATGTCGTGCAAGCACGTGCCTTGATCCTGCTCTCGGACGTTGATGGACTCTATGACGCGCCTCCCCATAAGCCCGGTGCTCAACTGATCCCTGAGGTCCGCAACGCACTCGATATTGCTGAAGCGCGCATCGGAGGTGCGGGAGGCGCGGGTGTCGGACTCGGCGGTATGGCGACCAAAGTGCAGGCGGCAGCCATCGCTACAAGTGCCGGTATCCCAACATTGGTGACATCGGCGGCAAACGTCGAAAGTGCCCTCGGTGCGAGCGATGTCGGGACTGTCTTCCATCCCACGGGTCAGCGGAGCACCACTCGATTGCTGTGGCTGGCCCACGCTACGACTCCCAACGGGACGTTGACGCTTGATGATGGAGCCGTGGAAGCGGTTACGGTCCGACGTGCATCGTTGTTACCCGCGGGCATCACTGCGGTCGATGGTGCTTTTGTTGCGGGAGATCCGGTGGACTTAATTGATCAAAACGGTCGCGTAATCGCTCGAGGTTTGGTGAACTTTGATGCACGAGAGTTACCAGATCTTCTGGGGCGCTCTACTCGGGAACTAGCACGTGAACGCGGACCGGAATACGAAAGGGAAGTCGTCCATCGCGACGACATGGTGATCTGGTCGCCGTAGCGTGCGGAAGGAGGCCTATGGTCCTCCGAAGTGTGCCGCCGTCAACGGACGTCGGTTCGTATCGAATGTGGCACGTCACCTTGACCGTCTCCGGGGAATCCAAACCCATCGAGCACGTGCGCGAAGCACTCGAACGCCTAAGCCACGCCCACCCGTTTCTGCTCGAAGCGCGATACGGCAAAGACCGGGCTGAACTGCGGTACTGGGAAGAGGCGGAGGGCATGGAAGCCGCTGCTTCCATCGCCAGTGCCATGTGGGCTGACAATGAACGCTCGTCCCGGCTCCCGGGATGGGATGTGGTCGGACTCCAGGTCCTCGACCGTCAGACGTACCTCCAGCAGCAGCCGCTGCGATCGTTACCGCCCGAGGGGCGCATCGCGCCCTTTTGATCTCGCGTACCCTTCCCCCATGTTGGATGATCGCGAACTCGTGCATGACACGGCCCGTCGGGCGCGCTCCGCAGCGCAAGACCTACGGGTCCTCACGCGGGACCAAAAGGACGCCGCGCTCGTGGCGATGGCCGATGCGCTCGAGGAAAACTCGGCCGCGATCGTGGCCGAGAACGAACACGATCTTGTTCGGGCTCGTGAAAATGGCACATCCGATGCGCTCATCGATCGCCTGACGCTAACCCCGGAACGCATTTCGGCCATCGCCCAGGCTCTTCGAGATGTGGCCGCTCTGCCGGATCCCGTTGGCGAGGTCATCCGCGGATACACCCTGCCGAACGGATTGCAGGTTCGTCAGATACGAGTCCCCATCGGTGTCGTCGGCATGATCTATGAAGCGCGCCCCAACGTCACGGTGGACGCTGCGGGCCTTTGCCTGAAGAGCGGAAATGCCGCTCTGCTTCGCGGCTCTTCATCAGCGATGAACAGCAACAAGGCGCTCGCTGAAGCGATGCGTTCAGCGCTCAGCAAGCTCGGGCTCAACCCTGATGCCATCCAGCTGGTGCCGGGAGACTCGCATGAATCGGTCAAGCATCTGATGACCGCTCGAGGTCTGGTCGATGTCTTGATTCCGCGTGGAGGGGAATCGTTGATCCGAAGCGTCGTGGAGAACTCGACCGTTCCCGTCATCGAGACCGGGGTGGGCAATTGCCACGTGTACGTCGATGCGGCCGCCGATATCGACAAGGCGGTTGCCCTCGTCGTCAATAGCAAGGCGCAGCGCGTGAGCGTTTGCAATGCAGCAGAAACATTGCTGGTACATCGAGACATCGCGGATTCCTTCCTGCCACGGGCGCTCACCGCGCTCGCCGAGGCTGGGGTGACGCTGCATGCCGAAGAGCGGTTCGCGAAAGCAGCGAGCGGCGGCCCGTGTTCTGTCGTTGAAGCGACGGACGAGGATTGGGCAGCTGAGTATTACTCGCTCGATCTCGCCGCAGCCATCGTCGATGACATCGATGAGGCAATCGATCACATCCGTCGCTGGTCCTCGGGTCACACGGAGGCGATCATCAGCGATAGTCAGCCCGCCATCTCTCACTTCACGGCCCGGATCGACTCGGCCGCGATCATGGTGAACGCTTCGACGCGCTTCACCGACGGCGGCGAGTTCGGATTCGGCGCCGAGATCGGGATCTCGACCCAAAAGCTGCACGCCCGAGGCCCTATGGGTTTACCGGAATTGACCTCGACGACATTCATCGTGACAGGCGATGGCCACACCCGTGGCTAGGGCGGCTAGGTAGGGTGGCGGTATGACCACACAGAATCTTGTCTTGATGGCCAGCGAAGCCGCTGGTGAGGCCAGCGTTCCAGCGTGGGTATTCGGTCTTTTCGGCTTCGGCGTCCTGGTTGGCCTGCTCATCGTCACCATGATGATCAAGGTCGATCGTTGACGAAAGCAAGAAACTGACTAATTTCCGCATCGGGGTGATGGGCGGCACCTTCGATCCGATCCATCACGGTCACCTGGTGGCTGCTTCCGAGGTTGCCCACCGCTTCGGGTTACAAAGAGTCATCTTCACGCCTACGGGAGTGCCGTGGCACAAGACGAGGACGACGACGGCCGGTGAAGACCGTTACCTCATGACTGTCATCGCAACGGCAGCCGATCCTCGATTCGAGGTCTCGCGGGTGGACATCGATCGCGAAGGCCCCACCTACACGGTCGACACATTGCGCGACCTCCAGCAAGGCTTTGCGAAGGCCCACGCCGATGATTCCGCCGAGTGGTTCTTCATCACGGGAGCGGACGCACTCGCTGACATCGTCGGGTGGCACGACCCGGACGGCATCATCGACCGGGCCCATCTGGTGGGTGTCACACGTCCTGGGCATCAACTCGCCGATCCGGGACTCCCGGACGGTGTTGTTACCTTGATCGAGATTCCGGCCCTTGCGATCTCTAGCAGTGACATACGGCAGCGGGTCGCTGAAGACAAGCCGATCGATTACCTGGTGCCCGAAGGCGTCGCACGGTGGATCCGCAAGCATCGACTTTATGTGGGAGCCAACGCATGAGCGCTGCCCCAGATTCGATCGCGGTCGCGATCGCGGCGGCCGAAGCGGCCTCGGACAAACTCGCCACCGACATCGTCGCGATCGACGTGAGCGAGCAGTTGGTGATCACCGATGTTTTCGTCATCTGCTCAGCGGCCAACGATCGGCAGGTCAAGGCGATAGTCGATGAGGTCGAGAAGCGCTTGCACGGTCTGGGTGCCAAACCGATCCGACGCGAGGGTTTGAAAGGCGCCCACTGGGTGCTGTTGGACTTCGGAGATGTGGTCGTTCACGTCCAGCAGGCCGAGGATCGCCTTCACTATGCGATCGAGCGGTTGTGGAAGGACTGTCCGTTCATCGAGTTGCCGGATTCGGTCACCTCTGGTCAGTCGCGCGCATCGGAGTGACGATGGGGGAACGACGCATCGTCTTGTGGCGACACGGGCGCACAGCCTGGAATGCCGAACGGCGCTTCCAAGGCCAGTCCGACATCGAACTCGATGACGAGGGCCGTGCCCAGGCCGAGCGTGCCGCGGGGCTGCTGGTGCATCTGCAACCCGATCGCATCATCGCATCGGATTTGTCCCGGGCATTCGAAACCGCCCGGGCGTTGGGCTCGCTCACGGGAATCGACGTCACACCCGATGCTCGCCTGCGCGAGACCTTCGCGGGGGAGTGGGAAGGCCTACGACGACCAGAACTCCTGGACCGATACGGAGAAGAAGTGGCCAAGTGGGCGTCGGATTCTGATGCCCGGCCCGGTGGTGGCGAGACCCGCATCGAGGTGGCCGAACGGATGGTTGCTGCGATCGATCAGGCGATGTCGACACTTCGAGACGGTGGGACGCTCGTGGTCGCCACCCACGGTGGATCGGCACGTGCGGCGATAGGCGCCCTGCTGGAGTTGCCGCCCGCACAGTGGGCCTGCCTGGGTGTCCTCAGCAACTGCGCGTGGTCGATCCTTACCGAGAACTCGACGGGCTTCGGTCCTGCCTGGCGATTGCAGGAGTACAACGCCGGTTCGCTTCCCACCCCGGCCCTCGCCGACGACCGCTAACCCTTTTTCCCACACTCCGGGAAATTCACCGCGTTTCTCCCGGATTCCGGGGGATGCGTGCTGTTTCCCCCAGATTTCACCGGATGCGCGTTGATTCCCCCGTGGTACGTCTCGGTCCCCGTCATCGGTGCACGTTCCCTCACGGTATGCTGACGCTTCGCATTCGCGGGGCTGTAGCGCAGCTGGTAGCGCACCTCCATGGCATGGAGGGGGTCAGGGGTTCGAGTCCCCTCAGCTCCACAATCTTCCGTTGGGGAGCGGCCATGGATGAGCACTCCACCTTCTCGCCCCGCCACGTTCTCATCGTTGGCGCTGGTCCAGGTATTGGAACTTCCTTCGCGCGCGTGGCCCTTGGTTTCGGTGCTCAGGTCACACTGAGCGCTCGGTCCGCCAGCAAACTCGAACAACTGACGTCCGAGTTGGCTGGGGAAGGCCCGGTCATCGACTCAGTGGTCGCCGACGCCGCAGATCCTGAGGCCCTCCGCGAATCCATCTCCAACTACGCGATGACATGCAACGTGCCTATTGATTGTGCCCTGTTCAATGTGTCCACGTGGGTGCCCGGTGGGCTCGATAGCGATCTTGATGGCATTACCGATGGCCTGAAAGCAGGAGTTGTCTCAGCTCTGGCGATGGCACAGGCCGTTATTCCTCGCATGCGCGAACTCTCGTCATCCCGGATCTTCTTCACCGGCGGTGGGACCGCTGATTCGCCCATGACGGCGAGTTTTGGGCTGGGCCTACAAAAGTCCGCCCTCCGCAATCTTGCGGTAGCACTCGACAAGGATCTTGCTGAGACGAGTATCCGTGTTCGCACGCTCACCATTCGAGGATCGATCGCCCCGGGCACGGACTTCGATCCTGACCTAATCGCGAAGGCTCTCTGGTCGTCCGCCGATGAGCGCGGTGTTGAAAAAGAATTCACCGGGGCCGGGAACTAAATCCCGACCCCGGTGAAGGGTTTCGATGGTTCGAAGTCTCAGATCTAGCTCTGATCCTTCATCCCGTTCTGATGGTTCGAAGTCTCAGATCTAGCTCTGATCCTTCATCACAATCACTGTCAGAGTCGTCACCTCGGCATCGCCTCCACCGGGTGGAGTCGCCGCAATGTTCACCTCTGCCGTTCCGGGCTTCCGAGCGGTGATCTTCCAGGTGGTGAGCCCCGGAGCCCCGACCAGTGACGTGTTGGGGGGCGTGTAAGAGCCCTTGCTCAGCTTGATGGCCCTCTTCTTGCCGGACTTCGATGCCGACCAGGAGTAACCGGTCGTGACGTTTGTCTCGAGGGTCAGTTCGATCGCCTCGCCAGGAATAAGTCGAACTTGAGCAGGCAGTTCCGTCACCATCAAGGTCACGTGGTCGTCTGCGTTGGCCGGCGCTGCGGCGGCGAAAGCGCCCAGGGCAAGACCGATCGTCGCGAGTAGGGCTGTAATGGTTTTCGCTAAATGTCTCATCTGTCTAGTGAACATCATTAACCCGCCAAAAGGAAGCGCAGTCCGCGGTTCAGGGGTGGGGTTCTGCTTCCACAGCCGGTGCTCGCCTAGTTGCCATGAAGGATCCCAGGATCACCAGCGGGAACCCGACAACGATTCCCCAGGTCAGGGCCTCATTGAGAACGACGACGCCAAGGAGCAGCGCCACGGCAGGTGCGATGAACGTAATCACCGTTGTTCGAGAGGGTCCGGCCTCGGCGATGAGGGCGAAGAAGACGATGAACGCGGCTGCGGTGCACAGAACGCCGAGGACAATCACCGACCACCATGCCTGCGTCGAGACGGGTGCTGCGGGACGCGAGATCCAAGCGAGAGGTGCATAGACGATGCTGTTGATGACCAGAGCCATTGTGATGACCGCCAAAGCCGGAGCGCGTGACAGTTTCATCGCCACGATGAGCGGGCCGAAGGAGTAGCCGATGATCGTGATGCCCAGGGCTGCGACGCTGAGCCAGTCATCACCGCGTATGTCTATGCCCACCAGCGTTACGACACCGATGACGCCAATCGCCAAGCCGAGTGCTCGCCCTTTCGTCACGCGGTCGTCGATGCCGATTCGCCAACCGATCACGGCTGAGAGGATCGGAACTGCGGCAATCAAGATCGCCGTGACAGAACTCGACAGTCGAATCTCCGCGTAGGACAGCGCCCCGAAAGGCAGCGCTATCTCAACGAAGGCGAACACGACGATCCATGACCAGTCGGTCACGTTGAGCCGCTTGATGTCGCCGCGGGCGATCACGATCGGGAGCAGGATCAGCGCTCCGAGGGCCACGCGAACCCAGACAACCATCGCCGGCGATAGATCCTCCACGGCGATCTTGATGAACAGATACGGGATGCCCCACAGCACAGCGAGGGCGATGAACAGCGCCCAGCCGCGTAACGTCACGAGGCGGAACTGTACGCCTGCGAGCAGCTCGACTCGGCGCCCGGACTGTGGGGGAAGTGGTCTGAATTCTGCGGATTCCGGGGGAAGCGAAGCGAATCCCCCGGAATCCGGGGGAAACGGGAGGATAGGGGTGTGGGTGCGCGTGGGGTAGGTCATTTGTTCGTGCTCGCGGATTCCTTAGCGTTCCACGGCCCCGAGCGCATCGAGATTCCAACAGACCCGCGCCTGTACCCGCAGGTCTGCGCCAATGGCCTCACGGCCGACGTCGATCTCGTCGCCCGCGAAGGCTGGACCGCGCGCGACGCCTGGTGGGCGCTGACCAAGGATCCGATGGCCTATGGCGTCTACCTGCCGCGCGCGGATTATGTAGTTATCGGCGTTGGCGGCATGGATCAACTGCCAGCATCCGTGCCGACCTGGGTGCGCGACTCCCTTCCTTACGTCCGGCCCGGAGGACTACGACGACGCCTGCGCCGCGCCTACCGATCGCTGACGCCGGGGGTCATCAAGGCCACCGACGGTCGCCTGCGCCAGTTGCCGCAGCACGCCACCGATCGCTACCTCACACGCATCGTGCAGGCCATCCGTACCGTCCGACCCGGTGTCCCGATCGCCCTGCTCGCGCCGACCCCCTACCGCTCGCCCTACTACCCGTCCGAGCGGCACCATGAGCGCGCGGTGACGGCTTCTCGGGTCTTGGCCGATGAGCTCGGTGTGGCGCTCGTTGATCCGTCGTCGGCCGTCCGCTCCGGCCTGACAGACGGCAGCGCGAATCCCGACGGCATGCACTGGTCGTGGTCGGCTCATCGAAGTGTTGGGGAGGACCTGGCGACGGCCTTGGCTGCGCAGGCACGCTGACGGCCCTCGGTAGTCTTGCCCGGCTATGACAACGAGCGAGGAGCCCACCGGCGGCGAAACCCGATACGACTTCGATGCCATCCAGGAACGGTGGCTGCCCGTCTGGGACGAACTCGCACCCTTCCGCTCGGGGCTTCCCGACGACGACCGCCCCAAGAAGTACGTGCTCGACATGTTCCCCTACCCCTCGGGGGACCTGCACATGGGTCACGCGGAGGCCTACGCCCTCGGCGACGTAATCGCGCGGTACTGGGTGCAACGCGGCTTCAACGTCATGCACCCGATCGGTTGGGATGCCTTCGGCTTGCCGGCGGAGAACGCCGCCATTCGGCGCGGTGAGGATCCGGTTCGCTGGACCTACGACAACATCGCGCAGCAGAAAGCTTCGATGCGTCGCTATGCGTGCAGTTTCGACTGGGACCGTGTGCTCAACACCTGCGATCCGGAGTACTACCACTGGAATCAGTGGTTCTTCCTGCAGATGTTCAAGCGCGGTTTGGCCTACCGCAAGGCCAGCAACGTCAACTGGTGCCCGGAGTGCCAGACGGTGCTGGCGAACGAACAGGTCGTTGCCGGCCAGTGCGAGCGGTGCGATACGAACGTCACCAAGAAGAAGCTCACTCAGTGGTACTTGAAGATCACCGACTACGCCGATCGGTTGCTCGACGACATGCAGCAGCTCGAGGGCAAGTGGCCGGAGAAGGTGCTGCTTATGCAGCGCAATTGGATCGGTCGGTCCACCGGCGCCGAGGTTGATTTCGAGATCGAAGGTCGTGACGAGCCGGTGACCGTCTATACGACCCGCCCGGACACCCTCTACGGGGCGACGTTCTTCGTCGTGGCGGCCGACTCCGATCTTGCGGCTGAACTGGCCGCGGGGACGCCGGCGGAAGCCGAATTCACCGAGTACCTCGAGAAGGTCAAGCAGACGTCGGAAATGGATCGCCTGGATTCCTCGCGCGCCAAGACCGGTGTGTTCCTGCAGCGCCACGCGATCAACCCCGTTAACGGTGAACGTATCCCGGTGTGGGCATCGGACTACGTCCTTGCCGACTACGGCACCGGCGCGATCATGGCCGTTCCGGCGCACGATCAGCGCGACCTTGACTTCGCGCGCACGTTCGATCTTCCGGTGCGCGTCGTCGTTGATGCCGGCGAAGACCCGGCTATTACCGGAGAAGCCACCGCCGACGACGGACTCCACGTCAACTCCGGTCCCCTCGACGGTTTGAATAAGGAAGACGCGATCGCTGCGATCATCGACGTCCTCGAAGAACGCGGAACCGGAAAGCAGGCGATCAACTACCGATTGCGCGATTGGTTGATCTCCCGTCAGCGTTATTGGGGCACACCGATCCCGATCATCCACTGCGCCGCCTGCGGCGAGGTACCGGTGCCCGATGATCAACTACCGGTGGTCTTACCTCCCGCGGAGGGACTCGACCTCAAGCCCAAGGGCACTTCACCCCTAGGTGGTGCGACCGAGTGGGCCAGTGTTGCCTGCCCGCAGTGCGGCGGTGACGCAACGCGGGACCCGGACACCATGGACACCTTCGTCGATTCATCCTGGTACTACCTGCGTTACGTCGACCCGAACAACCACAACGCGGCGTTCGATCCCGAGCAGGTACGAAAGTGGCTGCCGGTGGACCAGTACGTGGGCGGCGTGACCCATGCGATCTTGCATCTGCTCTACAGCAGGTTCTTCACCAAGGTGTTGAACGATCTCGGACTCGTGGACTTCAACGAGCCGTTCACCCGCTTGCTGAACCAGGGCATGGTCATCATGGAGGGCTCGGCGATGAGCAAGTCGCGGGGCAATCTGGTGCGGTTGTCGGACGAGCTCGGCCAGCACGGCGTGGATGCGATCCGACTGTCGATGGTGTTCGCGGGTCCGCCCGAGGACGACGTGGATTGGGCCGATGTCTCACCGTCGGGATCGGCGAAGTTCCTCGCACGCGCCTGGCGCTTGTCGGGAGATGTGACATCGCAACCGGGTGTAGACCCCTCGACCGGCGACGAAGGCGTACGCAAGGCAACCCATCGAGCCCTTCACGACGCCGCACAGGCGGTGGAAACCTTCCGGTTCAACGTTGCCGTCGCGCGCGTGATGGAACTGGTCAACGTCATCCGCAAGGCGATCGATTCCGGCTGCGGACCCGACGATCCCGCCGTCCGTGAGGGTGCCGAGGCCGTTGCGATCATGGTGTCGCTGGTCGCCCCGTATACGGCTGAAGACATGTGGGCACGCCTGGGCCACGGGCCGAGCGTTGCGCGCGCCGGTTGGCCAGAAGTCGATGAGTCGCTGCTTGTGGAAGATTCGGTGACCTGTGTCGTCCAGGTCGCGGGGAAGGTCAAGGATCGTCTCGAGGTCTCGCCGAGCATCGGCGAGGACGAACTGCGGGATTTAGCCTTGGCGTCCGATTCGGTGACGGCTGCGTTGGACGGTCGAGGTGTTCGCACGGTCATCGTGCGTCCACCCAAGTTGGTCAACGTCGTTCCGGAGTAACTTCCCGGCGCTATCCACAGCCGCAAATCGCATCTGGCGCTGTTGTGGGGGTGATTCGTAGCGTCGAGGCATGTGGTCTCCACGCTCCAAAACGCAGGTGCGCGATCGCCTGACGGGATTGTCCAACGCGCGGTCATCGTCACGGGCGCACCAACCCCACTCGAGCGCGACAGAAATTCAAGCCCCACGCGCCGAGCGTCGAGGGCAGTCGCTGCGTGGCGATGTCGACGACCCGGGTAATTCCGATGTCGACGACCGGGGTAATCGCGGTGGCAACGACCCAGGGGAACGTCGATTCTTCTTCGCGTGGGATCCCCGGGCACGCAAGGCTGCACTGGCTCTCATCGCAGCTCTCGCACTCATCGTCGCGTGGTGGTGGTTCAGCGGCCAGCCCAAGGAACTGACCCCCGTCGACGTAGACGTCACCTCGGGTGTGGCTGTCACGACGGACAAAGATTCCGCGCCGGTGCGTGATGAGTCTCAGACGGTCATCGTGCACGTGGTGGGCAAAGTGGCGTCGCCGGGAGTCGTCGAACTACCGGCTGGTGCGCGGGTGCTCGATGCTGTGGAGGCCGCGGGCGGGGTCACGAAAAGCAAGGCATTGGAGTCGGTGAATCTCGCGCGCATCGTGGTCGACGGTGAGCAGATCGACGTTGGTGCCAGCGCAGAAGCGAACGGCGGCTCGTCACGAGTCTCGTTGAACTCCGCTAGTGCCGAGCAACTGCAGCAGCTACCCGGAGTTGGTCCGGTGATCGCCGAACGCATCGTGGCGTGGCGGACCAAGAACGGCCCCTTCAGATCCGTGGCCGAACTCGCGGAAGTATCGGGTATCGGCCCGGCGATGGTCGAACAAATCGAAGGTCAGGTCGGGATGTGATCGACCTGCGGCTTCTCGCTCCGGCTCTGGCCGCATGGGGTGGGTCGCTGACGACGTTGATCGCCTTGTCCACGATCGAGCCCGAAGGCGCTCGACACTCGGTGGCGGTTCGGGTCATTCAAGTGCTGATCGTGATCACGCCCGTGCTTGCGTGGCTGAGTCGGCGACGAGGCGCAGCCCTCGTGTCGGTTGCTGCGGGCGGACTCGCGGTGGTTGCGAGTGCGGCACAGATAGCAGCGTGGACGGCGCCCGCCGTTGTGGAGTCGATGCAAAACTCGCAAAACTCGAGAAACCCGGTGGTGCTGGTGGGAACCGTCGCGGGTCCAGCGCGCGAAGCGTTGGGGGGCGCGTACGTTCCGATCGCGACGGATCGAATCATCGAGCAAAACTCGGAAAAGCCAGCGACGGCTGTGAGTATCCCGGTGACCGCATCGGTGCCGCGCTTTTCCCAAGTGCCACCGGCGGGCACTTCGGTGCAGGTGACCGGTCGATTGCGTCCGGCCGGAGGGTCGGTGACCACTGCCGCCTATCTCGATGCTGACTCGGAACTCATCGTCGTCGGGGAAGCATCACCCGTTGATCGAGCAGCCCACAGGGTTCGCGAATCGCTCACGCTCTCGTTGCCGGCATCCCCACCGGGAGGGTCCGCGCTGGTTGCCGGCCTGGCTATCGGCGATGAGCGGCAGATGTCGCCGGAATTGATCGAGCAGATGCGGATGAGCGGGCTGTCACACCTCACGGCGGTATCTGGGGGCAATGTGGCCATCGTCGTCGGCGCGATAGCAGGCGTTGCCTGGTTGCTGCGGCTGCCGATGATCGCGCGCATCGTGGTCTCGCTTGTTGCACTCGGCTTCTACGTCGTCGTCGTGCATCCCCAGCCCAGCGTGCTGCGCGCCGGTGTGATGGGTGCGGTGGTCGTGCTGTCCCTGCTCGTCGGTGGCAGGCGACCGGGACCGAGCATCCTGGCGACGGCGGTGTTGATCCTCGTGGTGATCTCTCCCTCGCTGTCGGTGAGTTGGGGGTTCGCCCTGTCGGTAGCCGCGACCGCGGGCATCGTGCTCATCGCCCCGCTGCTCAAGAGTCGAATCGAGGACACCGCGTGGGGTGAGCGGATCCCCACCGCCGTCACGTTGGCCACCACCATCACGTTGGCTGCACAGCTTGCGACCGCCCCGGTGCTGTTGGCGATGGGTGCCTACGTCGGAATCGCTGCCATCCCCGCGAATGTGCTCGCGATGCCCGTCGTTCCGCTCATCACCATCGCCGGGCTCGCCGCGGCGATGGTCGGGGTGCTCCCGTTCGGCCAGATTCCGGCCCAACTGCTGGCGTGGGTGGGCGCGTGGGCGGGGGAGTGGATCGCCCAGGTGGCGCAGGTGGCCTCCGGTGTCGATGTCCTGCGTATCCGGGGTTCGCCTATGGGCGCGATCGTTTTCCTAGGCGTCGTTGCGTGTGGTCTGGCGCTGTGGCGTCTGACCGCTCGGCCGCGTTTTCGCCCTCTGCGCATGTACGCCATGTCCATGGTCGCGGCGACCATCATCGGTGCGCTCGTGTGGTGGCTCGCACCTCCCGGTCAACGCTCGTGGCCTCCCAGCGGCTGGGTGATGACGCAATGCGATGTGGGGCAAGGCGACGGCCTGGTGATCGCACCCGATGGCGAGGTGGGTGCGGTGGTGGTCGATACCGGGGTCTCGGCCCGCGTGATGGACGAATGCCTGACCGATCTCGGAATCGACCACATCTCCGCCCTCGTCCTGACTCATTTTCATGCCGACCATGTCAGCGGTCTCGCGGGTGTAATCGATGGTCGTCGCGTGGATGCGGTCTTTGCGACTGTCCTCGAGGAGCCGCATGAGCAGTTTGAGGGTGTGGCCTATGAACTCGCTCGCCGAGGTCTCACCCTGGATCGGCTCACGGCCGGAGCAACGGTGCGAATCGGATCGGGGGAATACCGGGTGCTCTGGCCACGCCGGATCATCACATCGGGTCGAGTCTCCGAAGGCTCGGTTGCCAACAACGCGAGTGTGGTGCTCGACGCCCGAGTGCATGGTGTTCGCCTGCTGCTGACGGGGGATATCGAGCCCCCGGCGCAAGCAGCTCTCCTCGGTGGTCCGGGGGATTTCGACATCGTCAAGGTCCCCCACCACGGTTCGAGGCACCAGCACCCGGATTTTGCGCGGTGGGCCCAGGCGGAGATCGCACTGGTGAGCGTTGGGAAGGACAACGGCTTCGGTCACCCGGCTCCGGGCACCGTCCAGGCCTGGACCGAGTCCGGGGCTCGGGTTCTTCGCACGGACCTCGCTGGCGACATCGCGATAGTGAAGAACGACGACGACGCCATCGCCTTCAGCACCCGGCGTGACATGCTGGGACCACGATGAGCAGCCCAGATCGCATCACCCTCGTCCGCGGTGGCGAGCAGGCCTTGGTCGATCGCGCCGTCAGTGCGACCGTCGCCTCGATCCGCCGCGCGTCACCGGAGGTGGATCGCGTTGGGATAGATGCCAGCACGGAGGACGCGGCTCAGGAATTTCGGTATGCCTGCGCACCGACGCTCTTCGGTGGAGATGTGATCGTGGTGGTGACCGGCCTGCAATCGGCGGAGGAGTCCTTCGCCGGTGCGCTGGCGGACATCTTGGAAGAACAACCCGAGAACGTGTGGCTGATCGTCCACCACGACGCGACCGCGGGCGGGAAGAAACTTCTCGAAGCGTTGCGGGGGGCGGGTGCGAATGAGATCGAGTGCCTGGCGGTGAAGAAGGGAAAGCGCGCGATCGAGGTTGTCTCCAAGGAGTTCGCCCGCAACAAGCGTCGCGCCACGTCGGAAGCTGTGAACGTTCTGTACGAGTCGGTCGGACACGATCTACCGATGCTCTTCGCCGCGGTGAGCCAGTTGGTGGCCGATGTCGAGGACGATCCCATCACCGAAGACCACGTGCACGCGTATTTCGCCGGGGTTGCGGACGTCGCTGGATGGCAGATCGCCGATCACGTGTGGCACCGCAGGCCCGCCCAGGCCCTGGAGTCCGTTCGGCACGCCGCCGCGACGGGGAACGATTCCGGCGTGGGTGTGATGAGTGTGCTCGCGATGGCGTCGGCGCTGCGGGACATCATTCGAGTCGGGGGCATGGGTCCGGGTGCGCAGGAGGCCGACGTTGCCCGAGAACTCGGGATACCGCCGTGGAAGGTTTCGCTGGTGCGGCAGCAGTGGTCGCGATGGAGCGGTGACCAACGCCGGCTCGCGGCATCACTCGTGGAACTGGCCGATGCCGAGGCGTTGATGAAGGGCGGGTTGGAACCCGGGCAAGCACTGGACGTCGAACAAAAACTGTTCGAACTGGAAAGACTGGTGGTGTCGTCGAGCGGTCGCTAGAGCGAGCCGCTAGTTGACCGGCGGGTTGGCTAGAGAGCCGCGGCGCGCTTGCTGATCGCCGACTTGCGGTTGGCTGCCTGGTTGGCGTGGATGACACCCTTGCTGGCGGCCTTGTCGAGAGCGCGGTTGGCCTCGCGGGCGAGCGCGGTCGCGGCAGCGGCGTCGCCGGCGTCGGCGGCCTCGCGGAACTTGCGAACGGCGGTCTTCAGGGAGGACTTGACGTCCTTGTTGCGCAGGCGCGCCTTCTCGTTGGTGCGGATGCGCTTCTTCTGCGACTGGATGTTCGCCACGGACGTTCCTCTAACTCTCGTAAATCTCGATGTGCTACCGAATCGGGTGGTGCGCCACAGGTTTCTGCGCCCGCTAAGAGTACCCGTACCCTGGGACCACCCCCCGAGTGGCCCCAACCGGCCCTCCTGACCAGCACCACCGACCAGCACTACTGACGCGACCACCCACCCGAGAGGAAGCCCGTGAGCCAACAACCCGCCGCCGGAGCACCGGCCCGCGGTGACTCGGCCCCGGGAAGCACCAATCCGGGCGTCATCCGGAACTTCTGCATCATCGCCCACATCGACCACGGCAAGTCCACCCTGGCCGATCGCATGCTGCAGATAACGGGTGTGGTGGATGACCGCTCCATGCGCGCCCAGTACCTCGACCGCATGGACATCGAGCGTGAGCGCGGCATCACCATCAAGTCGCAGGC
>Ga0181593_10001324_pt1 | contig 22246 bp, 26 predicted proteins | sample 071ome_19_FD_133756 | JGI IMG/M metagenome (GOLD analysis project Ga0181593, IMG submission 133756) | Coastal salt marsh microbial communities from the Groves Creek Marsh, Skidaway Island, Georgia - 071413AT metaG (megahit assembly) | ecosystem: Environmental > Aquatic > Marine > Intertidal...
CGACACTAGGTGCATCAATGGATGCGTTCAAATCATCTGGCTCTTCTGCATATGCATTCTCTTCTGAAATCAGCATAGTCACACTTGCGCCACTTGGGTCGTAATCTTGTGTGGCTACATTGAGAATAGTAGCACCAATAATATTTGCGACTTCAGCTAAGATATCAGTCAGACGTTTTGCACTGTATGTCTCATCGATATATTCAATATATTCTTTTCTTTGTTGCGCTGTTTTGGCATAGCAAATATCGTAAAAATTAAAGCTCAGCGTTTTTGTTAGATTATTGAAACCATAAAGGGTTATTTTTGAATCCTGGTCAGCCATGTTTGCTTAATTTTTAACTGAAGTATCGACAATTTCGTAGTCATAGCTCAGTTCTACACTGCTCTTGAGCATCATAGAGACAGAACAATACTTTTCAGAGGTTAAATCGACCGCTCGTTTCACCTGTTTGTCTTCTAGAGCTGCGCCTTTAACAATATAGTGGACATGTATTTTAGTAAAAACAGCTGGAACCGCATCTGCGCGTTCAGCACTAATTTCAACGATGCAATCTTCTATGGCTACACGAGATTTTTGTAAGATATTGACGATATCAAATGAGGTGCAACCTCCCAGCCCGACCAATATCATCTCCATTGGGCGTGCCGCTAGGTTTCTTCCACCATTTTCGGGTGAACCGTCCATGACCACAGAATGCCCGCTGGAGGTTTCGCCTACAAAGCTCATATGGTCTAACCACTTTATTCGTACGTTCATTTACTACCTTTCATTCTTCATCAAATCGACATGGGGAACTTCCTATCCTAGACTTCGTCCAAATAAACCAGAAGTTAGAGGTTCCATGTTGTGTCAAGCCTACAAATAAAAATGCCTACAGTTGATCCTACAGTTGCTCGTTTGCTCGAAAATTGCCATACCAAGCGTTACAGCAATGGCAGTCGTATTATCCATGCTGGAGACCCATCTACCACTCTTTATTATATAACTGGCGGATCTGTCAGTGTCATGATTGAAGATGAAACAGGTCATGAAATGGTCCTTGCTTACTTAAATCAAGGTGACTTTTTCGGCGAAATGGGACTATTTGAAGAAGATGAGCGCAGTGCACTTGTTATCGCTCGCGGTGAATGTGAAGTCGCAGAAATTAGTTATGCGAAATTCCGTGATCTGGCAAAACAGGATCCAGAAATATTAATGTTACTTGCTGGCCAAATGACGCGTCGCCTTCGTGCTACAAGCCGCAAAGTAATTAACTTAGCTTTCTTAGATGTTGCGGGTCGTGTAGCTCGCACATTACTTGACCTAGCTCACCAACCAGACGCGATGACACATCCTGATGGCATGCAAATTCGCATTACACGCCAAGAGATCGCGAAAATTGTTGGATGTTCTCGTGAAATGGCTGGCCGAGTATTAAAAGAACTTGAAGAACAAGGATTGATTACCGCACACGGTAAGACAATCGTAGTTTTTGGCACGCGTTAATCGAAAGCTAAAACACTTAACACTAGTTATAATTTCAAAATAGCCCGGAAGTTTATACTTCCGGGCTATTTTTTTATCTAGACTGTTTGTTAGATGTTTATGTCTAAGCAAATTAGTAAGGTCTATCAGCAAAAAACAATTCTTTTAGCTTTGCACCTGGATCTGGTGCACGCATAAATGCTTCTCCCACTAGGAATGAATTGATTCCATTCGACTGCATCATCTCTACATCTTCAGTGGTATGAATACCACTTTCAGTCACAATCAAACAGTCATCAGGAATCATTTCTTTTAAACGCAATGTCGTTTGCAGATCAACATCAAAAGTATGTAGATTTCTATTATTAATGCCTAACATAGTTGGGTTCAGTGTCAGTGCGCGTTTAAGTTCATCTTCATCATGCACTTCAATCAACACGTCCATGTTTTGTTCTTTAGCTAATTCGTATAAAGAAGTGAGCTTTTCATCATCTAGCGCAGCAACAATCAATAGTATGCAATCAGCACCTAATACACGCGACTCATATACTTGGAATGGATCAATGATAAAGTCTTTTCGAATGGCAGGTAATGAACATGCTTTACGCGCTAATTCTAAAACAGGCCCACCACCTTTAAAAAACTCATTATCTGTTAACACTGACATGCAAGTCGCGCCACCAAACTGATAGCTACGTGCAATTGCCATGGGATCAAAGTCTTCTCTTATAATACCTTTGCTTGGTGAAGCTCGTTTTATTTCAGCAATAACACCTGCCTTATTCGCGCTTACAGCGCCTCTTAACATTGCTTCGAAAGGTCGTTTAGCGTCACCCTCTTTTGACCACTCCTTCATTTGGTCAAATGTGACACGTGTTTGTTTTTCTGCGATTTCTTTTTCTTTATGCGCAAGTATTTTTGCAAGGATTTCAGGTTTTTCTTCAGACATGTTTATAAGACTTATTTAGATATTATTTGTAAATTCTACAAGCTGTGCCAATGTTTGCTGTGCAGATTTATTCATTAGCTGTTGTTGCGCCAATTGCATACCAGCTTTTAGCGAATTAGCTTTTCCAGCAACATAAATTGCTGCACCTGCATTCAAGCAAACGATATCGGAAGCCGCTCCTTGTTGGCCAGCTAATATTTCATTAATTATTGCTGCACTTTGCTCAACATTTTCAACTTGTATATCTGTCATTGACGCAGTGTTTAAATTGAAATCTTCAGGTGTTATCTGATAGCTAGTGATTTCGCCTTGATTTAATTCACAGATATTTGTGGGCGAAGTAATACTAATTTCATCTAACCCATCTTGTGCATGTACCACAAGTGCATGTTCTGTTCCTAACGATTTAAGAACATTTGCCAATGGCTCCAACCAGCAATCATCAAACACACCGAGCACTTGTCTTTGCGCGCCTGCTGGATTTGTCAGCGGCCCCAATAAATTAAATAAGGTACGTACCGCTAACTCTTTGCGTGGTCCAATCGCGTGTTTCATACAACTATGATGCATAGGCGCAAACATAAAACCGATGCCCACTTGCTCAACACATTGTGCTATTTGCTCAGGTGTTAATTCTAATTTAACCCCTAGCGCCTCTAATACATCTGCACTACCTGATTTGCTAGAGACAGATCGGTTACCATGTTTCGCAATTTTCACCCCAGCACTCGTGGCAACTAATGAAGACGCAGTTGAAATATTAAATGTCTTTTGCCCATCTCCACCTGTGCCACAAGTGTCAACTAATGGGCTAGCAGCGATAGATACTTTGCTTGATAAATTACGCATCACCTGTGCCGCAGCGGCTAGTTCATCGACTGTTTCACCCTTCATTCGAAGCGCGATAATGAATCCCGCTATCTGTGCAGGTGTTGCTTCACCTTGCATAATGCAATTCATAGCATCTTGCATTTGTTGACTAGACAAATCTTGCTTATTTAACACTGCTTGCAGTGCTTGCTGAATTATTTGACTCATGAGTTTTGTTTAATAAAGTTTTGCAATAAATGATGACCGAAGTCCGTCAAAATCGACTCAGGATGAAACTGAACACCTTCAATGGATAATTCTTTATGTCGAACACCCATGATTTCGTCTATCTCACCATTGTCTTGTTGCGTCCACGCAGTGACTTCTAAACACTCAGGTAACGATTGTTTTTCTATCACTAGCGAATGATAACGTGTTGCTGTAAACGGCAAATCACAACCTTCGAACACATGATTATTATGATGGTACACGGGCGATGTCTTGCCATGCATAATGTCATTGGCACGGACAATGTTGCCACCAAAAGCTTGACCAATTGTTTGGTGCCCTAAACATACACCAAGTATTGGATACTGGCCTGCTAGATTCTCAACTATGCTTAGAGACACACCTGCTTCATTAGGTGTACACGGGCCTGGCGATAATACAATATGATCTGGCTTTAATTGTGTTATTTCTGAAATACCAATTTGATCATTACGCACCACTTTTACTTGTTCACCCAACTCACCAAAATATTGCACTAAGTTGTAGGTAAACGAGTCATAGTTATCGATCATTAATATCATTATGCTTTCACCTGCTCTGCCATGGCTGCGGCACGTAACACAGCTTTTGCCTTATTCAGCGTTTCTATCCACTCGTTGTCTGGAACGGAGTCATACACAATTCCCGCGCCCGCTTGTACTGAAATAGTGCCATCTTTTATTAATGCGGTACGAATCGCAATGGCAGTATCCATATCACCTTGCCATGAAATATAGCCAATCGCACCAGAGTATACACCGCGTTTAATGGGCTCTAGTTCATCAATGATCTCCATAGCGCGTATTTTAGGTGCACCTGAAACAGTACCAGCAGGGAATGTGGCTTTTAATACATCCATACACGATTGTCCTTGGGCCAGCTTACCTTTTACATTAGATACAATATGCATGACATGCGAATAACGTTCTACAATCATTTTATCTGTTAACTCAACACTACCCACTTCAGCAATACGCCCAATATCATTGCGCCCTAAGTCAATTAGCATGAGATGCTCTGCCAACTCTTTAGGGTCAGCTAATAGCTCTTTTTCCAACTCAAGATCATGCTGTTCATCATTGCCACGTGGTCGAGTGCCAGCAATAGGTCGTACAGTGACTTCTTCACCTTCTTGCCTAACTAGTATTTCTGGCGAAGAACCAACAATTTCAAAATCACCCAAGTTGAGGTAATACATATATGGGGAAGGATTCATTCGCCGCAGATGTCGATAAACATTAATTCCTTGCCCATCAAACGATGCATTCAAACGTTGCGACAACACCACTTGCATAACATCACCTGCTGTAATGTATTGCTTGGCTGTTTCCACAGCTTGTTTAAAACCCGCTTCGCTGAAACCTGAAACAAAATCTAATTCAGGTACTTCTTCTTGACTAACACCTAAAGGTAATAAGGAAGCAGAATTTTGAAGTTGTGTAGCGAGTTCATCAATGCGATGTTGTGCTAACTCATATCCATCACCTTGTGCATCTGCTAGAACGACAATATAAACTGAACCTTTTAAGCTATCGAATACTAATATTTCACGTGACAGCATGAATAGAATATCTGCCGTACCAAATTCATCTGGGTTTTTACACTTGCCTAGTTTAGGCTCGATATAGCGAATCGTGTCATAGCCAAAATATCCAACTAAGCCACCGACAAAACGTGGCAATTCTTCCAACTCTGGCACATTGAACTGCGAGCGATAATCTTCAATCCATTGCAAAGGATCATTGTGCTGTATTTTTTCAACACACTTTTCTTGCTTGTATATTTTTACAGTATCTTCGTTGACTTGCACATACTCATCACAATGCAAACCAATAATAGAATATCTCCCCCACCGCTCTCCACCTTGTACAGATTCGAATAAAAAACTATGACTACAATTAGCCAGTTTCAAGTAAGCGCTTAACGGAGTATCTAAATCAGCGGCGACTTCACGATAGACGGGAATGTGGGTATAGCCTTGTTGAGCTAGATTAGAGAATTGTTGTTTGTTCATATACGTTTAAGTTCATAGTGATTGATAACGAGCAGGAATTATTCAGCGAGCATTCGAAAATTAACTACGCCAATTAACTTCCCATCGCCAACATTTACTATGGATATTAAACATTACTGAACTCAATTTATAAGAAACTTAATTTATAACAACTGAATTAGCTCATTTAAGCTATTCACATGGATGGGTTGATACTTTTCAACACAAACGCCGCGATTATAGCCATAGGACACATAAATTGCACCCGTTCCGGCCGCGCTGGCTGCCGCCATATCGGTTTGTGAGTCACCTACCATATAACCTGTTTCCGGTTTACCGCCTAATTGCTTGATTGCTTCCAATACCATGGCCGGATCTGGCTTTTGTGTAGGCAAATCATCTCCACATACGACTGCTGAAAAGTACTGCTGCATGGATAATTTTTGTAAAAGTGGCGGAGTAAACTTTCTAGGCTTATTGGTCACACATGCCATAGGAATATTTTTATCAGCAATGTGTTGCAAAAGCTCTATACACTCAGGATAAACAATCGTTTTTACAGCAAGATTCTTTTCATAAACAGCAAAGAAAGAGTACTTAGCTTGTTCCAACAGGTTTTTACCTGGCTTTTTTCCCATAGAGTGAGTCAAAGCCCGCTCAATCAATTTTGCCGCACCATTTCCCACCCAAGTGCGCGCAATATTTTCATCAACTTCTTCAAATTTAAGTTGACTTAGCATTTCATTAATACTGAAAGTGATATCAGGCACGCTGTCGACTAATGTGCCGTCTAAGTCAAAACATAGCCATTGTGGATTTAACTTTTCCACATCTATTAACTTTAAATAAAAATCTTAAAATTGAGACTTATGCTTGAGCTATTTCCTCACGCATCGCAGTAATTGTTTGTTGATAGTCATCTGAATTAAAAATCGCAGATCCTGCAACAAATGTGTCTGCTCCCGCTGCTTTAATACGGCGAATATTATCAATCTTCACACCACCATCGATTTCCAAACGAATGGGTAAACCAGATTGATCAATCATCTTACGTGCTGCTTTTAACTTCTCAATACTGGATTCAATAAATGCTTGACCGCCAAACCCTGGATTCACAGACATTAACAACACCATGTCTACTTTATCGAGTACATAATCCAAATAATGTAATGGAGTCGCTGGATTAAATACTAGACCGCTTTTGCATCCAGAGTCCCGCACCAACTGCAAGCTACGATCTATATGCTCGCTTGCCTCAGGATGAAAAGTAATATAGCTGGCACCCGCCTCAGCAAAATCAGTAATCAGACTATCAACAGGAGACACCATCAAATGCACATCAATAGGTGCGGTAACCCCATGGTTTCTCAACGCTCCACATACAAGCGGCCCAATGGTTAAGTTGGGAACGTAATGGTTATCCATGACATCAAAGTGCACGGTATCAGCACCTGCAGCTAGCACATTATCGACTTCTTCACCCAAGCGCGCGAAGTCCGCAGAAAGTATTGAAGGTGCAATCCAGTTTTCCATATCACTCCACCGTAAATAAAGTCGTTACTTTAACTTAGCCTACTAAGTTTTGCATGCGTTATAATGCATGAAACTACAATCTAATCTGATCTATAATCTCAAGCTATAAAAATTTATGAAAACAGCTTTACTATGAATCTTGAACCTTACCACTTTACTATCGCCATCAGTTTACATGTACTTGCTGCCGTGATTTGGGTCGGCGGAATGTTTTTCGCCTACATGGCTTTACGCCCAGTCGCAGCTAATTTGTTAGAACCAGCAGTTAGATTAGCTTTGTGGTCACGTACCTTGAACCGCTTTTTCGTATGGGTGTGGCTAGCTGTCATCATTATTCCAGTAACAGGTTACTGGATGATTTTTTCTGCATTTAACGGTTTTGCCGGTGTCGCATGGTATGTGCATATTATGCAGGCGTTAGGAATAATTATGATCTTAATTTTCTTACATGTGTTTTTTGCATCATTCAAGAAATTACGTCGCGCAGTCAACGAAGAGAATTATCAAGAAGGTGGGAAAAGCTTGGCTCAAATAAGAAAATTAGTCGGATTAAACTTACTTATCGGTTTAATTACCATTTTCACTGCGATAGGTTTAGAGCATATTCCGTTATAGAGTGATTACATAACTCAACATAAAAAAGGCCACCTCAATTTACATTGGGTGGCCTTTTTTAATTAGCATCAGCTAATTACTGGCAAGAAAGACTTGCATAATATGCTGCAAGATTAGCCATATCATCATCACTCAAAGCTGCAACCATTGGCGCCATTTGAGCATTTTGACGAGTGCCATCTTTAAATGCTTTTATCTGAGCAAGCAAATATTGCTCTTTTTGGCCGGCAAGATTTGGCCATATCGGTGTAGGGCTAATTCCAGTACTGCCATGACATGCAGCACATACGGCTGATTTAGCTTTGCCTGCCTCAATATCTGCTGCATTAGCTGTTGAAGCTAAAAGCGCTACAGCTGAAACTAATCCTATGACTATCGATTTCATTATCACTGACTCCTTATAGTTAATAACTGATTCCAATAAAAATTGCGTGCATTGTACAATTAACGGCTAGATTCACAAACCCAATAATCGTTTTGTATGATATACATCATATTGATCTAGACATTTATCTGAACAAGTTCATTGTTTAGCTCTGATACAATAACTTTTTTATGCAAATCATTCTTAATATGAACCTCATACATAGCCTTGGTTTCTTGCGAATTTCATTATTACTACTGGGTATATTAGATACTTTAATTGCACCCGAACCTGGTACTTATGCCATCAAACATGGTATCGAAGCATTACCCACATTGGTCGCTCCCGCAGCAGCTCCAATCATTATGATGGTCATTTTATTCGACGCCTTAATGTCTAAAATTCGTGCAAGCGATTCCACAGGTGAAGAGAGCAAAAAATTTAAGACTATTATGTGGGTCGAGTTAGCTGTGGTCGCATTTATGATTGCAGGCTGGTTACCTTACTTCTTAGCGATCGGTAAATAATCAAATATGCTTGGTTGGTTTTGGTCTGGTTGCATTGTCTTATCATTCTTTGCGTGCCTGATTCAGCTAATCGTATTTGGAAATCAAGAAATCTTTTCGTATGCGACTGAGTCATTATTTAACACAGCGAAACTAAGCGTAGAAATTGCTATTGGTCTGATTGGCTTAATGGCTATATGGCTTGGCTTTTTCAAAATTGCAGAACGTGCAGGTTTAGCAGATTTAATTGCTCGCTTACTAACACCTTTATTTCGCAAGCTAATGCCAGAAGTACCAAGCAATCATCCAAGCATTGCTGCCATCACTATGAACATGGGCGCCAATGCTCTGGGCCTTGATAATGCAGCAACCCCATTAGGCATTAAGGCTATGCATGAGCTGCAAACGCTCAATAAACAACAAGATACCTTATCGAACGCACAAATATTATTTTTAGTATTAAACACCTCTTCAGTCACAATTATTCCTATTACTGTATTTTTATTTCGCGCTCAACAAGGCGCATTACACCCCACCGAAGTATTTGTTCCTATTTTAATTGCTACGTTTGCATCGACGATTGTCGGTCTACTCAGTGTCGCTTATGTACAAAAACTTCCACTGTTGAATAAAACTGTCATTGCTTACTTATCGATTTTAAGTGCCATCCCTATATTACTCACTGTTTATTTTGTTTCTTTACCCAAAGAACAAATGGCAATGCAAGCACAACTGATCGCCAATTTTGTTTTGTTTGCTGTAGTTACAATATTCCTAGTAAGCGGATGGAAAAAAAGAATTAATGTATACGAAGCATTTGTCGATGGCGCTAAACAAGGCTTCGAGACTGCCATCAAGCTTATTCCTTACTTGGTAGCCATGTTGCTTGCCATTGCATTGTTACGTGCCAGCGGTATTTTGAACGCACTGCTTAGCTTAATAAGTAGCGGCTTAAATATATTTAATATTGACGATGCTTTTATAGAAGCGCTTCCTACTGCCTTAATGAAACCTTTTAGCGGAAGTGGTGCGCGTGCTGCCATGCTTGAAGTGATGCAATCTGAAGGTGTTGATTCATTTCCTGCTAAAGTCGCAGCAGTGATGCAAGGTAGTACAGAAACAACTTTTTATGTGTTAGCGGTATATTGTGGCGCAGTGGGGATTACTAAAATTCGTTATGCCATGACATGTAGTCTATTAGCTGATGCAGCCGGCATTACTACTGCAATATTCATTTCTTATGTGTTTTTTGCGAACTAATATAAATAAACGTTAGTTTTAATCTATCGCTTTTCTATACTGTCATAATTCCTGATCCATATCTTTAAATTTATACCAAGAAAATAATCCCGTAACTAACATTACTAAGGAAATCATTGTAAGACCAAGATCCGCAAAGATACTTAGAATTAAACTACAGGCACCGAGTATCGCAATAAGTAAAAATATGTAGCTCATTATTTTCATGACTTCTTAACCCATAACACTTATAACGCAACAATTTGCCTACCTTGGATATCACCTTGCAACAAATTATCAAATGCTTGAGTTAAGGTCTCTAACCCAACTTCGGCTGCACATATTTTCTCTATATTGTTCGGCTTCATCTCATTTGCAAGTTTATCCCACACTTGTTTTCGTAATGATTGAGGACAAGCCGCTGATGTTACTCCTATCAAACTAACACCACGCAAAATAAAAGGCATGGTTGTGGTTTCCACATTCATGCCTGCTGCCATGCCTATGCTCACAATATTCCCCCAAGGTTTCACACTCTTTGTTAGCCAAGCTAACGTATCGCCACCTAAGTTATCTATTGCACCTCCCCAGCGCCCCTTATGCATGGGTGCCTTATCTATTTTTATTTCTTCGGGGGAGATAATTTCATTTGCACCCAGAGAGGTTAAATAATTATGTGCAGATTTTTTTCTTGTCATCGCAACCACTTCATAGCCTAGCTGGCTTAGCAATTGCACTCCAAAGCTACCCACGCCACCAGTTGCCCCTGTGACAAGTATCGGACCATGTTCTGGTATTTGATGATTATCTTGTAAACGTAGAATCGATAATGCCGCAGTAAATCCTGCTGTACCCATAATCATAGCGGTTCGCGTAGTAAGACCCTCTGGCATAGGCACCACCCACTCGGCCGGTACACGCGCATATTCACTATACCCACCATCATGAACTTCACTTAGACCACTGCCGTTGACTAAAACTTTTTGGCCTACTTGAACTTCGCTATTTTCAGAAGAAACCACTTCACCGGCCAAATCTATGCCGCCATTCAAAGGTGAAGCACGTAGAATTTTACCTTTGCCTGTACCTGCCAATGCGTCTTTATAATTCACACTGGAATATTCGACTTTTATAACTACATCACCCTCTGATAAATCATTTAACGTGAGTGTTTCTATCCCGGAACTTTCAAATTCTTTTGCCGCATGAATGCGAAATGCTTTAAATGATTTCTGCATTATTATTTCGCACCCATCATTCGTTTATAAACACGCTTAGCATGTGTTAAGGCATCTGACACATTCTCTGCCATAACGTTAAAGTGACCCATTTTACGTCCAGGCTTCGCACCTGACTTTCCATAAAGATGTACTTTGACATTTACATCGTCATACACACTTGCAGAAGGAAACACATTATCTTTCCACGCGTCACCTAATATATTCACCATCGCTACTGCACAGTGATTTTGAGTATCTGCAGGCACCCATCCACAAATGACACGTACTTGTTGTTCAAACTGGGAAATGCCACAAGCATCCATAGAATAATGGCCACTGTTATGCACTCTTGGAGCAATCTCATTTACTAACAATTGATCATCTTGGTCGACAAAATACTCCACCGTCATAATGCCAACATAATCCAATTTTTCAGCGATACGTTGCGCAATTTCACAAGCATATGTTTGTAATTCAAGTGACACCTTCGCCGGCACAGAACTGATATGTAGAATGCCATTTTTATGTTCATTGCGCGCGACAGGGAAAAAGCACACCTCGCCTTGCTTATTACGACCAAGCACAACTGAAATTTCTAATTGCAATTGAATACGTTCTTCAAGAATACAAGGAACCTCTCCAAATGTGTGAAATGCCTGCTTTGCTTCTTCAGTATTCATAACCACTTGCTGGCCTTTACCATCGTAACCAAATTCTGCCGTTTTGATAATGCACGGCCAATTCATATGCTGTGAATTATTTAAATCATCCTGTTTATTCACAGCTATAAATTTAGAAGTGGGAACACCCAAATCATTCACAAAGGTTTTTTCACGAATGCGATTCTGTGCCACATGTACCGCATTAGGGTTTGGACAAACTTCGCAGTAGTCTTGTAGAAACTCCAAAGTTTGAGAAGGGATGTTTTCAAATTCAGTGGTCACCACTGCACAGGCTTGGCCAAATTCTTTCAGTGCTTCATAGTCGTCGTATTCTGCTTGGATATGTCGTGCAGATACCTCGCCTGCAGGACTATGCTCATTGGGATCAAACACCCACACTTGATAACCCATATCCGCTGCTGCGAGCGCAAACATTCTTCCTAATTGGCCGCCACCAAGCATGCCGAGTATGGAATCAGGTTCTATCATTGAAAAATGACTCTATAATAATCGTCAGAGATTAACTGAATTATATAGGAAGCTCTGATTTACTCTGATACTTTGTTAAAAAACATCTCAAAATGCTCATGTATTCACATACACTCCGCTTTTTCGTTGTTTTTTGCCTCGTCTCAACCACTTCGTTAGTAAATCAAAACTTCCTATGATCTTATTTTATAAAAATTTTATGACTGACTTTCGCTTATTTGGGTGGCAATTCTTTTGCCAACACTTGATCGCGTTGCTTTTCTCTAAAAGCAGTTAACTTCTCATTTAATCCCGCATCGTTATTGGCCAGCATGGCCACAGCAAATAACGCAGCATTGGCAGCACCCGCTTCACCAATCGCAAATGTCGCAACAGGCACTCCTTTAGGCATTTGCACAATGGAAAATAATGAGTCCTTCCCTTGCATATATTTACTCTGCACTGGTACACCAAGCACTGGCACGGTACTTATAGCCGCAGCCATACCTGGCAAGTGTGCTGCACCACCCGCGCCCGCAATAATACACTCCAATCCGCGCTGTTTAGCACTACTGGCATACTCATATAAATACTCTGGTGTGCGATGCGCTGACACCACATTGCATTCGTACTCTACACCGAATTCTTTTAGTACATTGACAGCGTATTCCATGACTTTCCAGTCACTGTCGCTGCCCATTATGATGCCTACTTTAGCCATTGATTATGCGGTCTCGCCGAGAAAAAACGCGCATTTTCCTCCTTTTGATCGGTGAACGCCAGTGATATTGAAGTAATATTGGTGAAAATTAGCTTTAAAATGCAAATCAAACGTATTCATTTCGCTCTAATCACTCTACAATTCGCGTCTTTTTTTGGGATAAAACATGTCATCAGCAGTATTTGAAACTGAATTCACCTCATTGCCCCTACTGCATAAGGGTAAAGTACGCGATATTTACGAAATTGATGACAAACACATGCTTGTGGTAGCAACTGATCGCATTTCTGCGTTTGACGTGATCATGCCTAACCCGATTCCCAATAAAGGTGCCTTATTAACTCGTGTATCTGATTTCTGGTTTGAGCGATTTGCTGATTTAATTCCCAACCAAGTAAGCAGTATGACACTGGAAGACTTAAATTTAACTGATAGCGAACGTGAACAAGTAACCGGACGTTCCATCATTGTTAAACGTTTAAACGCTCTACCCATTGAAGCGATTGTACGAGGCTATTTAATTGGTTCAGGCTGGAAAGAATACCAAGACAAACAATCTGTTTGCGGAATCCCCTTACCTGCAAATATCCCATTAGCTGGCAAATTACCTGAAACATTGTTCACGCCATCAACCAAAGCAGCTGCAGGTGAACACGATGAGAATATTTCTTTTGAACAGGCTGTCGAGCTTGTTGGCGAAGACATCGCAACGCAAGTACGTGATATAAGTATTAAGCTATATGAAAATGCAGCAAATTACGCTCTCACTAAAGGCATTGTCATTGCAGATACAAAATTTGAATTTGGCTTAGACGACAACGGCACATTGACATTAATTGATGAAGTTCTAACACCTGACTCTTCACGTTTTTGGCCCGCTGATGATTACACACCTGGTAAAAACCCTAGCAGCTTTGATAAGCAATATATTCGTGATTACCTAGAGACACTTGATTGGAATAAAAAAGCCCCTGGACCAACATTGCCAGATGAAATCATTACGAATACTCAAGCCAAGTATCAAGAAGCAGCAAACAAATTATTGCCTAATTAATTCTTGAGTGAACGCCAGTGAAAAAGATTGCCATCTTTGCTGACGTACAAAATATTTATTACACCACACGCGAAGCTTATCAGCGTCAATTCAATTACCGTGCGTTTTGGAATAAAGTTTCACAGCAAGGTGATATTGTTTGCGCATTAGCTTATGCCATTGAGCGCAATGATGATAAGCAAAAGAAATTCCAATCTGCGCTAAAACAAATTGGCTTCACAGTAAAACTCAAACCTTACATTCAACGTAGTGATGGTTCGGCTAAAGGTGATTGGGATGTTGGCATTACTATAGATGTGATTGAACAAGCCAAACATGTAGACAAAGTTATTTTGTTATCTGGTGACGGAGATTTTGATTTATTGTTATCACATATTCAAAGTCAGCATAAAGTAGAAACAGAAGTGTATGGTGTTCCCACGCTAACAGCTAACTCTCTGATAAACAGTGCAACATCCTTTAATGCCATTGACGAGAAACTGCTGATCTAGATATTGCCTTCGCCATCCCCCAAATGGTTTATGCAATTGAGCACCCAAACCGTTACACTACGCCTCCATTTTAGCTGACATATATTCAGCGCCATGAACCTTTCGATTATAGTTTTGTAGTCCATAGCGTTTCGTGACAACCACATTCTGACTAGGTACACCTATGAGCTCCGAAACGCCCATTCAATTTAACCAACTTGGCTTAAATAAATCGATCATTACTGCACTTAGCGAAATCGGTTATGAAACTCCTTCGCCAATTCAAGCGCAAACTATCCCGCTAGTCCTGTCAGGCAAAGATGTATTAGGTCAAGCTCAAACCGGTACCGGCAAAACTGCAGCATTTGCTTTACCGCTGCTATCAAGCATTGACTTAAAACAAAAACATCCTCAGGTATTAGTTTTAGCTCCAACACGTGAGCTTGCTATACAAGTCGCTGAAGCATTTCAGAAATATGCATCTCACATGAAAAACTTCCATGTGTTACCCATTTATGGTGGTCAAGATTACCGCGGGCAAATACGCGCTTTACAGCGCGGCGTGCATGTCGTCGTGGGTACTCCGGGTCGTGTGATGGATCATATGCGCCGCGGCACATTAGTTTTAGACAATTTAAGTACATTAGTATTAGACGAAGCCGACGAAATGTTACGCATGGGTTTTATCGATGATGTTGAATGGGTCTTAGAACAAACGCCACCTGATCGGCAGATTGCTTTATTTTCTGCCACCATGCCGCAAGAAGTAAGACGTATTGCAACAAAACATTTAAACGAACCTGAACAAGTTACTATCAAAGTAAAAACGACGACAGCTGACACCATACGACAACGTTATTGGCCCGTAAGTGGTTTACATAAACTTGATGCATTAACACGAATTTTAGAAGCAGAAAGTTTTGATGGCATGCTTATATTTGTACGCACTAAAACTGCGACAGTCGAGTTAGCGGAAAAGCTAGAGGCGCGAGGTTATTCAAGTTCCGCATTAAATGGTGACATTGCACAAAACCAACGTGAACGTACTATTAAGCAATTAAAAGATGGAAAAATTGATATTCTTGTCGCTACCGATGTAGCTGCCCGCGGCCTAGACGTCGACCGCATTAGTCATGTAATCAACTATGACATTCCTTATGACACTGAAGCCTATGTACATCGTATTGGTCGCACGGGTCGTGCCGGACGAACTGGTGATGCCATTTTATTTGTCGCACCGCGTGAAAAACGTATGTTAAGCGCGATTGAAAAAGCCACGCGAAAGAAAATTGATATTATGGAGTTACCCTCTACCGAAATTATCAATGACAAACGTATTGCTAAATTTAAACAAAGAATCAGCGACACATTAGCTAATGAAGACTTAGCGTTATTCTCTCAACTTATCGAGCAGTATCAACAAGAACACAACATTCCTGCGATTGATATTGGCGCTGCACTCGCAAAACTATTGCAAGGCGATACCCCTTTACTGCTAACAAACAAACCTAAGAAAACTAAAGAAAAGCCACCGTCTCATGATCACACCGATAAAGGTAAAAGCAAACGTTCGTCACAGAAATACGCGCATGCTGAAGATTTAGCTGAACCCAAACCAGGCTTTGACCGTTATCGTATCGAAGTGGGTCATACTGACAAAGTTAAACCAGGCAATATTGTTGGTGCCATTGCTAATGAAGCAGGATTAGAGAGCCAATACATTGGACAAATAAAAATCTTTGATGACTATAGTGTTGTCGACTTGCCGGAAGGCATGCCTAAAGAAATATTCAAGGATTTGAAAAAAGTTTGGGTGTCTGGCAAACAGCTAAGAATCACTTTATTTGGTAGTAAACCTGATAACAAAGCTAAAAGCAGAAAATCCAACACAAGAAAACGTGCGACGACAACGCCACGTAAAAAGACAAAAATAAAACGTAAAACTAAAAAAAAGCAGACCTCGTGAAGTCTGCTTTTTTATTTTTAATACCTAGTCATTCCTGACTAAATACTCGCTAGCCTACATGACCATGAGAAATCTCTTCTTCAGTCGCATCTCTCACACTTACTATTTTCACATCAAAGTTTAATGTCACACCTGCCAAAGGATGATTCCCATCCACAGTAACTTGATCGTCTTCAATTTCAGTAATCACCACACGTTGCACTTGACCATTTTCACCCTGCGCTTCAAAGGCCATGCCTGCTTCTAAATTTTCTACACCTTGAAAGGCTTTTTATCCACTTGCTGAATTAATTCAGGAATCTTTTCACCATAACCTTCTGCAGGTTCAACTTTAACTTGTAACGCATCATCAGCAATTTTGCCTATCAAAGCTTTCTCTAAACCTGGAATAATATTATTGGCACCATGCAAATAAGATAGAGGTTCAGACCCTTCAGAACTATCTAACACATTACCCCCATCATCAGTCAACGTGTAGTGCATGCTCACAACCATTTTGTCGCCAATCATTAAAGACATAGTTTCTCCATGTTAAATTAAATAAATATTTATTTTTCCTCTGACGCCATACATTGATAGATCTTAGCGCCGATTGCTGCACCTACTATCGGTGCTAACCAGAACAACCACAGCTGACTCACAGCCCAATCACCAACATACAATGCTACACCTGTACTACGCGCAGGATTTACAGAAGTATTGGTTACTGGAATAGTAATTAAATGAATCAAAGTAAGACATAAACCGATTGCTATCGGAGCCATACCTGCCGGTGCACGTGTATCGGTCGCACCCATAATGACAATTAAAAAGATCATTGTCATCACAATCTCTGCAACCAACGCAGCCATCATCGAATAACCACCAGGGGAGTGCTCACCAAATCCATTAGAAGCAAAACCTGCACTGACATCGAAACCAGCCGCCCCACTTGCAATCACATACAAAACACCTCCTGCAGCTAAGCCGCCAATGACCTGAGCAATAATGTATGGAAATAGTTGATTAGCAGGGAATCGCCCACCTGCCCATAAACCAATAGACACTGCAGGATTTAAATGGCAGCCAGAGATATGTCCAATTGCATATGCCATGGTGAGAACGGTCAAACCAAAAGCTAAAGACACACCCAATAAGCCAATGCCTACATCTGGAAAGCCCGCAGCTAAAACAGCACTGCCGCAGCCACCCAACACCAACCAAAACGTACCAATAAATTCAGCGACATATTTATTCATGACACCCTCTCTTTTGATTATTATCTAGCCAACGCCACCATGCAGTAATGACAATAAGGTTGCGACTTGTAATAGAGTAATAGCTATGTCAGATCTCGTTGTTTATTTTTGGTTATCACATTTCGCTAAAATTTTATCTAGCTGATTAGCAAATGCCTTACGATCGCTTTGACTATAAGGGGCTTGTCCACCGGATTGAATACCACTTCCACGCAAAGTATCCATAAAGTCACGCATACTCAATTGCGCCTTAATAGTACTTGCGGAATAAAGTTCACCTCGTGGATTCAATGCTAGAGCTTTTTTCTCAATGACTTCTGCAGCTAATGGGATATCACTAGTAATCACTAAATCACTCTCTTGAGCACGTTGGGCGATTTCATTATCTGCCACATCAAACCCTTTGGGCACTTGCAGCATTTTAATATTGTGCAAACTGGGTGTTCGAATAGCTTGATTCGCTACTAAAATCAGCTCAATTCCTGTGCGCTCAGCCGCTCGAAATAAAATTTCTTTAACTGGCACAGGACAAGCATCGGCATCTACCCAGATTTTCATACACTCATTTCTCTGTTGGCATAACAATAAAGAGCAGTTTACACTTTCGTATTATGAAAACACTTTTTATTACTGGCACCGACACTGGTGTTGGCAAAACTTATATAGGCCGCATATTAGTAAAAGCATTAATCAAAGCAGGTCACTCATGCGAACCGAGAAAGCCTGTCGAAAGTGGTTGTAAACTAGAAAATGGTGTACTCATTCCAGAAGATGCCACTTTATATGAACGTGCCACACAAGGAATATCTTCACTCGATGACATTTGCCCACATAGATATGAGCCACCCATTTCACCCGAGCGCGCCATACGCTTAGCCAACCAAACCGTAAACGTTGAAGACTTAGTCGAAGTTTGCCAGCCAAAAAATAACCCAGAATATTTATTAGTCGAAGGTGCTGGTGGATTTTATTCGCCACTTTGTAGCGATGGCTTAAATGCCGACCTTGCAGAACAACTCAATGGCGATGTCATTCTAGTAAGTAAAGATCGTCTTGGTTGCATCAACCAAACATTACTCGCCATGGAAGCAATACAACGCCGGAAACTTAATTTAGTCGCCATTGTATTAAACCAAACTCGAGAACACGAAGAATCATCTATGGACAACATCGAAGATCTTCGCATACGTCTCGACATCCCCGTCATCGCCGTTCCCAACATAATTGACGCCAATCAAGAACTCCTCGACGCACAATACCAAGCCATAGAAGAACTATTGAGTATTATCAAATAAGCGCAACACCACGATGTATTTTATTTCGTGCAAGCTCTCTTATTTCATCAAAATATTATTGTGATATTATTTAGTTATATTACTTAATTAATTACACAAGCAAACATGGGTAAACGTCACAGCGACGCAATTTATTACGTCAGTGTGACGTATACTTAACAGTTAGGCTCAACATCGAGTTCAGCAGTGACGATCAGACCACCAAAAATACCAGACGCACCAAGAGCAATCCAAAAAGGTGTTCCTCTAAAGTTACTGATCAATGAGTCAGCAGTTGAGTGCCTCGCTCTAAATATCTTATATGTAAATCGTAACTTCGAAGTTGATGATTTTTATAATTCCTGTATTCAGGGGCTAGATCCATTATCTCTGATGGAAAGAGGTAAGCATGTAGCAAAAATACTAAAGGGATTCTTGCCAGAAAACTATGGTGACGCTGTAAACATATTAATGAATTCTCTGACACCAGAAGAACCTTTCTCCGAGGAGTTTGGGTTAGCTGAATTTTTTCATCTTCCCCACAGTTTTTTTATTTCTGAATTTGGTCTCTCTGAGAAATTCAATAAAGGTGTAGACCCTTTTGATATTTCTATGGGCGCAATGTATGAACTAACCAAAAGATTTACAGCCGAGTTTGCAATTAGAAACTTTATAATCGATCAGCAAGAGAGAACACTTTCTCAATTAGATAAATGGATCACTGATGAGAATCCCCATGTAAGAAGACTGTGCTCTGAAGGGACTCGTCCTAAACTTCCTTGGGGTAAGAAATTAAAGGCATTTGTAGTTGATCCTCAACCGACTATTCCTTTTCTAAATGCATTAAAAGATGATAGCTCTCTTTATGTCAGGAGAAGCGTTGCTAATCACTTGGGAGATATAGCCAAAGACCATCCAGAAGTAGCATTTTCTATTTGCGAAGACTGGTTGAAGCAGAATGCTAGCTCAGAAGTAAAGTGGGTGATTAGGCATGCATTACGTTATCCGGCGAAAAAAGAGAACAAAATGGCCATTCAGCTGCGTAAATCAGCAAAGGCCTAACAAGTAAATCCAGTTGACGCCTACAGCGCACCTGATTTAGGCGTTATGAGTGGGAAATCAGGGACAGACCACGGTTTCTCGATACTACACAGTGAATTTTCACATTACGCCTTGCCGCATCATTCCATTTTGATAGTGCACTTTGCATTAAATAGAGGACAAACCACGGTTTTTGAAATTCATAAATAAATAAATAGGGTCAGACTCTAATTAAATTTAAACAGCGCATAAATGCACAATTAATTCGAGTCTAACCCTATTTCTACTATTCTAATCGTGGCTTGTTGCCTCTTGTATCTTCAGGTGGTTGGTAAAGTAGGTATATGTAAATCCGACATTTCATGCATCACACGAATGACTTGGCAACTGTATCCAAATTCATTGTCGTACCAAACGTAGAGAACTGCCCGATCGCCATCAACAATTGTTGCTTGTGAGTCAAGCACGCCAGCATGACGAGAGCCCACTAAATCACTGGACACTATTTCCTTGGATGCCGTGTAATCGATTTGATTTTGTAATTCTGAATTGAGTGCCATTTGGCGAACATAATCGTTCAGCGCTTCCTTATCTGTGCTCTTCTTTAAATTCAGATTCATGATCGCCATCGAGACATTCGGCGTCGGTACGCGAATGGCGTTACCGGTTAACAACCCTGCCAGTTCAGGTAACGCTTTAGCCACGGCCTTTGCTGCACCCGTTGTACTAATCACCAGGTTTAATGGTGCACTACGACCCCGACGAGGGGATTTGTGATAATTATCAATAAGGTTTTGGTCATTCGTGTAAGCGTGCACTGTTTCAATATGCCCATTACGTATTCCAAACTTGTCATTGACTGCCTTTAAAACAGGTGTAATGGCATTGGTAGTGCAACTAGCAGCCGAAACAATTTTATCTTCCGCTGCAATCATGCCTTGATTAACACCATAAACAATATTTTTGATACTGCCTTTTGCGGGTGCCGTCAGCAGCACTTTGTCCACGCCTTTTGATTGCAAATGCTGACCTAACCCTTCTTCATCCGACCAGATACCGGTGTTATCCACCACTATCGCATCTTTTATTCCATAGGCGGTGTAGTCAATTTCAGCAGGAGACTTCGCGTAGATGACTTTGATAAAAGCACCATTTGCCTTAATCACATTATTTTCTTTATCGACTGATATGCTGCCATTAAAGGCGCCGTGTACTGAGTCACGCCTTAACAGGCTAGCGCGTTTTTCTAGATCATCTTCTTTACCAGGACGAACCACAATTGCGCGTAACTTCAACAAGGAACTGGGCCCGGCTCGTTCAATCAATAATCGAGCAAGTAAGCGCCCTATTCGACCAAACCCAAATAAAACAACATCTTTTCTATTTTGAATATCACCGGTTTTTTTAATGGTTTCCAATTCCTTTTCCAGGAATTGTTCCTTTGAAAGTTCGTTGGCTTGATCAAGACTCATATAACGATAAGCTAATTTCCCAATATCTACGCTTGCCGGCGCAAGGTCCATTTCATTTAACGCTTTTATAAATGGGAGGCTCTCACGCAACCGGAGTTTTCTTTCCTCGTGTAATTTAACGGCTTTATGTGCCTTGATAATTTCGATCGCAGAAGCATTGACTAGCGGTTTACCGTAAATGGAAATTACAATGCCTTTATTCCTGAATATCTGCCCGATAATTGGCTGCATCGTTTCTGCATATGTCTGGCGCTCTTGCCAGCCGGTCTGGTATTCCTCTTCGAGAAGCAATGTCATTAAACTTAAGCTCTGGTTTGGTTAGTTGAAGGATAGTCTGTTACTTAAACACTCTTTACGAACGTTTATAAGGGGCAGAATTTTATAGTGTTCGCAACTTGAAGGATAGCTCTATCTGCAATTTTAATGACTCGCAAATAGGGGACAGATCACAGTTTTCTTTTCTTAACCAAAGACTATCATATAGCACCGGCCAGCCAGGTTGGTCCATTCACCAATTCTTCTTTGATCTGGGCAAGCTTGGCAGGATGATTCTTTTGGAACGAATGGCCAGAAATAAATGCATTCATTGGAGTTGCATTAATTATTACTGCTAGTTTAGTCATTCTTTACAGCAAAAAAGCATCAGCAAAATAAGCGACCGAATAAACGATTGGGGAAATCAGGGACAGACCACGGTTTCTCGATACTACACAGTGAATTTTCACATTATGCCTTGCCGCATCTTTACATTTTGATAGTGCACTTTGCACATGGATGTGCAAAGTAGCTCAAGGAATCATGGAAGATTCTTTGAGCGGCACGTAAACGAAATGGAATAATAAGGGTCGCTTTAGGCCAAGGCATTTGTGTGGCCTTTCTTTTGGATACTTTTCTTTGGCCATGCAAAGAGAAGATC
>Ga0181593_10001326_pt1 | contig 22238 bp, 19 predicted proteins | sample 071ome_19_FD_133756 | JGI IMG/M metagenome (GOLD analysis project Ga0181593, IMG submission 133756) | Coastal salt marsh microbial communities from the Groves Creek Marsh, Skidaway Island, Georgia - 071413AT metaG (megahit assembly) | ecosystem: Environmental > Aquatic > Marine > Intertidal...
ATAATTTCCCGAATTACTTTCTGTAAGGGTGACATCGGTTGCCCGCATGGCCAGTTCGCTCATTCGAGCATATACATCACCCGCTTGACTGAGAGCATCGTTTTGACTCTGAAGAAGAGTCAGGAAATTTTGCAGGTTAATCTTGTGACTTGAGTTTTGTACTCTCTCGAAGTCCATCTTCATTTCCACCGACAGTCCTGCATTATCGGAACTCGAACCCGCTAAGCGGGACCCAATAGCAACTCTTCGAGAAGATGTAGTCAGGCTTTTTGATGCAAGGTCATGATGAACCAGGGCCTGGCGAGCTACTGTAGTGTCGAGTTTCATTACTATTTTGGTTATGAAGAAATATGTTTGATTTCTTTGTTCTCTCCGCCCTGCCCAAAATGGGCAGGGCGAGGGAGATCAAAATATTCGTATAATCAGAAGTTATTGTAGAAGGGTTAGAGCAACATTGGTCAGTTGATTGGCCTGAGCTGTCATTGAAGCACTGGCTTGAACGAGCACGTTGTACCTTGCGAACCTTGTAGACTCGAGAGCTACATCCGTATCCATAATCCTACCTCTGGCGGCTTCCAGATTCACTAAGTTTTGAGAATGCAGGTTATAAGAGGTCATCACTCTTTGCTGCTCCGCACCATTTTCCGCACGGGCTTCAGCTACTCGTTGAATAACTTCGGTAAACTGCTCAATCGTGATTGTAGTAATATCGGATGTTTCGTTTCCGTTGGCCTTCACCAGTGAGTTTCCTGTCCCGCCTAGACCACCTAAACTGGTCAAGTGTTGGATATTTGTGACTCCAAGAGAAATACTGCCATCAGAGGAGACTCCAGAGGGATGAGTTAATAATTCATAGCTGTATCGATCGCTCGCTAAACCGCCACTTCCTGAGACATAGACGGACACATTCATCTCCTTTCCAGAGGTGGCATTTCCGGTATGATTACCGATTGCAAAAAGGCTAATCCCGTTGAACTTCTCTTTACCCATTTGCTGTAACTGGGATTGAAGTTCCCTGAACTCCTTAGAATAGTTCTCGATGTCTCCTTCGTTCTTGGTTACATCAGCAGCCATAGTGCGAAGCTCAGCCATACGACTAACCACTTCCCCGACTGATTGGAGTGCACCATCCTGTAACTGCAGAAAAGAAAGAGCATTTTGATGGTTATTGAGTACTGCTTCAGTACGCTTTGCATGTGAGTCAAGCTTGTAGGCGACGGCTAAACCACCCGCATCCTCTGCTGGATTAGTTATTCGGTTGCCCGAGGACAGCCTGGATAAGCTTCTTCGCAGGGCGTCATTGGCCTTGCTCAGGTTGAATGATGCACTGGTTGCAGCGCTGTTTGTGTTTACTACTATTGGCATTTTATTTTTCCTCCATGATTGGATCGTGGCGTCCTTGCCACATTATTGCCGGCATTAATGAGGGTGCCGGCACCCTTGATTTTGGGGTAAGGAATGATGAGTACATTTCAGTTTAAATCTTCAAGTTTACTGCAGCAGAGTGAGTGCAACATTGGTTAACTGGTTGGCCTGTGCAGTCATTGATGCACTTGCCTGAACAAGAACATTATGCCTCGCAAACCGTGTTGATTCCAAAGCCACATCAGTATCCATAATCCTGCCTCGAGCAGCCTCCAGGTTTACCAGGTTCTGCGAGTGCAAATTGTATGAAGTCATGACTCTTTGCTGCTCCGCACCATTTTCAGCACGGGCGGCTGCTACCTTTTGAATAATTAGAGTGAACTGCTCGATTGAGACATCAGAAATATCCTTCAGGTAAGCATCCGTATCATTATCTGCAGTGGAATCTGTGTCATTGAGGTTAGCTGCGGCGGCTCTTTCTACAGCGTCGTTCTTAAATCCAGCAAGATTGGCAAACAAGTTTGTTTCTACTGCTGTTGTTGAAGAAGCGGTAGAGCCTCCTACACCAGTAGTATCTTCAAGAGATGTCAGGAATTCCAAATTAACAACATTTAATGAAATGCTGCCATCTCCGCTGACACCACTTGGGTGAGCAATCAATTCATACGACCATTTATTGTAATTAACCTTATTACCTGTTGAATATTCGTACTCCTCAGACGTCTTCAAGTCGGCGTCACTTATTCCGAGGGTAGTAGCGGTAGAAGACTCATCACTAAATAGGGCAATTCCATTAAATTTTTCGTTACCCATTTGGCGAAGTTGAGACTGCAACTCACGAAACTCTTTGGAATAATTCTCAATGTCCCCTTCATTTTTGGTTACATCCGCGGCCATTGTTCGAAGTTCTGCCATTCGACTGACGACTTCTCCCACAGATTGAAGTGCACCATCCTGTAACTGTAAAAAAGAAAGGGCATTTTGGTGATTGTTAAGTACGGCTTCAGTTCGCTTGGCATGGGAATCCAGCTTGTAAGCTACGGCTAGACCGCCTGCATCCTCCGCTGGGTTGGTGATGCGGTTGCCTGACGACAAGCGAGCTAAACTTCTCCTCAATGCATCATTAGCCTTGCTCAGGTTAAATGAAGCACTGGTGGCTGCACTATTGGTGTTTACTACTATTGGCATTTATTTTCCTCCATGATTTTTAAGTGGCTTCCGTGCCACAGATATCTCGGTTTTATAATGGAACCGAAAACCATTTTAGTTGGGGTGAGCGTGAAACTATCTTCATCAAATCATTTGGCATTGATACTTCGAGAGTGCCACAAAGTGAGCATCCGTAATAGAGTCTTCGAAACTGCTAATTACTGAAGAAGAGTGAGGGCGACATTGGTTAACTGATTTGCCTGTGCTGTCATTGAGGCACTCGCTTGTACAAGCACATTGTACCTTGCGAACCTGGTTGACTCCAAAGCCATGTCTGTGTCCATAATCCGACCTCTGGCATTTTCTAAATTCACCAGATTTTGAGAGTGCAGATTGTATGAAGTTTGCACCCGTTGTTGCTCCGCACCATTCTCTGCCCGTGCATCGGCAACTTTTTGAACAATTTCGGTAAACTGACCGATACTGACACTGGCGATATTATGAATAAACCCATCAGAATTAACATAGGTATTGCTGCCTTGGGTGACTGCAGTAGCAACAGCAGTCCCGGTGGTAGATCTCCCCAAAAGATTAACCATCGTTAACCCTGATCCTGCACCAGGGGTCAAAATATTTCCTACTGAGAGAACAAAGCTCAGGTTGGTTGTATTTAAGGAAATACTACCATCATCGTCTATGCCGGAGGGGTGAGTTAACAAAGTACGCGAGAAGGCGGAGTATGAAGCGTTTTTCTTAACACCATCTGGATTTTGCCAGTTATAGGTGGCGTTCTTTTGGTTTAGAATTCCGTTTGAAGTAGTACCTCCAGTGATGGCAAACAAGCTCACTCCGTTAAATTTTTCACGAGCAACTTGCCTGAGTTGCATTTGCAATTCACGAAACTCTTTCGAGTAGTTCTCTATATCGCTAGTGTTCTTGCTTACATCAGCTGCCATGGTACGCAATTCAGACATCCTCGTTACAATATCACCCACTGTATTTAGTGCTCCATCTTGCAATTGAAGGTAAGATAGTGCATTTTGGTGATTATTGAGTACAGCCTCCGTGCGTTTTGCGTGAGAATCAAGCTTGTAGGCTACGGCAAGTCCTCCAGCATCTTCCGCTGGGCGGGTAATACGATCGCCCGAAGATAAGCGAGCAAGACTCTTGCGAAGAGACTCGCTGGCACGTGACAGATTGAATGATGCTTCGGTAGCCGAAGCGTTGGTGTTTACTACTATTGGCATTTGTTATTCCTCCTTGAATATTGCGTGGCGTCCTTGCCACAATGTTGCCGCCAAGAACGGGGACGGCGCCCGATTTAATTCATGTTTATTGGTTCATGTATTAGGTTAAAATTGGCATTTATGAGTTTTAGAAATTTGATCACACAGGTTTAACTTTTAGGGAATTTATGATCCCGGACCATTGCCCGTGGAGATAGTAAAAGAAATCAGAAAACCAAAAGGGTAACCTGTGTTTGCGGGGAACAAAATTAATCCCTTTGGATGAGTTCCGACTAAAATCAGTTTTCCGTGAATCAACTAAAAGATTTTTAGTTTTCACCTTCTCGATCCTCACTTGTAAAATAGAGTCCAGCAAAGTCGCCAGGCATTCACTAATAAGTTTTCCACTTGGTACTCGCTGACTACCTATTCCGGATATAAAGCCCTGAATTGCAGGTGAACATTTGAGTTGAGGATTAGGCAAGTCTATGGGTGTAACGATTCCATTTAATTCAATGTGCATGCGGAGTGGTTTGTCCTGTAAATTGTCGAACAAGGGCTTCCCTCGGTGTGTGGTATTAAGGGCTGTTTTCATCGTGTCCGCATGTAAAAGGTACTCGCAATACAACATTTCGTGACATTTGCATTGCCTGACGGTATTAAGAAAACTCCTAAGTTGTTCTATCAACTGGTCCAGTGTCGATTCCTGGTCATTCATGAAAGAAATCGCATCAGTCAGGTTCCTTTCCATTGCAGACGATCGGCTCAGTTGTGAATAAGAGTTCGCATTTGGAACCGCACATGGACTGGGTCCAGAGTTACATGTAGGGCCATCTGATGATGAGTGGCGGTTGATAACACCACCATGTGCAATGGAATTATTGCTGAATGCACTATGAGCGTATCGCATAATATTAAGTATAAATATAAATTAGGTTAACAATTAAGTTATTGAAATGTATTGGTACCGAACTGCTTGGATAAACAGTGGCTGTGAAAGTAAGAAATTAGATTAAATCATGGCATGTGTTTCCCGTTGAATGCTTTAGATATTCTAGGGAATTACTGCTTACAGGTTATGATGAATTGTAGTTTAAATTTTAATTAACTTTGGGCTCTCGATTGGATCGGATGCGTTGTTCAACTATTGCAGGTAATCAACTAACCGACCTGGAAGAGCCTGATGCTTTTGTATAATGATAATATTAGATGGTTATAGATAGTATTAAATTGAGTTGTTATACTGTTTTAGTAGGTCATCACTTTAACGCATGAACATTGCATGGCTTAGTGAATATTGAAATAAGCACATAAGGTAGCACTGTGGTGATAGTGCTTTGAGAACTTTTCCACCACAATCGCCAGGCAACAAAGCCTGTAAAAAATGACAGATCTTTATAAATTTTCGATGAAACGCGGTTACACACTTTTGATATCATCTCAATCATTCTGTGATGAATTAGAAGAAAGTTAGGTTCTACGAAAGAAGGAGGCCGAAGTGCGGTCTGAGGGGTAATGATGAATGATCGACCACGGTATTGCTTAATCATAGGAGTGGCTTCCGTGGGAAAGAAAACACCAGAAGACATAGCAGGGAGATTTAAACCATGTTCAATCATAGCAATGGGCCTCCCTGAGTTAGCCATCGCAAAAGTATACCAACTCTACAAGCGGCAGGACGCCGCCAATAACTCGGTACAGATAATGTACCGGGAATTCTACTGGTGCGATGATTCGTGAACATAAAATTTAAAATAAGATATAAAAAGATAGGAGAGTTTAGCATTATCCACCGATCACAGTGAGTGCTACCTGAGTAAGTTGGTTGGCCTGAGCAACCATGGACGCGGAAGCTTGCACGAGTACATTTTGCCTCGCAAAACGGGTAGATTCCAAGGCAACATCGGCGTCCATTATTCTGCCATGAGCAGCTTCTAAATTAGTCATATTTAGGGATAAAAGATTCTCCACTTTGGTAAGTCTACTTTGCTCCGCCCCATTCTCTGCACGGGCATCGGCAAGTTTTTGAATCATGGTTGTAAACTGTCCGACAGACACAAACATGATACTTTTAAGAAAGCCTTCGGATGTGTAGATTTCACTAATTGTTGCGACTCTTTCATTTTCGTTAAGGGAACTGCTTCCCTCTAGCTCTTCGTCCGCAGTAAGGTTCATGGAATCCAAATTTCCTACATTCAATATACCGTCCACTCCGGTTGTGCCAGTGGCCGCCCTGGCATCATTGATCGCCTTAATTGCCTCGTATGAGCTTACGCTGATATACCTAGAATCCAGATTTTCTACTTCCAGGATATATTGAAGGTTGGTTACACCGATAGAGACATTACCATCAGCAGCCTGACCACTGTCATGAGTATAGAGGATTCTGGAAAATTTGATTTCGCTGGTTGAATCATCCTTGCTTAGCTGGGGTCTTAAGTCTGGCGGATTTAACACTGCATGTGCAGTGTTTTTTGCGAATAAGCTAACCCCGTTAAATTTCTCACGGTACATTTGACTTAATTGCATCTGCAGTTCCAGGAATTCCTTGGAGTAGTTTTCCACATCAGCAGTATTTTTAGTTACATCCTGTGCCATGGTCCTTAGTTCGGACATTCTGGTAAGCACATCACCCACTGAGTCGAGGACTCCATCCTGAACCTGAAGGAAGGACAAACCATTCTGAACATTCTGCCTCACTGCCTCGACTCGACGGAGCCGCGAGCCAATCTTGTTCCCAACGGCAAGACCACCAGCATCATCAGCAGGTGAGACGATCCTTTTACCAGAGGACAGCCTGGCAAGACTCTTCCGTAACGAATCGTTTGCACGCGACAGATTCATTGATGCCGTCGTGGCAATTGGGTTAGAGTTGACTACAATAGGCATAATATGATCCTTCTGATGTTATCCTCAGCGACTTAATTCACTCCGTTTCCCATGCACCAAAATGTGCATGAACGAAGTCTCGGTAATATTGTTAAGTTGATACATTTTTTGATGAATTCAGGAAGGGCAGATTAGTTCTCCAAGTTTGGCCTCTTTAGTGGTCCTGGCGAACGATTGTCCGGAAAGGGTGGGGCAATCCATCGCTTCCCGCCAATGAAGTCCTTAAGTTTGCCCAGAAACGTCCCCAGCGTTCCTTTGAAAAGGTGGGATTGCATTAAATTATTTACGCACAAGTACCGCCATTCCTCGAATGCACGCTGAATGCTCTCACAATCCAAGAGTAGCCCAGCTGCCTGAGGGCATACTTTACCTCGATCAATTGAAAGCAAACCGGGTTTAGCTAAGTCACACCGATCAATTGATAGTCCTTCCCAATGATTTTTGGAAGGTATGGCAATCGTGATCGGCTTCGATGGACCATTTGAAAAAAGTGCCGTATGATCAAAAGTTTCCTTGGCGATAGATCGTAAGCAATTCCGGGAACGCTCAAAATCCGACTGTGCCTTAGAAGCGTGTTCAGTAGTCTCTCTTGCCTGATTTAAGGCCAGGGCAATCTCAGCCAGGCGCCCACCGAATTTGGCAAGAGATAGTTCCTGTTTTTCAATAAGGTTCACGCCTGCCTCTAAGTTGGCTACTATGGTCTCTAGTATAGCTTGATCGGATGAATACCCTGGTGAGGACTTATTCGATTGAATGTCGGCGCCCAGGAATCTCTCACCAAATGTTTTAGTGTTATCCAATTTGACTACCCGCCCCCCAGCTAACACTTTCGCAAAGCCTCCAAGCCGAGGCCTTGTATTCGTGCCTGGAAAAAAGGAATTTTTATTACCGGGGGGCAATTTGTGATCTTTGGTTAAGCTAGTTAGATCCTTCATGATAATTAGAAGTTAGGAGTGAAAAACGGCATGACACAGAAAAGATATCCATCAACCACACCAAATAGAGTGCGGTCTGGAATCTGCCCGCTGGCATACGCATGTATGAGGGCATAAAATATTCAAATAAATATTTCATAAAGTATTATATTACAGATACTTAAAATAGTATATAAAGTGATTTATAATTTTACTTAACAATAGTTTAGAGAAAACTTGGTGGCTAAATTAAGGTATTCAATTCAAGCTGGATGGACTTAATTGTGATTAATCCATCTCGTGAAACCGTTGCATGAAATCAATGAACGAACTCCCCAAGCGATGTGGAGTAACTCGGTGTGAAGCGGAAAGTGTTGTGCGATAGGAAGCACTTAAGTTCGAGACCCTTCGCTTATTTAAAGCAGACTTAAATGATAGCACAGCTTCAAGATTTGCGACTGCGACTACATTGGATAATGAATTGTTTGAAGAAGAACTCGCATGTTGAATGCTTTGTTCTCCAATTGATGCGGCCTTGGTTAGCCTAGAATGCCCTGGTGGAAAAATACTCGCTCGCAAGTCTGTGAATCCGCCTGAAGACATGGTGGGCAATGTTAATGCATTCATGATTTTTTAACGTTTTGGAATTGTTTGTAGAAATTGGGGTAATGAAAGAGATTACCTGTTCGAGAAACAGGACGGTTCGGGAAGCAGCGATTTATTTCAGCATCGAACGGAGATAGATCTGACCTCAGACCCTCTCTACCCGGGGCATCATATTGGAAAAGATGCAGAGAGTAGGGGGTGGCGTGAGTATTCGACCTAGAGGGCGGTGACGCACTAAGTCTAATTAAGTGCTGTTTTGGGGCTACATTTCTCACAATGGAGGCTTCTCCCGTAGCTTAGAAAGATCTCCTGGGGTGTGACGCCGTCTCAACCTTAGATGAAAATCAGTGTTAAGGGCATGACTTATCGGAGAAGTATGATAAGGGGAAATGCAGTAAGGCCAACTATTTGAACTTGATAAAACGGGCTCAGCACTGGATCTCATTCTGTTAATCGGCTTTGCATTGGCTTGATTGAGTTTTCTCGTTTTGAATGAAGTTGGATCGAGTGCCCCATCCTCGCAAAGTACTCCTGAATCATTGTCCGCACGGGCATGACTGGAAACACCGCAATTATAGGTGCCATCACCTGTAAGCAGCCTTGCAAAACTTGATCGCAAATCATTTTTGAGCCAAACTGACTGCCGGAGATTAGGTTCAGCATTTTTCGGGGAGTGAAAAACTCCGGAATTCTCCATGCTCATGGATCCTGCCGGAGTTGAGAACCCAAGGTCTCCTCTCCGGCAGTGAACGGATGCCTCATAATCAGAGCCGAGCATATGGCAGATATCTGAGGCAAAAAACTGTTCAACGGGATCCATTATATGAGCATAAGAAGTTTTAGTATTTTACTAACTTTCGAGAATTCGATCTGGGCTTACTGCAGGAGTTGAAGTACAACCTGATTAAGCTGGTTTGCCTGAACGATCATCGAGGCACTCGCTTGCAGTTTCACACTGTACTGGGCCAATTTGGCAGATTCCTTTGCCATATCGACATCCATGATCCGGCTGGTAGCAGCCTCCAGGTTAACTTGATTCTCCTCAAGTATATTGGTGGCGTAATTCAGGCGGGACATGGTACCACCGTTTACGGCACGGAAGTTGGCTACTGACTGGATGTAATCCACGAAGTCAGCCACACTGAAGTCCTCGAGTCCGAATGATGTATCCAGCAAGTCCTTATTATTATCAGCATCCGCATCGATCTGGCCACCATTGCGGGCAAGATTCGGATCGATAGTCGATGCGTAGTAATCATCCGCGGTGCCGTAGATTCCATCGTTGCCGGCATTCAGACCACCATACATGGAGTCGTCAGCAGAACCAAAGATTTCATCACCGGGGGGCAGGGGAGAATCTGTCCTACGCTCACTACCACCTGTGCGAACCATGCCACTATTGGACAATCGGTCCACATATTCAAGGCTTTCATTCGGCTTGTAGTAGACACCGCTTGGCAGGTTTCCATTTCCACCACCGGCTACAGTGTCGACATACATGGATAGTTCAGTAACTGCACCCATTCTTTTGAGTGCGTCGAACTCAGTATATCCGCTGTTCGGATCGGCACCTTCGAGGAAGGTTGAGTGATCGGAAGCAAGGTGTGAAGTGTAAATGTAGTGCTTGCCTTGGTAGTAGATATTATCTCCGTACTGATAGCTTTTGTTTACTGTGACTCCATCAAGGGCACTGAAGTGTGTTTTAGCCCAGTATTTTGTGTTATTTAAGTTCCTGAAGCTGTCAGTTACATCCGTGGTAGCCGCATTGGCAGTTAAGGTTGGATCGCCAATAACATTGCCTGAATGATCATATGCTTGAAAGGGTGATTTCTTAAAGTAGACATCATTCCCTGACATATCAGCATCAGCATCTTTGATTGCCGCAGCCACACCACTTGCTTGACTTGTGATCAAAGTGGTTAAGGTTGCACTATCTCCAACAGCCTGCAGTGAATCGCCATCGGGATCAATCCCACCAGATGAGAAAACACTGTCTAAGCTGCTGCCAAGTAAATCCCAACCAGCTGTAGCCGAGCTTGGATTTACTGAGCCATCAAATCCATCGGTCGCATCTTCATCATTACGAATATAAAACTGACCATTGTAACGCACGATGGTATCTTCAGCAGGATCGCCTGCCGACCAATCATTAGAAAGGGCAGCAACATCATCTGCACTAAGTTGATAAAACTTGGAGCCTTGATGAACTACCTGATTGGCAGTGTAATCTGCGTAAGGGTTGAACTCACCCTGCATGATATCAGTCGCAACAACTACTTGGCTTAAAGCACTAGCATCAGTTGTGACAACTGCATCCCCGGATGAGTATCCATTGGTAGCAAAGAATTGTTCGGCAGTATCAGGATTACCTGGACGGTCGGTCGATGATGCACCAGCAGCCCCGGTTACTTTGTGCCAAATACCATCATAGAGAACAAAGTCATCATTCGCAAAACGGCCAGCACTCCAAGCACCTTTGACATTCTGGTTCATTTGAAGGATTTCATCCGTATCATCTTTAAAAACCTTGTCTCCCCAATGGTAGGATGCCAAGTTGTTGTACTCGCTTAATTCCCAGTCAAAGGCAGGTGACAAGATTTCGTTATTACCGTCTAGTTCAGAAGAAATGTAACCAGGATTATATCCGTTGGCAGCATTAGCTTTGATTAAGTTCACTAAATCAGCTGCACTTACCAAGCCAGCAGTGTTAGTGACGCTATCTGGCTCTGGGTAATTTACATTTGCCCGTACATACTCAGTTGTGGGTTTTGGGCCGTCTAACGAATCCTCACCTACATAGCTGAAGTATTTACCTTCACCGACATGAGTAGGCTCACCATTTTTTAGGGCAAATAAATCACCAAGAGTCATTCCTCTTGGAACATCTGTTTCAGCTTTTATAAACAAATAACTGCCTTGTGATGCAAAATGTGCAGGGACTTTCAAAATATCACCCTTAAGATAAGCTACCTGATCACCCTTTGAGTTATACTTGATGCTGTAAGGATCATACTCTGGGGAGTCTGGGTAGGCCTCAGCAAAACCATTACCTTGGGAATCGGAAATCCGAATCCATTGACTTGTGGGGCTTGCAGTATCTTCAATCTTTGAACCTGCTTTTACATCGATTAAGGACATAAAGTAACCTGCATCATCTGGAGATCCGCCATTCTTAAATACGACTTCTCCTTTTTTGTAATCCCTGGAGGTGTAACCTGGCTTTGCATCCAAAGTTCCACCATCCTTGGTGAAATCACCAATTAATTGACGGAACATACCACTCTCACCCGTGCTAAGTAATCCGTCCTTACCAAATTTTGATTTAAGATTCTCGAATAGTCCACGGCGATTAAGTTCAATATGCTCCCCTAGACCATCATCGGAAGTGATGATTTTAAGAGGATTGTTATCTGGCTCACGTTGGGCAAACAATGACACTCCGTTAAACTTTTGCTTCTTTAACGAATTGAGTTCCTTTTGAAGTTCGTGAAATTCGTGATTGTAGGTCTCACGATCCATGGCGTTTTTAGATACATCATTGAAGAAAGACTTTAACTCTGCCATGCGGTCAATGATATCACCTGCTACTTTTAATACACTGTCTTGCATTTGCAGGAATGAAATACCATTCATTGTGTTCTGCATGGATGCCTGTGCTCTGCGCAGGGTGCTTTGTAGTTTCATGCCAACGGCCAGCCCACCCGCATCTTCACCGGGCGTGGTTATACGCATTCCGCTGGATAAGCGATTCAAGCTCATTCCGAGCCTGTCGCTTACTCGTTTCATATTTAGCGACGCACGAGTCGACGCTTGGTTAGAATTTATTGCTATGCTCATATTAGTCCTCCGTGACTATTTGAAGCGTCATCCTTGACGCTTGGTCTCGAGTTTTTGGGAAGGGTTTCGATTCCCTTGCCGTTGACCTCCTTGTCAGCGACATCATGGATAATCGCCCGCAAGCCCAAAAGCTTTAGAGAAAATTGAGTTTTTTTTAATGATAAGCGTATAGCAATTACGTAAATAACTGTATTCTAGGATATTATGATATAAAAAAATTCTTAATTTTTAATGAAAATTTTTAAAATAGCCCTAATTTTTCTGCGTTAATTTAAATTCGAGGTGGGGTATTGAGAGTTTTATTTTCTATTGCTGTTAGTAACTCTTAGTGCACAATAAAGAACGATGGGCAGCGTGATTGCAGATGGTGATGAGGTAGTTTTTGATGAAGGGACTCCTGACTCAGCTCGAGATATCTTTGACTTGGTCTCACAGGTCTTGGGCGATCAAAGAAAGGCGATTGTAAAGTTTGAAGTAGACCAAATGGATTGCCTACAAGACGGGAAGTTTCCTGATTCCTTCGAATCAATCACGATCACCAGTATGCTGCATGATGAGATCATCTTACGGATTTCCATCCAGCTATTAAACCAGATGAATGAGCTTGAGAATCACTTAAAGGCGTATCAAGGCAATGTTCTCTCGATTGCCTGGTCTGAAGTATTTAAGCAAATGGACCAATTCATAAACAAGATCCAGCCGTTTGCTGATTTAATTGATAATGTGGCTCCCTATGTACAATCTTACTCGCCGCCATGGGCTGATCGCTTTATGTCGATTGCAAAAGAGCAGGCGAATTGCCTAAACTTATTGCTGAACGCATTTGAAATGAGGAACCCATCCGGACTCTCATACTATATAAGCAGTGAACTCGTTCCTCTTTGCAACTCAACCCATTCACTTTTCGCAAAGGAAATTATTCCTTTTCTTAAAAGTAATGTGGAAGAAGTAAACCCCAACTGGTCAAATGATGCTTGAGAGAAATGTCCGAATACTAAAGGCAAGATTCCCTGAAGTTTACAAGCGGATTCTGGAGGTTGGCGGTCGTGAACCTTTGCACTTTCGCTACGGGGAGAGAAACTCAGGAAAGGAATTGTTTTCAATCAACGGAACGCACACCTTCCCAACATTTTCTGATGGAAAAAAGGAGGGATTAATTGAAGTCTGGTTTAGCGGATTAAGGCTTCAATCTGAGGCAATTTATTCCCTGACAGGATTTGGTGACGGAAGTCATGTCCGTTATTTTTTGAAGAATTCGAGCGGAGGAAACTATGCGTTGGTTGCGGAAAAGGATCCGGCATTACTAAGAGATACATTTTCGAGAATAGATTGCTCTGACATTCTTGCTAATGATCGCTTTATTTTAGGAACGGGGGAATGCGATGAAGATTTCTTTCGTGATCTAAAAGATGCGGCCATGCTTAAGGTCAAGGAAATCAATAACATTGTGTTCAGTCCTCTTCACTGCGTCGACGAAGCGTATTATGATAGGGCTCGTAATGAGATGATAAGGCAATATTTGGTCATTCGACCACTTATGGAAGTGAACCTTCGTACGGGCATGAATTTGCAGCAAAATACTCTTGAAAACATGAAACACATGGCGAGTTCTCCGGATGTCGGTGAACTTGCCGGTTTGTTTGAGGATATTCCCTTTATCCTTGTTGGGGCAGGACCCTCGCTCGATGAATCGATCGACTTTTTAAAATTTATGCAGGACAAGGCAATTATTTGCGTGAGTAATAGCCCATTCCGCAAACTTGTGAATTCCGGCATTCGGCCACACCTAGCGGTTACTGCCGATCCCCTGAGCCCAACCCTTAGAGGGTTTAAAAATGTAGAAATTGAAGAAATTCCGCTCGCATGTCCTTTCAGTGCTTACCCTGAGATTGTAAGCCTTTTCTCCGGTCGGATTCTTTCCTGGAGTACATACAATCCTATTGTTGATATACTTAAAGCCTCAACAGGCAGACCACCTGGTACGGAAATTATGGAGCAGGGAACCGTATCTGGTTGCGTTCTCGACATTGGTCGTCTTTTGGGTTGCAAAAAAATATTCTTCGTAGGGCAGGATATGTGCGTACGGGCTGACGGGAAATACTACACAGATGACTCGACCTATTCTGATGACGGCAGGAGTTTCACCAAGAAAATGGACGGTCACAGACTTCCAGGAAATACGGTGGATGAGGTTATTGTTGAAGGGAGGCTTTTTGTTTACCTAAAAACATTCGAAAAATTCATCCAAATCAATAAGCACATTGAATTCATTAATTTGGCTCGAACTGGGGTTAAGGTTGAGGGGGCTCCATTCATGACTTACGAGGAGGCAATGGCTCGCATAAATCCCGATGTAAGTAGTAAAATTTTTGATCAAAAGGTACGCACATTACTAGAGAATCAGCATGAGGTGAGTGATTTGCTTGAGTGCTTCAAGGGGCTAATTAAGCATGTGGAAAAACTCTTACAAGCTTCCCTCGACCTTGCGGTTAAATCCGAACGCTTACCTGATAAGTTTGCTGGGAATAATTACTCCAGGAACAAAGATGTATTGCGCCTCCTTGATGCAGGAAATAAGGTCAATAAAATAGTTGATTCAAATAAAAAATATTGGGAAGCCATCCTTGATGGAAGGACCAAAGGTGAGTTGGCCTTGTACAAGCGCATTATCCGAGAAATCGATTTTCCTAATGACAAGTGGAAACTGACCCAGCAAAACAAGGAGTACTATTGGGCTTTATCTAGCGGTTGCTCTTGGTTTCTTGATACACTCCTTGAAAAATTAAATAAGAAAAGTGCCCTGTAAGCATTAATCACTCTGTGGCACGAAATATGCTTTCGTGTGTATGTGCACATATTTCAAACTTACAACCTTCCCCTTGACTTGGCGGGCATTTAAATGGGATCTGACTTAAGACTCACTGGTCTCGCCTCAGGGATGGATTGGCAGCCCATTGTTGAAAAACTGCTTGAACTCGAAGCAGTACCGAAAAAAAGACTTGAAGCTCAGAAGAAGGAGAATGAGGCAAAAGTCTCCGACTTGGGACTATTGAAAAGTCAACTTGATACTTTGAAAGGGGCATCTACTGCTTTACAGAACGATGATTTGTTCGAGTCCAGAAGTATTCAAAAGAATTCTGGATCAGATGGCATATCTGCCTCTGCATTAACCGGTGCATTGACTGGAGAGTTTACGCTCTTGGTCGAATCCGTAGCATCGAGAACTCAAATCGCTTCATCTAATCGTTCATCATCCAGATTAAGTAAAGGCATTGACCTTAACCAAAGCCTTCGCGATCTACCGCTGAATTCGCCAATTACTACTGGAACTTTTACGATTGCTGGCAAAACATTAAATATTAGTTCACTTGATATAACCCTCCAGGATCTTCTCGATGAAATAAATTCAACCAATAACGGAGTAGATGGCATTAACCCAGAAGGCGACTCAAGTGGAATTACTTTTAGCTATGATTCAGATCAAGATAAAATGGTAGTTTCCACGGGCATTTCCGAACAAGATTCTGCCAACTTAATGGTACTTGGGTCGTCAACAGATAGTTCCAATTTTCTTCATGCGATGAAATTAATAGGCCCTTCAAGCGCAGGGAGCGTCACAAGCACAAATGCACTGGCATCCATTGACATGAGGGTATCTTTAGCCAGTGCAAACTTCGCATCTTCATTTACAGGCCTTAACTCTGGACTAGGAAACTTTTTCATCGGTGAAGGGGAGGGTGCTGTACGGATAGATTATGATGTAAACAATGACACGTTGGACGACCTGATTAATCGTGTTAATGATTCCACTGCTAATGTATTCATGTTTTACGACCCGATAAGTGATCGCTTTATTGCGAGGAATAAAGAACTCGGTGCCGTCGGTATCGTTATGCATGAGACAGCAGACTGGGACACTATTTCAAGTGCAAATAAAGGTAACGGGAACCTGCTTTCCTTAATGGGCTTAGCTCCTCCATCAACAATTACTGACACCTACGACAATGCTAATCTGGCAAGCTACAATAAGGGGGACTTGGTGGACTTTGGTGATGGTACCTACTGGCAGACTTTGACCGATTCCCCCACCGAGGACCCCACTGCTGATAGCGATCAGTGGGTCCAGGTAATTCCCGGAGTAGTTAGATCAATGGCAAGCGAACTTGGTTCCAATGCAGCGGTCAGAATCAATGGTGGCGATTTAATCTACAGTACGAAAAACTCCTTTTCAGCCGGTCAACACGGTTACGAGGGAATTACTTTCGATTTCGCACAAGTTTCAATAGGCTCAACCGCTACCTTTACTGTATCCAAAGACTCAAGTGCCGCTAAAGATGCTATCACGAAATTCGTAGAGGAGTTTAATGACGCTCAGGAATATATTTCCAGCCTAACCAAGGTTAACCAAACCGGTGACGAGGTTCAATCAAGCCGTTTCACAGGAAATATGGAACTAAGTAGACTGGGTAGCCAATTGAGAAGAACGATATTCGGAAGCACTACCCCTCATTCGGAAAGTAGTGCAACAGTCGACAGTTCCAACTTAACCATAAGTGAAAATAATGGCACAAATGACGAAATAAACGCGATTGCCACTCAAATGAATTTAGACGCTTCGGATGATGGGTATGTCATCAAAGTACTCAATCAGAATTCCACTGGGCAAGCTGCGTACTTTGAGTGGGATGGGGCGGCATGGCAATCCACGACCCCGAACTTCAGTACTTTTAGGCTCGCGAGTATTGGCCTAGATTTTGGAACTAGTTCTAATAAGCTGAATATCGAAGATTCTAGCCTCCTCACCCAGCAGATAGAAGAGAATCCTGAATTGGTTATGGCATTATTCAGTGAAACACCAGTTGAGGCTTCCTATGATTCTATTACTCAGACTGAAAGGGATTATGAAGGCATTACATTTTCTTTAAACGATTACATTGATAATTTCCTGTCAGGGAATGATTCAACCGGTTACAAAGGTGCGTACCAGGCAATGATTGATAGCCTTGATAGTCAAAATGAGAGAATTGATGAAAAAATTGTCCGTTTGGACAAGTATCTTGAGTCACGTGAAAAGATTTTAAATGACGGCTTTATGAGAATGGAAGAAATGCAATCAAAAATGGATACTCAAATGCAAACCTTGCAAAGTACCTTCAACAATAATAATAAAAAGTGATGGCTAACTATTTTAGCATTCTTACGCTTTCTCTCATTATTTCTTTGACGAGTTGTCGTAAGTTTGAGCAGGACAAGGTAATTGCCGAAGCTGAACCTTACATCCCCAAAAATCTCTATCCGATTGAAAGACTTCCGACTTATTTCAACAGAGTAGCTTTGATGCCCTGTTACTACCCTGACTCTGCTTCTTCTTTGCTCAATTTTGCTGACGAAGCATTCTATCGCGAACTGTCACAGGCTAGACTCTTCGAAGTTGTCCAGGTAAGTCCTGAGGTTTGCGCGGAGCTTTTTGGTCAGCCAAGGTACAGTTCATCCCACCCTCTCCCCAGTGACTTCATGGAGATTCTGGCCAATCATAGGCAAGCAAATGGGGTAGCATTCATAGACTTGCATTCTTACAAAGCTTATAAGCCATTAAGTATAGGAGTTCGCTGCAAATTAATTGATTTAAAATCAGGTGATTTCATGTGGGCCATCGATGAAACTATCGATGCAGGAGATGCCTCTGTAATCGTTGCCGCTAACCATTTCCAGCGGGGAAAGCATGTTAATGCTCTCTCAGCCAAAACTGCCAGCAGTGTTCTTCAATCCCCGCGCCTTTTTACCAAATTTGCCGCACAAGCTATGTTTTCGACCTTGCCAAGTCGATAATTTTAATATTTGCATATTTCGTTCATTGGCATGATATTAGCTTAACATTTTTTCATGACTTTAATCAACTCCAGTGACTCGATTGGGATTTCTCACCAATCAAGCCGTGTGGACAACTCAAGTTCTTCCGCTTCTAAGAGTAAGGTTGCTGCCAAAACTAACCAAGAACTCTCCTCACTTACAGACTTGGGCAAACTTGCAGATCAGGCTGCTCGCACAGGTGAAGATATCCGCCCTGAAGCAATTGATCGTGCACAGAAGCTCTTGCAAGACCCCAACTGGTTATCTGATTACAACATTGATGGACTTGCCGGCAAACTGATTGACATCGAAAACATCTAATCCCTCCCTAGTTTTCCATGCAGCCATATGACAAAGTCGCTAAGTCTTACAAGGCTCAGTCTGTGCGTACTGCTAGTCCGGGGAAACTGGTTTTAATGCTATTTGATGGTTACCTTCGTTTTTCTGCAGCCGCGAAAAAAGCCTTCGATGAAACTGACCTTGTTAAAAAGAACGAGGGCATCAATAACAACCTTATCCGTGCACAGAATATTGTCTCCGAACTGCAATCTTCGCTTGATATGACCGTGCCCGGAGAACTGCCTGGTACACTTTACCGTTTGTACGACTATGTTCTGACCAACCTTCAACAAGCTAATATCAAAAAAGATTCTCAAAAAATTGATGAATCTGATAAAGTAATCTCTGAGCTTAGGGATGCATGGGCAGAAATGCTCACCCAAAATCCTGATGTTGATGTGAGTTCCAACCAACCAGGTTCAATTTCCCTAAAGGCTTAACCTTGGAATTCGCATGATGGCCAACGTAAAAAAGTTGGAACTCATTAATGCCCTGCAATTACATGAAAATGTACTTCATGCAGAGGAACAAGCCATACAAGCTAAAGACTTGGCAACGATAGAGCAAGTAGCCTCCCAAAAAGATCATACATTGGACTTACTTGCCCGAGCTAAAGAGACTTTGGACAATGAGGGTATTGATTTTTCTGACCTCCAAAAAGAAATAGACGAAATTATTAACAAGCAGGAGCGTAATACCGAACTCTTCAGGGATCTGCACATTCAAAGTGAAAATTCAAGCCCTCCTAGTCGTTCAAACCTCAACAGCCTGAAAAATAGAATGCGTAAAGCCTATAAGGGCTAATATTTACATTCCTTTAAAAAATTTCGTTTTTTAAGAACTCAGGGCTCATTAGTCACTTGCTCACGGCAAGGTGAATGGCTATTTTGTTATTTTGCTTTTATAAATGAACCCTAAGAATCTTTTCCAAAAAGTGTGGGACGCCCACACAGTCAAAGTTTTAAGTAATGGCCAGACCCAATTATTTGTAGGCAGGCATTTGATCCATGAGGTCACCAGTCCACAAGCATTTGGTATGCTTCGAGAAAAAGGTTTAGCCGTGCGCTACCCTGAACGAACTTTCGCTACGGTTGATCATATTGTCCCAACCAATGAATCAGCAGAACCCTACTCTGACTCTCTTGCAGATGCGATGATCAAGGAACTGCGAAAAAACTGCGAGGAATTTGACATAACCTTCTTTGATGTTTCCACTGGCAAGCAGGGAATTGTTCATGTTGTTGGCCCTGAACAGGGTCTGACTCAACCCGGCATGACCATTGCCTGCGGGGATTCCCATACCTCCACCCACGGTGCATTTGGAGCCATTGCCTTTGGGATTGGCACTTCCCAGGTGCGCGACCTATTGGCCACTCAAACCATGGCTTTAGGTAAACTAAAGGTCCGCAGAATTGAAGTAAACGGAGAGCTCGCCCCAGGCGTTTATGCAAAGGATGTCATTCTGCACATTATCCGCCAATTAGGCGTAAATGGAGGAACGGGATATGCCTATGAATATGCTGGGGATGTATTTGACCGCTTTACCATGGAAGAACGCATGACGGTGTGCAATATGTCCATCGAGGGCGGAGCTAGGGTAGGGTATGTAAACCCCGACCAGACTACTTTTGATTATATCAAAGGCCGTCCCTATGCACCCAAGGATGCCGAGTGGGAAAAGGCAGTGGAGCAATGGAAGTCCTTTTCGTCGGATGAAGGTTGCGAATATGACGATATCGTCCAAATCGCTGCAGGAGATATTCCTCCCACAGTAACATGGGGAATTAATCCAGGACAGGCAATCGGTGTAAATGAATCTATTCCTTCGCCTGATTCTGTCTCGGAAGATGAAAGAGCTGGCACAATCGAGGCACTGGATTATATGAAGCTAGAACCCAGTTCGCCGTTGGAAGGCACGCCCATTGATGTTGCCTTTCTTGGTTCATGCACCAATGGGCGGCTTTCTGACTTAGAAGAGGTCGCCAAACACTTGAATGGGCACAAGGTAAAGGATGGCATTAAGGCAATTGTTGTACCTGGATCCCAAATTGTTAGTCACATGGCAGTAGAGAAAGGTCTCGATAAAGTATTTATTGAAGCCGGTTTTGAGTGGCGTGGAGCAGGGTGCTCCATGTGCCTTGCCATGAATCCTGATAAATTAATTGGAGACCAGCTTTGTGCCAGTTCCAGCAACCGCAACTTTAAGGGCCGACAGGGCAGCCCAACTGGGCGAACTATGCTAATGAGCCCCGTTATGGTGGCAGCTGCGGCAGTAACAGGCAAAGTATCCGACGCCAGAAAAGTATTCCAAAATTAAAAAATTATTTCCCGAAATGGCTTTAGCAAAAATCAACCAAGTAACCGGCACTGCAATCCATGTACCCGGCGACGATATCGATACAGACCGCATCATTCCCGCCCGCTTTATGAAGTGCGTAACTTTTGATGGGCTAGGGGAATACCTCTTTCATGATGTTCGTTTCGATGCGGACGGTAATAAAAAGCCGCATTCACTTAACGATGAGAAGTTCTCTGACTCATCCATTATGCTATCCGGGAAAAACTTCGGGTGCGGCAGCTCACGTGAGCATGCCCCCCAATCCCTGTATCGTGCTGGATTTCGTGCAATTATTGCGGGAAATTTTGCGGAGATTTTCTTTGGGAACTCAATTAATTTAGGAATCCCATGCGTATCCATGGATTCCAATAACCGAGCTGAGCTTGCTCAATGGATAGACTCTAATGTGGGAAAAGGAATCACTGTTGATGTGGATCAGCTTCAAGTCAGGGCGGGTGACCTTTCATTGCCCTGTGAAATGCGGCCCGGTGCACGTGACTCTCTACTGAACGGAACTTGGGATCCATTGGACGAACTACTCTCCGCTAACTCCGATGTCGATCAAGTCGCACAAGGTTTAGCTTATGTGTAATCGATTGGTTGGTATGACCAATCGCATTTGGTTACCTCTTCTAATTACAAGCCTCTTCTTTTGCTTTTCCGGATGCTTGCCCGATAACCCGAAAATCATAGATCCAAAGGAGTTTTTTAAGGAACTAAACAAGGCTGGTGTAATTGCCCAACCACTGAATCCTGAAAACTTTTCGAATCTCAAAAACTCTGCCACTGGATATTCACCATTGGGCATCTATTCATACAAGGATATTAATTGGGCTTTATTCGATCTTCCTCTTAATTATCAAGTTGTTTCCACGCTCAAGCATTCTTCCAATCAAAACCTTCACATATTTGCCGAGCAGCCGATTCCACAAGACTTGGTCACTTCATTAAAGAATATATCGCCAAAGCTAGGCTACGAACAATTAGGGATATTTGCATACCCGCTCGGACTATGCCTGATCATTTCTGTTTTTATTACTTTGGAGCGCTTATTTTCTCTTAGAAGAGGCATTACATTTCCAAGGAAAGTCGAAAGGGCACTAATCCGGGGAGAATTTCCCAATAAAAAATGGAAAAAAGGTTCATCTGCTGAAAGAATTGTCTATGTAGCCATTCATGAAAAAGCCTCTGAGGATACTTTGCGTGCATACGCAAAGCTCGAAGTTTCTGCAATGGAGCGAGGTATGTTTCTTCTCGAAGTAGTCGTTGCAGGTGCACCACTTATTGGATTACTTGGGACAGTAACCGGGCTCGTCGAAGTATTCTCGCAAATGCCAGCAGGGGCCACTGTGGACAAATCGCTTTTCTCTCAAGGTATTTCACTCGCCTTACTCACAACAATGGTTGGGCTTGCCATTGCCTTGCCAACCTTGCTTTTCAACTCCTATTTGCAAAGGGTTTTAGATAAAAGGTCTTCAGCCCTTGAGTGGTTAACCGCACGCTTAATTGAGGCAACTGACCAGAAAGGATCACCTCCCGAAGTTATCCGATGAACCTTCGTTCTCCCCGGCGAAGAAGCCCAAGAGTGGATGTCATTCCACTTATCGATGTACTGATGGTTCTTATTTTGTTTTTTTTAACCAGTATGCAGTTTCAGGAAGTTCGGGCACTCAATGTAAAACTGCCCAAGATTGATTCCGCCGGTTCCAATAAAATATCCAACCA
>Ga0181593_10001333_pt1 | contig 22214 bp, 10 predicted proteins | sample 071ome_19_FD_133756 | JGI IMG/M metagenome (GOLD analysis project Ga0181593, IMG submission 133756) | Coastal salt marsh microbial communities from the Groves Creek Marsh, Skidaway Island, Georgia - 071413AT metaG (megahit assembly) | ecosystem: Environmental > Aquatic > Marine > Intertidal...
AGAAACGCTCTGGAGAAGCGGCAAACGCCCTTCTTCGCTGGCAATACGCACGACGAGGCTGCCTCCAAGCGACAGAGGATCGACGTCGTCTTCGCGAGCAGACTGGTGAACGGTCAGCAACTCTCCCTCGACCAACCGACGGTCACTAGCCTGCACGTCGAAGCGCGTGGCGTCGCGAAAAACCGCCCCGCGCAAAAAAATCTGTATAAACGTCCCGTCCTGAAGAATCGTTCGCCGCAGACGAATCCCAGTCCCCTCAATTGGATCGTAAGTTGCCGTGAACTCAACCTCTCGATCATCCACCAACACTCTGTCTATAACATCAATGCGGGCCGTAGTTTGAATACGCAAACTCTGGAATCCCGTATCTGCGTTGGGAAGAAGAGACCCATCTGTTCGCCACACGCGCATATGGGTTTGCAGCGATACGACAAAGTCTGTCTGCTGACCTGCCTCCACGACAACGGGTGCAATCTCCGCATCCAATCCATCGGCAATCGGCGGGTTGAGATACTCTATAGCCAGCCGCCTTATCACCGTACCCGGACCGCTAATTTGCAGGCGAAACTGGATAAATGGATTGTTACTCGGTGAGCGGACGCGGCCATCCGTAACCGTCTCCCAGGAAGACCAATCTGGATTGCGGAGTATGGGCCCCTGCTCAATGGAGTCGAGTCGCGTGTATTCAGCGGCGCTTACCTGTTCTCGATCGCCGCCAACTCCCGTATAACGATAGTAGAGTTGTGGAGATGCATCTGGCCCCGTTCGCGTTTGGACTGTAACGGGCAAATCCGTAATATCTCCCCCTTCATACCGCACACGTCCCCACAGGGGTCTCGGCCCTCGGGCCGCGAGGATCGGAATTGAGGTATACTCACCAGTAATACCCGTTCCATCGCTAAACACCTGAAGCTCTGCAATTTCCCAAGGTTGATTATCGCGAACTTGTATGCGTATAAAGCGCACATAACGGCTTTCAAAGCGCCTTTCCAACACCGGTTCGCGGTTTGGATTGGAAGTGTAGTAGTTAAAGACGGATTCAAAGCGCCTTTCGAGCAGGTTGCCCGCTTCAATCTCTCGCTCCTGATCAATACCTCCATTCGTGGATAAACTGAAAGAACGCGGAAAAAGCGTTTTATGATCGGCGTCTTGCCGAGGGTAAAGCCGAATACGATCCACGCGAAATGTCGCTCCAAGATCGATGTACAGGGGAGATGTGCGTTCCACGCCAAAGCGATCGGCAAAATCATCGGGATTAAAGGCCGTTGAATCCGCCCCATCAAACATCACCTCGGCTCCCGCTATGAACGTGGCGACCCCCTCACCGGCACCTGGCATTAAGACATAGCCTTGGCGTTCCACTGTTCCGGGGGCTAGGTTGCTATTGGGCTGCACGTTCCACGTCCATATGGAGTCGGCGCGGATAGCGACAAAACGCGCCTCTGCCACCCCCTGGTTCCACCGGGCGATGCTGCCTCGAAAACCAACACCAAGAGAGTCAACGGCTTCCGCCGATTTAACCAGCAGTGCAAACTGCAGTATACTCAGCCAGATAAGGGGAATGGTACGGAGCATATCTTTCTTTTTTGGCGCTTAAGGATGAGCTACATGTCCATCAGAGAGACGCAAATGCACACCAATTAATAAAGTCGACGCGACGAATTTTCTCAAAGAGGAGTATCACGTCAAAAAAAAAGACGCTTTAAGGTCCCCCGCGGTGATTAAAAAGCACCGTAAATCCAATTGTGGAGAGTCTTGTTTTTTCTTAGTTTGTAAACTTATAGGGATCAATATAGATGTTTAACAAACAAAAACAAAAAGAGACCTGGAGCGAACTAATGATTCGACTTTTCGCTTTAGCGCTGGGCGCTGTCCTACTCCTCGGAGCCTCCATTGAGGCCGAAATTCGCAGTTGGCGCGTTGGCGATGCTGAACACCCCTGGACGTTGAAACCCGTATCTGGGCGCATTGATTTGGGACGAGGTTGGGGCGTCGAGCTACTTGCCGATGACGACGGCGACGGGCTGATTGACGAAGACCCCGTCGAACTTATCGACAACGACGGCGACGCGTTCATCAACGAAGACCCCGTTGATCCCCAGGTCGATAACGACGGTGACGGTGCCCTAAACGAAGATCCAATCAACAACATTGACGACGACGGTGACGGACAGATTGATGAAGATCCCGTCGAGGCATTCGATAACGACAATGATGGTCTCATCGATGAAGATGGACCCGATCCGCAGGTAGACAACGACGGAGATGGCCTTTTTGGAGAAGATGGGATCTACTCCGACTTCGACGATGACTACGATGGATTGCAAAACGAAGATCCGCGCAACGGCATCGACGACGATGGCGATGGCTTAATTGACGAAGACGGTCCCCTACCTCAGCACAGCACCGCTGACAATCAAACACTGTGGCTGCATCCCGTCCGCCTAGACAGCTTACGCAATCTGGCCTACTTGGTGAACCAGCGGTTCATTGCCGGTGAGTTTGGTGGCATAGTGCCGGGCAAAGCGCCAGGCAGGCCGTTCATGATCGTTCCCAGCGAATTTGGCTACCGCAACGAAACGGCCGACCCTATTTCACCTGACTACTGGGCCACATCGGCCGTCATCGGCCGCCAGGATGCAACGCTGATGGTCGACAGCGATATGACGACCGCCTACGGTTCTGCGCTAGTCAACCGCGGTGGCGTCGGCGTCAACCTCATGGGTTTCTACAACATAAACAGAATTGTTTTCCGCCCACGCCCCACGCTACCCGATGCAACGATAGCAAACTACTATGTCCGAGCAGGCGGCACCGACTCGATCAACGAGCGCGTGCAGGGCATTCAGGCAGACCGTCTCATCGTCCCAACCGTGCGCGGAGAATTTAATCCAGTCGTCAAGGACCTTCGCTTTGATCCCCCCGAGCTTTTGGGACGCATTGATATCGTCTCAATTGACCCGAATGGAACGCGTGTAGAAACGGCAGAGGCCCAGTTTTATGGAGAGGGCTTTGCTACCGATGCGGTCTTTACCTCAGAAGTAATTGACGTTGGCACACCAACGCCCCGCATCCGTCGCTACGATAGGGAAATTGAGCAGTTTTCTTCATCGCAGCAGTCGACGTATTTATCACAGTTCTCCACAGATTCTGAGGGCGATATAGTCAACTGGGGACGGGTGCGTTGGCGCGGAAAGCGCATTGGACAAGATGGAGACGTGCGCATACAGTTTCGCGTTGGCAATACCTTGGACACCCACTTGTATGCACGACGCCTTGGTCCAGGCCTGAGTGATACTCGAGATGCGGATGGCAATACCCTCGATTTATTCTCGTGGATCAAATTGACCGACGGACGCATCGAAGAGCGCGAACTTCAATACAATGAACTCGGCGCCAACTTGGGTTCAGACGGAACGGCAGGATGGAGTTATTGGTCTGCTCCTTTCAAGTTCGAAGACGGTCTAATCGACGAGAGTTTACCCGTGGAACAGTGGAGCAATACGGGCGTGCAGTTGCCGCTGCCGGGAGGAACGCGCTTCATACAGTTTCGAATTCTCTTTGACAGCACAGACGACAGTGCCATTCAGTTAGATTTCTTAGAGTTTGATTACGACAGTCCACTGGTAGATGGGGGCGTGGTCGCAGAAATCTTCCCTTCCCAAGTTACACTAGGTGAGGAAACATCGTTTCGCTACTTTATGCGTCCCCTGTTTGGCATCGATGAATCGGGCAGCTTTAACCGCATAGAAATTGCAGTCCCCTCTGCTGATACGCGTATAGACACTCTCTTCTTTGATGGCCGGGCCTGGACGGAAATTGCCACTGCTACGACAGAGGATCAAGATCCACTGGCCAATTTACAAGTGAATCGCATCGCCCCGTTGACCGATGGCGCCGACTCTCTCGGACAATTTGCCCAGAGCGTGGTCATTGATCCCATTACGCAAACACCAAAACTCCTCATTAAGCTGCCCCAAATGCGTTCAGACGATTTTCAGTTTGGGCAGAACATAGAGATTGTTTTTCGCTCCAAACTCTTTCGCGGCTCAAAAGAGTTTACCAGTTCTGTTTGGAATGATTTAGTAGGAGATCAGGGCGAGTCTATCCCACAGCCGACAGAGGGCGGAGACGCCACACCGGAAGTAGCAAGTAACGCCCTCTTGGTCGTAGTCGACGAAATTGATCAGCTTCTCAAAGCTCCGAACGTGCTGCCCAACCCATTTACACCCAACGGCGATGGCATCAACGACGAAGTCGTATTTTCTTTCGACCTATTCCTGGTCCTCGACGAGATCGATATATCGCTGGGTATTTATGACCTATCAGGGCAGGCTATCCGCCAGCTAAACGCGGCTGACAGCAGTGCGGGAACAGTTCGTATAGGCTGGGATGGCAATGACGAAAATGGAGCCAAGGTAGCACCTGGCATATACCTGTACTACTTGAAAATCGGCAGCGACGATACCGCCAACGAGTATTCGGGTACCATCTCATTGGTCTATTGATGCTGACAGTAGTAACCTTCTGACGAATTCGGGGGACGAGACATGGCCTGGTCCCCCGAATTTATTTTATCTACAAGTTCGTGTTATCCGGGTCGACCTTGGGCAATTCCCTGTTCTTACCCCTATTTATAATCGGGACATTCCTGCTCCGATTGATCTACGTGTGGGAGTCGACGGCTAGTCCTTTTTTCGACGCTCCAATCGTAGACGCACACACGTTTCTAAAACAGGCACTAAATATTGCCAGCGGCGACCTGTGGGGCGGAAACGAACCTTTTTGGCAACCTCCACTCTACATCTACCTGCTGGCGCTTATTTGCTGGCTTTCTCCAGATGATTATTTCATTGTTATCCGCCTTGTTCAAATCGCCTTGGGAACGTTCTCATGCGTTCTGCTGTATCGCATTGCAGGTCGATGCTTCGACGAACGCACAGCCCGCATAGCCGGCATCGCAGCATCTATTTGCGGCACATTTATTTTTTTTGAGGGCGAGCTGCTGGCCGTCCCTTTGGAAGTATGCTTAAATCTACTCCTACTCAGACAACTCATCGTTGCATCTGACGATCCAACATACCCCTCCTGGATTACCGCCGGTATCCTCGCGGGATTAGCGGCTCTTACGCGCCCTAATATCTTGCTCTTTATTGCAATATTTGTTGGTTGGCTTATCCTGGGCAATAGAGATACACGCTTCAACGTTCGGAAACGATTCGTTTTCTCTTTGTTTCTACTACTCCCCATCTTCCTAACTATTTTGCCGGTTACAGTGCGCAACTATACCTTCGAATCCGACGTCGTGCTCATATCGTCCAACGGTGGAATCAACTTCTATATAGGAAACAGTGGCCAGTATAGAGAGAAGGTATCTATACATCCCGGCATGCAGTGGGAAGCGATGGCGATGGAGCCCGTTCGAGCCGGCTACACGACGGCCGCATCTAAATCTGCCTATTTTTATGCGCGGTCTTTTTCCTATATTATGACGCAGCCTTTAGACTATGCACAAACCCTCTCATACAAACTGTATCTCTTTTTAAGCGGCCCCGAAATCAAGCGCAACATCGACGTTTACTTTGCCCGAGAATACTCTCACGTACTGCGCGTGCTGCTGTGGGACCATGTATTATCCTTCCCCTTCGGACTTATTGGTCCACTCTTTTTAGTTGGGCTCATTGCAACTTGGCATAGTAACCAGAGATCCATTGACATTTTACACCTGTACGTATTCGCATACACGCTATCAGTCCTGCTATTTTTTGTGACCGCCCGCTATCGAATACCGGTACTACCCCTTTTCATACTCTTTGCGGCAGTCGGCGCACAGACTCTATATCAACACATCCGCAATCGGAGAAAGGGTCTGTTGCTACCGACCTTCCTCATTCTCTCCATCGCGTTAAACTGGACCGCAACACCGAGTAGTGCACAAGACGCCCAACTGCAATTTGATTTGGGAGAAGTTGCTCTTCGAAAAGGCGAGTATGAGCGTTCAGCCATGCACTCAAAGCGCGCGTTAGCACTGGAACCGTCGTATAATTACGCACGTCACAACTTGACGGTCGCACTCTTGCATCTGGGAAAGACCGAGCAGGCAGTGATTGAGGGTGAACGCACGGTGAGTGAAAACCCACATCGACCGGATACCCATGCAATTCTGGGACGCGCCTATGCAAAACAAGGAAATATAATGCGAGCCAACAGCGCATTCCGCAGATCATTGGAAATCGCTCCCAGTAGCGGAATGACGCACTATTACTACGGGCGCTTCCTATACGACAACAAGCGATATACCCAAGCAATCCATCACCTAAAAGAAGCTAGCCTATGGCAACCCAACGACCCTTGGATTCACTACGATCTCGGACGCAGTTTACATCGCGCAAATAATTCTGCTGGAGCAATTTCATCCTATGAGAATGCATGGTCTATCGGGCGATTGCCCGCTGCAGCCAATGCCATTGGAGCCGTCCATCTTCTCGCGGGCCGTTTAGATGAAGCTCAAAGATATTTTGAGTATACTCTTGAGGTAGAAAGCAATAATATCGAAGCACTTGTAAACCTATCTCTGCTCGACGTGCGTAGAGGCCTCACTCAAAAGGGGTTGCGCAGATTGGCTGAACTCGAACATAAGTTTCCCAACTCTGAAACCATCCGTCAGGCTATACGGTCCGTTCAACCTCGCAGGTAGACCCCATGATCAAATTGAATCGCCCTTTCATAATCCGCAGTATAGCGCTGATTATCTGTTTAGGGTGGTCTATTGGGCCACATCTCGGCCACGCTCAGTCAATCTCTTTTACCGACGTTGCAGCGGCTTCAGGCATTGACCATATAAACACATCTGGCTCAGCAAAAAAACAGTATATCATTGAGACCCAGCCTGCTGGAGGCGGATTTTGGGATTACAACAACGATGGAATACTGGATATTTATCTTACCAACGGAGTGGCCCAAGATAGCACTCGGAGAGATTCTGTGGGAACCGCACTCTACCAAGGCCAGACAGACGCCCGCTTTTCAGACGCGACGAGTAGGAGCAATGCGTTCTTAACGGGTTGGACAATGGGTGTGACGTTCGCCGATTATGATGCAGACGGCGATGCTGATTTATACGCCACTCGTTGGGGACCCGATGTCCTTTTAGGCAACAACGGCGACGGCACCTTTTCTGACCACACTGAGTCATCTGGGTTGGGCTCAACCCGGTGGGGTATTGGTGCATCATTTGCCGATTTTGATCTCGACGGTGATCTCGACCTATACGTCGCCAACTATATCGACTTTACCCTTGGTGGCTCCCCTTTTTACGACCAGTGGTGTACACACAATGGAGTTCCTGCAGCCTGCGGTCCCGTCGGCGCTGCAGCCCAAGCCGATTTGTTCTATCGAAATGAAGGACATGGGGACTTTACGGAAATTAGCGCTGAAATAGGTTTGACTGGACGGAGCTATTACGCCATGGGCGTCCTCTGGACGGACTACGACAACGACGGTGACCCAGATTTATACGTTGCCAATGACGGCCACCCCAACAGCCTGTTTCGAAACGACCGTCATCGCTTTGTCGACGTTGCGCTGATCGAATCAGTAGCCTACAGCGGAGATGGACGACCGCAGGCGGGCATGGGAGTGGCTGCAGGAGACTATGATAGAGACGGACGCTTTGACATATTCGTGACTAACTTTTCGCAAGATCACAATACGCTGTATCGCAACAGCGGACAGGGCTATTTTTTAGATGTGAGTGGAAGAGCCAATTTAGCCGGCACGAGTCGCCCCCATATGGGCTGGGGCACATTCTTTTTTGACGTGGATTCTGACGGATATGAAGATCTCTTTGTAGCGAATGGTCATCTCATGCCGGAGATTGAACAAGCGGGAATCGCCATGCAGTATCGACAGCAGAACCTACTGTACCGGAACGGAAGAAACGGGCGCTTTATCGACATATCCAATCAGGCGGGCTCCGGACTGCAGATAAAAGAAGTGAGTCGAGCAGCAGCTTACGGCGACTACGACAACGACGGCGACCTCGACATCTTAGTTGCCAATATAGACGCAGCTCCAAATCTCCTGCGCAACGACAGCCAAGCGCATGGCAATTGGTTATCGCTGCGCCTTCGGTCAGGCGGCTCGAACCGGGAAGGCGTTGGAGCACGCATTTATCTCCAGACTGAAGATGGAAGACAGATGCGCGAAGTTCGCACGGGGACAAGCTTCCAATCTCAAAACGATATGCGGCAGCACTTTGGCCTAGCGAAAGCCTCGCTAGCAGATATTACGGTGCAGTGGACCGATGGAACCGAACAGCACTACGCCTCCGTCGCGGCAAATCAATTTTATACCATTGCAAAAGAAGCTTACAAGATTACCGTGGAGTAAACCATGAAGTTCATGTTCGTCTGTCTATTTACACTGTGTGTCGGCTGCGCCCAAGAATCCACCCTTCCATCTCAGGAAGCCGGACCGGCCGCAGAGCCTACTCTTGTGCAAGAAATGTCGGCTCAACCAACTGATAGTCAGCTATTTGAGGAAGGCAGAAGATTACAGGCTCGTGCCGACTTTAAAGGCGCTGAAGCGCGCTACCGCCAAGCAATTGCAGTCGCTCCTAGCAACCCACAGTACACCTTTTACCTGGGCACTGTTTTACACGCGACCAGCCGGTATGGAGAAGCGCGCAGTCTTTTTGAGGAGGCTATGCAACTCAAGCCAGACTATGCAGCACCCCGTATCGCACTTGGAAAACTCCTATACGATGTAGACGGCAATTCCGAAGCGGCCAGCAAACTCCTTCGCGAAGCACTTGAACTCGCTCCCCAAGCCGCCGAGGCCCGATATACACTGGCACTTATACAGCTTCGCGAAGGTCAGTCTGAAGAAGCAATCCGCCTATTCTCAGAGCTGGTCGAGGCTGATTCGAGCAACGCACAGGCACGCACCCAGCTAGGGCTAGCCTACTTACAACAAGGAGATATAGAAACTGCACAATCGGAGCTTAAACGCGCAACCTCATCTCAGCCGTATTATAGCGCTGCGTTTCATGGGTTGGGCCAGACTTTTATCCGTCAGGGCAATACTATAGCCGGTCAACGACTGCTACAGCGTGCCCAGCAGCTTGAAGAACAGGCGACTCAGCTGACGCCTCACCAAAATGCCTTGAGACAAAATCCTAACCAACCTGAAGCACACTATAATTTGGCGAGCATGTATGCCCGCTTTGACCGATTGCGACCGGCTGCACAGCACTTCAGCAAGGCCATTGCTCTTGATAGTACCTATGCCCTCGCATATCAAGGCTTGGGTAATTTATTCCTGCGCTTGGGCACCACGGCCGAAGCAAGAGCCAACTACGCCAGCAGGGCGCGCGCGCTGTATTTGCGGGCGCTAGAGCTAAACTCACAGCTGGCAGAAACGCACAACAACCTCGGCCTCTTGCTACACCGATCCGGCGATATACAAGCCGCAGTGCAACATTACGAACGAGCCACTGTAATTGATACACAGGCTGGCTTTTACCAGGCTAATTTGAGCCGCGCCTATTTGGACTTAAAGCTGTATCCAGAAGCGCTCCAAGCGGCAGATAAAGCACTACAAATTACGCCAACCATGACCGGTGCCCGTGAAACGCTAGGCGATATTTATGCCGCCCAAAAGGACTGGACGAATGCGCTTGAAGCATGGGAAAGAATAGATCCTCAAGATCGACCATCCGAATTGAAACAAAAGATTGCGCAAGCGCGCATGCACAATGCTCCGTAGCCAATCATGATCAATGCCCTCTTTTTATGTTTTCTCTATCTATTGGGTGCCTGTGTCTCACCACCCGACGGCGATATTTCATCGGCACAAGCCCTACTGACACAGGGCCGATTCGCTTCCGAGAATAAACACTATCAGCAGGCGCTGGATCTTTTTCAGTCAGCAAGAGAAACGTCCCCTGCCGTCGCCCATCTAGCTCACTTTGAGAGTGGCAATATTTATGCCCGCCTAGGTCAACCAGATTTAGCTTCACAAGAATACGAGTTTGCACTTGCCGTGGATCCCAAGCACGCTGAGAGCCGGCATAATCTGGCCGTGCTGCGCGCAGATCAGGGCCGGCTTCCCGAAGCAGTCACTCTGTTGGAAAGTATGTCAGAGTACGTTCCAGCACTCGCTACGCTTGCTGTATTTTCGACTAAACAGGGAGAGTATCAAAAGGCGACGGACGCACTCCAACGCGCCCTCTCCATCGAGCCCACATCAGCAGACCTTCACCGCGACCTAGGCTCTTTATACATGAAGCAAGGCCTCTACGAAAAGGCTACTGATGTATTAGAAACGGCGTGGAATATCGATTCAACACATGCTGAAACCGCGCGACTCCTAGGCCTATTAAACGAACACAAGGGAATGCCATCTGCCGCTGTCGGTTTTCTACGGCGTGCACTTGCCCTACGTCCAACGCACACGGAGACCCATTACAACTTGGCCACGGCTTTGGCGAAGGCTGGACGGAGAAAAGAAGCGAACGAGTATATGCAGCGTTTTGAGGAGCTAGCCGAGCGAGGTGCATATATAGCCCAGTTGCGCAGATCATTGGATGATGCGCCCAATGACATTGGACTTCATACAGAACTGGCAAATCACTACACAGCCCTCGGCGAAAAGCAGCGTGCACACAGCCATTACCAAGCTATTCTACTCGTGGATTCACTCCATTTAGAAACGATTGTTCGCTTTTCCACATTTTTACTTAAAGAGCAAGATTTGGCCCAGAGTCTTTCCCTATGCGAACGCGGCATCCGCACTTTTCCAAAGGACGTTCAAGTCGCCCAGCTCCATTCAACTGCGGGATATATACACTTACTGCGAGCGGAATACGAACGTGCAGAAGGTCACTTCACCCGATCTTTAAGACTAGATAAAAAACAACCACATGCCTGGAACAACTTAGGGAACCTACAGCAGAGACGTGGTGACCTATCCAATGCAGAGTATTCGTTCGAACAATCCATTGCCACAGATGCCCTATTCACCGATGCCCATTTTAACCTAGCCGTTATCTATCAGAGAAAAAAGGCGTGGCCTTCTGCCCTAAAATCATTTCGCACCGTACTTCAGTTAGATCCACAATATGCGCGCAGTTATCTAGGATTGGCAACCGTTTATGAATCCGTTGATTCCACCCATCTTGCCATCGATGCATATAGACAGTTTCTCGACCAAACCGAAGAAGATACGCAGGGTCGCACTCATGCCGAGCAGCGCATAGCCCATCTCGAATCAAAATACTAATATGACAGCGTATCTCTTTTTTACATCTTGCCTGTTTATTATCGCCTGTTCTGGAACCTCGCAAGACCTCCCAGAAACGGCACCTTCTAATCAGCGAGAAGAACGTCCGCATAGCCCCATAACCTTTGTCGATGTTGCAAGCGATATAGGTTTACGCTGGCAACATGACAATGGTGCCAGCGCGCATAAATACTTTCCAGAGACTATGAGCGGAGGAGGGGCCTTCTTCGACTTTGACAACGACGGTGATCTAGATGTTTATGCGGTCAACGGAGGCGCGCTAGACAGCAGCATGACAGCTCGCCCACCCAACGCTCTGTTCCGAAATGATAGAGGGCGTTTTAGCCTATTGGACAAGGCAGCTGGGGCAGAGGATCGATCTTATGGAATGGGCGTAGCCGCGGGCGATATAGACGGAGATGGCGACTTGGATCTATACATCGCCAATTTTGGTGCCAATACTCTATTCCGCAACGATGACAGTCAATTTACCGATATCAGTAAAACCAGTGCCACCGATGATCCCCTCTGGGGTAGCAGCTGCGCCTTTGCCGATTATGACAGAGATGGAGATCTCGATCTATACGTAGCAAATTACGTGAGCTATGCGCTCACCGATGCAAACAGAGACAATACGCCCTACATGTCCGATACGAATTCATACGAAGGCAATACAGAAAAGGGCTACCCTCACCCAGCAAATTTCCCAGGCTCTCCAGACCGCCTCTTTCGCAACGACGGCACGGGGGTATTTGAGGACGTTTCAGAACAGGCCAATATCTATGACGAAGGAGGCAAAGGGCTCGGCGTTGTATTTGCAGACTACGATCAGGATGGATGGCCGGACGTCTACATTGCCAACGATGCAGTGCGAAACTTTCTCTATCGAAACGCACAGAATGGAACCTTTGTAGAAGGGGCATCTCTAGCCGGAGTTGCCTACGGACAAGATGGACAAATGGAAGCCGGAATGGGCGTAGATTGGGGTGACTACGACGGAGACTCCCTGCTCGACATAACGGTGACCAACTTTCAAGCCGAACCCAACCAGCTCTACCACAACGAGGGAAATCAGTTTTTCTCAATAGAGACGTTCACATCGGGAACGGGAATGATTACTCTGCCATATTTAGGGTTCGGCACCCAGTTTATCGACTTTGATCACGACGGCGACCTCGACTTATTTACGGCTAACGGTCACGTGCTAGACAACGTAGAGCAGATAGATCGTTCAACGCAGTATCCACAGCGCAACTTGCTTTTTCGCAATGAAGGATCATCAAATGGCCCCGTGCGTTTCAAAGAAATCGGTCTTCAACTCGGCTTGACCAGTGAACAGGTGAGCCGAGGAACAGCAAGCGGAGATTACGATGGCGATGGGGACGTAGATATACTCGTTTTCAACACGGGAGAAACGTTAAATTTATTTCGCAACGACAACGAGGCTACAGATATCAACTGGCTTTGGGTCGACCTACGCAGCAACGGTGGAAATAGTCATGGAGTCGGCGCACGCCTTATACTCGCGGCAAATGGAATGGAGCAAGTTAGAGAGGTGCGAGGGAGCCGCTCTTACCTTTCGCAAAGCGACTATCGAGTCCACTTCGGTTTAGCAGATGCCCAGCGCGCAGACTGGTTAGAAGTACACTGGCTCTCAGGCTTGAAAGAACGGTACGAGCAATTAGAGAGCAATCAAGTTTTGCGTATAGAAGAAGGCTCAGGTCAACTAATTCCCTAACGACTGCGTGCCATTTGTTCCAGTAGAAAACGACCATAGTTGCCTTGCCCAAGCTCCTCTGTAACTTCGCGCACATAGCGTTCAGCATCTGCCCTCCGTCCAATTTCGGGCAGCTTCTCACTGAGTATCGCTAGCAGGTCAAAGAAAAAGAGCCGCCTCACCTGACGGTCCTTGATTGCGCGTTCAAGTAGGTCAACGCCTTCGTCTTTAAGCAGAAACTGCGCGTAACCAGAAAAGAAATCAACGAGGCCAGGCGAGAACTCTGTGCTATTTGCCAAGAAGGCCAGCCGCTGACTCATTGCTTCAACTGTTGCTCTTTCTTCCGCGCCAAAATCGCCCGCAAGCTGTCTTATCCGGCCCCAACGCAGCGTAGCCCATATATCACCCCAAGGAGTAAAGGGCTCTTCTAATGCAGCCGCCCGATAGTAGGTCGAAGCGCGCATCAGGTCTCCCTGTGCGAAGAGTTGGTCCGCTGCATTTAAGGGTAGAAGATCGGAACCCTTCCCCTGGCGCCACCGTTGATACCCGCGTTGTTCGCCTATTACAAGTGAATTCCATAGAGAATCCGCACGTATCGCCAGATGCTTGGCCTGTATTTCGTTTCCCTCGCTCATCGGTTCTTCACTGAGAAGAACATGCATGTCATGAGAAGCTGCTAACTGATCAAGCGCCGTTGCCCCCTGCATCTGACGGTATTCTGCGTCCGACCTCTCTATATCTTCACCCACGTGCCCAAACATACCGGCCAGAATCTCCGTAACCCCCCGGGCCAGTAGGATTTGCCCCTTTGCCGACGGATGCACGTGATCATCCATCAACTCCCAGCCAATTCCACCTGAAGGACTATTTTCCCTGAATAATTCTTCGCTATCGACCAAAGGGAGGTTTTCTATTCGCGCCGTTTCACGTATCACATCATTCAACCCGCTACTCGCCCTCCAAGGAGTCGGATCCATATCGCGCGCTTTTCCGTAGGCGCTACGCGCCATTTCATCTTCTCCCAACATTTCCAAACAGCGCCCTAGGAAGAAATGACTCCAAGCATTGTTCTTATCTAACGTCAAGGCGCGTTCAAATAAATTCCGCGCTGCGCCGTACTGATTTTCTTCGTAAGCCACAATGCCTTCTGCAACAAGCATTTTCCACGTTTTTAAAGAATCTCCATCTATAGAAGGATCTACATAGGAAGGTGCAAAACCCCGCTCATTACTAGAAACAGTGCATAATAGGATTGGCGTACCAAGTTCCCGACTCATTTCTGCCATATCTCGCAGGTTAGTGCGCAAATTTTCCTCGGCATCGCTACGACGTGTATCTTCAGGCATAACTCGGCCTGCAGCAGACATTACGCTTAATAGAGAAGTAGGAGATGCTTCACCAGAAGATGAACTCAGCGGCTGTATAGCCCGACGTACAAGCGCCGTTATTCCCCACTGCATTATCCCATAATGCAGTTTCTTCGCCCATACTGCAGCCCCACCCTGACTTAATGAGGCAGCGCCGTATACTCCATAAATCTCATTATGGCCCGTATAGACCACAATGGCATCCGGCTTGAGATCCATTGCATCTTCAACCACTCGAGCAACGCCAAAGCTCGATATAGCTGTAATTCCCAAATTAAACACTTCCACCTGCCGTTGGGGGTAGGCATCTTCGAGCATTCTTTGGATATAGGAAGAAGCGGTTAGCCGTCTCGGGTGAGGATATCCTTGGACCGTTGATCCGCCGACCACTATAACGCGTATAGAATTTTTAGGGCGAGGTTCGACAAACGGACGAGGCGTCATACGCATCCCAGCCACGTCAACGCCAGAAAAAAACCTACGCGCGTAGGTGGGATTTATCGAGCGTAGGGTTTTTTCTCTAAACTGTGCGAGTTCGACAACCAGTTCAGGAGCGCGCAAATCCAACAGAGAGCGAACACCTATCTCGGCTACTACCACTAAGCCGATTCCAAATAACAGAGCAATCAGAGTCGCCATCTGATGTGTCCTAGGCTGTCTCTCCTCAGAATGCATCCGCCTATTTAGCTAGATTCGCGTTTTTCTACAAAGCGCGCTAGCGCTTCTTCGTTCCACTCGACTTGTTCTGCATATTCGGACCGGAGCGAGTCGAGGAACGCATCGAAGATCTTCGATTCTTCGCCCTCGCGCAGCTTCACGCGGATAGGTCGCTTCACCTGTTTGAATGGAACGGCTTCTTTCTCGATAGGCTCATCAAGACGACATACACTGAAGCGATCCTGTACTTCTAAAGGGCCTTGCAACACCCCCATATCCTTATCGTTACTATCGCCGAAGAAAGTTCGGTATGGAGATTGAAAAAGCGATGCAATTTCAACCCGTCCACTATCTGTAAAGGCGTGTCCTCCCAACGCCTCCATGCCTGGCCGTATAGAGTGACGTACTGCAAGCTCTCGCAGCGATTCTCCCTCTCTTGCCAACTGAAGAATCTGCTCTGCTTCTGCTTCTGTCTCAACTAAAACCTCAGTCATATAAATAATACCGGGCAGTTTTTTATAGGTATCAAAGTACTTCTCATAATACGCCTCTACACGCTCGTCCGGTATTGTCACTTTTCCCGTAATCTGATCCAAACGAAGTTGGTTAACCATGAGCGCGATCTGCCGCTGCGCTCTAAATGATACGATGTCCGAGTCGCGCTCTTTCTCTTGATCACGTGCTTCCAGCACGAAAAGAGAGTCGGGTAAAATCCATCGTTCAATTTCACCCAGGACTTCCGTGCTATCCGGCGGCAATGCCCCTTTTTTCAAATCGCGAATCCCTCTAACTGCATCCCCTACGAGAATACGCCCACCTTGGTACCGTATAAACTCCTCACTAGCAGCTTCTGCAGTCAGGCCTCTGCGAAAGAGTCCATTTAGGACATCGTGTACCCTATCATACTCAAAGCTTAAGTTACGCCTTTCACTCAACGAATCGACTACGGCTTTTCGCCGCTCTGCCCACTTAACCTTGGTCATTCTCTCGGCGATATAGCCCCGCAAAGAAGCAAAGCCTTTTCGCCGCTTCTTTAAGATTTTTACAATTTCCCAACCGTCTTTTGTACGTATTGGCTCGCTGAACTCGCCTTCATCAAGCAAGAACGACGCTTCTCTAAGAGCAGGAACAACATCGCCTTGTCCAAAGAAAGATCCTAAATTGCCTCCTTTTACCGCATCATCTGCTTTAGAATATAGCTTAGCAGCCTCTGAAAAAGAGGTTCCCTTACGCAGCTCTTCAATCACTTTCTGCGCATCTGCTTCCGTTTTCGACAGGATATGAGCAGGCCAAACTTCCCACCCTAAATCAAATTTCTCATAGGCGTCAAGCAGTTCGGACTCTTCTACCCGTAGTTCACTGTCGACAAGTAAACGAGATATTTTCTGCGCGAGTCGCTTGTTCGTCTCCTTATCAAGGACAAACTTTAATTCGGGAAGCTCGTCGATCCCTCTTTTTTCTGCCTCAATCAGCATGATTTCCCTGTCGACCAAACCCTGTGCATAGCTGCGATACGCACTCAAGTCTTCATCTTCAGCTCTTAGGAAATCGGGTAAATCAGCTATGTAGGCAGAGAGATTCTCGTCTGTGATGGATACATCTGCGACCTTCACGATGCTAGAATTCTGGACGGGCATCTCCCCGTTTTGAGCACAGGCTCCCAAAATGACAAAAGTGGCCATGCACGCCCAAGCGGAACGGACTATCAAGCTAATTTCTCCCCCGTATTTTTCTTTTAACGCAAAGCGACGCGGCTCCGCCAAGGCGGTGCCGCGTCCGAATTAAAACAATACTACTGTGGCGTCTACCCAATTACTTTACGCTGTTATTAGCGACCCTGCTACCATCAGGGTAAACGCGCCCTATTTCACGCTGAAATAGCACTTCAACATCCGTGGTTTCGACCGGATCTCCCTTATAGTCAAAACGCACAACAATGTCATCAATATGCACTGTCAACAGTTGCACATCATGGGCTAGCGGTTCGAATACGATATACCCCTGACTCTCCTGAGCAGAAAAAATTTGTTCATTCGGGTACATCGTTTTACGCAGTATACCATCACGCTCTTTCCATGTAATAAAGGCGTTCCCTGGAATGCCAGGCCCGTCGCCTCCACTTCCACCTCCTGCATATCGGCGGTAGTAAATGGATAGCTGTTCCCTATTTAGGGCATAGTATTTACGACCATTTGATGTCGTTATATACACCTTTTCTGGATCAAGGTACACCTTTGGATACTCGTAATTCGATACGTTAAGCCTAAAAACAGTCCACCGTTTGGGCGTATCCCCCGTGCGAAAATACTCGGAATTACCAAACGTGTAAGGGTTGGGAGATTCCGCTCCCTGATTGGAATACGCGCTGAATTGACGATTCAACTCGGCATCAGTCATAGGGCGCAGGGTAATTGCTAAACGCGCTTGGTTATACGTAACGCTGCCATCATCGGCAACTTCCTTATTTTCTCCCTGTTCCGCTTCACTTAAGGGCTGCAAGTCTTCTGCGTAGTACCTATATGAACAACCCGTCAAGCCCACAGTTACGGTCAAGAAGAGCAATAAGCTACTTTTTAACATGGCCTTCTCTCCCCCTATTCCAAACCGGCGTATACGGTCATAAACATTGCTGTTTCGGTGCGCGCCTTATCAGAGGAGGCACGGTCGATACGCGCAATGCGAAAACCCGTTTGCGTCCACAGGTTATACCCTCGGAAGTCGACGTTATTCGTGAACTGTAACGCATATACAAGCTCATTCCGATCAGATCGAAGCGAGTTATTCTCCATCTTCTTTCTGTACTGCTCTACGAGTAAGTATTCAACACCAGTCTGTAGTTCGGTACGAGAAAGAATTGGCACGCGCGCGATAAGCGAGAAGAGCTCGCGCAGTTCCGTTGTCGCTACGCGTATCTGCGAATCTTCTTTTTCCGCGGGTCGATAGCGCTGAAACTCGCTTTTCCAGCGCGGCTGAAACTTTACAATACCCAGATCAAAGGTGTAATCGAGTTTGTTGAGGATCCCCAGAAAGGATGCCGACTCTCGAATATCCTGTTGCTCAACAGGGCGTTTGTCGTAATCAACCTGATTAACAACTTCCCACTTAATCCGATTCTTAAACTGCAGTCGATCATTCGAATACTGATACCCGAGATAGAATGTATTAGCCCAGGCATCGCGGAATGGCAAGGGGTCAGTGTAAGGAACGAAAGCACCGCGCGACCCTTCACGAACGACCCATTCTATCATATCGTCTCGAATGTCGTCTTGGACGCGACGCAGGTTGTTGAATACCTGGAGTCGGCCTTTTCGCGCAAAGTCTTGATCATACGTCAACATCACATAATTGCTAACATTACTTCGATCATCTGCCAACTGGCGCTCGTCAAGACGACCAACGGTCAAACGAGCTTCGGGACCGAGCTGAGTGCCCACATAGGCATTGTACCCGCGTCGATCTCGCTTGTATAGATAGTCCGGCAGGTTATCATTTTCGAAGCGATCGACAATGCCGTTGTTGTTCATATCTACGCCAAACAGAAACTCCGGACGGTCAGAAGCGTAGCGTAGAAACGGCTCCTCATAGTCGGGCATCGTATTTTCACGAGCGTCGGAGTCATTCTGGTTGAAATCGTTAATGAAGTCGTTGTTCTCATCATATCCCGGAAAAACTCGTGTATCCTGAGAAAAGTTAGAGCGCAGCCAGTCGGGGTTGCGATCTTGATCATCGTTATCATCAACAAATTCGTATACAAAGCGCGTGTCGTCATCGTAGTTGATATCGGCAGCGTCGTTTTGCGTACCTGCTAAATATGCACTCGTGCTGTAGTCGGGATCAACGTTGTATACTTCGCCAAATACGAAGTAGGGATACGCCCTCTTGTAGAGATTGACGAACCATGCATCAGCGGCATTATTGAACGCCCTGTGTTTGGTTACGTCACTTTCGGAACGGCGTGGATAACGAAAGTGTTGGCGGTTACGATCCCACTCGCCAGACAGGTAAAACCCGCCTACGTCAGACACATCTATAGTCACACCAAATATTTCATTGGCAACGGGCAACCCATAATTAACGCGAACAAAGCGCTGGTTCGAACCGTCTTGAACATTGCCGTCAGCGCGCACGGTCCGTTCTGGAATACCCTCTGACAATAAGACAGGCTGACCGTTTGCATTGAGCTGTCGATTAGAAGTCACATCAATCCGATAATCATTGGCCAACAGCAGTTGGAACTCAATGCTCTTTATCTGTTCAGGTTGAGGTCCAAAAGAGTTTCGATATTCAGGACCTTCTAAGTCATAAACCAGAACAATCACTTCATTACCATCGGCGGATAGGAACCCCTCGCGACGAAAACCGCCTTGGACAGACGGATGAAAGTCGAGAATGTTGTTGTCACCTAAACGACGACGGTTACTGATCTTACCCCCATCTGTCGTAGTAATGATCATCTCTTCTTGAAAGTAGGCAGCACCGGCCATGCCATCTTCGGGTGAGTCATCACTCAAGCGAACTTCGATACGCGAAACGTCGGCATTGTTCTGCCCCTCTGTAAGAGTACCAACAAAGGGGTTACCCTCAAAGGCTTGGCCTTTAGTCTGTGCATTGAATGCGCTAAGATACGTAGCTCCAAGTTTGACAAAATCACCTATTTGTACGGTGCCTCGCCCACCTATGAGGTTGGTATCATTGGAGCGTTCACGCCCTCCACCAGAGGTAGCCCCTGTTGAGCTGCCAACCGCGCCCGGTGAAGAGGGACGGGAAGCGAGGAACGTAGCTTCATACTTATCCGTAGCCAAATCCAACTGAATACCCGCAAAAGTTGGCTTGGAAAATGTCATCGGCGTTAGCGTCGTACGAATCCTATCACCAATCGTAAGCGCGTACGCATACTGACCTTTCTGGTCCGATGCGATGACCACGCTGGAAAACCACCCGGCAAAGTTGTTTGTCTTAAACAGGTTACTTCCGGCCGTCTGCGGCGCGGAGATACGCCAGTCATAAATGAGCTGTCCACGCGTTATGTAGTTGCCATAGAGATCGTAAAAGTAAAATCCCTCTTGCGTCGTGCTGACGTAACGCTCGTAGTTTTGACGGGCGTAATTGGTATAATCCTGCTGTCGCCACTGATACTCATTAAAAAGCTCTTGCGGGATATACCACTTCTTTACGGCAGGATCGAGCGCATCAAAGAGAACGCCTGAACCGGTCGGCTCATAGAAAAGCTCGCCGCCTCGCCGGACACCTAGCCGAGAGCCAAAATCCTCTTGAGCAAAGGCAGTACTCGATTCTAACAGCAAAGTCACAGCAGCTGTCAGTAGAAGAATGTGTTTTGCTTTTATCACGAAAACCCTCCCTTAATCACCAGCATTTATTTGACTGCTATTCCAAATGCGAGAAATAGGTCAATATGCCACATTAACAATGCGCACTAGCTCACTGTCGCCCTGATCGGCCTCGACAATAATGCGGCAAATATACATACCCGGAGGCACCAATGCCCCAGATAAATCACGTCCATCCCAACGAAATTCTTGCGATCCAACTCTACCAAGAGCACTCCCTCCCAGCCCACGTCCAACCATACGTCCTCCAAGATCAAAGATTTCGACACCAAGAGGTCGATCTTCTAAAACCTTGAGAAGGGCAAATTGGACCAAGAGTTCGTCGTTGACTCCATCCCCGTTAGGCGTAACAACCGTTCCCATACTCACATCCTGAATAAGCCCCTCGCTCAATGCCATCAAGCTAACGCGGGCCGTTGAAGATTCAACTAGCTCTGTCGCGTCTTTCGAAGCAGTATCAACACGCTGGAACACACCCTCTTCCCCCTCAGAAGAGCGAACAAAGCTGCCAAATTCGATGCCTTCGCGAAAACTTTGAGACTCAAACTGCACCTCAACGATAGCATGCCGATTGCCTCTCAAATTGCCATTGATAGAACCTGGAAATCGGAGCCATAGAGAGTCGCTGCGCGTGGCCATAACCATTAGCTCATCGCCGGTTTCATTACGAAAAACCCCATCATCTCCTTTGCCATAAAAATCCGCGAAGTCGGTCTGCACCGCCGTCGTCAAAGAAGTGGTGGGATCAATGAGCGAAGCGCTTTCAGAGATAGAGACCGTACCTAAGCGCACCCCTTTCAATTCAGATGCCAACGGCGTAACGATCAAAACCTCGTCAAAACCTTCACGCACCGTCACATCGGCCGGATCAGGCGCAGCTGCACGTATGAAGTAAGAGAAGGTCTGCGCCGAAAGTGGATCGATATCTGTGGGAGCCATGTAATCTATGGGTAAGGAAACCAATTCTGTAACAGGTCTTCCTCTGCCCTCGTCGGTAAGAAGTGCCAGTTCACCTGCCAACTCCAACGACAGAGGAGGAGCTAAATCGACCCGCAGTTGGCGAATTCGCGCCGTCTTGAATGGATCCTCTGAGGATATATTAACGCGTATTTGTAAGAACTTGCGTGGATTAGGTGAAGTGATCGTCGCTTCGTTCCGTCCGTTCGTCGGCACGTATGATTCGCTCCACTCACTCCAACCAACAAAAGCGAGTTCACCGTCCTTATCATAAGAAGAACGAGGCGCACGACGCAGCTTCTTTCCATCTTCGTCAATGAGCCCATCCCCATCGTTGTCTATGAGGTCTATGGGATCTTCGTCGGTAACGCCGTCTCCATCGTCATCGGTCCGACTTTTATGACGCTTATTATCTGGCAGAGTCTGCCAAATATCCCAGGCTAACCATGCCAACACCAGCTCGTCATATACTTCTTTCGTCACTTCCTGCCGCTCTTCAGCGCCAGCGATCTCAACAACTTCATAGTACGTAAAATTGGTATCCGTCTGGTCGGAAGTTCGCGTTTGGATCTGCAGACGCACATCGGGATGATTAGACAATGGCTCGATGCGCTCAATGGATTCCCCTGTGACGGGGTCTGTATCGCGAACGATCACATCCCCTTCCCACGTAATTTGTGGAAGCGTTTTACGGATAAATTCGCCGCGAGCATCCCGGAGCGAAATCGGGGGCGAATAGGCCCACACGCTAACAGGGTACCCCTCGCCGTACAGTTGCACTTCGCCGAGAGTCGCTAACGAACCGTAGCGTCCGGACTGCTGTCCCGTCACATCTACGTCTCGAATCTGTAGGAAACGGATTTTCCGGGGCTGGAATGTCTCTCG
>Ga0181593_10001339_pt1 | contig 22194 bp, 22 predicted proteins | sample 071ome_19_FD_133756 | JGI IMG/M metagenome (GOLD analysis project Ga0181593, IMG submission 133756) | Coastal salt marsh microbial communities from the Groves Creek Marsh, Skidaway Island, Georgia - 071413AT metaG (megahit assembly) | ecosystem: Environmental > Aquatic > Marine > Intertidal...
CCCTATGTATGAAAAAAGGTATTGAATCAATAATCGCCTACGGCACCCTGCTAGGATTATATCGTGATAAGGCATTTATTGAGCACGATGATGACATTGATATTCTGTTAATTTTTGATTCAAAAGAAGCTGCAAAAAAACAAGAACCAATACTTAAAGCATTTTTTGCTAAGCACGGTTTTAAAGTATCGACAGGAAAAACCAGAGGTACTAACACCTCTACAATTATGAGACTTAAAGACCAAAAACATGACATAACCCTAGATCTTTTTATGAACTGGAAAGAAAAAGATCAAGTCATCTTACCTATGAAGAACGTTCAAAATAGCATCATGCCAGCAGAAATAATTTTTCCTATCCAGCGCTTTACTTTCAAGAAAAAACACCAACTGTTTGCACCTGCTCAAATTGAACAATTTCTTGTGTTACGCTATGGTGACAACTGGATGACACCAGACCCACACTTCAGATTAAAAGAATCAAAAGAGAATAAATGAAAACAGTTATTACTTATGGAACCTTTGATTTATTTCATATCGGTCATGTAAGACTACTTAAGAGACTTAGATCTCTCGGTGACAAACTCGTAGTTGGTATATCATCGGATGAATTTAATAGCTTAAAAGGCAAGAAAACAATAATGCCCTATGAGCAAAGAAAAGAAATTTTACTTTCTTGCCGCCACGTAGATTCTGTTTTTAAAGAAGATAACTGGGAACAAAAAAGAAGCGATATTATAGAATATCAAGCAGATATTTTCGCAATGGGTGATGATTGGTCAGGAAAGTTTGACGATCTAAGCGATATTACTAATGTGGTTTATTTACCTAGAACTCAAGATATATCCACAACCGAAATCAAAGAAATAGCAATGCAATATAAAGAAGACAAAAAACACGAATTACTTTCCAACATTCAACATCTGTCTGATTTGATAAAAGGGCTATAGACGCCCTATTTACAGGCCAGTAAAGCACATCACTTAAAAAATAACATTCAAACGCCGTTCCACATACATACTTGTAAAGCCCTCCATAGCTTTCATAGTTGAAGCCTGACTTGCTTGCCAAGCACCTTCAACCTTAAGCAACAAGCTCAGCGTCTCGGAAAACTCTACAGCAGTATCAACACCGTTCAACCCATAGAGGCTAGCATTAATTCCTTCCAGCCCAATAGACGTAGACACCACCGGCGTACCATAATACAAAGACTCAACCAACTTGCCTTTTACCCCTGCGCCATGAAGCAGGGGTAAAATATTTACTTTAACCTTGTGGTACATAGCATTCAGTTCTTCATCTGACACAAAGCCATGTATAACTACATTGTCTGATTCAAACGCCTTAATCTCGTCCGGCATTTTACTACCAATGATATGAAACTTAACTTCAGGGAGTTGCTCAAGCACCAAGGGGAAGACATTTTTCAAAAACCACAAAACGCCTTCAGCATTTGGGGTGTGATTAAAGCCACCCACAAACATAAAATCCGCTCGCTGATCAAAGCTAGGAACTTCATTTAAGTCAGGCTGATCATCGTATAAGAACAAAGGAATCTGTTCTATTTCACAATCCAACCCAAGTTGCTCCAAATAGGCCTTTTCATCATGAGAGAACGTCAAACCCACGTCAGATTTATTAAATAACGCCAGTTCTTTGATTTCCCAATCATCTGCTTCTGATTTAGTTTGCTGACACCCTTTGATTTCAGCCGCTCGCCCAAGTCGCCAATGGTGTAGATCATGACACTGATACAGTATTTTCGCAGAGCAGTGCTCTTTGATGAAATCAATATATTTAACCGCTATGTGAGGCCGATGAAGATAAACGGCATCAATATAGGTTTTATTTTGCAAGAACCAATCTTTCCAGTGATTCGCATAATAATTACCGTGTAACACCTCCACCCCCATTTGCTCTAATACTTGAGTGTAGGGCTGATGGGGATAAAAGTTATCACCGAGGAATTTAACGTTATACCCTTGATCCACAAAAAACTTAACATACATAAAGGTAGATCGTGAACCTGCATCTTGATCAAACCAAGGTACATAGTGATCAATAATTAGAATCGTTCTTTTTTCAAAACTTCGATCTCTCGCCTGAAACACACATTGGCCATGAGGGGCATGTTTTGCTTGAAGACGGTCTCGCCATTTCTCTCGAAACTTTTTCTGATTGATTACTTGATACGCTTTTAAGCCTGAAGAAGTATCAGTGCCGTGGCTCTTACCTTCGAAGTGGGTAACCACTGACTTAGGCTGATAAATCACTTTATGGCCCCGCTCAGCCAATGCCAAAGCCAGATCAGTATCTTCGTAATAGGCAGGCACATAACGAGTATCAAAGCCGTCCAACTCATCCCAACATGAACGTCGAATCAGAATACTGGCACCCGAAACATAATCTACCTGCTTTAGGTAGTTATACTCAGGTTTATTCGGGTCATCGCCATTTCCGAAATTCCAAGCAGAGGCATCGCGCCACACTATGCCACCGGCTTCCTGTAACGAGCCATCCGCATACACCAGCTTGGAACCAACTAAACCTACCGACTCATCTTTATCCACTACCTCAATGAGAGCTTGTAACCATCCTTGATGAACCAAGGTATCGTTATTCAAAAGAACAAGGTATTTGCCCGAAGCCTGCTTGGCGGCAAGATTACAATTGAGCAGGAAACCTTGATTTTGTTCAGGGCGACTTATTTTTATATTTTCAATGAACTGATCAGCGTTAACGGTATCATCGGTTGAACAATCATCTGCAAGAATAATCTCGTACTCAACATCCTTCGCTGATTCGATAACCGATCGAATACACTTCGCTGTGTATTGCCACTGGTTATAGACAGGGATAATGATCGATACTTTAGGATTAGCAGATAATTTGGCAACCAAAGGATACTCTAGAGGCAAAGAATTATCCGGCTGCTCTACACCAATGTCTTCTAGTTCAACAGAACCTGAAGGCAGTTCATAGTGATAAGCTAATTGTTTTTGTGTACGAAGGTAATGCAACACCTGACGTGCAGCATCTTTAGGTCGATGAGAAACCAGCATCGTTGCTAGTTTCTTTATCCGACCGAAAGTAATTAATTTGAATAAGAAGCCAGGATTCTTCAGTAAGAAAGCGATTTTATGTTTCATCTGGGTTTAACTGCTTATCAAGCAAAAACACGCTTAACGCGACGCCCCACTCTACGAACCAAGCTGACTTTAGGTGCTACCCAGTCATCCGCTGATATAGACTCAATCGCGATACCCAACTTTCTTTTATCCCCACCCTGAGATAATTCTTCAGGTGAGTAAACACCTTGTAACTTCATCACTACTTGCGTTACCTGAGACGCAGAAGACTCTGAAATACACGCAGTTAAGCAATTAAACTCACCGTCGAACCCCAAATCAAATTGCGTTTGAATACCATCCACCCACAACTGCATGGAACTGATCAATTCTGGTTTCACTTCCCCTACAAAACGAACCTTCAAAGCCTTGTTATTAGAACGATCAAGCAACAAAGGCACTCGAATCTCAGGGTTATCAATCGACCAGCAGTAGGAAACGCCTTCTTCATTGGTTTCCGCTGGGGCAAATCCTTCCAGTGCCTCCAGATCATTCGCTTTTAACGAAAGGGTATTTTGAAAATATTGAGCGCCTAACTGAGCAGATTTATTTTGCTTAAGCAACTCAATAATTTCCTGATTCACAAACAGCTCCGAACGAACCGCTGCTTCAAGCACTTTTAAACGTATCGATTGATCAGCAAACACCTGAGACAACTCATCAATGAAAGAATCAGACTCTGCTGAAGCGGGTTGAAGCTTACCCATGAAGCGCCCTTTAAAGAGATCTACTTCCTGCTCATAAAGGGATTGATAACGTTTTACATCTTCAATTAAGTTCGCTTCATTCATGGTCATTACTAATTCCGTTTAATGAGGTTCATTCGAATCACAAAATAATACTAGGATTCAAAATTTTTGCACCTGCTTTCAGGCAGTCGTTCGGCTTTAATGAGCTAAAAGAAACTCTACTCAACATACCAGCGCGAGTGTTTATGTACATCGTCACGAGTCAACATTTCATCTCTGGTAAACCAACGGTAGAGATTATGCTGCTCGCTTGGCAATTCATCTAGAGTGAGATCCAAGTCGATTTGATAACCTAACACCACATAATGCGTGGTGATGTCGTCACCAAAAACATAATCGGAATAAAAGTGCTCAAATGGCCCTAAAAACTGAGCTTGAGTACGACAACACTCAACACCCAGCTCTACCTTACAAAGGCGCTGAAACGCATCATCCATTGATTCATCTTTTAAGATGCGACCACCGGGTACAAACCAATAGCCTTGTGCTGGCTTATTAGTCCTATAACCCAGAAGATATTGACCTTCAGAGTTCTTGATCAATAAATCAATAGACACCAAGGGCGTCGCAGCAATTACTTCAGAGAACTTTTCTTTGGGTAGGTACACTGTTTTGCTCAACTCAGTTCAGACTCTTTGTTTGTAATAACCTTCTTCATAGAGGCATTTGCATCAAGCAAAGAAGACCACCCCATGCGCTCCAGTTCTTCTTCCAGTAGATCAGGATTCGTCACTTTATCCAAAGCCGAAGAGCGAATATCTTGTTTTTTCAAGCCTGACTTAGCTAAAGCAGAAGGATTCGAAACATTAATACCAAACGTTGAAAACAGATGCCTCAATGACTCAACATCCATTTGCGTAATATCTTCATAATGAACTGTATGGCATTTCACGCCAGCTCTCTTGGAACTATCCTCCACATCACTCAAAAAGCGATTCATACGGTTAGCCCAAACTTCAAAGACTTTCGGTTGAAAGGTAACCTGCTCTTCTGATGTATTTTTATTAGCGTATCGACCTGATCGTGAAGCAATCACATCTGATAAGTGGCTATGTAATAAATTCCTACGCAGAATCACTACATCAGGAGCATAAGCAAACAAAGACTCAATATGTGGCTGTTCAAGATGGCCTGGGAATACTTTAAAACCCAAGGTTTGACCTTTTAAAAGGGGAGATACCAGCTCAAGTTGCTGGGTAGGATTTTGTCTAGCGCACTCGACCCAATCAGTCACCAATTGTTGGCATAGAGTTTCATCTTCGCAATGCGCCTTTAACAGCCTACTAATGTTCATCTCCCTGACATTCTCGAAAGAATGAAACGGCTCCATCATACCTACATAATTCGAAGCCTTGGATAAAAGCCCCATCAAATAGGTACTACCCGACCTAGGGTGAGAAAAAACAGGTATAACTCCGAACATAAAACTTAACACCAAGAAGTGGCTTTATTACGAATCTAAATTAAATTAATAATGATAACGGCACTGGGCTATGAATACATTATTATCAACAACCTTGTAAACTAGCCTATGCTCCCTGTCGATACGCCTTGACCAGTACCCCGACCAATTGTGTTTTAGAGGTTCAGGATCACCCACCCCCTCAAAAGGCTGTCGTTTAATATCCTTGATTAGGGTATTGATCCGCTTGAGCTGCTTTTTATCTGTTTGCTGCCAATATAAATAATCTGACCAGGCCGGTTCAGCCCAAGACAATATCATTCTTCTATGATCTCATTCTGAATTGTCTTACCCGCTTCAATTTCAGCAATGGCCTGATTTAAACGCTTTGCATTTTTTGGGCTGGCCATGAGATACGCAGTCTCTTCATAGGCTTGAAAATCATCCAGACTAATTACTACTGCAGGCTTACCATTCTGACGAGTAATTAAAACCGGCTTGTGATCATCATTTACTTTATCCAGAGTACTCGCCAGATTGGTTCTGAATGCTGAATAGCTCATAGTATCCATAAAGTGTTCCTCGCCAAATAAAAGTACTTATCATTGTACCAGTACAAAAATACGTACTCAAAACATTATATAATGCCCCGAGAGCCTAAAAGAACGAACAGTTTTAGTAGCTGAACACCGAATCAATGCAATGGAATTTTCCGGATGGACAAAAATAGCTTGATAGTTAAGCCCGGAACGAATCCTGATTTTCTAAAAACCATTGATAAGCATCTTTCAAACCCTCTTCAAGGGAATAACTGTATTTCCAGCCTAAATCCGCCAAACGCTGAACATTCATCAGCTTACGCGGTGCGCCATCAGGTTTTGACATATCCCAAGTAATCTTACCTTCAAAGCCAACGACTTTAGCGACCGTTTCGGTTAATTCACGAATAGTACAATCTACACCTGTACCCACGTTAATATGGCTGAGCATTGGTTCGGTATTTTCATCATAAATGGCTTTATCCAATTCCATCACATGAATCGAAGCTGCAGCCATGTCATCCACATGTAAAAACTCACGCATAGGTGTGCCACTGCCCCAAGCAATCACTTCACCGCCACCTCGAAGCTTCGCTTCATGGAAACGTCGCAAAAGGGCTGGAATCACATGGGAGTTATCTGGGTGGAAATTATCATGTGGACCATACAGGTTAGTAGGCATTACCGAGCGGTAATCTCTGCCATGCTGGCGGTTGTAGCTTTCGCACAGCTTAATGCCGGCAATTTTCGCCAGCGCATAAGGCTCGTTAGTTGGTTCTAACGTGCCGGTTAATAAAGCCTGCTCGCTCATTGGCTGCTCAGCAAGTTTTGGGTAAATACAGCTAGAGCCTAAAAATAAGAGTTTTTGAACACCACATAAATGAGCAGCATTGATGATATTGCACTCAATCATCAGGTTTTCATAAATGAAATCAGCTGGGTAGGTATTATTAGCATGAATGCCACCTACCTTAGCCGCTGCTAAATAAACTTCGGTAATATTTTCGTTTTCAAAAAACTCTCGAACCGCCTGTTGGCTTGTTAAATCAAGCTGTGCGCGAGAGCGTAATACCAACTCAACATCATCACGTTTTTCTAACTGACGAACTATCGCCGAACCAACCATGCCACGATGGCCTGCTACAAATATTTTTTTCATTCCTTAACCTTTAAGATGCAGAGCAAGATTTTGCTTTAACATAAAAATCTTTACCAACACGGCCAATATGTTCTTTTAGATCATCATTTTCTAGAGTAGAAAAAATCGACAAATCTACTTGATACGGCAACAACAAATCATCAATTTCAATACTAATCTGCAATAGCTCTTTATGAGATATATCCCCAACCATTGTTAAATCAATATCAGAGCCGTTCTTAAAGTTACCCTTAGCTCTTGAGCCATAAATAATCACTTTTTCAACTGACGGATATTTTTCAAATATCTGAGACAGTTTTTTTATCGCACTCTCAGGCAAACCAAACACTAACGCTCCTTTGCCTTTAAAGCAGTTAATTGGGCGTGCAGCTGAACAAAAGCTGGGTAATAATCTTGAATAATTTGTTTAGCAACCTTATCTGCTGTATCGCGGCTATAGGTGTGTGAGGTCAATACACGACTTCTGATCATTTCCATCCATAGCTCGCCATTTTCAATCAAGCCTCGATTAAAGGCCAATCTGATCGCATCTCTACTTCCCTGTATACCAACCTCAGCTTGAGCCTCGTAAAAATCCTTAATCGTATTCCAAGCCAATTCATAATTATATTCAAATGCCTGGATTAAGCCTTGCTTCTCTAGATTCGACAGAGGCCGCTCTTTTTGGATTTCTATTGCTTCAGTCAATTCAGCAAGCGCCAATTCAAAGTTTGAAAAGCGTTGGATCCATCTAATATCCAGAGAACTCGACATAATTTGTACCCAGTGAATGATTGTTGAAAGATGTTACTCTTTAGCAACCGACACGTCATAACCATGGCTTTTCAAAATTGCATGTTGTTTAGCTTTGTCTAAATCATGCTGTACCATCTCGGCACACATTTCTTCAACGGTGATCTCTGGCACCCAGCCTAGTTTTTCTTTCGCTTTAGTTGGGTCGCCAAGTAAAGTTTCTACTTCAGCCGGTCGGAAATAGCGAGGGTCAACTTTTACTATTACATCGCCAACATTAACACCAGGTGCATTATCCCCCTCAACAACTGTAACAGTGGCAATTTCGTTAACACCGTCGCCACTAAATTCAAGTGTAATACCAGCCTCTGCCGCAGACATTCGAACGAATTCACGTACTGAGATTTGCTTGCCTGTTGCAATAACAAAGTCTTCTGGCTTGTCTTGTTGAAGCATCATCCACTGCATACGAACGTAATCTTTAGCATGCCCCCAGTCACGGAGCGCATCCATATTACCTAGGTATAGACATGGCTCTAGGCCTTGGGCAATATTGGCAATAGCACGGGTAATTTTGCGAGTAACAAAGGTTTCACCACGGCGCGGAGACTCATGGTTGAACAAAATGCCATTACAGGCATAAATACCGTAAGACTCACGGTAGTTAACCGCAATCCAGTAGGCATACATTTTAGCCACCGCATAAGGTGAACGCGGGTGGAATGGCGTAGTTTCTTTTTGCGGAATTTCACGCACTTCACCGTAAAGTTCAGAGGTTGACGCCTGATAGAACTTGGTCTTTTTCTCCAAGCCTAAAAACCTTATAGCTTCTAACAAACGAAGCGTTCCTAGAGCATCAACATCAGCCGTATATTCTGGCGCCTCAAACGATACTGCCACATGAGACTGAGCACCTAAGTTATAAACTTCATCTGGCTCAACCTCTTTCATTATACGAATGAGATTAGATGAATCTGTCAAATCACCATAATGAAGGAAGAAATTAGGGTTCTCTTCATGAATATCTTGATAAATATGATCTACACGCTCTGTATTAAAGAGTGAAGCACGTCGCTTAATACCGTGAACTTCATAACCTTTCTCCAATAAAAACTCGGCTAAATAAGATCCGTCTTGTCCGGTTACACCGGTAATTAATGCTTTTTTCATTTTAAATAACTCTTTAATCTTAATTAATAAGAATTATAAATATTGATAAGACAAGATTTAATTTATTAAGATAATAAACTCTAATAGTCTAATTATATTATCGAATCTAATAGGCATATCAATTACTATTCAATTCGTCCTGCTTAAAACTCCTATCTGAAAGTTCATTCAGATTACGAGATTTTCTTTATCCACTTTTAAATACATTTTGTAAGAACGCTCAACAAATTCAGTCATTGACAGTGGTTCGTTTGAAATATTAGGTATAATAAATTGATCGTTTCTGTAGGGCAAATCTAAAGTTTCAGCGAGCCAACTGTAAGTTGGCCAAGAGCCATGACGCGCTAAAAGATCAGGCTGCTTAGTTTCTATAACTCTATCTGGTTCGTCTAGCAAAGTCGCGAGTATCTTTTCTGCGTATCGCTTTAATAGGTATGCATTAGGATGATTAAATACGTGAAAACAATGATTCGACTTTACATGCAAAAGTAATTCATCAACAAATGGTACGGTGATATCTTTTTCACGCTGTCTTAATGAATATATCGCATTCCTCCAAACTTCCTCTACATCGATACCAGTCCCCTTTTTTAAAATAGATACACACTCATTCACAGATTTGCCTTCAAGAAATGCTCGTAGAACTATTGAGCTATGATATGTCCCCATTGGGCCCCTGACGCGATTCCCCAAAGGGCCGACATACGTGCAATCAGGACAGACTCCCTCAAAATGCAAATTATGTATAAACAATAAGTTAGATTTGCAGTTTGCCAATAAGCTATTTCGCGCTAACTTCCCGTAACGCCCAGACATTAGAGGCTGAGCTATGACTGCATCATAATCAGCAGTTGAGACCTTTTCACATTCAGCTTGTGTCATTCTCCAAACCTCCTTGGAGTCACAAATAAACTCATGATCCGCTGCGGATATAATGTTCGCTAGAGAAGTAACTTGGCAATTACCAATAAAAAGTATTTTCATCATTATCTTAACTATCTATACGTAGAGGAAAGAACTAGATTAAAAGCTGCAGTTTTATCTTTACAATTAACATTATTCAATATAATCACAGATCGCTGCTTCAATCGAAAATCTCATGAGGTTGTTTAAATTACCTTAGAAAAGAAATCCGACAAAATCTTCTCCTCCCCGAATTCAGCTATTATCTTAGAAGTTTCAGCCTTAAGCTCAGTGCTTACACTATCGTAGTTACCGTTAATATGCGTCACTACTTGTGCCAGCTTTTGGGCATTATTCACGTTGTAAACGCCTTCAACTCCTAATCGAGTAATAATTCTATTAATCGCATAATCAGGACCAAAATAAATAATAGGTTTTTGGTTTTCCAGATAATCAGAGAATTTATTCGGATAGGAATATAACACATATTCGCTAGACGTTTTTGAATCAACATACGGGATGAAATAGACATCTGACTTATTGACTAAGTCGTCGTACTCATCTTTAGTCATATCCTCACAAATTACCTGATGCTCAACTCCATTAGCTTTACACACTTCTATAACCTTTAACGACTGGCTCTCGTGACGCTTAAACGTCTTTACAACGAGCTTAATTTTGCTCTTAAGCTGTTCCTCGCGTCCAACAACCTGAATAAACTCAAGCAGACCACCGTAGGTCATATCTTCTTCCAATCCACCGGAGTACAGATACGTCAATTTGGTGTTAGTTTTTACAACTTGCCCTTTTACACTTGCTTTCATCTGAGCAAACTTGGCATATGGTATGAAGTTATGTGCTACTGCTCTATTTTCTACTTCATAAGTTCTGTGTATGTACTCAGACATATCTTCGGTAATCGAAATCGTTGAATGGGCTTGGTTCAGCAAAGTATTAAAACTCTCAATCAATTTCTTCGCTTTATCAGATTTGTCACCCTTTAAACGAATATCCCAAGTGTCCATAACCAACGCAATGAGTTTATGCTTCACATTCATGAGATTGAAGTAAAGCTCTAAACCAATATCTCCCAAGAAGCCGGTACGAACTAAAACGCGAGTATCCCCTAAGCCGTTAATTAAGGCAATAACATCGTCAATAGGCATAACTTGCGTTTTGTTTTTTACTGTAACTTCCCATTGCCCACGTTTGAACCAAGAGGGGTGAACTAATACAACCTTCTTTGCGGGGTATCGCTTCAGTAAGCGTTTTCTCAACTCTTGAGTAGCCGAAGCAGTGTCTCGATGTACAGGATCGACATATACGATATTAGGCACCAAATTTTCGTCACCATCGGCAAAAGACTCAAGAGTCGGTAATAGCCACTTGTACTTCTTGCTACGACTGATCGCCTGACGCAAAGATGGTAGGTATGAATCACGCACGCCACTTAACAAGCTGCAAAGTTGATTTCGGTCTTCTAACGCTAGTGCTTTCACAACATCGTTAATTGGAGGGGTATAACACTCTGAGTGCGGCGCAGTAATTGTTTTTTTAACTTTTAGTGCTGTCGTTGGCTTGGGCTTATTTTGCATTTCCAATTTGGCTTTTAACTTTTCGCCTTGCTTCTTAAATTCTGTATGAATTTTGCGAGTTGAATCGTTAACGTCAACTAAAATAACGCTACTAGTAGCAGTATTTTTTTGCCCTTTGAAAACCAAGTAATCAATCTGAAGAAGAGTAGGAATTTCTTCTACAGGTTTAACAAACAACTTTAGTTTCTTGTACGCATCCTTACAAACAATATTCAGTGTTAAGTTCTTTTCAACTCCCGCTTTAAGAGTAACCGTTCTCTTTTTCTCAACGTAAGCGCCCGAGCCGTCGCGGCTAAATTTAATTAACACTTCTTGGTCGACATCAGATTTGAGCGATAACTCACATGTCACTGGTGTTGACGCGACTAAGTCGTCGACTTTATAAACGATATACGCGCCGTGATTATCGGTTTCATTTTCCGATTTCGTTACGGCTTTAGTAGCCAGGAGTGCACGGCTGTTACCACGGTCTAAACGCCGGAACTCAAGACCCGCTTTATTGCTGTAATAGTGTGTCACTAATTGAGATGTATCATCGGCTCGAAGATACGTATCTTTGAAGAAGCGCTTCAAGCTCAATCCCAAAGGAGATGTATCATCGCCAAATGGGTGTTTTTCATGGTGCTCAACCAACAAGTTAGTCAACTTCTTGGAGTGCACAATCGTATGATCACTGTCTAAGTAGCTAACCAGTTCGCTATTAGTTAAGTCGTTTTCGACATGAGAAATATTCTTCAGAATCTCGGTATGAACAAAGCGATGCAAATGCTTTTGAATCTGATAAAAGAAATTCATTAAGAAGCCGTCAGACGGCTTCTTATTATCACGGCGCAAACGGAATGCCGTACCGTAACTCTGAATTTTAGCCAGCAAACAATCGTAAGCGAGATGGAAGCTCTTCGCTTCGTAGATGTAGTAGAACAAGGAAGGCTTCATTACCGTTTCAATGAAGTCGGCAAAATCGTCATTCCCTGTCGCGTAAAGAGAATTTCCGTTTATGTGCGTCGCTATGGCAGGATCAACGCTTCCGAGTTCAGATATAAACGATCCAGCAATCCAAAACTCTTTATTGCTCCGACAATATTCGTTTAAGTCTGATAGCCAATCGGCACGAGTAGGTACGCAATCACACTCCATCAGGAAAACGTTCTTGTATCCGCGTGACATTTCTATCAGCGAGAAGAAATGGACATTAGGACCACTCTTGGTCGAGAACGTGGCATCAGGGCGATTTCGGGCATACAAGTTAATTTCACTTGGAATATCAAGGAAAGTAACTCGAAGCTCTTTAAATTGATGCTGTAAGTAGCGTGTTGCCCCCCACACTTTGGACAGCTGCTCTTGAATATCTTGACTAAATTCACAATCAAAAAACACGTGAAAATAGACTTTACCAATCAGTGAAGATTGGCTTCTCAATGGAGAAAAAGCAGGTAAATCTAAGAGCTCAATATTCTTGAGAAGTTGCGGCAATTCACCTTTTGTCAGCGGCACGGCAATCGCTTGCAGATCTGGCTGGTCAAACGCTTGAGTAGCCGGGACTAAAGGATAAATCCCCACTCGATGTAATTGAGACGTTTCCGCTAAATTATATATATCAACATCGATATCGTGAGTTTCAATATCGATATTCAAGGCTTCAAAAGATTGAAGGTGAAGATTTCCAAAGTGACGAGATGGATTTGGAACTTGGTACAAATCCCCCTCTTTCTGGTAACCACTAAAGAAGTAGTTAGGATTAGACTTCTCAGACTTAATCACTAACTCATTGTGCTTACCTGTATGCTCGGCACCTTCAACAATCTCAGTATAATTACAATCTATACCAGCCAAATACAGCTCTTTATAGCCGAGAAAAATGGAGAACCTCAGCGCCCAAGAACCCGTGGTAATTTTGTCACTGAAATCCGTTTTGAATATCTTGGCAGAATCAGCATTTAACGCGCACAAGTCTTCCAAGAAATAAACTTGAGGGCAATGCTCTAACTCAGGCACCACTTCTAAAACATCTTTGACCAAGAAGTAATGTTGGATATTTCCCTCGGCGATGAGACGTTTTATCTCTTTCGCGTGCGCTTTCACCACGACGCGGTCTAGACAGCAATAGATGGTTGGATAAATGCCAATCTCATCCCAATAGCGGTAAGCTGCGTTCATACCGAGCCAATCTATAGACTCTAGGTGCTCGAAGTTGATATTGCGAAGAGATGGTCCGTTACCGGCGACAAATAACTTCTTTGCCTGCTTTCTTTGCTGTGCCTGCTTCATGTTAACAGGAGGCAGAAAGTCCTTAAGCGGCACCAAAGGCAAAATCTTATTGTCTTCTAAAATCGACTCAGGATTTGAGTTATAAACCTTAACATTCCATCCAAATTTTTCAATATCATGGGTCATCACCTGAAACGATTTAACATGTAGGTTTCCGTCATGAGCAGCCGGATTGGGAATATTGTATTTATCACCTGCTCGCTGATAGTCGTCGAAAAAATAATTCGGATTGGATTTCGGCGTAGACACCATCTCAAGTTTGATGCCTTCTGTTGACTTCGCTTCATCGATAATTTCGACATAGCGTAAATCAATGCCAAGAATAGAGATTTCGTTGTACCCAAGGAAAGCAGCAAAGCGAACAGAATACGATCCTGTCGTCACTTTTGAAGCATCTGACTCGCGAAACGAAGTAGAGGGAATAAACGGAATGCCTTTGTCAGCCACGCGCTTCTGACGTGTACCGTTAAAACTCTCGAGAAAGAAGACTTTCGGATGGTTAATTAGGTCCGGATAGTAATCTAGGATCTTTGCAATAAGAAAAGCCGTTTTCACCTTGCCTCTAACAATCAAATCGTTAATGGCTGAAGCGTGTGTTTCTATTAACTGATCGTCAAGACACACATAGTGTGTTGGGTACCAATCAATTCTCTCCCAGTAACGATAGGCCGCATTCATTCCAAGGGTATCTATCGTTGATAAAGATTGTAGGTCTACGCCTTTTAAAGAAGGACCATTACCTAAAATCATTATTTTCTTATTGATCATTTTACTAACTCGTGGGGGTCTATTTATTTCTCAACTTTTAGTCCGCATTCATCCATACAAAGCGGAGCCGGTGAGCTGAGTGTATTCAATTTCTAATTTATCTATGTCACTAAACTACAAGTGACTAAATCAGCGACATTGCTCAATAGCCTCTCTCGTTAACAAAGTTCACCATCGATCGCCGAGACAAAAAAACTGCGCGTTACTTTATCCAAACGCTCGACTAAACAGTGCTATTTTCTTACTAACGCAAACGCTTTTTCTTCAAATTGCTGGCGCTCAACTTCGGAGTAGAACTTCTCCATGTATTTTGACTTAACACATCGAGTCACCCACTCTTCCGACAACTCTCCTTTCGCACGGAACTCCCGATAGAGGTCGTCATACCACTTGTTTTGTGCTTCATTCTTGTTTTGTAGAACTATTTCTTCGCCAACAAAATCAGAAATCAATTCCTGCTTTTTGTCATTACTCAAATCAATGCGCATCGAGAGTATTTCAAATCTATCTTTTTTGAGAACCGCATATTTATCGTTGATGTTGAACTTTTCTCTTAGCAGGTTAATTCCTATCGTAGCGGCGAATTCATTTCGCAGCCAAGATCCTGGCGCATCTGGCGCGCTATTCTCTATAATGTTTCTAACATCATTAAGGGTATATTCTTTTTGTGGTAAGTTTTGAAAAATAGCGCTTACATTACGAGAGAAAGAGTCTCTCAGGCAGGTTATGATCTTTACCTTACTCGCTCTTTGAAAGCGGTGATAAATATTTATCGAGCGTCCAATATGGTTATGAGGAAGCACTCCGGTCTCTACACTTTTTTTCATTTGAAAAAATAGGCTAGACTCTCGAAGGGTATGTATATCGTGGCACTCTATTCGTGCACTAGTAATTGACTCAGAAATGGTAGTCGAAGCCACCTTTCCCATTGTATATACGAGAAGAAGTCCCATTAAAAAATCCTTTAATATCCAACGATGTAATTCGTCTAGTTTGAGTTATCCAAGAATGGATATTTCGAGTTTTTAGCCATTTGATTCAAAGCATCAACAACCTCACTATCCAAATGGTTGGCCCAATCCCCAACTTCTCCTTTTCGAAAGAAACTTCCATCTCCTACTTTTTCTTTTGACGTGAAAGAGGTGAGCTCTTTAATAGTTGCTAGCTGCTTCTCAGAAACCGGACGCTCAATGAACTCAAATATCTTTTTGACTTCGCCATCAAAATCAGCGTGTAGACCTTCATAACTGCAGAGGAAAGGCTGTTGTTCCGTATTCCCATGCCAAAAGCACTGATAATCAACTACACGCTGCATCATTTTTGCACCGTCTCCGTTGAAAAACCAATCTTTGGCATTAACTGTTTGTGTTCTACCTAGTCTCTTGTCGTGAAAATACCAAGAAACCAACACATCGCGTAAGTCTCGCTTGATGTTAAGAACTTTCACTGAGTCGTCGACAAGCAGGTCTTTATATTTTTGACTTCCATACCAATGCTGCTTGCAAAAATAGTCTTTTTTCTTATACTCCGCCTCGCCAAAAAAAGAACTGAAAGCCTCATTACCTATAGAAGGGTTACGCCATCCTCTATGTTGGTACCTTTCGTCGACTCTTGAAAGGGAACCTTCAGCGCTCACGATATGAAGTAACCATGTTGAGCCACTTTTCATAGTCCCATTACATACTACTAACATCTAAATTCTCCATAAATCTTAATCTGGGTCGCTCAAACAACCATGAATACCGCCTGTGGCACTGATACAAGCACCTTGGACAAAATTGCTCTTGTCTGAGCATAAGAACACCGCTAGCTCTGCGATTTCTTTTGGATTTGCTATACGCCCTACAGGGTGAAATTGACCGAGTTCAGCAAACTCTTTGGGTTTGCCTTCAAAGCCGGCCAAAAGCATTTCTGTGCCAACAGCTGCCGGCTCAATTGCGTTCACGCGGATCTTGTCACCAACGTCCACAGCCAAATTTCGAGTTAAGCTACTAAGCGCAGCCTTTGAGGTTGCATAAGCGACAAATTGCTTTTTAGTTTGCGTGGCATGAATGCTGCTGATATTAACAACAGCACCTTTGTTCTGCGTCAGTGACTCGAGGAATCCCTGAATCAAAACAAAAGGTGCATGTAAATTGACGTTCCAAGTGATTTGCCACTGTTCCATAGACATGTCTTGAGTTTCACCGAGAATTTGCACCGCAGCGTTGTTTATCAGTGCCTTCAGGCTCATACCATCGGTGATCTCATTCACTTGTTTTTTGAGTGAATCCAACGCCTGTGTCGAAGTGACCAACTCGGCTAAATCGAGCTTGAGTTCATAGATACTTTCATCACGAAACGCCGACTTATCCCATGATATGTCCGCTGCAATGACTCGGTAACCAGCCTCTACAAACTCAGTGACCAACGCTTTACCGATGCCGCCTGCAGCTCCTGTAACCAAGGCCCAATGTTGATCAGCCATGTAAGAAGCCCGCAAGTTTCTTCATTGCTTCGTGAGTCGCACGACGTACACCTTCTTTTGTATTTGAACCATTGTGAGAGCCGAAAATACATTGCGGCATGTCGCGCAAAGGCGACGCTTTTGGCAACGGTTCTTCCTCAAACACGTCTAAACCCGCGGCCGCTACGTGACCACTTTGCAGCGCTTCGATAAGTGCAGGTTCATCAATCAACGGACCGCGAGCGACATTAATTACCAAGGAACCCGGTTTTAACTTACTGATCGCATCGGCGTCTAGCATGTGGAAGTTGTGCTTATTTAAGGCACAAGTGAAGATCAGGAAATCACATTTCTCTAAACCGTTAGGAAACTCTGCTCGTTCAACAAAATCGAAGCCTTTATTTCCTTCAACACCAGGATCATAAACGGTTACGGTCACATCAAAGCCGGATAAACGTTTAACCAAGGCTGTTCCAATATCACCAAAACCAACAACACCCACATGTTTACCCGCAACAGACATACCAGCAGGTTTAGGCCAACCATTATTTTGTCGAATCTCACGATCAATATAATACGTTTGTCGAGCTAGCCCTAACATCAGCGCAATACCAACATCAGCCACTTCTCCACCAAACATATTTGGAGTATTGGTGATGGGGATACCTAGTTTTTCACAAGCAGCAAAATCAACATTATCTACCCCAATGCCCCACTTGACTGCAGCTTTGAGCTGACCAGCTTTCGCGGCTGTAAATACCTGCTCGGTAGCAGGGTCATCACCAATAATCCATCCATCATATTCTGGCAATTGTTCTATCAATTCTTCTTCAGCTAAAACCTGTGTTGTTTGCGCTGCAATCAATTCAAGACCAAGCTCTTTAGCTGGATCAACAAATTCTTCAAACATCCCAAGCATTGGCGGGCAAGTTACTAAAACTTTCTGCATATCTATTTCTCTTTAAACCTTTATTAAGCTTCAATCAGGCCTTTATCCAACATATAGTGCGTCATAACAACTGCTCTATCCCAATCATCAGGGGTATCAATATCTGAACACTCCAGTACAGGTGAAACCATCATGGTAGGATTTGCCCCGATTCGCGCATCTGTCTTTGCAAAGCTTTCTCGATTAAATAGATATAAATTGGAGTTTTCTTCATACCAGGGTTCCAAATCCTGAGTAGGAATCAGGTTATCCGGATCATGATTGATGGCTTCACAATTTTCTGTGTAAAAACGTGTTTGTATCTTGTTCACTGTGAATAGCGAGTCAGCAGAGCCTGACTCAAGCGCGTCTGAATACTGAGCTAATGCATTCTTTATCGTATTTGATGACAATAGCGGATTGGTAGTGTGGGTCATCAAGTAAATATCTGCCTGTACATTCTCTACGTCATCCGCCAGCACTCGGTTCATTGACACTTCATCACCACATATTTCTGCCTTTCTGTCACGAATCAGAATTCTGTCAGAATCTACCAATCCATTTTCGGCAAGAATCTCACGGGCGTCTGTGTTTATAACAACCTGATCGATTTCTTTAACCGCTAACAAGCTATCCAAAATCCAACGAAACAATGGTTTACCGCAAAAGTCTTTAAAATTTTTACCCTTAACTCTTGTACTATTAGCTTTCATTGGTAGCAGGGCTACGATTTTCTTTTCCATGGTATATCTCTTTTTCAACATCTTTCGGGTAAAAATAACGATATTTCAATTCAGCCGATAACTTCCTTACCTGGTGATTCCCTTTATAGGTACCCCAGTAATGATTGAACCGAAATAGGATAATATCTTTAAATTCACGTATTAATTTCTTTTCTCGAATTGCTGCGCCCAAATCAGCCAACACACTTGAGGAAAAATAGCGAATAAAATCTGAAAATGAAAAATGAACCTGAGGCATTATTTGGTGAAGCGCATATGCCTCTCGCTCATAACGAATACGAACCTGCCGCCAGCTTTCATCGTGTATATGGTAAACAGAGGAGGTAGCAACATAACCGATTTTTTGGCCATCGTTAACCAGTTGCTGAGCTAACCACATATCTTCAAGGCCAGACAATCCTTCATCAAAAGTAAATTTTTCCCAAGCATCCCTTGTAACCGCAGCATTAGCATTATTACAAAAGTACCCTTCCTGAGGCAGTTTTGAATATTCAGGAAACCATTTATCAAAGTGTCGATACTCAGAATACTTGGTTGTATCCTTACCTTGCTGCCTACCATAGCTATATGCCACAGTTTTATCTAGCAATGGTTTACATAGTTCATCAAGCCAATGCTCGTTTACAGGTATACAATGCCCGCTTACGAACACCAAAAAATCACCCTTAGCAAATTCACAACCCACATTTAAAGAACGGCCAAAAGTAAACTCCGTTTTCTTAATATGGGTAATCCGACAATCATGCTTTTCAGCAATTCTCAATGTATTATCCGTAGAACCTGAATCAACAATCACAACCTCTAAATCGACTAATTCACAAGCTTGCCGGTTAACCGCGGTTAACAGCTGATCTAAATACTTTTCTTCGTTGTAAGTACGAATAACAACGCTAGCTAACATAGTGTGCGTCCAACTTAAAATTAGGAACTTCTATTCCTGCAACATCTACTTCTACTAAAAATGTACTACCAGATTGAGGATATTCTTCCACTGCGTCTTCCGACATAGATTCACGTGCGGATGTAATCAACAAATGCTTGCCTTCTGGCCCACCAAAACAACAGCTACTGGGCTGCGGCACTGGTAGCGGGATTTCGTTCATTAACTCACCATTAGGGCTAAAACAAGCAACTTTGTGACCTCCCCAAAGTGCAACCCAGAGATTACCGTTAACGTCTAATGCTCCCCCATCGGGAGTGCCTGCGCGTTCAGTCATATCCAAATACGTTTCTTTGGTTTCAAGTAGCAAATTATTATGCAGATACTCAAATGTATATGTCTTCTCCTGATATGAATCACTTAAGTAAAATTTCTTTGCTTCTAAATTCCACACCATAGTATTTGGAATACCAATTCCCGTAATATGCTCTTCGATTTCCAACTTATGATTTATAGAAAAAACGCTGCCGTTTAAACCACTCGGTATCTTTTCCATTGAACTAAACCAAAAGCGACCATCAGGCCCCATACCGCCTTCATTAGTACGCATATTTTTTGGTAACGATAATGAGCAAAGAATTCTTACGTCTCTAGTATCTAGATCGTAAAGCACAATAGCTTTATCGGTTGCGATCAAAACCGAGCTAGCATCAACCACTGCCATTGCTGTACCGATGAATGGGAGGTCATGTTTTGTAGGGTTGGTTATACAAAATCTCTTATGCTCTAGTTCGTACAAGCTTTGATCTAGTATATCAAACCAACACCACGATTTCCGAAGTGCATGCCAAAGAGGGCCTTCGCCAAGTCCAAGATTCATTGGCTGCGTTTGTATATTCATAGGAAAGACCTCTCTAAGCACCCTTTAAGATCCATCTTTCTGAATACGCTGCAGGCACCATCAACTGTCGCATCTATGATTTCTCGGCCATCATCTTCATAAATTCTTTTGGCAATTCGGTAGGACTCTTCCGAGTTCACTAAATCAGGGTTATCCCACTCTTGACCACCGCCGAAATAATCTTTTGAAAAATGATTAGGATCATCGCCATGCAGAATCCTTCCTTCATTTGGTTCACCCTGATACTCAAACCTATGATCCATACCTACAATCACAACTTGTTTAAAACCTAAATAATAAGCGACTTGTAAAGCTGCATAGGTGACAGTCCAGCCTTCTTCGATGCCTTGCTCTATATCTTTACAAAATCTATCGTATGGATTTTTAGTATTTAGTATATGAGTAAGCGCATTAGGTTCGAATAACTCAGTACAGCGATTACTCAGAAACTTCACACAAGTAAGCTTCTTTATCTGCGGCTCGGACTGCCTTAATACTTTTTCATTTACTGCAACCAAATACTTGGGATAAAAATTAAACTTTTTAAACCCTAAAAAAATCTTATTAAGACCAATACAGGTTTCCTTATCCAATAGAGAGAAGTCAGTTTTATTCAGTGAAGGTCCATTACAAATCAATACACATCGTTCACCAGCATGACGATTCTTTAAATTACGAATAAAACTCAAAGCTTACTCCCAACAAGATACCTATGAAGCATATCTATTTAAATTGCCACCATTTTTTCTTCGGAAATATCAATATATCAACCCACCCTCTATCCTTTGAGTTCAAATTCCTAACATGTTCAATATATCCAGGAATATCTTTAGACAAGAGTCTCATTCTTTCATTCGGTCTCAAAGTGCGAGTTTTATACTCAAATCGCTCAGGGCACTCAAACACATCATACCTTTCAATGACATACTCAAGAAAAGCAGCAGGACTATAACCCTGTGACTCCATCCAAGAAGGTGCAAACTCAGCTTTAATTGCCCAATTGATATTAGAGCTTAGAAACTGTTCACTACCTTTTAAAACTTCAAGTTCATACCCCTGTGTATCAATTTTGATAAACACTTTATCCGATGAACTTAAAGTATCCATTAGTAAATCATCTAGGCTAACAGAAGGAACTTGTTGCTTTTCCCACTCCTCCATATCGACTCGATTATCAAGAGTAGAGTTAGGGTTTATAGAAAAACTTTGGGACGGCAATGATTTACTTGCAGCAATTGAATTGATCAGCTTATAGCTACTTTCATCAAGGCCATTCACCTCAAAGTTTTTCTTAATATAAGGGATTAACCTTTGATCAGGCTCTACAGCCAACACTCGAAGATCCGGGTTCTTTTTGTATGCAGACAAACTAACTAAGCCGTAATTGGCACCTACATCAACTAATAGGTTGTATTTTTCGTTTCGAAGAGTGTCGTATAAAACTGAGTTAACTTCTTCTATCGTCGAACGCTGCTGATACCATGTTTTATCATATCCATGATCTGAAACATCCATTGTCAAACTTGATATTTTTAAAGTGACACTATTGCCAAACACGTTCGACCTCAAATATTTTCCATAGTTAATATTTTTCTTTTTAATAAAGCTGCCCGATTCCTGGCTTCAATTATCTCAAATCCGTTATCTAACAAATAAGGAACAGCTAAAGTACCCTTTGCCGTCCATTGCCCTTCCTCTAGCCATGTATCATCAATGCAGATAACCCCATTTTCAGATAGCTTATCGATCGAATTCACCACACAATCCAAATGCATTTTATGGCATGCCTCATCAGATATTTTGTCACCCAGAAACTTCTCATAACGACTTTGCCTTAATTCTGAATGCATACCATGATCAAAATCATAAGCATCAAGAAACAGG